>Ga0134125_10008966_pt1 | contig 11271 bp, 11 predicted proteins | sample KB31751_FD_96464 | JGI IMG/M metagenome (GOLD analysis project Ga0134125, IMG submission 96464) | Terrestrial soil microbial communities with excess Nitrogen fertilizer from Kellogg Biological Station, Michigan, USA - KB3-175-1 | ecosystem: Environmental > Terrestrial > Soil > Unclassified ...
CGCCACGCCCGAGATCCGCGAGGCCTGGCTCGGCGAGCCGGAGACCGGCGCCGCCGAGATCGCCGCCGCGGAGGCGCCGAAGCGGCTCGACCTCGTCTGGCCGACGCGCGATGGCGAGAGCCTGATCAGCTTCGAGATCAGCCCGGCGGGCGGCGGCTCGCACCTCACCATCACCCACCGCGCGCCTCAGGAAGCGACGGTGCTGGCGTTCAAGCCCCGCACGGCCCCGGCCAAGCCGGCCGCTGCTGCGCCCCGCTGGAGGATGGCGGCATGACCTGGGTCAGCAACCTCGTGCCGATGGTGGTCGAGGAATCGAGCCGCGGCGAGCGGGCGTTCGACATCTTCTCGCGGCTGCTTCGCGAACGGATCGTGTTCGTCAACGGGCCGATCGAGGACGGCATGGCGGCCGTGATCTGCGCGCAGCTGCTCTATCTGGAGTCCGAGAATCCCAGCCGGCCGATCGACATGTACATCAACTCGCCGGGCGGCGTGGTGACGGCGGGCTTCGCGATCTACGACACCATGCAGTACCTGAAGTGCCCGGTGGGCACGACCTGCATGGGGTTCGCCGCCTCGATGGGCTCGTTCCTATTGATGGCCGGCGCGCCGGGCCTGCGCGTGGTGCTGCCGAACGCGCGGATCATGGTGCACCAGGGCTCAGGCGGCTTCCAGGGCAAGATCGACGACATCCAGCGCCACGCCAAGGACGCGCTGGAGACCCAAGCCAAGATCAACGCGCTCTACGCCCGCCACTGCGGCCGCACGATCGAGGAGGTGGAAGCCGCCCTCGATCGCGACACCTTCATGAGCGCCGAGGAGGCGCAGGCCTGGGGCCTGGTCGACAAGATCAACGGCCACAGAGAAGCGGCGTAGCGCGCTCTTCCCCCAGGGGGAGCGACTCGCCGGCAGGCGAGCGGAAGGGGGTCAACGGCTTCGGCAACCGGCGCCGCAGACCCCTTGGTCGCTTCCCGACAGCTCCCCCTTAGTAAGGGGGAGCGCAGCGCGTGCTACAGCAAGTCGCCGCCGGTCATCGAAGCGGTGGTGCCGGTGGCCTGGTAGGCCTTGATGACGTTACGGCCCACGGTCCACTTGTGGACCTCATCGGGGCCGTCGACCAGGCGCTGGGAGCGGATCTGGGTGTACCAGCGCGCCAGCGGCGTATCCATCGAGTAGCCGAGCGCGCCGTGCAGCTGGATGGCGGTGTCGACCACCTTGTGCACCATGTTGGCGAGATAGACCTTGGCGATCGAGTTCTCCTGGCGCAGATCCATCTTGTGCTCGGCCTTGTAGGCGATGTGCAGCAGCATCAGCCGGGCGATGTAGAGCTGCGTCGCGCACTCGGCGACCATGAACTGCACGGCCTGGCGCTGGTGCAGCGGCGAGCCGAACGTCGAGCGGTTGGTGATGCGCTCGACCGCCATGTCGAGCGCGCGCTGCGCCATGGCGACGTTGTGCATGCCGTGGCGCAGGCGCCCGTAGGCGAGGCGGTGCTGCCCCATGTTGAAGCCGTTGCCCTCGCCGCCCAGCAGGTTCTCGGCTGGCACCTCGAGGTCCTTGATCTCGATCTCGGAGTGGCCGCCCCCCATGATGTGGCTGAGGGGGCCCTCGGCGGCCATCGTCGGGATGTCGCGCTTGATCCGGTAGCCGGGGTTCGGCAGCTCCACGAGGAACGTGGAGAATTGCCGGTGGCGCGGCGCGTTCGGGTCGGTCTTGGCCATCACGAGGGCGATGTCGGCGGCCGACGCGGCTGACGAGAACCACTTCTCGCCGTTCAGCACGTAGGCCTCGTTGCCCTTCTTCTCGGCGCGCGTCTGCATGCCGGTGGCGTCGGCGCCGGCGGCCTTCTCGGTCATCGAGTAGCAGATGCGCTTCTCGCCGTTCAGCAGCGGCTTGAGGAACTTCTCCTTCTGGAATTCGGTGCCGTGCTCGAGGAGCGTGAGCATGGTCGCATCGTCAGGCCCTTGCGTGTTCATCGAGAGCGCGCCGAGGTAGCTCTCGCCGAGCTCCATCTGAACAAGCGCGTTGGCGAGCGGGCCCAGCCCCATGCCGCCGTGCTCCGGCGGGATGAACGGGCACCAGAGGCCCTGCGAGCGCGCCTTCTGGCGCAACTCGTTCAGCACCGTCTTGTAGTCCTCGCCGTCGATGAGGCGCTTCTCGGCGGGGATGCACTCGTCGTGCACCCACTGGCGCACGCGCTCGCGGACGGCCTTGGCGTCATCCGGGATCTCGAAATCGATGGCCATGGGGTGTTCTCCGATGGGTCAGTTGGGCAGGTTGAGCCGGTAGACGCGCTTGGCCGTTCCAGCGAAAAGGTCGGCCTTCTCGGACGCCGAATAGTCCCTGGCGAACACCTTGAAGGCGTTCCAGAGGGTCGGGTAGTCGCAAGAGCCGAGGTCGACCGGGAAGTTGCTCTCGAACATGCACCGCGACGGCCCGAAGAGCTCGATGCAGGTCTCGAGGTAGGGCTTCCACTCCGCCGCGAGCTGGGTCGAGGGCGCCGGCGGGTCGGAGAGGAACGACGGGAAGTTGCAGAACGCCATCGCGAGCCCACCGAGCTTGACGTTGACGTGCGGCAGCTGCGCCAGCTTCGCCATGCTCTCGCGCCAGATCGGGAAGCGCTCCTCGCGCCTGCCCTCGTAGCTCGCCAACCCGAGCGGGGTGCCGACGTGGTCGATCACCACCGGGATGTCCGGGTGGTCTTTGACGAGGTCGTAGACCTCGGGCAGCTGCGGCTCCAGGAACCAGGCGTCGAACGACAGCCCGTACCTGGCGAGCCGCGCATAGCCCTTGCGGAAGTCGTCCGACGCGTAGAGCCCCGGAGTCTGGCGCGACAGCGGCCCGAGCACGCCCGGATCGGCGTCGTACGAGCAGCTGTGGCGGATGCCCTTGAACCGGTCGGTGACCTTCAGGTGCGCTTCCAAGGTCTCGTCGATCCGCTCGCCCAGCGTGCAGTCGGCGTGGCCGACGATACCGGCGCAGGCCCGGGCCGGGCCGTAGAGCCCGCTGGCGCTCATCGCCGCGACGCCGTTGACGAACTCGGTCTCGCCGACCGGCCTCAGCGTGTCCGGCCCGTCGGCGCGGTACATCGCGCCGCACTGCACGAACACCGTGGCGATGACGTTGTGGCCGCTGGTGATGTCGTCGCGCAACTCGTCCCAGAGGTAGCGCGGCCGCTTGGCGACCACCTGCGAGAAAGGATGCACCGGCCCGGCGAACGCGTCGGCCGGCGGCGCGCCCGCGCGCTGCCACAGGTGATGGTGCGGATCGACGATCGGCAGCTCGGGCTCGAGGATGGCTTCCGGCATGGCTCCGCGTCTCCTTGCTCGGCGCGCATCTGCCGGCGCGTCCTGACGGGAAGACCCATGCCTCCGCTGCGGGCGCCGCGCAACGGGGCCGCGAGGGAAACTAGGCCGGGACGGCCGGCCCGACGATCCCAGCCCGCTGTTCGTCGTAGAAGGCCCTGGCCCCCGGGTCGGCGATCGCCGCGGCGTCGGCGTCGGCCTGCGCCAGCTCGCGCGCCCGACCCGCCGCGTCGCCCTTCAGCCCGAGCGCGACGGCGCGCACGGCGCGCAGGATGGCGGCCGCCGCGGGCGCCTCGCCGCCGGCGGCTATGACGGTGAGGCCTTGGTCCGCATCGGCCAGCGCCCGGTCGGGCTCGCCGACGAGGTTGGCGACGCGCGCGCGCAGCGTCAGCGCGCCCGCCTCGTTCATCCAGGTCCCGCACCGGCGCCAGAACTCCAGCCCGGCCTCCGCCGCCAGCCGCATCACGGCGTCCTCGTCGGCTGTCCGGGAGGGCGCCTCGACCATTTCCCAGCCAAGGTTGTTGCTGGCGACGGCGATCGGGCGCGCGGGCGCGGCGTCGCCGAGGCCGCGGGCCAGCGCCAGCGCCGCGCGGAACACCGGGATCGCCTCGCCGGCGCGTCCGCAGCCCACCAGCGCCGCGACCAGCATGAAGCGCGCCTCGAGCAGCGCCGCGCGGAAGTCGGGCGACGCGCCGAGGAACGACAGCTCCGCCTCGGCCGCGCCGGCCGGGTCGTCGGCCAGCAGCCGCGCGATCGACAGGTGCGCCCAGGCCTTGGCGGTGACGGCGTCGGGTATGCGGCCCTCCAGCACCCGCTCCGCGAGGCGCCGCGCGCGCGGCCAATCGGCGAGGTGCTCGCCGATCGTGTGGACGCCGAGCCGCGCGAACGGCGCGAGGTCCGCGGCGTCGATCGGCGCGCCGGCAGCCGCCTCGAGCTCGCCGGCCAGGCGCTCGCTCTCGGTCGCGTGATAGTCCCAGCCGTCGTTCAGTAGCTGCAGCGGCATGGGCGCCCCCTCATGCAGGTTTCGACGGCTGCACGTGCTTGACGATCCAGCCGGTGATGGTCTCCAGCGCCATCGGGGCGATGGTCTCCTCGATCTGCACGTATTCGCCCGGCGAGCCGGTCTTGGCGGTCTGGAAGAGGTGGTTGAGGCCGGGAAGCTCCTCGACCTCGGCGTCGGGGTCGTGCGCCAGCGCCGCCCGTATCGGCGGCAGGTTCTGCTCGGCCGGCACCTGCAGGTCCTTCGAGCCGATCAGCGCCAGCACCGGGCAGCGCACCCGGCGCAGCATCTTGGCCGGGTCATAGTCGTAGAAGAACCGGAACCAGTCGGAGTTGACGAGGCTGGCCTGGATTTCGACGAACTGCGGGGCGACGTCGTTGGCCTTGGCCCAGGCGTCGGCGACCGCCTTCAGCTTCGCGGCGGCGACCTTGGGGTCCTTCTCGCCGCGGACCGTGTCGAAGAGCGCCTTGCGCAGGGCCGCGCCCTTGTCGATCAGCGCATCGCTGACGCCCATCGCCTTCGGGATCAACCGGCCCTGCTCCATCAGGATGTCGAGCCCGTCGACGCCAGGGCCGGCCATCAGCACGATGAAGGCGATCTTCGGGTCCTTCACCGCCACGATCGGCGCGATCAGCCCGCCCTCGCTGTGGCCGATCAGGCCGACGCGCCGCGGGTCGACCTGTGGGCGGCCACGCAGGTAGGCCGCGGCGGCCTCGGCGTCGGCGGCGAAGTCGAGCGTGGTCGCCTTGCCGTAATCGCCGCCCGAGGCGCCGGTCCCGCGCTTGTCGTAGCGCAGCACCGCGATGCCGTGGCGGGTCAGGTAGTCGGCGAGCACCAGGAACACCTGATGGCCGAGCAGCGGCTCGTTGCGGGTGTTGGGTCCCGAGCCGGCGATCAGCACCACGGCGGGGAACGGGCCCGCGCCCGGCGGCGTCGTCAGCGTGCCGGCCAGGTGCACGCCGGCCGCGCCGCCGGCGAACGCCACGTCCTCGCTCTTGTACGGGTAGGGCGGCTTCGGGGTCTGCGGGCGACGCATCGCAGCCGCCTCGGCGTCGGGCGCGCGCCGGGTGAGGCTGAGCGGCAGCGTCGAGGGTCCTTGCTTGAACTGGCCGGCAAGCGATCGGCCGTCGCGGCCGAGATTGCCCGAAAAGCCGGCGTGCAGCGCCGCCAGCTCGAAGCTGACCGCGTCGCCCTCGCGCTTCAGCCCCTCGACGTCGAGCCCGTAGGCCATCTGGTCGAGCGAATCCATCCAGGCCGCGGTGCCGGCGGGCCCGGTCTTCACGTGCAAGGTGAGATGCAGTTGGCTGGCGCCGACCTCGAGAACGCCGTCCCAGGCGCCGTCCAGCCCTGCGATCCGCGGCAGCGTCGGCTGGACGCCCGGCGCGAAGCTCATCGGCAGCGACTGGCCGCTCTGCGTCCACTGTCCGACCCAGCGGCGGGACGCCGCGTCCCACTTGCCCTCGAACCTCGCCGGCGCCGCCTGGATCGGGACCTTGAACGAGAAGGCGTCGCCCGACTGCGCGACGTCGGCCAGCGCGACGCCGGCGATCGCGCGGCTGGGGTCGTCGAGCGTGCCCGCGAGCTCCGCGCCCGCCTGCCGGATGTGGATGCCGAGGTGGAACGATTGTCCGGGCCCGGAGACCAGCGTGCCGGCCCAATCGCCGACCGCCGTCTGCTGCGCTTGCGCGGCGCCAGCGCCGGCCAGGAAGAGCAAGGCCGCCGCGAGGGCGGCGATCCGCTGAATCATCCGCCCCGCGGCTCCGCCTAGGCGTACGATTCCGTCATCGCCGAATAGACCAGCGTGCGCAGGTCGCGCCGCAGCGTCAGCCGCGCGTCGGTGCCCATCACTTGGGTCATGAACACCACCGCCAGCCGCTCCTTCGGGTCGATCCAGAACGCGGTCGAGGCCGCGCCGCCCCAGAAGAACTCGCCGAGCGTGCCGGGCAGCCGGGTCTTGGCGACGTCGACGTTGACCCCGCAGCCGATCGAGAAGCCGATCCCCGAATAGCCGCTCTCGCTGAACGCGCCGGGCGGCGCCATCTCGGCGAGCTCGCCGTTGCCCGGCAGGTGATTGAGGCTGAAGAGCTCGACGGTCTTCGGCGAGAGGATCTGGACGCCGTCGAGCGAGCCGCCGTTCAGCATCATCTGGCAAAGCCGCATGTAGTCGTGGGCGGTGGAAACGAGGCCGCCGCCGCCGGATTCCAGCGCGGGCGGCGTGGCGTAAGTGCTCTTGCCGGCGTCGTCCTGCAGCTTCAGCCCACCGCCGGGCTTCGGCTGGTAGCACGACGAGAACCGGCCGATCTTCTCGGATGGCACGTAGAAGGCGGTGTCCTTCATGCCGAGCGGCTCGAAGAGGCGGGTGCGCAGGAACTCGCCGAACGAGAGGCCCGAGAGCTTCTGGACGAGGTAGCCCATCACGTCGATCGAGACCGAGTAGTTCCACTTCTCGCCCGGCGAGAACTCCAGCGGCACGCCGGCGAGCTGCTCGACGAAGGTGTCGAGCCCGCCAGGGGTCTGGAAGTCGCCGATCTTCAGCTTCCGGTAGGCCCTGTCGACCTCGGTGCGCATCATGAAGCCGTAGGTCAGCCCCGAGGTGTGGGTGACGAGGTCGACCACCTTCATCGGCCGCTCGGGCCGGGTGGTGATGAACTGCGGCGGCTGGTCGGCGAGCAGCGTCGGCATGCCGGAGGCATAGACGCCGAGGTTCTTCCACGACGGGATGTGGGTCGACACCAGGTCGTCGAGGCCGATCGCGCCTTCCTCGACCAGCATCATCAGCGCCACCGCGGTGATCGGCTTGGTCATCGAGTAGATGCGGAAGAGCGCGTCTTCCTGCATCGGCTTGGACCGCTCGAGGTCCATGTGGCCGGCCATGCCGACGTGCACCAGCTTGCCGTTGCGCGAGATCATCGTCAGCAGGCCGGGCAGGTAGCCGCCATCGACGTAGCGCTTGGCCATTACCTCGTCGAGCCTGGCGAGCCGCGCCGCCGACAGACCTTCGCTTTCAGGCTTCATGGACGCGTCCTCCCGCTTCGAATGACCAGGCGCGCATAACCGCCGCTGCCGGCGCGGATGTCAAATGAAGCTGGGGCCGTTTGGCGTTGGAATGCTTCGCCAAGGCGCTGCAAGGGGCGCCGGACTTCCGCACGGGAATTCGGCGGCGCGGGTTATACCGCCGGTAACGGCGCGGCGAAGCTGTGCGATGCTCGTGGGGGACATAGCGTCGAATTTTGCATTTCGGGACTCGTTGGCGAGCCCAGATCCCGGGGCGCATCAAGTTCGGGTGACGGCGCATCGGAGGCGCTCGAGCCCCGGTGTTCGCTCAAGAATCCCATCCGCGATTTCAGGCTGACAGGAGAACTGCCCATGCCTCAGGGACCCGTGCAAGGGCCAGGAACCACGCCAGGCGGCGGCCAGTCCGGGCGGCCGGGCGTCGCAGGCGGCACGAGCGGGCAGAAGAGCTTCGAGCAGTCCGCGCCCGACCGTGACGAAGGCGACCAGAGCCGCATCAACGACACCGAGCCCGAGCCCAGCGATCGCCGGCAGACGCCGAAGTGACGCCGCTCGCGCGCATCAGCCGCTAACGCCAGGCGCTCCCGTTCGTTCGCGCGGTTGGCACGCGAGCCGCGGAAGCTAAAGCGCCAGCGGGGCGATCTGGGCGACGCGCTGCGGATCGCGCTTCCAGGCGTCGGAAGCGTCGACGTAGACCTCGACGCCATTGCCGTCCGGGTCGGACATGTAGAGCGACTTGGTCACTTCGTGGTCGATCGGCGTCGTGCGCACGCCGGCCGCGTCCAGCTTGGCCCGGGCCTCGCGCAGCTCGTCGAGCGTGTCGCCGATCTTGAAGGCGACGTGGTCGAGACCGACCAGATGGTCGCGCTCGGGCGCGGTCCCGGTCGGCCGCTGCATCACCGCGAAGTCGTGATGGTTGCCGAGGCTGAAGAACACCATCTTCATTCCGCCCTGGTCGAACCGCGCGGCGACCGGCAGGCCAAGCACCCCGCTATAGAACTGCTCCGCGCGGTCCACGTCCGAGACGCGGATCACCACATGCCCCAGCGACTTGATCTTCATGGCCGGCTCCCGAGTGATGGGTCGGGGCCGACCATATCACGCCGCGGCGCAGATCGCTCTCACTTCAGCGCCTCGGCGAAGAGGTCGGCCATCTGCTTCCAGGAGCGGCGGTCGGCGACCGGGTCGTAGCGCAGGAACTCAGGACGGTTCATCTTGTCGGCGTCGGGGTTGGTGTAGCTGTGCACCACGCCGCCGTAGAGCATCATCTGCCAGTCGACGCCGCCGTCGCGCATGGCCTTTTCGAACGCCTCGCGCTGGTCGGGCGGGATGCCGGGATCGTCAGCGCCCAGCAGCGCCAGCACCTTGCCCTTGATCTGCTTGGCGTCGCCCGGCGAGGTCACCTGCAGGCCGCTGTGGAAGCCGACCGCCGCCTTGATGTCGGCGCCCGAAAGCGCCAGCTCGTACGACATGGTGCCGCCGAAGCAGAAGCCGATCGCGGCCGTGCGCGAGGCGTCGACCTCCTTGCGCGAGGTGAGGGCGGCGAGCGCCTTGCCGGTGCGGTCGCGCACCCTGGCGGCGTCGGCGCGCAGCGGCGCCAAGAGCGGCATCACCTGGGCGAGATCCTCGATCACCTTGCCGTCGCCGTGCAGGTCGCAGGCGAGCGCCGCGTACCCGAACTCTCTGGTCAGCCGCTCGCCGCGCTGCTTGGCGTGGTCGCCGAGCCCGAACGCCTCGGGGAATACCAGCACGCCCGGCCGCGGGCCTGCGGCCGTCTCGTCCCACGTGAAACGGCCGATCATCGAAAGGCCGTCGGCCTCGTAGCGCAGCTCTTCGCTCTTCATTCGCGTGTCTCCGTTCGGGTCTGCCGCTTCAGGAACCCGTCGATGCCGGCCTTGGCGCTGGCGAAGCGGAGGTTCTCGACCATGCCTTCGGCCGCGATCGCGTAGGCTTCGTCGAGCGGCGCCTCGATCTGGCGGGCGAAGACCCGCTTGCCGAGTGCGATCGCCTCCGGCGCCTTGGCGGCGATCAGCCGTGCGGTCTCGTCGATCACCGCGTCGAGCGCGTCGGCCGCAACCGCGCGATTGATCAGGCCGAACTCGGCGGCGCGCGCCGCATCGATGAAACGGCCGGTCATCAGCATCTCGGCCGCCGCCTTGCGCCCGACGGCGCGGCCGAGCGCCACGCCGGGCGTCGAGCAGAAGAGGCCGAGGTCCACGCCGGAGACCGCGAACCGCGCGCCCTCGGCCGCAAAGGCGAGGTCGCAGGCCGCGACCAGCTGGCAACCGGCCGCCACGGCCGCGCCCTGCACCCGGGCGATCACCGGGACGCGGCAGCTGCGGATGTCCAGCATTAGCGACGAACAGAGCGAGAAAAGGGCGGCGTGCGAGCCCGCGTCCTCGCTGGCGCGCAACTCGGCGAGGTCATGCCCGGCGCAGAAGATTCGTCCGGCGGCGCCCAGCACGACGACGCGCGCCCTCGGGTCGGCCGCCGCCTCCGACAGCGCCGCGCGCAACGCCGTCATCATCGCCGTCGAGAGCACGTTGGCGCGCGCCGGATCGTTCAGCGTCAGCCGGGCGATGGCGCCGTCGGTCTCGGCGAGGACGAGGTCGTTCCTCATACCGCCTCGGCAAGCGCCTCGATGTCGGCCGCGTCAAGCCCGCACTCGGCGAGGATCTCGCGCGTGTGCTGGCCGATGGCGGGCGCCATGCGCGGCGCCTGCTTCTCCTCGCCCTCGAGCCAGATCGGGCTGTCGACGGTGCGAAGCCCGTAGCCGTCGGCGAATTCCGGCAGCATGCCGTTCGCCTCCAGCTGCGGGTCGGCGATGTGATCGGCGACCTGCCCGACGATCCCGAACGTGATGCCGCCGGCGTTCAGCCGCGCGCTCCAGGTCTCCCAGGTGTCGGACGAGAAGAGCGCGTCCAGCCGCTCGACCAGCGCCCCCTGGTTGGCGAAGCGGTCGGCGGGCGTAGCGAAGAGCGGGTCGTCCAGCCACTCCGGATGGCCCATCGCCTTGGCCAACAGCGGCCAGTCGCGCGCCGGATTGGTGGTGGTGAGGATGAAGGAGCGCCCGTCGGCGGTGGTGTAGGTCTCCACCATCGCGCCGCGTTGCCCGCGCGGCGGCCGGCCGGTGAGCTCGTAGCCCAGCAGCGAGGCCTGCACCTGGCACGAGTTCGACCACAGCCCGTTGGCGACCAGCGAGGTGTGCACGACGCCACCCTCGCCGGTCGTCTGACGCCGATAGAGCGCCGTCACGATCGCCGCGTACATCGCCATCGCGGTCGGATGGTCGCCCATGCCGGGCATCGAGAGCGCCGGCTCGGTGTCGCCGGTGGCGCGCACCATGTCCATCAGGCCCGACCTCGCCCACCAGGCGGTAGTGTCGAAGCCGGTGCGGTCGCGCTCCGGGCCCTGCTCCCCGTACGGCGAGAGCGAGGCGTAGATCAGCCGCTTGTTGAGATGCGTCAGGTCCTCGGCCCGCAGCTGCAGCCGCTCGCGCACCGGGAACGGGAAGTTGGTGATGAAGACGTCGGCCTTCCTGATCAGCTTCTCCAGAACGGCGCGCGCCGCCGGCTCCTTCAGGTCGATCGCCAGGCTCTCCTTGTTGCGGTTGTCCATCGTCCAGAAGTAGTCGAGGTCGTCGGGCGTGCCGCGCAGCCGGAAGAGGTTGCGGTAGGAGTCGCCGATCCCCGGCGGCTCGATCTTGATCACCCGCGCCCCGAAGTCCGACATGATCGTCCCCGCCGCTGGCCCGGCGATGAAGCTCGCGCAATCGATCACCAGAAGATCGCTGAACAGACCCGACGCCATGAACCTACCTCCCGGGCGCGCCTCGCAGCGCCGCACGGCAGCTACCTAGCGAGGCGGCTCGAACGCGGGCAAGGGTGACGTTGCGGCGGGTTCAGTCCGGATTGCGGAACAGCGTGCAGCCGAACGCGATCTCGTCCTGCAGCAGGC
>Ga0134125_10008967_pt1 | contig 11270 bp, 8 predicted proteins | sample KB31751_FD_96464 | JGI IMG/M metagenome (GOLD analysis project Ga0134125, IMG submission 96464) | Terrestrial soil microbial communities with excess Nitrogen fertilizer from Kellogg Biological Station, Michigan, USA - KB3-175-1 | ecosystem: Environmental > Terrestrial > Soil > Unclassified ...
CTTCAACAACCGGATGAACCCGGCGGGCATCCTGAACAGCGGATTGGCGTCGCGCCGCCCTGCTTCGAGCAGCAGCACGCGGGCGCCGTGATCGCGGACGAGGCGCGACGCCGTCACGCAACCGGCGCTGCCGGCGCCGACGACGATGTAGTCGAAGCGGTTGGAGGACTCAACGTTCACGTGAAGCGCGGCGTTGTCGCGGTGCTGCGCCAGCTAGAGGAAGAACAGCACGGTGATGATCGCAAAGGCCGGCAGCAGGATGGCGAAGGACCACGCCATGTAGCCGAAGAAGCTCGGCATCTTGACGTTGCGGTGCTCGGCGATTGCCTTGACCATGAAGTTCGGCGCATTGCCGATATAGGTGACGGCGCCCATGTACACCGACCCTGCCGAAAGCGCGACCAGCGTCGTCGCCATCGCTGTCATCAAGTGCTGCGCGTCACCGCCCGCCATGTTGAAGAACACGAGGTACGTCGGCGCATTGTCGAGGAACGACGACAGCGCGCCCGACAGCCAGAAGTACCAGGCGTTGACCGGCTGGCCGTCGGCGCCGGTGACGAGGTGCACGACCGGCGCGAACGCGCCCGATGTTCCGGCGCGCAGCATCGCGATCACGGGAACGATCGTGATGAAGATGGCGATGAAGAGCTTCGCGACCTCGAGGATCGGCCCCCATGTGAAATGGTTGCGCTCGCGCGTCGTCTTCGCCGTGAACGCGAGCGAAAGCAGCGCGGCGGCGACGAGGATGACGTCGCGCACGACGTTCTGCAGCTCGATCCTGGCGTCGAGCGCGGTCCAGGAAACGCCGGGCTTCCACACGCCGCTCAGGAGCACGCCGGCGAGCACGAGCCCCAGGAACACGAAATTGACCTTGCCCTCGATGAGGATGGGCTGCGGTGGCGTCGGGTCTGCGCTTTCGGGCAAGCGCTCGTCCGCCCGCGCGAGATAGACGCGATCGAGCGCGTAGAAGACCGCGAGCAGCATGCCGCACAGGACCAGCGTCGGTGCGAGCAGGTGCCGCGTCGTCCAGAAGAAATCGACGCCCTTGAGGAAGCCGAGGAAGAGCGGCGGATCGCCCAGCGGGGTCAGCGCGCCGCCGGCGTTGGCGACGAGGAAGATGAAGAAGATGACGACATGGACCTGGTGCTTGCGATTGTCGTTGGCGCGGATCAGCGGGCGGATCATCAGCATCGCCGCACCGGTCGTCCCCATCCAGCTCGCCAGCACCGTGCCGAGCCCGAGGAGCGCCGTGTTGGTGACGGCGCTGCACGGCAGGCTGCCATGCACGCAAATGCCGCCCGCGATGGTGAAGAGCGCGAACAGCACGAGGATGAAGGGGATGTACTCGAGGATCAGCGTATGCGCCACCTGCACCGCGGTCGCGTCCACCCCGAACAACAGCAGGAACGGCAGCAGGAACGCGAGCGACCACGCGGCCGCGAGCTTGCCGAAATGGTGATGCCAGAACGTCGGGACGAGAAGCGGGCACAGCGCGATCGACAGCAAGACGCCTGCGAACGGAATCGCCCAGCCGAGCCCGAGCTGGCCGCCATCGAACTCGGCGGCTGCGGCCGTGCATGGGGCAAGGAGAAACAGTGCGGCGATGACGTAGCGCATGGGCTCGCCTCAGCGTCTATCGCCCGCGTGCAATCGAAAGCTTGCGGGCACGCTCGCGCGAAAACGCTGCCGCTGCTACGGCGCGCGGCGCGAGGACGAGGAAGGCGCAGGGACCATCGGGCGAGCGTACCCCGGCAGGACGTATCGGCACGCCCGGGATTCTAACCAATGTACGGAGTCACCGCCTCACCGGCGGTCTTGTGCGAAATGTTCCAGCGCACCGCCAGCGCACAAATGTAACGGTTCCATTTTCGCTGAAGCTCGATGTGCCACGCTGGCTGGATGAGCGTACCTGCCCGCGATGAAATCCGGCGTAGCGGAATCGGCACGATGGCCGACCGGGTCCGCGTGGGCCTTTGCGGCTTTACGATGGCAATGAAAGCATACGCAACGCTCTTCCCGGTGGTGGAGATTCAGACCACGTTCTACGAGCCGCCGGGCGACGCGACCCTTTTGCGATGGCGGCGACAGACGTCCCCCGCACTCGAGTACACGATCAAGGTGTGGCAGTTGGTGACGCACCGGGCATCCAGTCCCACGTACCGCCGGATGAAAGCGCCCCTCGATTCAGACGCCGAACCTGGAGGTTTTCGAAATTCAGTGGCGGTCGCGGAAGGATGGCGGCGCTCGGTCGAGTGCGCCAATGTGCTGGGCGCGACCGGCATGCTGTTTCAATGCCCGTCGAGTTTTGGGCCGACGCCGGAAAATGTCCGGGAGCTGCGCGGTTTCTTTGAGCGGATCGACCGTCCCAGCGCTACGCTCCTCTGGGAGCCGCGCGGTAAGGCCTGGGTCGCGGAGCGGGAAATGGCGTTAGCCCTCTGCCGCGATCTGCAACTAACCCATGTCGTTGACCCGTTCGTCACGGCACCATCCATGCGCGAGCCGGTCTACTGGCGATTGCATGGTCCGGGCGGGGCTCGCAACTCGTATTCGGACACCGCGCTTCGACACCTCCACGCGATGCTCCTCCGCGTCGAAACGGCCGGGCCGCACTATGTGCTGTTCAACAACCTTCCGCGCCTGACCGACGCGAAGCGGTTTTCGCACATCGTCGCGATGCAGGCAACGTAGATCGTTTGCGCGCGAATCGACGCGCCATCACGTTTGATCAGACTTGATGAAAAAGGGGTTAGCCGAAATGGGCTAACCCCTTGATTGATTGGCGCGCCCGGCAGGATTCGAACCCACGACCCCCTGGTTCGTAGCCAGGTACTCTATCCAACTGAGCTACGGGCGCTAAGCCGCTAATTATAGTCGCAAATCCGAGCCCGAGCCACTGGCGGCCGAACCCTCGGGCGGGGGATCGATCGCCCGCTCCTGCGACGACAGCGACGGCGCCGACGGCCGCGTGCCGCGGCGCAGCCCGATCGCCTTGTAAAGCCACGCGCCGCCGAGCCAGATGCCGATCGCCGCGAGCGGCCACGCGACGATGTGCGGTTTCCAGATGACGAGCGACGAGATCGCGATGCTGAAGATCGCCATGTAGAACAGCACCGACGACTCCGCCGGTGCGAGGTGGCGTCGGTTGGTCAACGCGGCGCCCAGCACGCTGCCGACGCTGACGGCGCCCGCGGCGGCGCGGCCCGCGCTGCCCGAACGCGCGCGGCGCACGCCGCTGTGGAGGTGATCGACGTTGCGCACGCGAAGGCGTCGCGTCAGCACGATCTCGGTGGCGTGCTCGAGATCGCGCTCGTATTGCGCGGCCATTGCCGTGGCGAACGGCGCGTCCTCGACCGCGACGTCGAGCTCGTAGTTGCCCATCCAGCTCGCGAGGTTCAGATTGGTCGAGCCGATCCGCGACCAGCGGTCGTCGGCGACCGCCGACTTGGCGTGCAGCATCGTGCCGTTCCATTCGTACACGCGCACGCCGGCCTCGATCAGCGCGCGGTAGCTCGCGCGCGACAGCGGCCGCAGCGCGGGGATGTCGCTCGCGCCGGGAACGAGGAGCCGCACGTCGACGCCGTCATTCGCGGCAGCCGCGAGCGCCTGCACGTACGCCGACGTGCCCACGAAATACGCATCGGTGAGCCACAGGTAGCGGCGCGCGAGCGACGCGATGACGAGGTCGAGGCGATAGGTGCCGGTGTGATTGGGAATGCCCTCGACGACGCGTATGCTCACGTCGCCCTGGCGCGGTTCGGGGGTGAGCGGCGGCGTCACCGCATCGGCACCGGCGCAGGTTCGCCAGACATCGTCGAACGCGCGCGCGACGTCGGCGACCGCCGGACCGCGGATCTCGATGCCGGTATCGCGCCACGGCTGCATTTGCCTTTCGGCGTCGCCTTCCCACTTGTCGCTGACGCAAAGGCCACTGACGAACGCAATGCGCCCGTCCACGGTAACCGTCTTGCGATGGTTGCGGGTGATCCACCCGAGGGGATCGGCGAGTCGCGGCGGGTTGAACACGCGCACATGCACGCCGGCGGCGCGCAGGCGCTCGAACAGCGGGCTCGCGCCATGCGAGCCCAGCCAGTCGAACAGCGCGAACACCTGCACGCCGGCGCGCGACCGATCGCACAGCGCGTCGGTGAAGGTGCGCCCGGTGGCGTCGTCGGCGATGATGTACGTCTCGAAGCGCACGGCATCGTGCGCCGACTCGATCGCCGCGAGCCACGCGGGGTAGTTGTCCTTCGCGTCGAGCAGCAGGCGGACGTCATTGCCGCCGACCGCGACGGCGCCCGTCGCGCGCGCGAACGCGCGCTCGGCGAGCTGGGATGGCGTGGCCGAATCGCGGCCCTGCGAGGAAGCGGCGCTCATGTCGGTCGATGCGTCCCCGCGCGAATGTCGGGTGCGCGGGTTTGCCGCAGTCTACCGTAGCCCTCCCCGCGTGCCTTGCACGCCGGACGGCGCCTAGCGTCACTCTCAATACCGCAAGCCGAGGCTCAGGTACCACGCGCGTGGCGCGCCCGGCGCGACGAAGCGCGCGACGGGCGCCTCGCCCGGCGCGACCTGCGGCGCGACGAGCTGCCCCCCCGGGAAGAGGTCGGTGGCGAGCGCACCGAAGCTGCCGTAGCGCGTGTCGAAGAGGTTCGTGACGCCGCCGGACACGGTCAAGTGGCGGTCGATGGCCCAGGTGCCGCGCACGTTCACCACCGCGTGGCCGGCCACGCGCGCATCGACCGGGTCGGTCTCGCCGGCATCGTCGATGCGACCATCCTCGTTGCCGACGGTGCCGACGCTCGATACCGCGACGACATCCATCGCGATGCTGGCCGTGGGCGTCACCTGCCACGTCGTCGTCAGCTTGAGCGTATTGCGCGGCAGGCCGGCGATGCGCATGCCTGGATGCACGGCGATCGTGCGCTCCCCCGAGGCGAGCTCGCCATCCGCCTCGTACGTCGCGTCGAGGTAGCTGTAGCGCAGGTTGATCGCCACCGCGCCGAGCGTTTGGTCGAGCGCGGCATCGATCCCCTGGTGACGCGTCTTCGGGAAATTCGCGAAGTAGCCCTGCTGCGTGTTGGCCGCGCGCAGGAACAGGATGTCGTCGCGGTTGTCGGTGCGATAGAGCGAGATCGACGCGGAGGTGTCCGCACCCGGCCGCCAGCGCGCACCGCCCTCGAGCGTGCGTGCGACGACCTGCTGCAGCATCGGATCCGATTGCAGCCCGGCGGGCAGGCGGCACGGCGCATCGGGGTCGGCGCAGCCCAGCTCGATTACCGTCGGCACGCGATTACTTTGCGAGGCATTGGCGAAGAGCGTCAATCCGCGATCCAGCTGCTGCGCGATGCCGAGCGCGGGATTGAGCTTGCGATAGTCGAAGCTCGTGCGCGGCTGCGTGCCGTCCTCCGCCGTCGCAAGCGTGCTGGCGACGCGGCTCGCGTTCCAGCGCAGGCTCGCGGTCACGAACGTCCGCGGCAGCACCGCCCAGGTATCGGTCGCGAAGATGCCGAACGCGTGCGTCGTCCCCTCGACGCCGGAGACGAACGCGATCGGCGCAGCGGCCATCGCGACGACGCCGCGTTCGTCGCCGACTGTCGCGGCTTGCCCGTCCTGGCTGTAGCCGACGCGGCTTTCGTTGTAATCGGCACCGACGGCCACACGGTGCCCGCGCCAGGCCTGCGCATAGTCGAGCGCGAGGCCCCACGAATGCTCGCTCGTCTGCGTCGTGTTGAGCACGCCCGGCGGGATCGCCGCGCCTTGCGCACGGTCGACCGGGCAGCCGGCGCCGATGGGGCTACCGTCGGTATTGAACCCGGCGCCGCACGCGTCGACATAGTCCTCGTACGCCTGCGACGTGTCGCCGCTGACCGTGCGCCGCTTCGCGTAGCGGACGAACGCGAGCGCGTCGAGCGCCGCGTCGCCGGACCACTCGTGGCGGCCGCGCAGCGTTCCCTGCCAGATCGAGTTGCGCGTCTGGTCGGGCCACGTGTAGACCGCCGCGCGGTCACCCTGCGCAAGCCCGGGCCGCGGAGCGACGTCGGTGTAGTCGATGTCCGGCACGAGTCCGTTGCCCGCCAGCATGCTCGTGCCATGCAACAGCGTCGCCTCGATTTCGTCGCGTGCCGTCACGCGGCCGACCTTGGCGAAGATGTTGCCGAGGTGGCCCGCCGAGTGATCGCGCCAACCGTCTTCGTCGAAGTACGTCCCGGCGAGGAATGCGTGCAAGCCATTGCCGTCGTTGACGCCATACGCGAGATCGGCGCGCCGGCGGCCGAAGCTGCCGGCGCGAATCCAGGCATTGAAGCCCGGCGCCGACAGCCCCGATTGCGTCGTCAGCACGAGCGCGCCGCCGAGGGTGTTGAGCCCATAGATCGGGTTCGAGCCCGGCACCAGCATCACTTTCGCGATGGCCGCCTCAGGCACGAGGTCCCAGTTGACGATGTCGCCGAACGGCGCGTTGAAGCGCACGCCGTCGAGGAATACCGATACGCCCTGTGGCGAGCCGATCAGCGACGATGCCGTGTAGCCGCGATACGCGAGGTCGCGCTGGAACGGGCTGCCCTGGATATCGCTCGCGTTGGTCCCCGTGAGGCCGCGCAGCAGGTACTCGGCGAGCGAGCCGTTCTCGCCGTCGCGCAGGTCGCCGCCGTTGCCGGTCTGCACCGTGTACGGCAATGCGTCGCGCGCGACGCCGATGCCGGGCAGCGGTGCGACGCCAACGACGTTGATCGTTGGCAGCGTCGTTGGGGTCGAAGAGGCCGATTGCGCGTCGTCGGCGCTCGAGGCGGCCGCCATCGAGGCCGCGATCGCGGCACAAACGCCGGTGCGAAGCCTCGCGCCGATCGCGCGACCGCGCGCCAGCGCCGTACTCGGCCCGTCGCGACACATTGCCGACACCGCCATGGACATCGGGCGCCATTCAATTCGACGCGCGATGATGCCATCGACGGCAGGTCACGACGAGCGCAGCGCAGCGCCAATCGCGCGAAGCCGCCGGACGGCGCCTTGCAACGCCACGCAGCGGCGGGCCCGGATCGCCGGGTCGCTGCGCTCGCAGAATTCCGCTAGGCGGCCGGCCGGATGTTCTGGTTCACCCTGAACAGGTTGCCCGGGTCGTACTTCTTCTTGATCGTGGCGAGGCGCGCGTAATTGTCACCGTAGGTCGCCTTCACGCGCGCATCGCCCTCGTCGTCCATCATGAAGTTGGAGTATCCGCCGCCGAGGCCGAAGGGTCGCACCGCCTCCCAGTAGCTCTTGGTCCACTGCGTGATCGCCGGCGCCTGCTTCGGATCGGGATGGATGCCGGCGATGACCATCGACCATGCCGCGTCGCGCGCGCCCCATGCCGTGTCGCTCTTGCCGACACGTTGCGCGGCGCCGTCGACCGGATAGAGATGCATCAGCGACAGGTCGCTCGGCACCTTGGCGGCCTGCTCGAGGTGGGCGTCGATGGCCTTGTCGCTGAGCTCCTTGACGAAGTTGCCGCGCCAGTACCATTGCATGCCCTTCGGATAGACGCCGTCGAACATGCCCTGCAGCGCCGGGAACGGCATCATGCCGGTCCAGTCGAGCGCGGGCGGCGGCAGCTTGCCCAGCAGCGGCGCGAGCGCCTTCCTTGCGTCGGCCTCCGGCCCGTCGTAGCAGACGACGAGCAGGCAGATCGCATGTCCCCAAGTGGCTTCGGGGAACGGCGAATTCGCCGGCACGAGCTTCAACCCGAGCACCAGCCCGAGCGACTCGGGCGCGTTCGGCAAGAAGTCGCGGTAGGCGCGCATGATGGCTTTCGCGTCGCTTTGCGGCCACGCCATCGGGCCGGCGAACACCATCGAAACCGGATGCGCCTGGAACAGGAAGCTCGTCACGACGCCGAAATTGCCGCCGCCGCCGCGTAGCGCCCAGAAAAGGTCCGCGTTCTGTGTCTTGCTGGCGGTGACGAAGCGGCCATCGGCCAGCACCACGTCGGCTTCGACGAGGTTGTCGATCGTGAGGCCGTATTTGCGCGTCAGGTGCCCCGAGCCGCCCCCGAGCGTCAACCCGGCGATGCCGGTCGTGGACACGATGCCGAACGGCACCGCGAGCCCGAACGCATGCGTCGCGTGATCGACGTCGCCCGACGTGCAGCCGGGCCCCGCGCGCACCGTCGACGTGGCCGGATCGACACGCACACCCTTCATCGTGGAAAGGTCGATCACCAGCCCGTCGTCGACGCTGCCGAAGCCGGGACCGCTGTGACCACCACCGCGGATCGCGATCGGCAGCTTCTGCTCGCGCCCGAAATTCACGGCGGACATGACGTCGGCGGCGTCGGCACAGCGCGCGATCATAAGCGGACGCTTGTCGATCATCGCGTTGTAGAGCTTGCGGGCCTCTTCGTAGCCGGGATGTTTCCGGTCGATCAGCGTGCCGCGAAGGCTGCGACCGAATTGCGTGACGGTGTCGTCGTTCATGGGTTCCCCCGTGCGGCCGAACGGGGCGTCGATTCGCCCCGGATCGCTTGCTATCATGCAACCGCGGCGAGACCGACTCCAGTTCTGGAACTGAATTTCCCCGGTACAGGAACTGAACCGGTTGCCGGCCGCCTCGGCGGGTGTGGGCCAGCCTGCACCGCGGGCACTTTCGGGTTCGCCATGACGCAAGGCAGCTACAGGCAATTCTGTCCGGTGGCGATGGCCGCGGAGGTCCTCTGCACCCGCTGGACCGTGGTGCTGCTGCGCGAGCTGGTGGCGGGCTCGACGCGCTTCAACGACCTTCGCCGCGGCTTGCCGCGGATGTCGCCGGCGCTGTTGTCGAAGCGCCTGCGCTCCCTCGAGAAGGCGGGCATCGTCCGACGCGTCGCGTCACGGCGAGAGCCCGGCATCTTCGAGTACCAACTGACGGTCGCCGGCCAGGATCTCAAGCCGGTGGTCGAGTCGATCGGCCTGTGGGGCCAGCGCTGGATCGAATCGGAGCCCTCGCTCCGCAACCTCGACCCGTCGCTGCTGATGTGGGACATGCGGCGCAATTTCGATCCGGCGCCGCTGCCCGATCGGCGCTGCGTGATCCAGTTCCTGTACCCGGAGCTCCCGGCCGTGCATCGCCGGTGGTGGCTGGTCATCGAGCCCGATGCCGACATCGAGCTGTGCCTCGTCGATCCCGGCTTCGACGTCGACCTTTACGTGACGACCGACCTGCGCACGATGACGTCGATCTGGATGGGATTGACGACCGTGAGTCATGCGACATCGGATGGCAAGCTCGCCCTCACCGGCGATCACGGCCTCGCGCGGCGGATGCAAGCCTGGCTTGGGCTCAGCCCGTTCGCGGCCGAGAAGAAGCTCGTGCACGCGTAGGCGCGCCGTGGCGCCCGTCATTAGCGCCGGCTTGCTCGTGATGTGCGAGCCGGGCGAGATCCTGCTCGGGCACGCCACCCACTCGCGCTGGTGGGACATTCCCAAGGGGCTGTGCGAGCCGGGCGAGCCTCCGCGCGAAGCCGCGATACGGGAATGCCGTGAGGAATTCGGCCTTCGCGTCGCCACGGGCGCGATCGTCAAGGTGGGCCACTTCCCCTACCGGCGCGGGAAGGAACTCGAGCTCTTCGCCGTGCTGATCGCGCGCATCGATCCGTCGTTGCTGTGGTGTGCGAGCACGTTCGTCGATCGGCTCGGCAAGGCACGGCCGGAGATCGCCGGTTATCGATGGGCGCCGTACAACCGCATCGGCGAGCTTTGCGCGCCGGCGATGGCGAAGGTGCTGCTCGAGCCGCAGCGCTTGGCGTCGATGATGGCGGCCCTCCACGATCAGGGTGGGACCGCTCCAGCCTGGATCGAGCCGAAGCCGCCGGCGCGCCCGTCGCCACCCCGTTGACGCGGCATGCGCGCAACGGCTTTGGCGTCTGCCATCGTCCAGTTCGTGCGCCGTCGTTGACAAACGTTGCGGCGGACGCCTATGTTCGCGTCCGGCCACGTTGGGCAAACGAAATGGGGAGATCGCTTGTGAACGCAGTCCTGCACTTTCTGCATGCGCGTGCGCGCATCGTCATGGCCGCACTTGCGCTCGCCACTCTCGCGGGCGCACCGCTCGCGGCGCAGGCCCAGGCGCTCGCGGAGTGGAATCCGTCCGGCACCGTGCAAAGCAGCACGCCGCTCGCGCCCTCCTCCGTCGCGGCGAATGTCTCCGCCGGCACGCTGGCGCTGGGTCCCGAGATCAGCGATCCCGGCCCCTTCGCCAATGCCTTCATGGGCACCAACTGGCCGAGCACCGCATTCAATGCCGGCGCCTACATGTCGTTCTCGACCACCGGCAACCTGACCTACACGGCGGTGGTGTTCTCGCTGTACAACAACTTCGACGGTACCGGCAACTGGGAGCTGCGCTCGAGCGCCGATTCATTCGCGTCCGCGCTCGCCGCGGGCACCTTCTCGACGATTTCCGGCGCCGGCCAATTCATCTCCGCCGACGTCAGCGCGCTCGGGACGATCAACGGTACCGTCCAGTTCCGCCTCTATACGTACAACAACGCCGGCACCACGAACCCGCTGCAACGCGGCATTCGCGGCACCGGCGGCGGCGGCAGCGGGCTGGCGGTCCTCGGCGTGGCGAATGGCGGTGGGCCGCCGGTGATCGCGCCCGGAATTCCGGTTCCTGCGCTCGGCGTTCCGATGCTTTGGGCCCTCATGGCGCTGGTCGGATTGGCCGCGGTCCTCGGAAGGCGCCGGAGCGCAGGCTAGCCCTCGGCGAGCGTCCCGGGACGCCCGACTGCCCAGCTTGGCCGTTCCCTTGGCAGGCGCCGGCGAGGCGTTGGCCGATGCTGCCCGCGCCCGCACCTCGACCCTAGCGTCCTGATCCACGCATCGAGCCTCGCTCGGTGCCGTGCGGTCCAAGCGCGATGTTGCACCGCAACATCGCGCCGACTCGAGGTCGAGTTGTCGGGCTACGATCAGGACCACCCGCGGTCGTATGGCCCTCTCACCGCAGCAACGACCCGTCCGGCCGTCCCGGCCCCGAACAGCCTCGTCGCTCCGGCTCGTCCACCGCTTGAACGCCGCTGGACCGCACCTATCTCCAGGTCGCCAGTGTCATCAACGAGGAGGAGTGCCATGTTCGGAAATCTATTCGGCAGTTTCGATACGAGGCTCTTCGACGACGTCCGGAGGCTCGAGAGCGAGATGGAACAGCTGTTCGGCCGGGCGGATCCGCCGGCCGGGATCCGGGCCATGCGCCGGGGCACGTTCCCGCCGATCAACGTCGGCGTGACGCCCGAGCGCGTGGACATCTATCTGTTCGCCGCCGGGCTC
>Ga0134125_10008969_pt1 | contig 11270 bp, 8 predicted proteins | sample KB31751_FD_96464 | JGI IMG/M metagenome (GOLD analysis project Ga0134125, IMG submission 96464) | Terrestrial soil microbial communities with excess Nitrogen fertilizer from Kellogg Biological Station, Michigan, USA - KB3-175-1 | ecosystem: Environmental > Terrestrial > Soil > Unclassified ...
ATCAAGATTGCCAACCACTTTTCGCGCGGCAATATCAATGACGACCATATTGCTGCCGTCAGTTCCCGGCTGGCCAACGCCGGAGTTGCCGTAAATCGGAACATAGGCCAGCTTTCCATCGCGTGATGCGGTGACTTCGTGCCCTGTCATTCCGCCTTCGGGAACTTCGGCCATCTGTTTTCCAGCTACAGGATCAATGATCCCAAGGCTGCTATCGCCTTTGTTCGCGACCAAGAGCAGGCCATGCCCGGCAGATCCGTCGGTGGACTTAGCCCAGGCAATGAAAGCGAAGGGTAAAGAAAGAAGGAGAATCAGAACGACAACACGCATATTTGACTCCGTTCCTCTATTTCAAGATTCACAGTCAGAGAAATGTGTTCACAGATCATCAGCAGTCATGCAGGAAGCAACGGTCCGGCAGCTCGATTTTCGATTCACATTATCCATGAAACGCAGCCAATCGGCCGCGTGACTACTCGCGTTTCAGTTTTCCCGGCAGAGCAGCAGGATTTTCGTGCGTACGCTCGCGGAATCCGCCTTTCATGCCGGTGCCCAGCGTGATGCTGCTCTCGCCGAATTTGTCGCGCAGTCGGTCGGCGGCAGACAAGACGTTCTCCCATTTTTCACGTCCGTGATCTTCCAGAAAATCGAGTTGTGCTGAATAGTGCCCAAACGACGATGCCTGAACTCCCAACAGCCGCACCTCAGCGCCTTTGCGCCAGTTGGCATGAAAAAGCCGGTATATCTGCTTAAAGATTTCGTTGTCCAGCTGAGTAGGCGATTCGAGCGAATGAGCGCGGGTGATGGTGGTGAAATCTTTGTAACGCAGTTTCAGCTGTAAAGTTCTCGCGCGCAAATGATGCTCCCGAAGCCTGCGCGCCACCATTTCGCAGAGCCGCATCAGCGTGGCCTCTAGTTGCGCCACGTTCGCCGTATCCTGATCGTAGGTGTGTTCATGGCTGATAGACTTCGCGCCTTCATCTGCGCCAATCTCGCCTTCGAACCAAGCGCCTGCGTCTTCGCCGCGGGCCTTGCCGGCCAGGGCCACTCCCCACTTACCAAATTTCTGTTCAAGATCGCCGTCGTCAAACTTAGACAAATCGCCCACTTTGCGAATACCCAGCGAATGCAGCTTCTGCTCAGTGACTTTCCCCACACCGGGTATGTCGCGCACATCGAGCGGCGCGAGAAATTTCGATTCGCGGCCAGCCAGGATGAACAACACTCCGTTCGGCTTAGCTTTGCCGGAGCACACTTTTGCAATCAGCCGCGACGCGCCAATTCCGATCGAGCAATTGAGTTGGGTTTCCGCCTTCATCCTGTGGTGAAGTTTGTGCGCGGCCAGCAGCGGCGGCCCGTGCAGGCGCTCCGTCCCTGTCATGTCGAGATATGCTTCGTCGATTGAGACCATTTCTACTTGCGGCGAAAAGCTGGTCAGGACCTTATGAGCTTTTTCTGAGCACTCGCGATAACGGTCAGGATGGCCATTCACAAAGATCGCTTGCGGGCAGAGTTTGGCCGCGGTGCGAAGCGGCATGGCCGAATGCACTCCAAACTTGCGCGCTTCATACGATGCCGCCGAAACCACGCCCCGCTCATCGCGCTGGCCTCCCACGACGACTGGCTTACCTTTAAGAGTTGGATCGAACAGTTCTTCCACTGAGACGAAGAACGCGTCCATGTCGACGTGGAAGACGGTTCTGGGAAGGGCGGACATGATCACACCAGAATGGTCTGCGCGTGCTGCTGACGAACGCGATCGTACACTCGCAAATATTCACGAGCGGAAACTCGCCACGAAAAATCTTTGCTCATGCCGTTGCGCATGAGCCGCTGCCATGATTCCTGATCGCGATACAACTGCATCGCCTGATGAATCACCCGCAACAATGCCTCGCCGCTGTATTCCTGAAATTTAAACCCGGTGCCTTTTTTCGTGCGTTGCTCCCAGGGATCAATGGTGTCGTCGAGGCCTCCGGTTGCGCGCACAATCGGCACAGTTCCGTATTTCAAGCTGTACAGCTGGCTCAGACCGCTAGGTTCATAGCGCGACGGCATGAGAAACATGTCCGCGCCTGCATCAACCTTGTGCGCGAGGGCATTGTCATACGCGACTCTCACACCAACTTTTTCAGGCATGCGACGCGCCAGCCGCAAAAACATCTCTTCATAGAGTTTGTCGCCACTGCCGAGAACAGTTATCAGAACATCTTCGAGCGCCAGCCGATCTATGATTTGCCCAATTAGATCAAAGCCCTTTTGTGCCGCGAACCTCGACACGATACCAATCACCGGCAGATCGAGACTGGCCTCTGCCAATCCAAAGCTGGCCAAGAGGTCTTGTTTGCACTCGCGCTTCCCGCTCAAATCTTCGGCGGAGTAATGTGCGGCGATGTACTTGTCGGTCTGGGGATTCCATTCGTCGTAATCAACGCCGTTCAAAATACCGGTCAGGTTTTGCGCCCGGTCCTTCAACACTCCTTCTAAACCGAAGCCGAATTCGGTTGTCTGGATTTCCTGGCTGTACTTGCGGCTTACAGTGGTGATCATGTCGGAGTAAACCAGCGCGCCCTTCAGGAAATTCACATTCCCGAAATATTCCATCTTGGCGATGGTAAATAAATCCCACGGCAGAGTGAGCAGCGGCAGGATCTCGGGCGGAAACAGGCCCTGATAACCCATGTTGTGGATAGTGAAAACCGTACCGGTGTCGCGAAACGCTGGATCTTCCGAATACTGCGTTTTCAATAAAACCGGCACCAGTGCCGCCTGCCAGTCGTGACAGTGGAACAAATCTGGCACGCCAAGAATTTTTGATGCTTCGAGAACCGCCCGGCTGAACAACGCAAAGCGCTCGGCATTGTCCGGGAAGTCCCCAGACGCAGTACCGTAAAGTCCTTCGCGATCGAAAAACGGCGGATAATCGACAAAGAAGAAACGGACACCAGGATATCCGGCGCCAGTCAGGATCGAACAGAAACGATATCGATCATCAAAAGGCACCGTGATGCTCTGAACGACGGTGCGCTCTTCGCTGATGCGGGTATGCCGGTAATGAGGAATATAGACGCTGACTTCGTGTCCAGCGGCAGCCAGAGCGCGTGGTAATGCGCCGACAACGTCTGCCAACCCACCTGTCTTTGAAAAGGGAACACATTCGGAAGCGACGAACGCGATGTGCATTAGGCAGTAGCTCCGGCCGTGTTTTTGTCTGGCTCCGCGCTATGATATTGCGGGACGTTTGAACAGCGCTATGCGTCCAAGTCTAATCGGCAAGATGAACGAGGGTCAATGAAGGTTTCGCGCGCGCCTGTTCCAGCAAAAAAACCAAAACTGGGACAGCATTTTCTAAATGACACCGCAGCAGCGGTGCGCATCGTGGAGTCGCTTGGCGATCTTTTGCAGAGCACGGTGCTTGAGATTGGGCCGGGGCGTGGCGCCCTGACCAACCTGCTGGCAAGGCGGGCGCGGCGCGTTATTGCGGTTGAAAAAGATCGCGTGCTCGCTGCCCAGCTGCGAATGCATTTTTCGCTGGCGCCGAACGTTGAAATTATAGAAGGCGATATTCTCGCGATCGATCTTGATTCGCTGTTTGGGCCGAAGCCAGGCAGCATGCGCCCTGGCATGGATGTCGCGCCGCAACAAGTCCGCGTCGTCGGTAACCTGCCTTATTTCATCACCTCAGATATTCTTCTGCGGCTGTTTGAATACCGAAAATATTTTGAAGTCTTTGTCCTGATGGTACAAAAAGAAGTTGCTGACCGGCTGGCCGCGAAACCAGGAACCAGCGAATACGGCTTGCTGTCCGCTACCGCGCAGTTGTACTCGAAAGTAGAAAAAGTTCTGACGCTACCGCCGGGGGCATTCTCGCCACCGCCGAAAGTCCACTCAGCGGTGGTACGACTGGTGCCATCGACGCGTTTTGAAAAACTCCACGTCGATGAAAAGGGATTCATCAGTTTCCTAAAACTTTCATTCGCTCAGAAACGCAAGACGCTGTGGAACAATTTGAAGGGGCGCTATCCATCTGACGATCTTGAACGCGCCTTGGCCAAGGCAAAAGTAAAGCCATCCGCGCGCGCAGAGACGCTCTCACTCGAAGCGAGCGCCAATATCTTTCGCGAGCTGCCGGCGCCGAATGGCTCCGCATCCAACGAAGCATAACGATATGCGTGAGATTGTCCGCGAACCCGCCGTGGCCGGGCGTTTTTATCCGGCAAATCCCGAACGCCTGCGCACAGACATCAAGTCTTACCTGGCTGCCGGTTTATCTTCCGGCAAGAAAATGCGAGCAATGGCCTGTATGGTCCCTCATGCCGGATACATGTATTCCGGGCAAGTGGCTGGCGCCGTCTTTTCGCCCCTGGAACTTCCGGGGACTTGCATTGTACTGGGCCCGAATCACACCGGCCGTGGACATCCACTGGCGATAATGAACGAAGGCTCATGGCGAACGCCGCTAGGCGAAATACCCATCGATTCGGACCTGGCGGAGAAGCTCATTCAGGAATTTCCCGCACTGTCAACAGACTCAGCCGCGCATCGCTCAGAGCACTCGATCGAAGTCGAGCTTCCCTTCCTGCAAGTCTGCCGGCCTGACATCAAATTTGTTCCAATCGCAATTGGCACGGGACAACTCATTCTTTTGGAGCAACTCGGCCAAGCGCTGGCCGAGGTTCTAAACAAGACTAAAGACCGAGCGCTGATCGTCGCCTCGAGCGACATGAATCATTACGAAGATGACGCGACAACCCGCGCCAAAGATCACAAAGCCATCGATAAAATTCTCGCGCTCGATGCGCCCGGCCTGTACCAAACAGTGATGAATGAGAGCATAAGCATGTGCGGATTCGGTCCCGCAGTGGCGATGTTGACGGCTGCCAGACGATTGGGAGCGCAAAAAGCAGAATTGGTGCAATACGCTACTTCGGCCGATGTCTCGGCTGATCACAAGGTCGCCGTAGGGTACGCCGGAATTATTATTGGTTGATCACTTCCCTGCAGTAGCAAGTAGACGCAAAGCGCGGGCCCGGCTGACGTTCATAATTGACGAGTCATTCGCAATGTCCTTCAACACGGGAGCAATCGCGGCGACATCGCCCAGACTATTTTCCCTCTGCATTTCTTCCATTCGCTTCAGTTGATCATCGAGCGCCAGTTTCTGATATTTGTGTAAATAAACAAGGCGCCGGCCAAACTCCATTGTGGTGGACAGGTTTTGGAAAATCGAAGTGAGTTGCGTAATCGGCTGCGACATCGAGTAGTTGTAAGTGGCTTGGGAATTATGGCCCGCATCTCTGTACGCCAAAGTCTTTGCGCCGGTGTTGGCAATGTTCTTCTGGCCAGAATCGACCTTACCGGCGAAATAACGCGCCTTTTTGGCCAAATCAAACACCTGCTTGCGAATGTTTTCCGAAACTGCAAACTCCAGCGATGCGGCATCTGCGGGGTCACCCCGGTCGTCGACCTTGCCATTCGAACTGTAGGAGCCCTGGCCATCGCTAGCGATCACGATTTCATAATGGCTGGGATCTGCGCCTGGGAAATCGAGAGTAAAGCTAATGCTCGCGGTGGTCTGTTGACCAAAAGCGGCGAGGCAGAGTGTTAGGGCAATCAGTAGTAGCGGCGGGGCAAGCTTTCGTAGAAACATTGCCAAAATTATGCCAGAAGCTCTGGTTTGAGGCTTCCACGCGATAGGCGCGAAATACATGCGCTCTCCGCCGAGTTCCTTAATTTGCTTGCCTTTTCTACAAATGCAATGTAAATAGATTGCCACGATGTTGCGGCGTCTCGGTCCTCCTGCAGTTATTAGTGCAATTTGTTTCACTCTCTGTGTTTGTAACTCTTCCTTGCTGGCACAATCGTCTGGCTCGCAAGAAAAAACGAATTCGCCCGAGAACAGCCACCCGCTGAACGTTCAAACCGCACCTGAACCATCCAAATTGCAAGAAGCATTCATCATCCAGAAATTAGCCACTGACATTAGCTTTGAGGATGATGGCACCGAAACCCATCAGACCGAAGCCCGCATCCAGATACTTTCTGAAGCTGGTGTGCAGCACTGGGGAGTGATTTCCTTCTCATACCAGAAACTGAACCAAGTGCTTGATATTTCTTATGTGCGGGTCAGGAAGCCAGACGGCACGGTGATCACAACTCCCCAGGAGAATAGTCAGGACATAACGTCTGAGATCAGCCGTGTCGCACCGTTCTACACCGACCAGCGTGAAAAGCATGTTGCCGTCAAAGGTCTGGCGACGGGAGATGTTCTCGAGTACTCGGTACAAATCCATGTGGTCAAACCGCTAATTCCGGGCCAGTTTTGGACGAATTATGAATTTGAACATGACCAACTCGTAACGGAAGAGACTCTAAAAATCAGTGTGCCCGCCGCTCGCAAGATCAAACTTAAAAATCGTGGCCCCGCGTTCCAAGTTTCTAACGAAGCTAATAAACGCGTTTACCAGTGGGCCTATTCCAATCCCAAGCGGAAACCGGACGATGAGAGCGACGAAAGCGCGGTGTGGAAACAAGCCCGTGGTCTAAATGACCAACCCGACATCCTGCTCAGCAGCTTCGACTCCTGGGATGCGGTCGGCCGGTGGTACGACGCACTACAGGCAGATCGCGTCAAACCTACGCCCGAAATCCAAGCAAAGGCCGCCGAACTCACCAAGGGTCTCACTGACGACCGGGAGAAGCTCCGCGCTATATACGATTATGTGAGCACCAAATTCAGATACATCGGCATTGCACTGGGGGCAGGACGCTACCAACCACATATGGCTGGCGAAGTTCTCGAGAATGGCTATGGCGATTGCAAAGACAAACACACTCTGCTGGCTTCACTTCTCACGGCAGCGGGGTTCAAGGTCCACGCAGCCCTGATCGATTCGCAGCGAGACATAGATGCCGATGTACCTTCGCCAGGGCAGGTCGACCATGTCATTAGTGTTGTGGAACTCTTTACCGGCCAAATCTGGCTAGATACGACTCCCGAAGTCTCTCCATTTGGTTTTCTGATGGGGCCACTTCGGGGAAAGCACGCGCTGATTGTCCGATCAGGACCAGAGTCGACCTTGGAAATGACGCCCTTGAACCCGGGCCTCAAATCTTCCCAGACGTTCAATATGAAAGCCAAACTCGATGATACTGGGCATCTCACGGGCGAAGCCGAACGGATTCTCGACGGCAGTGATTTTGAAGTTTTGTTGCGTTCTGGCTTCCGCGTGACGGCGATGCCTCAATGGAAAGACCTTGTACAAAGAATCTCGTACGGGTCAGGATTCGGCGGAGACGTTAGTAATGTAAACGCCAGTTCCGTCGAATCGATTGACGAGCCATTCCGAATTTCTTACTCGTATGACAGAAAACAGTACGCCGATTGGGCCAATCACCACACCAGTCCACCGTTACCTATTCTTGCTCTGCCTGACATCAAAGAAGGCAAAACAGCTCCTTCGGCACCCATCTGGCTCGGTGTCCCCGGCGAAGTTAAGTTCCACGCCACTATGGAATTACCGAAGGATTACAAAATCGAACTCCCCAAGAACGTTGACGTTAAAGCGGAATTTGCAGAATATCACGCATCTTATGAAATGAAAGATGGCGCATTTGTGGCCGACCGCCGTCTGATATTGAAAGCTTCAGAAGTGCCAATCTCGTCCTACGAAAAATATAAAGCTTTTCGAAAACAGGTCTATGATGACCACGACATTCAAATCGCAGTCCTCCAAAATAATGGCTCCTCCGATACGGCCGCACTAAGCGCCTCCACCAATAATCTTAGGCAAGCAATCTGGGCGCTTCCCCCTAGTAGCGATCCGGTGGCTGCGCAGTATGAAGAGGATGCTCGCAACGCTTTCATGCAAAATGACCCTGAAAACGGTATCTCATCTCTACGGTCGGCGGTGGAGAAAGATCCTAAGTTCGCTCGCGGCTGGCTTTTGTTGGGATCCGTACTCAGCGCTAAACAAGAACAAGATGACGCTATCGAAGCTTTTCGGAATGCGCTATCCGCCGACGACACTCAGCCGGTTTGCTACAAGTTTCTGGGTTTCGCCCTGATGGCTGGGCACAAGTTCGAGGAAGCCAATTCGGTTTGGGAACGTCTGGTAAAGATTGCCCCGCAGGACGTGGACGCACAAGCTAACCTGGGAAGTTCACAAAATGCTTTGAAGCATTATTCCGAAGCTGCAACTGCATTTGAAAATGCGGTCAAACTTTCGCCATCAAAAGTAAGTTTGCGCCTCATGGTGGCAAATGCTTATCTGGAAGCAGGCGACCCTGAGAAGGCGAGAGCTGCATTTCAAGAAGCAATCAAGCTCGATTCGAGCTCAACAGTTTTGAACGACATCGCTTACGAACTGGCCGAGAAGAATGTTGATCTGCCTCTAGCCAAGGAATATTCGGAAAAAGCAGTCCTGGAAGAAGAACAATCCTCGGCCGAAGTTCAAGTGGACGGCATAAAACCAGCCGACGTGGAACGCACGGTAAAGCTAGCCATGTTCTGGGATACGCTTGGCTGGATATATTTTCGGCTGAACGATTTCGAGCATGCCGAGAAATATTTAAATACCGCCTGGGTCATTTCACAAAGCCCAACCATCGGCCAACATCTTGGCAGGGTGTATGAGCAGCGGCATCAGAAGCAGTTAGCGACGCATACTTATCAACTCGCGCTATCCTTGGCTCCAACAGGTGCTGATAGCGCAGCCATTCGGGAAAAATTGCACCAGCTTGGCGCTACACCGGATACATATAAGGGTGCGAGTGAACTTAGTGAGATGCGCATGTTTCATCTACCGCGAATTGCCAAAGGCACGGCTCAGGGTGAATTTTTTATCATCATCGGCCCTGGACACAAAACCGACGCCAAATTCATCTCTGGGACAGAATCTTTGAAGACGCTTGGGCACGCAATTTCTCTCGCGAAGTTCAATGTTGATTTCCCGGACGACAGTCCAGCCCGTTTGGTTTTTCGAGCGGTTGTCGGTTGTTATCCGTACAGTGGGTGTTCTGCGGTAATGATGACGACTTCTCAGAATTCCAAATTGCCCCCGTTTATACGTCAATAGCCCTCCTCTGATGCTGAAAGTATTCTGTCCTTGAAAGTTTGCACCGACCACTCAGTCAGTCATCCGCCTTCCCAGCCTCCATCCAATCGCGCTATATTCTCAGGTCGTTCTAAATGGGGGTACGTTATGGCAACCGAGGTCAATTCAGACGCAGCGAGGCAGGAAATCAAGGCCAGGAGCTTTGGCGAAAACATTGAAAGCGATCTCGCGCCAAAATTTCTTCGGGTTGTCGAAAATGCGGCCATTGCCTGCGCCCGCACCATGGGTCGCGGCGAGCGCGAATTGTCGGACAAAGTGGCCGTCGAATCTATGCGCCGCACCATGGATTCCATCCCCATGCGCGGCAGGATCGTAATTGGCGAGGGCGAACGCGATGAAGCTCCCATGCTCTACATTGGGGAGAAACTGGGAGCGGAATTTTCTGACGGCTCCGAAGTTCCCGAAGTTGACATCGCCGTCGATCCGCTCGAAGGCACGAACTTGTGCGCCACGGGCGCTGCGGGCGCGATCACGGTGCTTGCCGCCTCCGAAGCGGGCGGGTTGCTGAATGCTCCCGATTGTTATATGGAAAAAATCGTGGTCGGGCCTTCCTGCAAGGAATCGGTTGAGCTGGACGCGCCAGTTGCCGATAACTTAAAGAATATTGCCAAGCGGCTGGATCGTGACGTACAGGATTTGACGATAGTGGTGCTGGAGCGGCCGCGACACGAAAAATTAATCGCGGACATCCGGGCCACGGGAGCTCGCATTCGCCTGATCAGCGATGGTGACCTCTCTGCTGGGATTGCGGCAGCCGTTATCGGTACCGGAGTTCATGCGGTGATGGGATCCGGAGGCGCGCCGGAAGGAGTAATTACCGCCGCTGCAATCCGGTGCCTGAATGGATATATGGTCGGTCGCCTGATCATCAACAAGCCGGATCTCGAAGAACGCATTGCGCGCATGGGCATTCGCGACAAAAGCCGAATTTACCGCGCCGAAGACCTGGCTCCGGGACAGCAAATCATGTTTGCTGCTACTGGCGTAACCGACGGCGCTTTGTTGCGTGGCGTGCGGTTTTTTGGCGAGGGCACTCGGACATCGTCGATTGTGCTGACACTCATGACCGGCAAGGTTCGCTTCATCGACAGCACTCACCTGGCGAAAAAAGCAGATGTGAAGGTGCGGTTCCTGTGATCGTGTCCGAGACAATATTTCCTTTTCAAACGGTCAGCTTGTCGGATGCTAAAAAGAAATTAACCGAAATTATTGAGCGCGTTCATAATGGCGAGAGAATAGGAATTACTCGCGGAGGGAAGTTGGCCGCCGTCATCATCCCTCCCCATTCGAAGACCAGCCTGAAGCGGATTTTTCGCGACATCGAAGAAGTTCGAAAACGAACCACGCGGCACGACAAAATCAGCATTAAGGATCTGGTCGACGAAGGCCGGGCTTGAAACGCTTCATGTGGGACGCGTCCGTGTACAACTCCTTGCTGCAGGAAAAGACAGCCGAGGGCCGGCTGTCCCCACGTGGACACATTCTGCCCACTAGCCACTGACCGTTGGCCACTTGTATCATCTAGATAATGGCTGCGCATTCCTTCCAGACTGACGATCGACGGCTTGAGATAATTCACGAAAAAGTCCTGGCCCTTGAACGCCTCGACTTCGATGACGGGGTTGCGCTGTACCGCACGGGCGATATTCTCGCGGTCGGCTGGCTGGCGAATCATGTGCGCGAACGCCTGCACGGGGACAAGACATACTTCAATGTGAATCGCCATATTAATCCGACAAACGTTTGCGTTGCTGCCTGCCGACTTTGCGCTTTTGGCAGAAAAAAGGACTCTCCCGGCGCATACACCATGGCCCTCGATGAAGCGTTCGAGACTGCCGCGTCAGGTTATAGCGAGGCGGTTACGGAATTTCACATTGTCGGCGGCCTGCATCCCGATCTGCCGTTTCAATATTTTCTTGATCTCGTTTCCGGGTTGAAGCAGCGCTTTCCTCAGGTGCATCTCAAAGCTTTTACTATGGTCGAAGTCGCGTATTTGGCTAAACGCGCCAAGCTGTCAATTGCGGAAACGCTTCAGCAGTTAAAAGCTGCGGGCGTCGATTCCCTTCCCGGCGGCGGCGCGGAAATCTTTGCCGATCGCATTCGTCATATCATCTGCGATCACAAGATCGACGGCGATCAATGGCTCCAAACTGC
>Ga0134125_10008970_pt1 | contig 11268 bp, 13 predicted proteins | sample KB31751_FD_96464 | JGI IMG/M metagenome (GOLD analysis project Ga0134125, IMG submission 96464) | Terrestrial soil microbial communities with excess Nitrogen fertilizer from Kellogg Biological Station, Michigan, USA - KB3-175-1 | ecosystem: Environmental > Terrestrial > Soil > Unclassified ...
GAGTTATATTGGACGTTGGAATCGGCTTCGGCAAAACGCTGGAACATAATTTGCTGTTGATTGCTGCGCTGCGAAGTTTTACAAAGTTAATGCGCCCATTGTTGCTGGGGATTTCGCGGAAGTCCTTTCTGGGCAAGGCGGCGGGAGTCGAATCTCCCGGGCGATTGCCGGCGGCGCTGGCTGGCACCGTTCTGGCCATTGAGGCAGGAGTGCAACTGATTCGGACGCATGACGTTGCGGAAACCGTGCAAGCCGTCCGTATGACCGAATCAATATTGGCGCACAGGAAGTAACGTGCAGGAACTGATTAAACATCTTGAAACCGCCTGGCGGCCCGCGTTGGAAATTCTGATCCTGACGGTCGGAATTTACTACGTGTTCCGTTTTGTCCGCGGCACCCGCGGCGCGCCCGTGGTGACCGGCTTTCTGGTCGTTTTCTTGACATCCCTCATCTTTACGCGGCTTTTACAACTCCAAGTGTTGCAATGGATTCTCGGCGCGTTTTCCGCCTTCCTCGCCGTCGCCGTGGTCGTCATTTTTCAACCCGAACTCCGCCGCATGCTCGCCGAACTCGGCAATCTCCCGCTCTTCGCGACCGCCGGCGAGCAACGCGAGAATATCGAGGTCATCATCCAAACCTGCGAGCGCCTTGCCGATGTCAAAATCGGCGCGCTCATCGCGATCGAGCAGTCCATCCAGCTTCAGGAAGCGGTTGAGTCCGGCATTCCCGTTGATTGCACCGCGACGCCGGAAATGCTGGAAACCATTTTCTTCCCCAACAACGCCATCCACGACGGCGGCGTCATCATCAAAGGCGATCGCATTGCGTACGCCGCGTGTATTTTCCCGCTGACGCAACGGCAGGACTTGAGCAAGTCGCTCGGCACCCGCCATCGCGCCGCCATCGGCTTGAGTGAGGAAACCGATGCCATCGTGGTCGCGGTGTCGGAAGAAACCGGGGCGGTCTCGTACGCCTACAAGGGCCAATTTGTGCGCGGCGTAACGTTCGAGGCGTTGCGCGCATTCCTGACCTCGGTGCTCGTCAGTCATAGCAAGCGCAATTGGCTCGGTTGGTTCCGCACGGTTGCCAAGGTGCGCGTCCAGGCGAACCCGACCATGACCAAGACGCAGTCCACACAATCCGCGGAACCCCCGCAAACCACTTCCACCGAGCCGGCCAAATGATTGTTTTCGCGCGCAACCTGATCACCAAAGATTTCTGGCTGAAATTATTTTCGCTGGCGCTCGCGGTGTTGATCTGGCTCACCGTGCGCTTCATCAGCACCAACGGCGAAACCACGTCTCCCTGGCTGGCGTTGATTGGCCGCCCGCCGGATGAAACTGTATTGACGGTTCCCCTTCAATTGCCTTCGAATCCGGCGCAAAAATTCAGCGCCGACCACGCCTCAGTCACGCTCACCCTGCGCGGCGATCCGCAAATTCTCAAGGCTCTCAAACCGGAAAGCATCCGCGCGGAAGTGAATTTGAACGGCGTCCAATCCGCCAACGGCCTCGTGCTCCCCGTGCAAATTATTTTACCCAAAGGAATTTCTTATACCCGCGCCGAGCCTGATGAAGTCGCGGTTAATTCTTCAGATAACTCTAAATGAGCGCCCCCAAAAAAATCTTCGGCACGGACGGTGTCCGTGGCGTCGCCAATATTGAACCCGTCACAGCAGAAACCGCGCTGCGCCTCGGCCGCGCCGCCGCTCACGTTTTCAAAAACCTGGAATCCCAGGCCCGCGGCCGCGGCCGCCATAAAATTGTTCTCGGCAAGGATACGCGCCTGTCGGGTTACATGCTCGAAAACGCCATTTCGTCCGGAATTCTTTCGATGGGTGTGGACGTGTTGTTGATCGGGCCGCTGCCCACGCCGGGCGTCGCGTATGTCACGCGCAGCCTGCGCGCCGATGCCGGCATCGTTATTACCGCCTCGCACAATCCTTACGCTGATAATGGCATCAAATTTTTCCGTGCGGACGGGTTCAAGCTGGAGGACAAAGTCGAGGATGCCATCGAGCATCTCGTTTTCAGCGGCGAGATAGAAACCATCCGCCCGACCGCCGAGGCCATCGGCAAAGCCGTGCGTATCGATGACGCTCTCGGCCGTTACATCGAATACGCCAAGTCCTCGTTTCCTCGCGGGATGAGCCTCGAAGGCATGCGCATCGTCGTCGATTGCGCCAATGGCGCCGCCTATAAATCCACGCCGTGCGTCCTGCGCGAACTCGGCGCCGAAGTGATTGTTTACGGCAATCAACCCGACGGCATGAACATCAACAAGGATTGCGGCTCGATGCATCCGGAGCAGATGTGCCAGAAGGTCCGCGAGCACAACGCCTGCATCGGCATTGCGCACGACGGCGACGCCGACCGCGTGCTCTTGTGCGATGAAACCGGCACGATGATCGACGGCGACGACATCATGGCCATCGCCGGCCTGGACATGATCGCCCAGGGAACGCTCGGCGATAAAACGGTCGTCGCCACCGTGATGAGCAATGCGGGACTCGACGCCGTCTTCACCAAAGCCGGCGGCAAAGTTCTCCGTACCTCCGTGGGCGACAAAAACGTCATCGATGAAATGCTGCGCAACGGTTACAACCTGGGCGGCGAGCAAAGCGGCCACATGATTTTCCGCGATTACAGTTCCACCGGCGACGGTCTCGTCGCCGCGCTGCAACTGCTGCGCATCATGAAAGCGAAGGATGCGTCGCTCTCGAAACTTGCCAAATGCTGGACGCGTTATCCACAACTCGTCACGAACGTCCGCGTGCGCGAGAAAAAACCGTTCGAACAATTGAACGGCTTGAACAAACTCGTCGCCGAAGCCGAAAACGAATTGAAAGCGCAAGGCGGCCGTTTGTTGCTGCGTTACTCCGGCACTGAACCGAAGGCGCGTCTGTTGCTCGAAGGCCGCGACAAAGTCGTATTAGAATCCTGGAGCACAAAAATTTTGGCGGTGATCAAAAAAGAAGTGGGCGAGTGATGTAGCCGCCGACGCAAGGAGGCGGACTTACCTGCTGATTACTGCGCGTTATGAAAACTTGCGGTTATTGCGGACGCGAAAATGAAGACTCGGTAACCTTCTGCCGCGAATGCGGCCAGAGCGAGTTCCCCGAGACTGCTGAGAAAGCGCGCGCAGTGCAGCCTCCAACCATCATCGAACCGGAGCCGGAACTTCCCGAACCGGACGTCGCCTCAGGCGAGGAAGCTTGCCTTTGTCCATTCTGCCTTTTTCCTAATTTACCGGAGCGACAGTGGTGCAAGCATTGTGGCTCCCCATTTAACACTGCCATTCTTGACCCGTTCCAATCGGCCATTGCCTCTGGCTGTATGTGGCGCGGAGTAGTTCGCGGACGCCCGAGGCCGGTCATTTTTCTCATCATTTGGATTTGGTTCCCCGCCGTTTTTGTATTCGGAGCTCTGGACGTATTGGCTGGGCTGCTATGGGGAATGTCAAGTGAGCTTGTGGTTTTAGTGCATTTGTTTTTTCTTTTATTAAAAGCGTCTTTGTCTTTGTTTTGTAGCGTTTCCTCTTCGAGCGGGCAGTTTTTCACTGCACCAGCCTGCTATCCGCACGCGATTGGTTTCGGTGCCTAATGACGATTCCATGTCAGCGAAGAGGAACGAAGCGCGCCCACTCTATTGTTAGGGGTTCAGCAAGCTGACCCAAGCCCGGCGCCGGGCGCGCACCGCTCCAAAAAGTCTCTGATTATTTAAGTCCGAGTTTGGCGGCGGTGCTTCTGCCCGTGTTAATCCGCCACAGATCGATGGCCAGTCTCCTGCCGACCGCCACGATGGCTTTTTTCTTCTGGGCACTGGTGACCTGGGGGTTCATCAGGATGAGCCGCCATCGTTTTATCGGCGCATACTCCGGCTGAAAGCGCACACTCCGCCAGGCCAGTTCAATCAACGCGGTTCGAAGGCGGCGGTTGCCGTGCTTGGTAATGGGCCCGCTGCGGCTTCGACCGCCACTGGCGTGGACTCCCGGACACATGCCGGTCAGGCTGGCGACCTGCCGCCGGTTTTTAAATCGGCCCCAATCGAGGATCTCCCGTTCCAGCACCTGACTGGTCAGCGCCCCCACTCCGTGAGGCTGGGGCTTGGCTGCCTTTTCCAATCGTCCCGTGCTTTGCGCCAGTTCTGCCTGCACCGTCAGCAGCAACCGATGGATGACGGTCAGCAGTTCAAGCAGCGGCGGGCAGAGCTGGTTTTGCAACTTCAGCCAAGGCAACGGATGCCACCAACGCCCTTTAAGGCGAATACCATTATAAAGCAAAAGGCTGCGCCCTTGAGCTTCCAGACGCAGTCGGTGCGACAGGAGTTGTTCGCGTTGGCGGCTTTGGCTGCGGGCCAGTTCCTGTTCCACCGTAGGCACTCCAATAACAGCCAACTCTTTGCGGTTGCCATCGACGTAACGGCTGAGTCTTTGTGCCAAAGCCAACGCATCGGTTTTATCGGTCTTCACTCCTTTGTGATGCTCATCCCAGTTTTGGGGCCGGACCACCACATTGTGAATGCCCATTGCCTCGAGTTGCCGATGCAGGCCATATCCAAAGGGGCCGGCTTCGTAGCAACTGTGAACTTCTTCGGCCAGTTCCAACTGCTTCCAGGCCCAGCTTAAAAAGCCTTCGGGAGTAAACTTTTGCGCCGGCTGCGGTGTGGCATGATCGATCTGCCGGACCACTCGATAGCTGTCGGCATGCACGTCGATGCCCAGCTTGATGCTCTTGGCCTTGGGAGCGTTTTGTGTTGTAGTAAGGTCGTGGGTATTGGTGTTTGGTTTTTTCATACCTTGGTGTAGCAACTGTTTTGCTCACCCGCCAATACCCATGTCATCTATTGTCAGGTGAAATACACTACATCTGCGCCGGATTGTTAGCCATGGCGTTTTCTGGCTCTATGCTCTTCCAGGTCACCAGAAATTTCGCAACCATCCCGGAACCGAAATTCGACAACTGAGAGTCGTTGGATTAAGGCGAGTGGCCTGAGAGCCAATGCGAGCGGGATACAGTTTCACCCTCTCCCCAAGGGAGAGGGCCGGGGTGAGGGGAAAGAGCACGCGAAATTTTCCAGGGTCCACGAAGCCCGTTATCGAATCTTACTGCACCAAAAGAATCTCCGCCCGCAACCTCCCAATCCACAAATTCGGCAACCGCTGATCCACCGAACCGTCAACCGGTTTCTCCATTCCCACGTGGCCGTCCGCGAACGTCACGTTCGCCTTTTGCCGGTGACGAAAATGTCCGTTGGGATAAACCGTGCTTTCGTCGGCGTAAAACCATTCCTCAAACATCGGGTTGGTTTTTGAGGCCGGCGCTTGAAAATCGTTTACTTGCGCCGTGTCGGCAAACAGCGCGGTCTCGGTCGGATGCAAAATTTTCGCGGCGCGCACCACCGTTTGTCCTGGCCCGCCGAACACATACGAGTTGCACCCGTAGCTGAATACGACATTCGTGCCCTTCATCTTGAATTGGGGAGATGTCCACATTGGCGATGGACACAATCGCACATCGCCTCCGGTCAGATACGGATACAGCGCGCCCAGCGACAAATCGAACGGGCGCTGTCCTTCCGGCAACATCGTGTTGATCCAGCCGAACCAAAAAAGCTGCCCGCTGTTAGTGATGCCCGAGCTGTAGCGAAACGAATTGCCGCCGTTGTCGTTCCAATACATCTCCGTCGCGAATCCGAGCTGCCGCAGATTGCTCTCGCACTGCGCGCGCTGCGCCGAGGTTTTTCCTTCGCTCAACGCCGGCAGCAACAACGCGGCAAGAATCGCGATGATGGCAATCACCACCAGCAATTCAATCAGCGTGAAACCCGCCCGAGCAATTTTTCGCCGTCGCCGATCGATTTCCAACGCGAGGCAACCCGGGCACAGGCAATCGGTCACCGGGTCCGTCGAGGGCGGCAGTGGCGGGAAATGATCGCACCAACACCCGCCCGCCTTGCACGCGAACTCGTCGCCGCACGCGGGGCAGGTCTTGATGCGTATGGGAAAAACGGATTTCACGAGACGCGTTGAAAGGCATTCGCCGGGCCGCGCCATCCGCAAAGCTCCGGATGAAACAGATGCGCCAGCAATTCGACCCCGTCCACCACGCGCGGCCCTGGCCGCGCAAAATATGCGTTGGCATCCACGGCAAACACATGTCCGTTTCGCACTGCTGGCAATTCGTTCCAGTCCGGCTGTTGCAAAAGACGTTTGGCTTGTTCCACGGCTTTCTCCGTTCCAAATCCGCACGGTGATACGATCAAAATTTCCGGCGCCCACGCCGCGATGTCCGCCCATTTCATGCGCACCGAATCCGCGCCCTTGCGCCCCAATGCGTCCTCGCCGCCCGCGATCTGGACCATTTCCGGCACCCAATGCCCGCAGCAATAATAAGGATCAATCCATTCGAGGCAGAAAACTCGCGGGCGGCGCGAAGCGCGTTTGGTGATGTCCGCAACCCGCTGCAAGCGTTCGCGCGCCGACGCAATCACCTGCTCGGCATCGCGCCAATGGCCGGTGGCCGCGCCAAGTTCGCGCAGGTTCGCAAAAATGTCCTCAATGCAATGCGGCGTGAACCAGAAAATATGCGGATGCGACGGCAGCGCCTTCAGCGCCCGCGCCACCTCACCGGTCGAGGGCGCGCAAACCTCGCACAACGTCTGCGTCAGGATATGCGTGGGCGCGAGTTGCTCGACAACGCCCTGGTCCACCTCGTAAATACTTTGCCCGTTCCGGATGCGGTCGGTCACCACGGCATCGATTTCCGCCGGCGTCATCGTCTCCACCGGCAACGCGCAGCGGACCACGACGGGTTTGTTGCGAACCGTCGCCGGAAAATCGCACTCATGCGAAACGCCCACGAGTTCGCGCTCCAAACCCAGCGCGCACGCCATCTCCGTCGCCGCCGGCAAAAATGAGATGAGCCGCAATTCGTTCATTCAGTCGTTTGGTTCGGGCCAGTCGTCACCGCCGCCTTGGCGCTTCGATCCGGCAACGCAGCCATAATCGAGATTCTTTCCCACTCGCTCATTTGCGTCCATCGCGCAATCTCGCTCCGCGTGCGCCAACAGCCAAGGCAAACATCGTGGCTGTCCAGTTTGCAGATATTCACGCAGGGCGATGAGATTTTCATTTTGCGATCAGCGTCTGTTGATGAATTTCCATGAACGCGAGCGAGTCCGTCGCGCGGACGGAATACGCCTGCACTTGGATGGCCTTCGAAAACTGCGGCCCGTCCGTCACCAGCGTGTGATACTCGCCTTCTTCACCGCAAAGATCGAGGCCGGTGCGCTCGCGAACGGTTTGCAGTTCAGCAATTGCAGCTTCATCCAGCGTGCGCCCAACCCAACTCTCCGCCAGCCACCGTTTCTTGACGCACGAGAACCGCACCTCGAAGCGGCGCGCCAACAATTTTTCAAGCAACGTCTGGCGATCGCGCCCCCACAAAGGCGTGTGCACCTCCATGCCGACTGGCCGGCTGCGCTCGCGGATCCAATTGGGAGCGCCGTTCACCTCGGCAATGTCGCCCGTCACGACGGCCTCGATTTTCATTTCGTTCCGCATCGCGCGCAAATGCATTTCGTAACCTTCCTCAAAGGGCTCGCGCACCGACAAAACGTGATGCGGCAATCCGAGCGCTTGCGCCTGCAGTTTCATGAAGGCCAGCGGATGCGCCAAAAAAAACGGATCGAGCGGGGCGAAGGTGACCAGGCAACGGACGTCATAACCGCTCCGGCCCGCTTCAAAAAGAGCCAGAGCGGAATCCTTGCCGCCAGTCCAAAGCATCGCTGCGTTTTTCATGAGGGCAACAAATCGCAAAACCAAAATCCGTGCGTGCGCGGGCCGGAAGTGGGGCAAACATACGCCGTGCTCCCGGAATCCACCGGATGCGTCACTTCCACCGGCCGATAGATTTTTTCGCCCACCGTGAATTTTACCGGCTGGCGAAAAATCGGCCCGGCAAACGCGAAGGAATGATATTCCCCGTTCTCGCCGCACGGATCCACATTCGCGGGCAGCAACGCCATGAACTCCTTGTCAATCATCCGCCCCACCGCGTTTTCGTCCAGGTATGCGTCGTTCACGCAGCAAATCACCGTGCCGAAGCCGAGCGCGAAAAACTCGCGAATCAACTCGCGCGAATCCACGCGCCAAATCGGAAAAATGCCGCGCATGCCCACGCGCGCGAGATTTTCCTCACGCCAGCGTTTCAGGTCCTCGAGAAAAATGTCGCCAAACGCGCAGCCAGTGACTCCCCGCGCTTTGTGCGCGAGGAGACTGGCCGACATTTTCTGCTGATATTCCTCGTTCGAACTGCGCTGGCTCACGAAGATTTTTTCCAGCGGCAAACCGATCGATTGCGCCTGTTGCTCGAGCAATTCGAGCCGCACCCCGTGCATCGACACGCGCCGAAAATGCTCGTTGCACGTCGTGAGCAGTGAGACCACCTCGTAGCGGCTGTCCTGGCGGATTCGATTCAGCGCCAGCGCCGAATCCTTTCCACCGCTCCAGCAAAAAACGATTTTCTCTTTCATGACGAAGCCAATCCTGGCGCTGGTTCAGCAAGCCACTGCCAGCGCTTCTCGGCCAGCCTCAACACGCCGAACAAGACCGCCGAATAAAACAAATTACTCGCCAGTGTATTGCGGAAAAATGGAATCGCCGCCGCGTAACATTCGGCCAATCCCGACAGTGTTTGCGGATACCAATCGCCCCACGCCCAAAAGACAAAATTCGTCGCGACGAAAAACAATACCGCCGCGGCGATGGATGCGCTTGCGAGTCGCCAAATGGTTTGCTGCCGCCGCACCCAAAAGCCGAGGCATGTGATGAGCGCGAAGCTCCCGTATATCACCGGCGTGATCACGTAGAATCCCAGCACGAGATCGCTCAAAAACATTGCCGCCAGCGGCACGAGGAATGCCGCGCGTTTGCTGGCGAACGTCGCGCCACCGAACAGCGCCAGCGATGCGATAGGCGAGAAATCCGGCGGATGCGGAATCAACCGCGCCGCCGTTCCCGCGAGGACCATCGCCGTCAAAACCGTAAATCGATTCATTTTCATTGGCGTTTCAGTTTACGGTTGGCTCGCGCGCACGCGATAATAGGCGTGGCCCTTCACCGCGTTCGTATCCGACAACGTGATAGCGCCGCCCGTGCCCTGCACCGCATCGGTCACATCGCTCCAAGTCACGAGATTCGTCGAGCGTTGCAGCGCGTAGTGGAAGTTGTCGTAAGTGTTGAACTGCGATTGCCAAACGCTGTTGGTGAATCCGCCGCCGAAATTGCGGACTACCGGCGGCCCGGTGACAGCGAGATTATCCACCGTGCCCTGCGCCAAAATCGAACCCGCAAACTGCGGATCCTGCCCCGCGGCGCTGTAGCTGCTGATCGACACCGTATCGAGACGGAATTCGCCGATGGAGCCGGAGAACGAAAGCGGCATCGTGGTGTAAATCACACCGTTCGTGCGCACCGTCGCGCTGATGAATCCATCGCCGCTGCCGTGCGTCAGCGTCACGTGATAATTCGTACCGAGCTGCATCGGCAGATTGTCGTAGATGAAATAGAAATTCGGAAACACCGTCACGTCGCCGGTTCCATCCGTCATCGCCGCCGCAAGGTCCGGGTCGCCGAAGCCGTCGCCGCTGTCGGGAAAATAATTGAACTCAAATACATCCGGCGACGTGCCCGTCGCGCGCGAAAAGCCCGCATTCGTCGCGCTGGAAATGTTGAGCAATCCCACCGCCAGTTGAAATGTGTTCGTCCACTCCAGCGAATTCAATTGAATGTCGAAATCCACCGAGAACGCGTCCGCCTTGTGCAGCGTGGTGCCGAGTGAATGATAAAAATAGCTGTTCGATTGCGACGAATCCCACGTCACCGCGAGATTGTGATTGAGGGAATCCCAGCGGAAGAGATTCGTATCCCCGAAAGCCTTCCAGCCGTTTTGGAAAGGGTCGGTGGAAAAGTCTTCCGCCAGCGTGCCAGCCCTGGACGTGCAGCACAATGCCAGTGCGGCGAGGGCGTGAAATGTGAAACGTGAAACGTGAAACGTGAATCGATTTTTTCTCATGCTCTGATCTTTCAAAGCTTCGCGAAAATTTATCGCAAAGCGGGTTAATGGTTGAGAGACCAGAGCGGGAAGGGGCCGTTTTCGCTTTCATGCTCGTCCTCGTCCTCGTTCTCGAACCTGCTCAAACCAAAGCGAGGACGAGGACGGGGACGAGAACGAGAAGCGTAAAAACAAAAAAGCCTTCATCCCGGCAAAACAGAGAATGAAGGCACTCAGTGAATCCCGCCCCGCACACGCGGACGGGCTGGCCTCATCCTTCTCTTGACGGAGAAGTGACCAGATAAGTCCAAAGTCCAAGGTCCCAGGTCCAAAGTCGATTCGACTTTGGACGTTGGCCTTTGGACTTTGGACTCATCCGATCGGACGAGCGCATTCAAACCGGTATCCTGACTTCGGGCTTTACCTCGCTCCCGCCTTCCCGATTGAGTGGATCAACCAGTGGCTCTGGGAGTTTGTAGCCTGTTACAGTGGCGCAACCGTCCCCGATTCTCACGGGGTTCCCTGACATTTGATTGCGATACAAAGCGAACAAACGTTCGCCATTTCAAAGAACGCTTCTTTCTTAGACCCGACTGACGAAATTGCCAAGTGAAATTTTCGCGGAAATGAAATCACTTCGCGGTTGCGGCGGTTTTATCTTTGCTCATGGGGATAACCGTGAGGTGATATTGATAATCCTCGTCGTCCCACGAAATGATGTTGTCTGAGATTTCAATATTTCTCGCGTATGGATCATTCTCTTGAAAATCGCGCTGAGCTTTGTAGATAGTGCGATTTCCCATCGTGAGCATGGTTTTGTCTGTATCAAGAAACGGAACGCCCTCGGACTCGAAAAAGCGGGTCCACTCGATAGACCCCAATATGGGAGACGGGTATTCCTTTTTTTCCAATAGTCGATAATGGTAGCCGGTTTTGCTGTTTTGAATGGCGCCGCCGCAAAACAATCCGACGACAAATAAAACTAAACCAACCGCCATAGTAATGAGTTTGTGTTTCATTTTTCAGCTCCAATGCGCGCAATCCGGGTGGATGAATGACACAGCGAAAAGCTCATTGCAACATCGAGCATTTCCGCAATCGTTAGCGTGTTAACGTCACTTATAGTTGGCCCGCCCCATGCTCAAGTTCATTAGACGGCCCGTTTGGACGAAAACCTGCGTGAGGTCAACGTTCAAGGGCAGACGAAATAAAA
>Ga0134125_10008971_pt1 | contig 11268 bp, 9 predicted proteins | sample KB31751_FD_96464 | JGI IMG/M metagenome (GOLD analysis project Ga0134125, IMG submission 96464) | Terrestrial soil microbial communities with excess Nitrogen fertilizer from Kellogg Biological Station, Michigan, USA - KB3-175-1 | ecosystem: Environmental > Terrestrial > Soil > Unclassified ...
AGAATGTCGTGTGCGACGGATCGTTGGCGCAGTCGGCGCAGGCGGGATTCGGCCCTCGCAGGAACGAATAGTACAGCATCCGGTTGCTCGCATAATCGGCAACGGCCAGCGTGCTGTCATCTGGCGAAACCGCTATGCCGTTGGGAAAACTGCCGGTGGTGATGATGCGCCGGAGAATCCCATCCTTGGAGTATTGATAGACTGCGCCGGTCCGATCCGCCGCATCGGGTCCAGGTCCTGTACCCCATGGATCGGTGAAATACAGATTGCCTTCGGCGTCGAAGTCGAGATCATTCGGACCCTTGAAGAGTTCGTTGTGGAACGTCGAAACGAGCGAGCTTAGTTTCTTCGTCTCCGGGTCATAGACCAGGACGCCAAGGTGGCGCGTCGTGACGTAAAGCTTGCCGTCATGCCAACGCGTGCCCTGCGGCTCGCATGCGGGACCGAGGTCTCCTTTCGGGTTGCAATTGAACACGGGGACAAGCTTGGCGTCGGGAGTGAGGTAGGACACCCAGCCACTGCCAATCGCGACAAACCAGAAGTTGCCTGCCTTGTCGAAGGCCCCACCCTCAAGAAATTTCCCCTGCGGTTGATCATGGATATCCGCGAACAAGTTGACCGGTCCGATGCCCGGCGGCGGTGGAGGCAGACCCCACGGCTGGACTTGCTCCGGCGATGGCGGACCAGCGAGCGGGGGCGCGGGGACTGACTGGGCCTCCGCCGATGCGGTATGAACGGTTGCGGCCGAGCCACAGAATACGAGCGAGAGAGCACAGACGGCACTTGCCAACTTCGTTATCATGACGGTTTCCTCCGACGCGTTTGTTAGTAGTTCGCTTTCTGGACCGTACTTCAAGCATCAGCTCAAAACGTGGCACGAACGTGAGCGTGAGGGTTTTCTTTCCTATCGAGCAGACCTTAGACTCGTCGTTGGATTGAGCGACAAGTGGCACGCCAGGTCTTAATCCGGCATGAAAGAAGAACCTAGTGTCGTCGTGAACATGAAGAGGCAGCGTCGTGACGTAGTGCGAGGCATCGCGCAGGGTGGCGATGGTCCGCTCCACTGGAAGCTCGTGCGAACGAAATGCTGCTGACGCAGAGGTTGAAAGCTAGGGCTGTGCTTCGCGAGCCGGAAAGGCGGCGACGCACTCAAGGCGTAGGCGTAGCCGTCATATTTCACATCGGGATGGTGCTGGCTTGGTCCGGAGACAAATTCAAAGGTGCTACGCAGGCCAAAATAAGTGCGCAGTGCAGCGATTTGCGAATTCAGGGTGCGAGTTCCCGGAGACTGGCGCGGAATCGCCAACTCGTCTTTTGCTCGGCCTCTCACGGCCATCGCTCCTGTTGGGCAGGGCGATTTGGAAGTGGTTCGACGGGGCCGCCGGTCATTGCACTGCTCGGCCGGTGGTCCCACCGTAGGGTACGTCACCCTAGCGGCCCCAACGATCAGTCGCCAAAAGCGCTAATCGCGCACAGGGCGACGAAGATCGGCACGGCGGTTCCCGCACTGAAGCGCATGATTGCGTAGAGAATGGGAACGAAGAGCCTCGGTGCGGCTTGGATGCACGAGACCGTCGCTCGCCGTCAACTACACGGCGCATGTCGCGGATAGCCAAAGGTCCTGCTCAACGACCCGCTGTTCTTGAAGCGCTCGCGCAGATAGCCAAAAGCGGCGGTCTCCAGTTCCATTTCGGATAGGGCAGCCCTGCTCGCGGGTGAAAAAGCTGCGGGCAAGCGCACGGTTCTTAAGAGGTTTCGCATGCCCCGTCGCGTTGACATAGACCCCAAACACAGCCGAGCGATTGCTAAAGAAATTGGCGAGAGACTGCGGGGGGAGCTGCAGCCTGAGCCGGAGCAACCGGAGAGCCTCAAAGCGCAAATCGAAGGACTCCGGGAATTAGATGGGCGCTCACCGTCAATCGTTCCCGGTGCCGAGGATGGGAAAAAGCCTCGCCGTTGAGCCGCCTTGGACAACACAGGCGACTCGGCCGAATAGGGACGAGCAATGCCATCGGTGATGGTCCATGCGTCGAAAATATTAAGCGAATACGGTGAGGCGCAATCTGAATTGATCGGTAAAGCCGTCGTCCTTACCGACGGGAAGGCAGGCACTGTGGAGAACGTTTGGCTGGATGAATTGCACGGGCTTCGGATATCGATCAAAGGCCACGATGGAAGATGGCCGGTCTCAACCATTAAGCTTGTAGAGAACTAGACCTCGCATCGGCGCGCGCTGCCAATAGCGTGCGCTCCTTTCAGAACATCCCTCGCGTTTTGCGATCCTCAATTGTTCAATCACACGGAAGCGCGCGTCGAGCGGGAGTTCGCGTCGGAGGCCCGGAAGTGCCCGACCATCGAGATCATCCGTGCTTCTTTACTTTAGCAGCGGACGAAGCGCTCAGAGGCAAAGGCCGCAACGCCGCTCGATCTTCTTTATCCTCGCTACGCATCACGATCTTGATCGCGTCGTCCGGCAATGGCCGTTGCCGCGTTCTTCGTTTCCGAATTGAAAAAGGGCACCGTCAACTGACGCCGTCCTATTCTTGTGATTGCCTGCGGATAATCCGGTACGTGGACTCGCGCTCCAGCAGATCCATCTGCGCTGCCATGGTGCGCCATGATCGGCGACCTCCACACTTTTCATCTCTGATTTTGGTTCAGAAGGATGAGCTGCCTACCGCCGTATCGAGCTTGCGCATGATCGGTTCAAGGTTTTTGCCCGTTATTCGGTTGAGACACTGACTGAATAGGACTGGAATCAGTCGCCGACTGATAAGCTTTTTCATCAAAAGCTTATCATCCAAAAGCACGCCAAGCGCTAACCCTGTCGCGCCGCGCGGCAAGTTCTTTTCGTGATGCCGCGCGGTGCATCAGCAACTATCGTCGATGGCCCAGTCCTATCCCCATGTGCAACGCTTTCTGGCGGAGGGCTCCGACCGAGCGCTAAGGCTTGATATTTTGACTACTGGCGTTCGCGCCTTTGAATGATCCTTCTCTTAGACCGGCTTTCGTGCATTCGCGGCGCTTGCCGGGCCTGCTAGTGGCCCTGGCTTTCCTCAGGTCAATCGCTCCTGTTGATCATGAACGCCGGTTGTTACCACGAAAGCGCGCAGCGGCAAGTACACGGACAGGAACAGGCAACAATCGACGTAATAACGGTCTCGACCCGCAAAGACCTTGCCGCACAGTTCGCACGTAAGCCGCCGCCTGAACCGACGAAATTGTACCTAGCTACACAATGGTGAAAAGGTATCGAGTTAGCTCGTCGAGACTAGGTCGCGCCACAGCAACAAAAGTCACTCGTTAATCTGAAGTGCGAGCCGCGGAGCCAGCAAGATGACTCCTCTACCAGCGCTGAATAGAGACTGCTTCTGTCTGGATCTCTAGCGGCTAAATTACTAAGACTTCAATGGCCAAACCATCTTAATCGCCAATGCCATCACCAAAAAACAAATTACCCAGAACATCAGAGGACCGGCCGCGCCCTCACGCTTGAGACCCCATAGCTCCACTCTTATATCGCCCGACACTTGTCGGAAGAGCGTGATTAAGACGAACCCTCCGGCGGCTGCGGCGGGAAGCCCGATGATTGCCGCATAGTGATTCCTCAACATTTCGATTTGCCACGTCGCCCCGGGGATTGACCACCGCGGGAAAGAGGATCAAGCTCAATGCGGAGGCGTTCGGTAACCCTCCTCAAGTGGAAGTTCCGACCAGCTTAGTCAGCAACTTGTGCGAGTCGCTTCCCATGACCGGCGCGCGGCGTGGCCAGTATGCAGCCTGGAGAAATAGAACAGCTGAAGCCGTTCATAAGCCGGTGATGGGACAAGCGATCATCGCGACGTGAACGAGATGATTCACTCATGCGTCCTGCTTGAGGAGTCACAGATGACATCAGAATCGACCATTCCCTCTTTTCTGGCACGTATGTCGCGGCGCGCTTGGCTTCAGGCTGCGGGTCACAGCACTGCTGTGGCTCTTGGCGTGCCGTTTGTTGCACCATTTCCTTCGCATAGCGCCGCCGACATCTTGTCTTCGTTTATCGACCGTCCCGCCCTGTCTCCCCCAAACTATGGCTGGGCAATGTATAGAGATCGGCTCATCGTCGATGCCACGGTCGCTGCGAATATAGATCGGTTTCTTCGGGAGCGAGCTATACCTAAAGGCAGCGCTATCCTGTTTGCAGCGCGGTCAATAGAATTGCATACGGACTTGATGGCGGAGAATCGGGACCTGGTGTTTATTGCCGACGTTTTTGACGGATCAAACGGCAAGATTGTCTCGAAAGTTAGTACTGTTGCTAGCGAAGGCGAACGGGGAGCACCTGGGCGTACTGTAACTATCGCTGCGAAGTTGATACGTGGTCTTCGAGTGGAAACTGTTGGCGGCGTAGGAGGAAAGGGTTTGCCCGGCGATCCGGGCTCTAAGGGGGCCCGCGGACAATCGCCGGAACATATAGACGGTCGGCGCGGCGAAAAGGGCGGCAAAGGAAAGACTGGTGCGAGCGGTGGTGACGGCGGCCAGATACGCGTTTATTTTGTCGTGGATGGTGTACCAGGAGGAATTGGCGGACCTGCGACAAATCTCTCCTCCGTAGGAGGGGACGGCGGGCCTGGAGGAAGTGGCGGGCCGGGAGGTGAAGGCGGAGACCCCAGCATCTGGTGCAAGCCTCCAGCTAGGGAAATCTGCAAGGTAGGCGCGCCCGGCGAAAAAGGCACACAGGGTGATTCCGGCGATCCAGGACCTCGTGGTAACAAGGGATCTATCACAATCGCTCCATTAACGGTGGACGATTACTGGACACTCATTCAGCCTCTGTCTGCTGACTGGGCTAGTTATCGAATGCTTGTAGGCGAGTACTACTATCGAGCATTCAACACGAGCAGCAGCGAGACTGAAAACTTTATGGGGCTCGCGCAGACTGAGTTTGACTCTGTGTTGAGATTGACCCCCCTTCCGGCGGGGCGCCTGACCTCTGCCGCTTGGAGACAAAGGCGAGCCAAGGCGCAATCGTACATAACTCAGCTGCTCGCTGCGTTGACGTTCTTCTCACAACCGCGCGATTTGGACGTCTTCCCCGATTTTCCAAGATATGAGGAAGTGTTTACGAAATACACCCCGCTAGTTAGTTCTGTGTTCGATGCTGCTGCGGGCTTCCTTGATATGAGCGTTGCCGTTGAACAGAAGAAGCAGGATCTGCAAAGGGAAGCATCGAACCTCGATAACCTTGTTCAGGTTCTTACGAAAGAGAAGGACGCTGCGCTCGCCGATAGCGAGACCGTTGCCAAAACTGAGCTTTCCTTGGCGACACAACGTTTAGACAACCTGCTTGCTCAGATTGAGGCAAAGGAGCGGGAATTAAAGCAAGCAGAGGTCAATGTTGGTGGCGCCATCATCGGCACAGTCTTCGCCGTAGTCAGTCTCGTCGCGGCCATACCATCCGCCGGAGCGTCTCTAATTTCCGCCGCGGCTTCGATTGCGCTTATCGTCAAGACACTCAGCTCAAACGAACTGCTCGACTTAGCGAAGGCCGTGTTCAAGGCCGGGATCAAGGGTGAGCAATCAGATGCGGTCGAAAAGCTAAAGGCGGGCGCTTTTGGGCTTCGCGACTACGTGAATGCAACGCAGGGCTCGGTGAATGTAATCCTTAACTTCGAAAAAGTCCTGAAGGAAAGTTGGTCAGCGAAGATGGACAACCCGGGCTACCAAAAGTTGCTCGAAGACGCTGCTCAAGCTGGTCACGCAAAGCTGCTGGCGGAGCTGCGGAAAGGTCAGAAGGATTTGGCGGCGGACGCCGCTGGCCAACGGGTGCGGCAGGCGGAGGACAGCGCCGTTGCCGCACGCAGGCAACTTGAAAGTTTCGCTGGTGATCAGCGTATCCTGGAGAGTGCCGCGTTCCTACTTCTTAAATCAGCTCTTCGGTACTCAGATATTCTTCAGCAGTATCGATTTTCTGCGCTACGAGCAATTGAGATTTACACTCTCCAAGACCTATCAAAAAAAATCCAATTTGATTACGGATACGTTCATCCAGATCACGACAAGGACTATGAAGAAGGGTTCGCTCCACTACTTTCCCTGATCACCCGGTACAAACTCTCATGGGCTCGGTTGAGCGATTTTCTCGATTTTCGCGTGGCTTATGATCAATACTTTTCGGGAAGTGACTGGGTGGTGGATTATGAGAGAATAACGTTCCAAGATGCTGAGACAATAGCAAACTTCCGCGAACGCCCCGCTCTCAGCTTTACCGTGCGTGCTAACCAGATACCAGAGAGTCGCCTCGAATCCCATGTCGAGGACGTGTATGTCGCTTTTATCGGCGCGCGCTCTAGTTCAGGCGCAATATCGACGGTAATCCAGCATTCGGGCCGCTATTTTCAGAGAACACGAGATGGAGGCGAGATAAACGTGGTGCTCCGACCAAGAAGCGCGGTCGCTCTCGGAGTCACAAAGCCAATCGAGGAAGCCGGTCTGGCGACTATGGGCACAGGGTCAGATGCTGCCTTCTGGGGCCGCGGCGCAGCAGCGGATTGGCTTCTTCGCATCGAGGAATCCGAAATGAGTCATAGCGGAATCGATCTGACCGAGCTAACGAAGATCCAAGTTTGGATCCGTTATAGAGCCATTATCAAGAATCCAGTGTACATGTCCGAGCGGGGTACGATTAAGAACGGCGCCGTTTTGAGGGATGAAAACACCTCTGACGTATACGCCTGCTATGGGAACGGATGTGTGCGGATTCCTGCAACCGACACAAGATGGCCCGCGGGAATAGACGTCCCGAGTGCTCTCGTACAATCCCTGCCCACAATACCCCAAAAACGCATGTTCGTCCGCCAAAAGGGAACCGGGGACATTTACTTGAGCGATCATGGCGTGAAATTGCACGTTCCCGATATCAAAAAGATCGAAGATCGCGAGGCGAGTGCACCGTTGCTAGTGCCTGAAGCATTGTTGAGCAATATCCCCGATTTTGGACGGCTTGAGTAAGCCCTAGTCATATCCCTAGGTGCAACGCTTTCTGACGGAGGGCTCCGACCGAGCGCTTAGTGAGCTTTGATATCTTGACGACTGGCGTTCGCGCCTTTGAATGATCCTTGAGTTCTCTTAGATCGGCTTCTGTCCATTGGCGTCGCTTCACGGTCTTCGTAGCGGCCCTAGCTTTCTTCAAGTCAATCGCTCCTGTTGATCACGAAGGCCAGTTGTTACCACGATAAGCGACAGCGGCAAGTACATGACCGATGGACCAGAGGCAGAGACTATGAACACAATGGCGAAAAGTATCGAGTTGACCAGCCGAGACTGACAGGCCGCGACGCACGGCTGCCCTCTATGAAGTTTTCTCAAGATGTTGGTGCTAGATGGACGGCAATCTTCTTGAGCCGCACTTGATAGCCCATGTTGCGCAGCATCTCTCCGGCATTGGCTAAGCTTTGCTTGCTAAAGAAGGGCAGGGCGTTCCTCAAGTCGCCCGCGGCGGGCGTAATAATTGCATAGGTAATTGTAAAGTCGCTAGACCGCGGCTCTCCGTTAAAAATGGCGTGGTGCGAAGCCGGACAACGACCGAGCGCAAGCTGACGGAAGCGCGCATCGCGAAATGCCTGCGCCGAATTAAGACCTTGTGCGAACAGGTGGCTCAACGTCGAGGACTTGGTCTTTGCCTTTACGTGAATGAATATCCTGTTCAGCGATAGCAAATCGCAAATTTCAATCGAGCTCCGCCCTCCACCATAAGGGACGGGAGCGGCATCGAATAAGGCGAGATCGCCGTTGCTGGCGGCGGCCGCTCTTCGGTTATAGTCACCCTCGGCCTCGCCAACTCGCGCATCGATCAAATCCAATCCCGCATGATCAGGTATCTGTCCTATTTGACGATTTACTTCGGCGACATGATCCTGCGCGATCTCGAACCACTCGCCGAACGATAGGACGTAGAGCTTTGCGCCTTGAGTAACTTCGTAGATGGTGGCGTTGTACACACTGAATTGCCGAGACGGTGTTTCCTCGCTGACGGTGAATTCGCGAATTTTCCATCGCTTTAAGTCGTCGACGGTTATCGTGGCAGGGTCGTTGATCGACAAAAGCAAGTCTTCAATGCGCAAGTCCTGATGAAGCTCGGTGCCAATGCGTTCTCGTGGATAGAGAAAGCCTCGATGCTCCTGGGTGTCTAGCGCATATCGGTCACGGTAGTGGTTAGTGTTGAATTGCGCGAGCGCTTGTGCGCATTTGTCTCCTAGCCGCTCAAAGGTGACGGCTGCGCTCATAATTAGATTGTCCGCCCCAGTCACGTGCGCCGCGAAGGTTGTGTCTTCGGGCTGCCCCGTAACTGAGCGAACAAGGTCACGTTGAATATTTAAGCCAAAGTTGTCGATGTTTGAGCTTATCGAAGTCTGACTGCGAGTCTTTCTCTGAATCGTATCAAACTCTTCGCGATCCACGCTTCGTATGCGGTCGGGATGCACCACATTCAAAGTGACTATCATTCCAAAGCGGCGAACAATTTGAGCTTCATCGATCCAATGGCGGCCGAATCCAAACGCAACTGCAAAAACCCGGCCTGCGGCGCTCAAGAGTATGAGCCCCGAAGCGCTCTGGTTTAGCAACGGGCCAAGCGGGGTTGCAGTGCCCTGCTGAATAAAACGCTGCGAAGAGGGTGGGTTGGCTGGAGTACCCTTCGTGAAGATTACTCCAGTAAAGTCGATACCGGCGCGGATATCATGGCCGATTTAGACCTCCTACGTCGTCCCGTAGGACCTGATGGATTGTCACCCCTTCTTTGATCAAGAAGATGTTCAAACGTTGTTTCTTCGGCCCCCGAGGCATGCCGCTTCTCCTCTCCCCGAGGTAGAATAGGAGAGAACAACCAAGAATAGCAATATTGCCTGACGCGACCGTCACAGGTTTGCTGATGGTGCGGCGACAAGACGGACTATCGCCCGGCCGGTTGAGTAGGGAGCGATCTAAGTTCACCAGCACGCGGGGGGCGCTGGCGGCCCATCCGATAAGGTTTCTATGAAAAGCTTATCGTTTGCGGCCGACTAATCCGCCTGAGTTAGGACGCCGAAGCTTGTGCAACCCTTCATGCATCGCGAATCGACGAGAACAACGCAGGAACAAATGCGGATAGGTAACTGTCTAGCTATCTATAAGCTCCGGCGATTGTGATAGGAAGATGTCGCGGGGAGTTCTTGAATCGGAGAAAGCGGAGAGATCGCGTCCCCGGCGCTCCCGCATTTTGCGAATCCGTCAGGTCCGTCGAGAACGGATACTCAGAGATTGCGTTCCGCTAACCAGGGTGAGCATGGCTTGCTTGCAAGCGCAATATCGGCGGTTCTTAGGGCAAAGATCTCCTAGCCTGGTCAGGCTCTCCCGACAACGATGCATAAAGTCGAAAAGACCCCCCTCGGTTTTTTCGCAATCGAAATCGCGCTGGAAAAAATCAAGGCAAAATTATCGAGCCGCATCAGCGACCTACGAAATCGAGTCATTCTTAAAGTTGGAAATCGAGTCACTCTTATTCAGAAATCGAGTCACTCTTTCGAGGTCCGCACACGTTTGAAGATGTGGCGATCCCAGCAGGAATCGAACCTGCAACCAGACTGTTATGGGCGGCCAGTTCTAACCATTGAAGCCGCGCGCGGGGGAGGGTAGCACCGGGAGGGGCCGTCAAATGTGCATAGGTACGTGCATCCACTGCCCGCGAGTCCAATCGTAAACGCAGACATACGTCTCATCCTCGGGCTCGGGCCGAACATGAATTTCTGGCGCCCGGCCAGTCGAACAACGAAGCTGTTGCAAGGCGTTTGAGTTGTAATACGAACCACGAAACCTAATTCCTTACGAAATAGCCGTTGCGACCAGGGCAGGGCTCACTACTGCGCACGCCAGCAACTCTCTGCAGAATGAATGCCGCAATCGGTTCTTATCCGATCCTCCGCGGCCGCTTAGCAGACCCCAATTGGAAGTGGCCGCCGTACAATAGGACTAAACCATACCTTCGTCACGTTGAGATCCGCGACAGACGTTGATCCAACAGTTGGGCTTTGCCACGGTCGGGAACCGACGAAATGTCCGCAAAACCAACCAACGCCTTGCGAAGAACTCGTTTTCCTCTGCAGGAGACTCACTTTCCGGTGCAATGCGCACACAGCGCAAACCACCGGAGAGGGGACCGCCAATTGGATTTCAAGCGTCAGATTCCACCAAAGACGCTAGCCATCCCGTCGGGTCCGTAAGCGGAGCTTGGCCGATGGCATCTCCCTGTGGACTGCATCAGCGGGCACTTGATCGCGATATTACAAAACCACCGTCTGATGTCGTTCGGCGGCGGTCGCCGTCATCGCGTATTATGCTCCTCCCGACGCTCTCGCGCGAGAGAGCGGTCGTAGAAGCTGCTTGACGTAGGGTACCATCCAGATGGGCAGTTCCCCAAGGCCCTTCTCAAGGTCCTTCCTGATAAGCCCGCCGCCCTTGTCGCTGAGGATTTCCCGCAGCTTCCGCATCAGCGCATCGCTGCTGTCTGTCGCCAACTTCGAACGCAGGTACCTCATCGCTTGCACCACGTCGGCGGCAGGCCGGCCGGCCCAGACGAGTCGGTTGGGGGACACTGTCCGGAATTCGAGCGTGCGATTGCCCAACGCGATTGGCCTGAGGCGCCCATCCGTCAGGAACAGGATTTTCGTTGCGACCCGTGCGAGGCCCAGTCGCTGGGCTGCCGAATGTTCGTCGACCAGGAACTTGATACCGTCGCGCCGCGCGAGCGCAGCGAGGATCGCGGCTGGATCGGGAGGCACCAGAACATCTCTTTCGAGGCGGGGGAGGTCATAGAGACCATGCTTGCCATCGTCGGCGACAGCAATCCGCCGGATCAGGTCCTTCTTCTTGAGGCGGTGCAGGGCGACGTCTACCGCGGTTCTGGTGCCGAGATCGCGCGGGGTCCAGACACGCGCTCGCGCCCCGCGTTGTTGCATCCGTAGCAAGATCCTGAGGCCGACGCTGTCCTGGCGCTCCGCCATTAACGTCTTGTGCTCCCCAGGCAGCTCGCCCGGCGCCGGGCGCAAGCAAGGACGCGGCTTTTCGCTCCCTGGACTAGACAGTGGCCGGCAGTCCTCAGTGTCAAAGTTGAGTCCACCCAGTGCCAAATTCCAATGCCGAGCACAAAACGACAGGCGCTCGATCGGGCCATACCTCAAATTCGCATAAGGTATATTATGGAATATGTATTTATCCAATGAGATTAGATATTTACCGAGGAATCCTGGCGCG
>Ga0134125_10008972_pt1 | contig 11268 bp, 11 predicted proteins | sample KB31751_FD_96464 | JGI IMG/M metagenome (GOLD analysis project Ga0134125, IMG submission 96464) | Terrestrial soil microbial communities with excess Nitrogen fertilizer from Kellogg Biological Station, Michigan, USA - KB3-175-1 | ecosystem: Environmental > Terrestrial > Soil > Unclassified ...
CAACAAACGCAGGCTCCACTCAGCGCTCGGATACCGGAGCCCGATTGAGTTCGAGGATCAACACGCCTGCCAGACTGGTAAATCCCCCGAATAATCCCTGTTCAGTCCCAGGGGTTCACTGCATCCGCCAAAATAATTCCCTGTTTTGCTGAGTAGGGAATTTGCATCAGAAGTCCAGTAACGGCGCTACTATTGAGGGTCTCTGCTGCGCCGAATTGGCCTCAATTCGTAAAATTCCCTGTTCTTTTCCCTGTTAGCAGGGAATTAGCCTACAGAGACGGGTTGGCGCGGACTGCGTGCACCGCCACGCAGTCGGCAGAATCTCTGATGCCAGAGACTTTGCAAGAAAAGCCCGCGCTGGCGGGGTGCGTTTGACGAACGAGACTTGATATCCGCTCAAAACGAGATCGATTACAATAAATGACATGCAGCCAACCGATCCTCCTGCCCTAGAGGACGCAACCGCGGCACTTCCACAAAACATCGCCCGACGGCCATCGAACAGCGGCCGGCGTAGGCGCAACCCGTCGGTCTATTGAACTGGCTTGGCGGCTCTCCCGTCTCGATTGCGCCAGTGATCCGTCTCGATGGGTCCGGCTTGGGAACGGCGCTTATAAGCGCCCGCGTGTAAGGATGGCGAGGGTCGTCGAGAATTGTCCGGACGGCTGCAGATTCGACAATGCGGCCCATATACATCACCGAGATGCGGTCGCTGATCTGTCCGACGACCGCCAAATCGTGCGAAATAAAAATTATCGAAAGCCCGAGCTGCTCGCGCAGGTCCATCAGCAGGTTGAGCACCTGGGCCTGCACGGAAACGTCGAGCGCCGAGACAGGCTCATCTGCAATTATCACATCAGGTGCCGGCAGAATGCTGCGCGCGATGCCAACGCGCTGGCGCTGTCCGCCGCTGAGCTCATGCGGATAGCGTGTCGCGAAGGAAGGATCGAGACCAACTGCCGTCAGGGTCGCTGCAATTGACGATGCGCGCTCAGCCCTGCCCCTAAAAAGGCGGTTGATGTCGCCAGCTTCTGCTACCGAGTCCCCGATCGAACGGCGCGGGTTGAGCGAGGCGTACGGATCTTGAAAGACCATGCGGATATTCATGCGTAAAGCACGCAAGGCCGCGCCGCCCGCGGTGAGGACGGCGCTCCCCTTGAAATTGACGCTGCCGCTGTCGGGTTCAAGCAGCCGGATGATCGAGCGGCCAACCGTGGTTTTGCCGCAACCGGATTCGCCGACAAGACCGAGCACCTCACCTTGGTTGAGAGAGAACGAGACCCCGTCCACTGCGTTCACTCGGTATTTTCGACCTGAGCGCCGAACGCTAAACGAGCTCTTGAGGTCCCGAATTTCGAGGATCGTAGGGGTGCTCACTTGCGGCTCCCCACCTCAAGCGGAAACGCGCAAAGCGTCTCGTGCTCCTCGGACAGGCGAAGCCGCGGCGGCAGCGAGACGCGGCATGCATGACGCGCCGCCGTGCATCGCGGAGCGAAAGCGCAGCTTGCGGCAAAGGATCCGGGCGGCGGCGCCTGTCCGGGAATCGTCGGCAACCGACGCGCGCCAAGATTGCGCGCCGGCATGCAATCCATAAGTGCGCACGTGTAATGATGACCGGGATGCTCGAACAGCGCGTCGACTGCAGCGGTTTCGACGATCCGGCCGGCATACATGACAACAACGCGGTCGGTGAGCTGCGCGATGACGCCCATATCGTGCGTGATGAACAGAATTGACATTTCGAAGCGGTTGCAGAGGTCACGCAGCAGGCCGAGGATCTGGATCTGGATCGTGACGTCGAGCGCGGTGGTTGGTTCGTCGGCGATGAGAATCTGCGGTCGACACGCAAGGGCGATCGCGATCATTACGCGCTGGCGCATGCCGCCAGAAAGCTGATGTGGATAAGCCGACAACTGCAGCGCGGCGTCAGGGATGCGGACCAACTCGATGAGCTCGCGCGCCCGTGCCATGGCGGCCGCGCCTGAGATGCCCTCGCTAACCGCCACGGCTTCCGCGATTTGGTCGCCGATGCGCCGCACTGGATTGAGCGAGGTCATCGGCTCCTGGAAAATCATGGCAATGCGGCCTTGACCCGCGTCGACTCGTTCCCACGGCTGCAATCGGGTGACCTCGGTGCCCGCTAGCATGACGTGACCGGCGCGAATGCGCGGTCCAGGCTGCGGCAGCAGGCCCATTATGGCGAGGGACGTCAGGCTCTTGCCGCAGCCGGATTCGCCGACGAGTCCGAGTATTTCGCCTTTGCCGACGTCGAACGACACATTTGAAACGATGTCGGTCGGCGCCGTGTCCGGCCCTGTCGATACGGTGAGGTCGCGAACGGAAAGCACGACCTAGGCCTCACCCCTGAATACGTCTCGAAGCCGCGGATCAAGCCGATCGCGTAGGGCATCGCCGACGAGGTTCAGTGAAAACGCTGTGAATACGATCATGGAGCCGGGAAAGAACAACAGCCAAGGCGCCCGCGTTATGAAGGTCCGCGACTCGGCAAGCATATTGCCCCAACTCGGGATCTCCGGCGGCGCGCCGAGCCCGAGAAAATCGAGCGAAGCGGCGCCTAGTTGCGCGAAGGCAAACACGAAGCTCGCCTGCACAAGAAGCGGCGAGACGAGGTTCGGCAAAATGTGCCTGATTACCAGCCAGTTTGTGCCGGCACCCATGCTGCGCGAGGCTTCCACGTAGGTCTCGGCGCGCAGACGCAACGTCAAGCCATAGATGATGCGGGTGGTCGTCGTCATGTAGCCTGCGCCTATGGCGATGATCGCGTTGGCAACGCTTGGCCCGAGGATCACGATCAGCCCGAGCGCGAGCAGCAGTGACGGAAATGCCATCAGCACGTCGACAGCACGCATCAGCACATGCCCGAGCCTCGGAAATAGCGCGGAAAACACGCCGATGGGAATGCCGGTGATGAGCGCAAAGAACACCACGCCCGAACCGATCAGAAGCGCCATTCGGGCCGAGTAGATTGCGCGCGACAAGGTATCGCGACCGAATTGATCGGTACCGAACCAGTGGCCAGCATGCGGCGGCAAGAGGCGAATGGCCGGGTGAATGGCGTACGGGTCATATGGCGCAAGCCAGGGGGCAAACACCGCGGCAAGGACCACTGCCAGCAGAACGCAAATTCCGGCCAACGCGATAGGACGCGCCTTGAAGGGCGTCATCCACAGCGCGATCCCGTCAAGGTTCATTGCAGTTCGACCCTCGGATCGAGAAGGCGATAACCAATATCGACGAATAGGTTGATCAGCAGATAAAGCACGACGATGACCAGGATGACGCCTTGGATAACCGGATAATCCCGCCGCAGAATAGATTGTACGACCAGTCGCCCAATGCCGGGCAAAGCGAACACGGTTTCGGTGACAACGGCTTCGGACAGCAACGCGGCAAAAGTGAAACCGAATGCCGAAACCACCGTCAATAACGCGTTGCGCAGAATATGCCGGCGCACGACCTGCCAAGGTCGAATACCCTTGGCGCGCGCCGTCCGCACATAGTCCTCGTGCGAGACATCCAACATACTGGCGCGCGTCAACCGCAAAATGAGCGCGGCGTTGGGTGCCGCGAGCGTCAGACTCGGCAGAATGAGATAGCGAAGATTGCCCAAACCGCCGTCGAAAATGGACGGGTAGCCGGAGCTCGGTAGCCAGCCGAGCCGTGCGGCGAAAATGAGGATCAGATAAAGTCCGACCCAGAAGGTGGGGACGGAAGCCATCAGCATGGCGGCGCCGGAGAGACCTTGGTCGAGCCATGTACCGTGACGCACCGCGGCTACCATGCCGATCGGCACGCCGATCAGGGCAACCCATATCATCGTCATTGTCGCAAGTAGCGTGCTGGTCTCGGCGCCGTCTGCGATCACCGAGAGGACCGGCGCCTGAAAGAAAATTGACCGGCCAAGATCGCCGGAGAGCGCGCGCCCGGCCCATTCGACGTATTGCACCACGATCGGCTGATCGAGACCGAGCTGATGGCGCAGCGCCTCAATCTGGTCGGGCGTCGCTGTGTCGCCGAGCAGCACGTAGATCGGATCGCCGGGTATCACGTGAATGAATGCGAAAATGATCACGGACGCCGCTAATAGGGTCACCGCCGTCGCACCTGCACGTTTGACTGCATAAGAGAACATGCAAACCTGCCGGTCGACTTACCGATGGCCGCGGGCGGTTCAGGTGCCACGTCGCTCCTGAACCGCACCGCCATTTTCTTCTGGCGTTATTACTTCGTCGACACGTTCCAGAACGCGGGCCCGTTCGGATTGAGTCCTTTGAGCTTCGGCGAAGCGATGTCGTAGGTGTAGGCGTCCCCGACCTTCATGACGGGCACCTGTTCGTAAATCAAAGCCTGGATCTTATCCCAGGTCGCCTTGCGCGCCGCGGGGTCGGATGAGTTCACCAGTTCGGCTCGCAAGGCCTTGATTTCCGCAGTGTCCCACCAGCCCGGATAAGTGGCGTTCATGAACGTGAAGAGAACGGGGTCAGGCGAGAACGAGTGGTGGGTGACGAAGATATCCCATTGATCTGGCTGGCCGCGCATCTTCAGGAGGGTCGCCCAATCGACGACCATCATCTGAATGTTGATGCCAGCATCAGCCAGTTGCCGGGTGAATACGGTGGCTTCGTCATAGTGCGCTTGGTAGTTGGTGGACACCAGCAGGCGAATGGGCGCGCCGGCGTAGCCCGCCTCCTTTGCGAGCTCCTTGGCCTGCTTGGGATCATGCGGGCTGTAGGCGGCGACGCCGGCCGTCGAGTACCAGGCGGTGCCCTTCGGGAAAATCGACCCCTCCGCGTTCCACAGATCCTTGGGTCCGAAGGCAACCCGCAGAGCCTGTGACTTGTCGAGCGCTGTCTGGATGGCGCGGCGGAGTTTGTAGTTGTCTTTGAGGATGCCTTCCTTCGAGTTCATGAAGAACAAACCGAAGATCGGGGCATTGCTCCGGTGCACCTGCACGGTTTTGTCTTTGCTCAGACTTTCATAAAGATCACCTGAGATCATCTCGGCATAATCGTAGTCGCCGGCCTGAACCCCGCTCACGCGCGTGCCGACGTCCGGCACAGGAATGAAGCGGATCTTGTCGAAGTTGGCGACGCGCGCGCCGGCAAATCCGTCGCTCTTTTCTTTACGGGGCTTGTATTCCGTAAATTTCTCGATCTCGACGTAGCGGTTTGGCCGCCATTCCTTGAACTTGTACGGTCCCGTGCCGATGTATTCATTCTGAGCAATCGGCTGGTTGCCCGCTTTGGCGGCTATTTCTTCAGGATAGATAGCGAGGCCCCCGTTGACATCGGCGACGAGGTTCTTCCAGGCGCCATTCGGCTCCGAGAGCTTGAGCGTCACTTCGTACTTGCCGCTCGCTTCAACCGAGGTGGCGCTGCCCATCAGCAGCTTGCCGCGCGCACCAAACTTGCCCCAGCGGACCATCGAGGCGACGACATCTTTAGCTGTCATTTCCTTGCCGTTATGGAAATGAATGCCTTCGCGCAGCTTGATGATGATGGTTTTGCCACCGTCTTCGACGCGATCACCCTCGGCCAACAACGGCTGCGGCGTGTAGGTCGAGTCCCAGGCGTAAAGCGTCTCGAAGATGTGACGGCCGATCACCGAGGCGACGTCGGCGGTCGTCAGCATAACGTCCAACGGAGGCGGTTCTCCGATCGTCGCCTCGCGCAGGATGCCAGCTGCGTTGGCCTGCACATTCAGGAACAAAGCCGTGGCGATCGCCGCGGCGGTCCGCATCAGAAGCCCCACTCCGGATGTCATGGTCATCCTCCCGTTTCAATCTTGCCAGCCGGCTTGTGCCGGGTTTGCCCTTGGCTCCACTTTGGTTGTTTCCACCAAATCAGGGGCCAGTGTTTGAAAGTTACCTACATACGGTGCTAAAGTTCAAGTTTGAAATTGCGGCGTGTGCGTTCTTCCTAGAATCTGAGTGGCAGCCGACCCCCTCATTTCGGGGCAGGCGCGGGGTTAAAAAGGGCACTTTCGATGGCGCGAGCGGCGAAAAGGAAGTTTCGGGCGGCAAGAACCGACGAAAAGGACCGGGAATCCGGGACGTTCGCGCACGCCGAATTCGCGCCGGATGATATCGTTTCGGTTATCAAGCAGATCGGGCCAACGCTCAGCCGATCGGAACAGCGAGTGGCCGCGACGCTGCTGGCCGATATCGATTTTGCGGTGCACTCAAGTAGTGCTGACATAGCTCGCCGCGCGGGCGCCAGTGAGCCAACGGTAACGCGGTTCAGTCGCTCGGTCGGTTGCCGTGGTGTTCGTGAACTCAAGATGAAATTGGCACAAGCAATGGCGGTGGGACGCATCTACCTCGAACTGCCGCCGCATGTCGGCACTGATCTCGCTAGGCCGGCCCTTTGGCGGTCGGTGTTCCAGGAGATTCGGCGCGCTATTGCGGCCGCGGAAGAGCAGTTGCAGAAGGATGCGATCGAGAAGGCCGCAGAAAGGATCTCCCGCTGTTCCAAGCTCGCGGCGTTCGGGGTCGGCGGCGGCTCGACACTGGCTGTCGCCGAGGTCCAAAACCGGTTTTTTCGACTCGGCATTGCCGTAAGCCACGCGTCGGATCCCCGTTTGATGTTGATGATGGCGGCAACGCTCGGCCGCGACGACGTCGTGATCGCGATTTCGACCACCGGCGCCGCGGCGGAAGTCATCGAAGCCGCCACAGTCGCCAAACGGTATGGCGCACTGGTTATTGCGATCACGAAGCCGCAAAGCCAGCTTGCTGCGGTCGCCGAGATAGTGCTTGGCGTGCAGGTGCCGGAAGCGCCGGATGCCCTCAAACCGACAGCTTCACGCTACGCCTTGCTGGCCGCGATCGACCTGTTGGCGGCTTCGACGGCCTATCGTAAGCCGCGCGAAGCGCAAGAGCGCATGCGGCGAATCAAATTGGAATTGATGAAGGCGGCAGGCAGCGACGCGAATGGCCCGCTCGGCGATTGATATTCTCGTGTCTTGTTTGACCGCCTTGGTGCCCACACAAAGAACAGGCTCTCAACGCCACTTGTAAGAAAGGAAGCCCTCGACATGGCTTACGACCTACTGCTCAAAGGTGGTCGCGTCATTGATCCGGCCCAGGGCATAGACCGGATCGCGGATGTTGCCTTTACCGATGGTCGGGTCACGGCGGTCGAACCCGATATCTCTGCAAGCGGGGCCGAGGTTCGGGACGTTACCGGCCGTGTTGTGGCGCCCGGCTTCATCGATCTGCACACCCATGTCTATTGGGGCGGCACATCGCTCGGTGTCGATGCCGCGGATGCCGCGCGGCAGGGAGGAGTCACAACGCTCGTCGACGCCGGAAGCGCTGGTCCGGGCAATTTTAGCGGCTTCCGCAAACATGTCATCGAACCAAGCGCGCCGCGTATCCTGGCCTATCTTCATGTTTCCTTCGCCGGAATCTACGCCTTTTCCAAACGTATTATGGTTGGTGAAAGCAGCGACATGAGGCTGATGAGCCCGGCTGACGCCGTGGCCGTCGCCAACGACAACCGAGATGTCATCGTCGGCATCAAGGTCCGGGTCGGCCGCCACGCGAGCGGGGCGTCGGGCGTTGCCCCTCTCGATATTGCGCTGCAGGCCGCCGAAGAACTCAGCTTGCCGCTCATGGCGCACATCGACGAGCCTCCGCCGAGCTATGAAGACGTGCTCGAGCGCCTGCGGCCGGGCGACGTTCTGACTCACTGTTTTCGGCCATTTCCGAACTCGCCCGTGAGCGGGCAAGGCGCGATCAAATCCGTGGTCCTGGAGGCCAGAAAGCGCGGCGTGTTGTTCGACGTCGGCCATGGCATGGGCTCCTTTGCATTCAAGACAGCGCGCGCGATGCTCGATGGCGGATTTCTTCCCGACACGATTTCGTCCGACCTCCACATACTCAATCTCGAGGGGCCGGTGTTTGACCAGGCGACCACGCTATCAAAATTCTTGAGTCTCGGCGTGTCGGTCCCGGATGTGATCCGTGCGACGACCGCGAACGCCGCGGTCGCCATTCGCCGGCCAGAGCTTGGCACGTTGCGTGCGGGTTCGGCGGGCGATGCGACGATTTTTACCATCGAGGAAGGCAGCTTTCCTTATGTCGATTCGATCGGCGAACGCATGACTGGCGCGAAGAAGATCGTCGTCGATGGAGTCGTGCTGAAGGGCCACTGGTGGCATTCTGGTTCTAATCGATAGGATATTGTGGTGCAGATGGGGAGAGGTCAGTGACCGAAAGCGCCAGTTACCTGGCGGGTATCGAGACGCCGGTCGTGTTGGTGGATCTCGATAAAGTCGAGCGCAACATTGCGCGACTGCAGGCCTATGCCGATCGGCACGGCTTGAAACTGCGTCCGCACATCAAGACACACAAATTGCCCCAGATTGCAGCCATGCAGCTCAAGGCGGGTGCCGTCGGTGTGACCTGCCAAAAGATCTCGGAAGCCGAAGCGATGGTCGCCGCAACGCCTGAGATCCGCGACGTCCTGATCACCTACAACATTGTCGGCGCGCAAAAGCTCGATCGCTTGGCGGTGCTGGCTCGAAAAATAAATCTGAGCGTGGTGGCCGATAGCGATATGGTCATCGACGGCTTGAGTGGCCGGTTTGCTACGGAAGCAAAGCCGCTTTCGGTATTGGTCGAGTGCAACACCGGCGCCAATCGCTGCGGAGTGGCCACCCCGGAAGCGGCCGCGGCGCTCGCACGACGGATCGCCCAGTCGGCAGGGCTGCGCTTTGCTGGACTAATGACTTACCCGCCGGCGAACGGCACAGCCAACGTGCAAGTCTTCATGGCCCGCACAAAGGCCCTGCTTGAAGCCGACAACATACCCGTTCCTGTTGTCACCTCAGGCGGTACGCCATCTATGATGTCCGCGGCGGAGGCGCCGGTGACAACCGAATATCGTGCGGGGACCTACGTTTACAATGACCGCTCGCTGGTCGAACGCGGCGTGTGCGGCTGGGACGATTGTGCATTGACCGTCCTGGCAACGGTGGTATCGGTGCCGAACGAGCGCCGCGCAATCATCGATGCGGGCAGCAAGACGCTGACGACCGACCTGTTAGGTCTGACCGGCTATGGCCATGTGTGCGGCCGGCCCGACATCAGCATCGATCAGCTCTCGGAGGAGCATGGGCGACTGACGACCGAAGGACCGATCGGGCTGGAAGTCGGCGAGCGGGTCCGTATCGTCCCCAACCATGCTTGCGTCGTCAGCAACATGGTCGACCAGGTTGAGGTCATAGCCGAAGGTCATATTTTAGGGGCGTGGCCGGTCCGCGCACGCGGCCTCACGATCTAATGAGATTCCGCGCTTCATCGAGCCAGCGCAGAAGCAATGATCTCAAAATGGTGTTTCAGGACCCACCCTTTTTTGACGACCGTTCGGCCCAGATCAACCCGGGTTGAACCCTTTGGCCTTCAGAACGGGCGCTGCTTCCGGTCGGGTAATGAATTTGATGAACGCCTTCGCGGTATCGGGCGCCTTGCTCGCCGCGGCAATTCCCGCAGTAAACAGTGTCACGCTGCCAAGATTTGCCGGCAACGGGCCGAGTATCTCCGCGCCAGGGACCGAAACAATTTCCGAGCCTTGCGCCACGCCCAATTCGGCTTCGCCCTTGGCGACAAGCTCGGGAGCCTGGGTGCCGGGCACCAGCTCCATGTAAGTTGCGGCGTCGAGCCGCGGGCAGCACCGGCCCTGATAGCTCCGCGCAGGCGTCACCTATTCCGTGCGCCCCCCGACGAATAGCGGGTGTTACCCAGCCTGTCCTTGATCGTGAATTGCGACGAGGTGTTGTTGTAATATCCGCCGAGGTTGAAGCTGTTCAGAGGAATGGCTGTGAAGCCTCGCATTAGAAAAGTCTCCCCGCTCGCCTTTGTGCCGCTGTAGATTCGCACAAGGCGATTACGGAATTCGAAAGCCGTCAGTTTTTAGGTTGGTCCTAGTGAATTGCAGCTTTTGCGGACACTTCGCGATGGCGAACTCTTTCGCGATGCAAGGTGTAAATGCCGCTTCCCACGATCAATAAAAAACCAAAGAGCGACCAACGATCCGGCACCTCATTGAACACCAGATAACCGGCTAATGCGCCCCAAATTAGAAGCGTGTAGCGGAACGGCGCCACAATAGAGATGTCTACATTCCTGAAAGCGGACACCGCGAACGGTGTGCTGACGCTGAGAACCAGCGCCGCGATACCGATAAAGCCCAGGTATTTTGGCGCGATCAAGTTCCATTCCTCACTGGTGGCGAACGCTAGAATCGGGCCGGAGAGCGTTGCGGCGATCATGCTCACGAAAGAAATAGCAAGAGTAGGAGTTTGAGTTTCAATCCTGCGGTTTGTTATGTCGCGCAGAGACGATGCAGTGGCCGCTGCGAGCGCCGCAAATGCCCAAACATCAAAAGCATTTGCGCCTGGCTTCGCGATAAACAACATTCCGGTTAGGCCGACCAAAATTGCCATCCAGCGGCGCCAGCCGATCGGTTCGCGGAAGAAAAACGCCGATAGCATCGTCACGAGAAGAGGGGATACGAGATTGATCGCCACTAAATCTGCGAGCCGCATATGAGTCAGAGCAAGAATGAATGCGGTATTTGCGGCCGCATCAAGGGTGGCACGAAGAATAACAATCGGTTTTATGGCGTTAAAAATCCAAGACAGTCGATGTGCGCAGATCAGTACTATGGCGATGCACGTCGTGCTTACAACGCCGCGGATGAACAGCACCTCACTGGGGGGATAAATCAGTGCCGTCGATTTGGCGATTGTGTCGTTGATCGTAACGAGTGCGCAGGCGAAGGTGAGAGCAAAAACCCCACGTTTGTTTTCTTGATAAGAAGACAAGGTGCATTCAACCTTAGGGGAATGGCGGCAGCGTGCCCGCCGACGATTGGCCAGTCCCGGGGCCGGGTGCTCTTGCTGATTCGCAATTATGACTTTTTGGTCATCCAGACACTAATAATTCGTGACGATCGCAGAGTCTCGGCCCAGTCTCCCTGATGGGGATCAAAATAGTCAGTTTGTGCGGATGGGACGCTGCGGGTAGAGTAATTCGGTATTGCAGACATTGTGTGGGAGCGACGTTCAGGCAAGGCGATGGCGCGATCTGAAAATGGACGCCCTGACATATCAGGATATGTTTCTGCCGACCCTGCAGGTCCCGCGTGACTGCGCCGCGCATCGACGCTCATCAACATTTCTGGTCGGTCGCGCGCGGCGACTACGGTTGGCTGACGCCGGCACTAAAGCCAATCTACCGCG
>Ga0134125_10008973_pt1 | contig 11268 bp, 10 predicted proteins | sample KB31751_FD_96464 | JGI IMG/M metagenome (GOLD analysis project Ga0134125, IMG submission 96464) | Terrestrial soil microbial communities with excess Nitrogen fertilizer from Kellogg Biological Station, Michigan, USA - KB3-175-1 | ecosystem: Environmental > Terrestrial > Soil > Unclassified ...
CGGAAAAAGCCCGACCTGCTGGATCACGTAGCCGACGGATCGCCGCAGCTTCACCGGGTCGATCCGCGTCACGTCGCGGCCGGCGATGCGGATCGTGCCGACGTCCGGCTCGATCATCCGGTTGATCATTCGCATCGTCGTCGTCTTGCCGCAACCGGACGGGCCGATCAGCACGCAGATTTCACCGTCGCCGATCGAAATCGTCAGGTCGTCGACGGCCGGCGCGTCGCTCCCGGGAAAGCGCTTGCCGAGGTGCTCGATCTCGATCATCCGAAGATGCGTCGTCAGCGCATGCCGCGCGGTGTCAGGCGCTGCTGCAGCGCGCCGAAGCCGAAGTCTGCGCCAAGCGCGAGCAGCGTCACCGGAATTGCACCGACGAGCAACTGCGGTATCGCCATCATCGCGATGCCGGCGGTGATGAAATCGCCGAGCCCGCCGCCACCGATGAAGGCCGCGAGCACCGCACCCGAGACGACCTGGATAGCGGCCGTGCGCAGTCCTGCGAAGATCACCGGCAACGCGAGTGGCCACTCGATCTTGCCCAGCACGCCGCGCGGCGTCATGCCCATGCCGCGCGCGGCGTCGATGATGTCGGGGTCGATGCCGCGGATGCCGGCGACCGTGTTCAGCAGGATCGGCGGCAGCGCAAGCAGCGACAGCGCGAAAAGGCTCGGCGCGAAGCCGGTGCCGAGCAGCGGCATTACGAGCGCGAGCACGGCGAGCGACGGCAGTGTGCGGCCGACGTTCGCGGCATTGACGGCCGCGAACGCGACGCCCGGGCGGCGGCCGCATAGAGGCCGACAGGAATCGCGATTGCCGCCCCGATCGCCAGCGCGGCAGCCGACAGGGTGACGTGCACGCCGAGTGCGACCGCGAACTGCGCCGGATGCGCGAGAAGATAGCGCCAGGCTTCGATCAGCATTCAGGCGCGCTGCGCACGGGCGAGCTGCCGCTCGACGAATGCGAGTGCCGTGTCGACGCCGATCGCGAGCGCGCAGGCGGTGATCGCGCCGGACCAGATCTTCGCTGCATGATCGCCGGCGATGCCGTTGAAGATCAGCGTGCCGAGGCCGCCCGCGTTCACGTAGGCGCCGACGACGGTGACGCTGATCACCGTCACCGCTGCGACGCGCAATCCCGCGACGACGACGGGCGCGGCGAGCGGCAGCTCGACGCGCAGCAAGCGCTGCGAATCGCTCATGCCCATGCCGCGCGCTGCATCGACGACATCGGCAGGCACGCCGCGAATGCCGGCCGCGACGTTGCGGATCAGCGCGACGAGTGAGAACGCGACCATCGCGATGATCACGTTCGTGCGGCCGAGTCCGACGAGCGGGATCAGCAGCGCGAGGAACGCGAGCGTCGGGATCGTGTAGAGAAAGCCCGATACGGCGATCGCCACTGCATAGACGCGTTCCCGGCGCGCGGCGACGACGCCCACCGGCAGCGCGATCACGAACGCGATCGCGAGCGCGGTCAGCGCAATGACGACGTGCTGGCCGAGCGCGACGGCGACTTGATCGTAGTTGCGGAGGAACCAGCTCATGGCGCGCGCACAGCCGACGGCAAGGCGTCATCGGCGAGCAGCGCGGCGATCGCGTCGATGTCGGGGCCGAGCGGACGGTCGTGCTCGAGCATCGGAACGCGCGCGCGAAGCGCGGCATGGAGCGCGCGCACGCTAACGCCCAGTTGCCTGTCGTCGAGTCCGCGGAGGTCGATCGCCTGCGCGGCGACGAGCATCTCGATCGCGATCACGTAGCGGATTCGATCGAGCATCTCGGCGATGCGCTCGACCGTACCAAGCGCCATCGTCGCATGGTCCTCGATGCCCTCCGAGACCGGAAGAAAGTCGAGCGACGCAGGGTTCGCCCGGTGGCGGATCTCCGACCACAGTGCCGTCAGCGTTTTTTGCACCGTCGCGAATCCCGAATGCGCGGGACCGTGGCGCGTGAGCTGCAGCGGCAGATCGGTCAGTGCCGGCGACATGAAGCGGATCACGCGCTCGACGGCGAGGCTCGTTGCTTGCGCGAGTGCGATCGCGAGCGTGTCGAACGCAAGCGCGAACGCAGGCAGATGAAAGTTGCCGTTCGACAACATGACGCCGTCGTCGGCCAGCACCAGCGGGCTTTCGGCGGCGCTGTCGAGCTCGAGCTCGATCTGCTCGCGCGCGTTCGCGAGCGCCGCATCGAGTGCGCCATGCACCTGCGCGACGCTGCGAAAGCTCAATGGGTCCTGCACACGACGCGCTGCGCCAGGCTCGAGCAGCGCGCTGCCGGCGAGCAGCGCACGCAGCTGCGCGGCGACGTCGATCTGGCCGGGCGCAGGGCGCGCGGACACCGCCCGCGGATCGAGCGGCGACAGATTGGCACGGAAGCCTTCGCACGACGTCGCGACCGCCGCAAGCCATTGGCGGGCGAGCGTAACCGTGTCGGCGACGACGAGCGCGCCGCGCGCAATCGTCGCCGCGTTCGCGCTGATCAGCGCGACGCCATCCTTCGGTCCGAGCGCAACCGGTGCAAGTCCTGCGCGCCGCAAGGCATCGGCACCGGGCAGGACTTCACCTTCGAACTCGGCCAGTCCTTCGCCGATCAGTGGCAGCGCGAGATGCGCAAGCTGCGGCAGGTCGGCGACGCCGATCGAGCCGTAGCGCGGAACGATCGGATGCACGCGGCGGTTGACGAGTGCGACGAGCGCGACGAGGACTTCGAGCGAGACGCCGGATCCACCCGCCGCCATGCCGGCGATGCGTGCGAACAGCATCGCGCGAACCGATGCGCGATCGTAGCAAGGACCGACGCCAACGGCGCGTGCACGGATGGCGCGCCGCTGGTATTCGGCGAGATCGGTTGGATCGAGACGCTGTCCGGTATTCGCGCCGAGTGCCGAGTTGACGCCGTAGATCGGCGTTTCGCCCTGCACGAGACGCAGCACGACGTCGCGCGCAGCGGCGATGCGTCGGTGGACGTCGGGGTCGAGCTCGACGATCGCGTCGCCGCGCGCGACCGTCACGACATCGTCGATGCGCAGGCGCCGGCCGCCGACGCGAATCGACCCCGTACCCGCCTCGCTCTCGCTCGGCTCCCTCTCCCCGCTGGGGAGAGCGTTGGGGTGAGGGGCAACGCGCGGGCCGCTCAATGCACGATGCCTTTTGCCTTCAGGAAATCGTGCGCGACGTCGCGCGGCTCCATCTTCTCGCCGTCGACCTTGTAGTTCATCTCGGCCATCACCGACTCGTCGAGCGTCGCGCTCACGCGATTCAGCACACCGGCGATCTTCGGATTGGCCGCCAGCGCCTCGTTACGCACGACGGGAACGACGTAATAGGGCGGCCACAGATTCTTGTCGTCCTCGAGCCGCGTGAGCTTGAGCGCGCTGATCATGCCGTCGGTCGAGTAGCCGTTGACGACGTCGATCTGCTTGCTCGCGATCGCCTGGTAGCGCAGCCCGATCGCCATCTGCACGTCTTCCTTGAACACGATGCCGTACTTCGCCTTGAGTCCCGGCAGGCCGTCGTTGCGGTCGCGGAATTCGGGCCCGGCCCCGAGCTTCAGCTGATTCGCGACCTTCGCGAGGTCCGACAACGTGACGAGGTGATATTGCGCGGCCGTCTCGGGACGCACGACCATGTTGTAGGTGTTGTTCACCGGCGCCTCGTCGAGCAGCGTCAGGCCCTTCGCCGCGTAGGCGGCCTTCACCTTGTCGTAGACCGCCTTGCGGTCGCTGATCGCCGGCTCCTTCAGCACGACCAGCAGCATCGTGCCGGTGTACTCGGGGTAGAAGTCGATCTGGTTCTCCTCGAGCGCCTTGTGCGCGATCAGCGTGCCGCCGAGATTAAGCTTGCGCTCGACCTTGATGCCCGCGGCTTCGAGCGCCTGCGCGTAGATCTCGGCGAGCACGAACTGCTCGGTGAAATTCTTCGAGCCGACGCGCACGACCGGCTGCGCGTGCGCCGCCGATGCGACGACGAACGCGAGCAGGGAAAACGGCAGCAGCAACCGCAGCATGGAACGCATTTCGATGCTCCCTCCGGTGGACGACGCGCGGGCGCGATCGCCTTCGGCATCGCGGAAGCGCGATTGTCCGGTCGGGACCGCGAGCGGTCAATCGCCGAAGCCGGCGTGCCTCGACGCCAAAAGCCAAAAAAAGAGCCGGGCTTGCCGCCCGGCCAGGACCGTGGAGGAAGAAACGTTGCGTGCTTCAGTCGTCCTCGTCGTCGTCGCGAGGGCCGATCGCGCCGCGGATTTCACCGGTCGGAAACAGCGCCGTATGTACGTTCGCGTAGGCGGCACCTGCGCGCATCGCCTTGATCATTTCGGCGAAACCCGTCGCGCCGGCGTCGATGTTCTGGCCCGGCCGCGCGATGACGTCGGCCGCGGTCAGCGTGCCGGTGATCGTCGCCGGTCCCGGCGGGCAGGCCTGCGGCAGGGGAACACCGCCGGGCGGCGTGAGATTGGTGCACAGGAAGAGCACGATCATGCCGGTGATGCCCGGACGGCCGAAATGGATGTGCGATTGCGTGATTGCCGACGATAGCGGCGTGTACGAAAGCGTGTAGTTGATCGCGGTGGCGTCGCTGTTCACCGTTGCCTTGAACGAACCGCTGCCGGGCGAATTGATCGTAAGGGGCGTTTCCTCATAGCCGATCAGCCTGGTGGCAAACGTCGTTCCCTGGTCGTCGTCGTGGCCGTTCCCGTTCGCGTTGCCCTTGCGATTGCCGTCGGCTTGCGCCGACGCGGTGGCGATCGCCGCGAACACGGCGATTGCGATCGATAGTTTGCTGCGCGCGGTCATGGAATCCTCCTGTCGTTGGGCGGGCGCCGAAACGCAAACAGCCCGCGCGGAGGATTATTTCGATTGCGCGTCAAAAAACCCAGAACGATTGCTGCGGCAGTTCGAGCCAGTGGCGACCCGCGGCGAGCGGCTCGGCGCCGTACGCGCGCACGCGCGCATCGCCGACGTGGAACAGATGCTCCCATTTGTCACCGAGATACATCGACGTCGAAAGATCCGCGGCGAGCCGGTTGTCGCCGGGCCCGTCGGCAACGCGTATGCGTTCAAGGCGAATCATGCCGACGCCGTCCGCGCCGGCCGCGACGCCTTTCTTGGCCGTTCCCCAGAGCCGGAAGCCGCGGCCCTCGAGAAGCGCCACGCCGTTGCGGATCTCGGCGATCCGTCCGGGGAGACGGTTGTTGCTGCCCATGAAATCGGCGGTGAACAGCGTTTCCGGCGAGCTGTACATTTGTTGCGGCGTTCCCTGTTGCTCGATGCGGCCGCCGTTGAGCAGCAGAATGCGATCCGACATCGCGAGCGCTTCCGACTGGTCGTGCGTGACGCACAGCGCCGACAATTGCATGCGCACGATCAGCTCGCGCAGCCATGCCCGCGCTTCCTCGCGGAGCTTCGCGTCGAGGTTCGACAGCGGCTCGTCGAGCAGGATGACCGGTGGGTTGTAGACCAGCGCGCGCGCGAGCGCGACGCGCTGCTGCTGGCCGCCCGACAGTTGATGCGGATAGCGTTCGGCAAGCTGACCGAGCGAGAGCTGGTCGAGCGCGGTCCCGACGCGGCTGCCGATGTCGTCGCGCCGCACGTTGCGCAGCTTGAGCCCGTACGCGACATTGTCGAACACTGTCTTGTGCGGCCATAGCGCGTAGGACTGGAACACGAGGCCGAGATTGCGCTCTTCGGCCGGAATGTCGATGCCGCGCGTGCTGTCGAACACGACCTTGTCGCCGATCAGGATGCGACCTTCGTGCGGCACTTCGAGACCGGCAACGGCGCGGAGCAGTGTCGTCTTCCCGCTTCCGGAGGGACCGAGCAGCGAAATGACCTCGCCGCGGTCGAGCGTCATCGTCACGCCCTTGAGGATCGGGTTGTCGCCGTAGCGAAGATGGAGATTCTCGACGGTGAGTTCGGTCATGGACGTGATTTCCTAGTCGCGCAATCGCACGCCGAAGCGCAACGCGATGGCGAGACCGACGAACACGAGCAGGATGTTGATGAGCGACAGCGCGGCGACCACGTCGATCGCGCCGCCCTGCCAAAGCGAGACGAGTTCGGCGCCGATGACTTCGGTGCCGGGCGCGAGCAAATACACGCCGGTCGAATATTCGCGCTCGAAGATCATGAACACGAGCAGCCACGATCCGAGCAGACCGTGGCGGATCAGCGGGAGCGTGATCTCGCGCGAGATGCGTCCGCGCCGCGCGCCGACGCTGCGTGCCGCTTCCTCGAGCTCGTTGCTGACCTGCAGCAGCGACGACGAGATGAGCCGCATGCCATATGCAAGCCAGACGACGGTGTACGCGAGCCACATGCTGAAGATCGTCTGTCGCAGCGGTGTGAGCGGCGGGAAGAACAGGAAGACCCACAGGAACGCGAGGCCGATCAGAAGTCCGGGCACCGCGCGCGGGACGAGCACGAGATAATCGACGACGCGGGACCAGGCATCGTTGCGTCGATGCGTTGCGAAGCCGATCGCCGTGTAGCAGGCGACCGTCAGCGCGCCGCCGACGACGCCGAGCAGCACCGTGTTCCAGATGGCGCGCACGTCGGTGGGCTCGTTGAAGACTTCGCGGAAGTTGTCGACGGTGAATGCTTCGGCGAGGCTCACGCCGAAGCCCCAGTTGGTGACGAACGCGCGAAGCGCGATGCCGGTGAGCGGGACGATCACCGCGACGAACAGCCACAATCCTACGAGCGCGACCGCCACCCATTTCCACCGCCCGAGCGGCAGTTCGCGAATGCGTCCCGCCTTGCCCTTGATCGTCGCGTACCTGCGCACGTTCTGCAGAAGCCGCCGCTGCAGCAGCACCAGCGGAATCGTCATCGCGACGATGCAGACCGCGACCGCCGCCATCAGGTGATACGACGGCGTGCCGAGCTTGTTCGTGAGCTTGTAGAGGTACGTCGACAGCACGAGATGTCCCTCGGGGTCGCCGAGCACGAGCGGCAGCCCGAACAGCTCGAGCCCGAGGAAGAAGATCAGCACGGCCGAGAACAGAAGCGCCGGCATGATCAACGGCAGGCTCACCGACGCCGCGACGCGAAACGGCGAAGCGCCTGCGACCCGCGCCGCCTCCTCGACGTCCGAACCGAGGTTCTTCAACGCGGCCGATGCGTAGATGTATACGTTCGGCACGTGCGTGAGGCCTGCGATCACCGCCATCGCGGCGATCGAATAGAGCCCCCACGGGATGCCGCCGAACAGGTTCGTCGCAAGAATCGAGTAGAACCCGACCGGTCCGGCGGCGACGACATAGCCGAACGACAGCACCATCGGCGAGACGAAGCTCGGCACGAGCAGAAGCGGCTCGATGAGGCGCTTGCCCGGGAAATCGGTGCGCTCCATCACGAACGCCAGCACGCCGCCGAGCGGCACGGCGATCACCGTCATCCCGGCGGCGATCATCAGCGAGTTGACGAGCGCCGACCAGAAATCGGGATCGCTGAAGATGAACGCGTAGGCATCGAAGCCGACCTGCTTGACGGCTTCGAAGAACGGCGCGTTGAGCAGGCTCTGATAGACGATCAGCGACAGCGGCGCGAGCACCGCCGCCGCCGTCAGGATGATCGTCAGCGCGCGCGGGACGCCGGCAAGCAGCGCCAGGGCGCCGCGCTCGGTTGCGACCGGCACCGCGGATTTCGCGACGGTCGCCACGGCTCGCCTACTTGCCGCTGCCGGCCGCGATGTTCTTCTTCCAGTCCGACAGAAACTCGAGGCGCTTCTTCGGATCGAGCCATGCGGTGATCTCCGCGCTCACCGGAATCGGCTTGATGGCATTCGGGCCGAGCTCCTTGTCGAGCGACGCGGCCGTGTATTCGGTCTGGACGTCGGTGCGGATCGAGAACAGCTCGACCTCGCCGCCGATCATCTTCTGGCCGCGCGGCGACAGGATGTAGTCGGTCCAGACCTTCGCCGCATTCGGATTCCGCGCGTTCTTGCCGATGAACATCACGCGCGACAGAATCAGCGTGTAGTCCTTCGGCAGCACGACGCCGAGATTCGGATCCTTCTTCGCGCGGACGAGCGCATAGGAGCCGAGCACGTTGTAGCCCAGCAGATGCTCGCCCGAAGACACCTTCTCGAGCATGTTGCCGGTGCTCGCGTAGACGCGATAGCTCGTCGCGCCGAAGCCCTTCTCGAGGTCCTTCATGCCCGGGAAATACTTGGAGTCCTGCACGACGAACATGAAGCCGACGCCGCTCTTCTCGATGTCGTACGTCGTGACCTTGCCCTTGAATTTCGCGGTGTCGGTATTGAGGAGCTTCGCGAACGACGCGTGGTCGTGCGGAATCTCGTTGCCGGTGACGAGGCGCTTGTTGTAGATGAACACCGCCGGCTCGTACGTGGTGCCATACGCCTCGTTCTTGTAGACGGCCCACTTCGGCAGCTTGGAGGCTTCCGGCGAAACGTACGTCATCGCCTTGCCTTCGTCGACGAGCTTCACCTGCAGATCCATCGCCGAGCTCCACATGACGTCGGCGCCGCCCTGCCCGGACGCCGATTCGGCGATGAAGCGGTTGTACATCTCGGTCGAGTTCATGTCGTTGTACTCGACCTTGATGTCGGGATAGACGGCGTTGAAATCCTTGATCAGCGGTTGCGCCGCCTTCGTGTCGAGCGCGCTGTAGATGACCACCTTGCCTTCCTTCTTCGCGGCGGCGATGGTCTGCGCATAGTCGGCGGGATACCCGGGCGGGACGGTCTGGGCGAAGACCGGCGCGGCGATCGTCGCAAGGGCAAGGAGCAGCAGGCGTGACGACATTCAATCCTCCAGAGGAAAGGTTGACGTCCCCCGCCGTTCTTCTTGCCGCGTTGGGCGCGAATGGCCAACGGGCGGACGTTTCGGCGAACTATTCTATGCCGTAATGGCCCGCGGTCCCCGCGTCGGGCCCGCGCGGCGCCCGCGCGGCCACGCTGTTCGGCCGGCGCGACGCAGGCGACAATGGCGACGATGAACGAAGCGAGCGATCCGATGACGGAGGTCGGCCTGGCGTCGTGGGTCGGGCGCAATGACCGCGCGTTCGACCGCGTGAGCCCCACGCCGGTGGCGGCGCTCGCGGCGACGCTCGACCGCAGCGATCCTCCACCGCAGGACGGCGACGTGCTGCCGCCGCTTTGGCACTGGCTCTACTTCCTGCCGTGCTATCGCACCGCGGAAGCGGGTCCGGACGGCCATGTGCGCCGCGGCGGCTTTCTGCCGCCGATCCCGTTGCCGAGGCGCATGTGGGCGGGCGGGCGCCTTACGTTCCATGCGCCGCTTCACGTCGGCGAAGCGATCGTGCGCGATTCGCAGATCGTCGACATCACGCAGAAGACAGGGCGATCAGGTCCGCTCGCGTTCGTCGTCGTGCGCCATACGATCAGTGGCGAAAGCGGCGTTGCGATCGTCGAGGAGCACGACATCGTCTACCGCGACGAAGCCAAAGCCGGCCAGCCTGCGAGCGGCGGCGCACGAGCGCCCGTCGATGCTGCCTGGTCGCACGAAATCCATCCTGACCCGGTGCTGCTCTTTCGTTATTCGGCGCTGACGTTCAACAGCCACCGGATCCATTACGATCGGCGTCACGTGACCGACGTCGAAGGCTATCCGGGACTCGTCGTGCACGGGCCGTTGATCGCGACGCTGCTCGTCGACCTGCTGCGTCGCGCGATGCCGCACGCGACGCTTAGCGCCTTCTCGTTTCGCGCGACGAATCCGCTTTTCGACGGCGAACCGTTCTTCGTGCGCGGTCAGCCTGCGCACGACCGCGCGAGCGTTCGCCTGTGGGCGGCAAGCCCGCGCGGCGCGCTCGCGATGGACGCGACGGCAACGGTCGCATGAACGCCGAACGGCCGTCCCGGGACGACGCGCACCCGGACATCCGTGATGCGATTCGCGCACTCTGCGCGCAGTTTCCCGACGAATACTTTCGGCGCATCGACGCCGAGCGCGGCTATCCCGAGGCGTTCGTCGACGCGCTGATCGGCGCCGGCTGGCTTGCGGCGATGATTCCCGAGGCGTACGGCGGCACCGGCGTCGGCCTCGGCGCCGCGTCGGTGATCCTGGAAGAGATCAACCGCTGCGGCGGCAATGCCGGCGCCGTGCACGGGCAGATGTACAACATGGGCACGCTGTTGCGCCACGGAAGCGAGGCGCAGAAGCGTGCGTGGCTGCCGAGCATCGCCGACGGCACGCTGCGGATCCAGTCGATGGCGGTCACGGAGCCGACGGCAGGGAGCGACACGACGAAGATCCGGACGACCGCGGTGAAGCACGGCGATCGCTACGTCGTCAACGGTCAGAAAGTGTGGATTTCGCGCGTGCAGCACTCCGACCTCATGATCCTGCTCGCGCGGACGACGCCGCTCGCCGACGTGAAAAGGCGCTCGGAGGGGCTGTCGATCTTCATCGTCGACCTGCGGGAGTCGATCGGACACGGCCTCACCGTGCGGCCGATCCGCAACCTGGTCAATCACGAGACGAACGAGCTCTTTTTCGACAACCTGCAGATTCCCGCGGAGAACCTGATCGGCGAGGAAGGGCAGGGCTTCCGTTACATCCTCGATGGCCTCAATGCCGAGCGCACGCTGATCGCGGCGGAGTGCATCGGCGATGGATACTGGTTCATCGATCGCGCGGTCAGGTACGCGAATTCGCGGATCGTCTTCGACCGGCCGATCGGCAGGAACCAGGGCGTGCAGTTTCCGATCGCCGAGGCGTACATCGAGATCGAGGCCGCGAACCTGATGCGCTATCGCGCGTGCGAGCTGTTCGATGCGCAAAAGCCGTGCGGCGCCGAGGCGAACATGGCGAAGCACCTCGCGGCGAAAGCGTCGTGGGAAGCCGCGAACGTGTGCCTGCAGACACACGGCGGCTTCGGCTTCGCCAGCGAATACGACATCGAGCGGAAATTTCGCGAGACGCGGCTCTACCAGGTCGCGCCGGTGCCGACGAACATGATCTTCGCGTACATCGCCGAGCACGTGCTCGGGCTGCCGAGGTCGTTCTAGCGGATAAGTGGGGTCAGAGACGACTTTCCATGCACTTCGTCGCATGTCGCACGTCTCGTCTGGAAAGTCGTCTCTGACCCCATTTATCCCTGACCCCATTCATGCGGTCAATCCGCCAACGCGGTCTTGTTCGTCTTCATCGCCTCCTGCAGGCGCTTCTGCGACGCGACGTCGGCCGTGCGCTTGCCGGCCATCATTTCGGTGATCCAGTTCACGAGCAATTGCGTATACGACTGCCGCCAGCTCGGATCGGTGAGACCATGATCGGCGTCGTC
>Ga0134125_10008974_pt1 | contig 11266 bp, 12 predicted proteins | sample KB31751_FD_96464 | JGI IMG/M metagenome (GOLD analysis project Ga0134125, IMG submission 96464) | Terrestrial soil microbial communities with excess Nitrogen fertilizer from Kellogg Biological Station, Michigan, USA - KB3-175-1 | ecosystem: Environmental > Terrestrial > Soil > Unclassified ...
AAGGAGCCGCAGGAGGAGCTGACCGAGCTCGTCGAGATCGACGGCGACCGGCCGTTCATCCTCCATCCGGGCGAGTTCGTGCTCGGCTCGACGCTCGAGCGGGTGACGCTGCCCGACGACCTCGTCGCCCGCCTGGAGGGAAAGTCGAGTCTGGGCCGGCTCGGGCTCCTGATCCACTCGACGGCCGGCTTCATCGACCCCGGTTGGGACGGCCATGTCACGCTCGAGCTCTCGAACGTGGCCAACCTCCCGATCACGATCTACCACCGGATGAAGATCGGGCAGCTTTCGTTCGTGCAGCTGACGGAGCCCGCGGAGACGCCCTACGGCTCGAGTGAGCTCGGCTCCAAGTACCAGGGACAGCAGGGGCCGACCCCCAGCCGCTACTGGCAGAACTTCGAGCGCTAGGGCCCGAGCCGGCCGCAGGCGACCTGGACGTCGGCCAGGACCGCTGCGTCGGTGGGGTTCGTCAGCTTCCATCGGCCGCCGCTTGCCGCCGGCGCCGCGCCGTCGAGCTTGGTCGATGGTGCCCGGAGCACGTAGCCGACGTCGAGCGAGAACCAGCCCTTGGGGCACGATCGGGCGAGCGTCTGCTCGCCCGTGCGAAGCGGGACGCGGAACGTCGTGACCTGCACGTGCAGCTGCTCGAACGGCGCGTCGGCCGTGCGGAAGAGGGTCAGGCAGGCGCCGTGGACCGTCGCACGCCGCGCACGAGCGCCGGAGTTGGCGAAGCTGTAGGAGGCGGTCGTCAGCGTGGACGTCTCGCGCCGGACGGAGAGCGCCGTGCTGCCGAAGGCGAAGCCGCCGTTCGCGGGCGTCGTCCCTCGAGGGCAGGCCAGCGTGGCCGACGCAGTCTTGTGCGGCGGCACGACGACGACCCTCCGCTTGAGCGGCTTCAGGCGGAGCACGAACCTCGACGCGTTGGAGCCGATCTTCCGGCAGGCGACGACGACCGCGATGCGCTGGTCGTCGTTGGTGGCCGGGTTCCCGATGCGGAAGCGGTAGGTCGACAGCCCGAGCGGCGCGATCGCGAGCACGGTCGTTCCGGGCGCAGGGGAGGTGATCCCCGCGCTCACAGCCGTATAGCCGGCGGGGCAGGTGACCGTGAAGGTCGTGATCGCGTTGGAGGGAACGTCGTGCGTCGCGAAGACGGAAGGAGCGAGCACGACCTGGCCGGCGTGGTCCGGCTGCGCCCGCGCGGAGGCAGCGACGAGCGCAACGCACGCCACGGTCACCGCCAAGACCAACCTGCCCATCTGCCGCAGTTCCCCTCCCGGCCGACCCTAGCGCAGTACCGCCGTAGAATCGAGCGGTGATCCTGGTCACGGGAAGCACCGGCTTCGTCGGGCCGCACGTCGTGCACGCGCTGCGGGAGCGGGACAAGCCCGTACGGGCGCTCGTGCGCACACCGAGCGGCCGCTCGGCCACCACGCTGGCCGCGTGGGGCGCGGAGCTCGTGCAGGGCGACATGACCGACCGCGACAGCCTGCGACGCGCGGTCGACGGCGCCGAGGTCGTCGTCCACCTCGTCGCGATCCGGCAGGGCCCCGAGGAGCAGTTCCGGCAGATCATGGAGCAGGGCACCCGCGAGCTAGTCGCTGCCGCGCAGGAGGCCGGCGTGCGGCGCTTCGTGCTGATGAGCGCGCTCGGGACGAGCGAGGAGACGAAGGACCTCGTGCCCTACTACCACGCGAAGTGGGAGCAGGAACAGACGCTTCGCACGTCCGGGCTCGAGCACGTGATCTTCAGGCCGAGCTTCGTCTTCGCGCGCGACGGCGGCATCCTGCCGACGTTCAGGAAGCTCGCGAAGCTGACGCCTGTGACGCCGATCATCGGCTCGGGGCAACAGCGCATTCAGCCGATCTGGATCGACGACGTCGGCGCCTACTTCGCGCAGTCGGTCGACGTGCCGGACGCCGCGAACCGCATCTTCGAGCTCGGTGGCCCCGACGTCGTCAGCTGGAACGAGTTCTGGCAGCGGCTGAAGAGCGTCCTCGGCCAGCGCCGGCCGAGCATCCACGTGCCGACGCGCGTGATGCGCGTGAACGCCCTGCTGACGGAGCGCCTACCGGGGAACGTCCCGCTGACACGCGACCTGCTGAAGATGCTCGAGCACGGCGACAACGTCGTCTCGAACGACGACGCCGTCCGCACGTTCAAGCTGCCGCTCGTGCCGCTCGACGAGCAGCTCCGCCGAGCGACCTAGGAAAAAGAACAGGGGCCACCTCCTTGAAGGCGGCCCCTGATCCGGTTACCAGCGTCGTAGTGGTAGAGGCGTTTCCGGCCGGCTGGTAATCACCGGCGGCGCTTGAAACGCGAGCCCCCCACGCTGGCTAGGCGGTTCCCCGTAGGTCCCGGGGACGGCACCTCTACCCGCTGGTACCTCCACTGCCCGTACTTGATGAATTCACGCTCGGACCACCTCCTTTCCGCGGTAGTCGCATCCTAGCGACTGGAGAGGACTGCGGAAATCTCGAGTCCCCGGTCGAGCGGGACCGTCACGCTCTCGAGCGCCGGGTCGGCCTGCCGGGCACGCGAGTAGGCGCCGAGCACGTCCTCGTGCGAGAGCACGTTGTCGGCGATCACGACCGCGCCGGGCTCCAGCTTCGGGCGCGCGAGCTCGAAGAGCGCTTCGTACTGCTCCTTCTCGGCATCGAGGAAGACCAGGTCGAAGACGTCGTCGATCTGCGGAAGCGTCTCGAAGGCATCCCCGGGCAGCAGCTCGGCGACGTCGTCGAGGCCGGCCTCCTCGACGTTCGCCCGCCACGCCTCGACCTTTGCCGGGTCGGCCTCGAGCGACAGCACCCGGCCGCCGAGGTAGCGGACGCCGGCCGCGAGCCAGAGCGTCGAGTACCCGCGAGAGCCGCCGAGCTCGAGCACCTCGCAGTCGGCCTGCGGCGCGACGAACGCGAACAGGAACTGTCCCGTGGTGCGGGCGACTTGCCGCGCGCGTTGCTCGCGCGGGACGTTCTGCGCCCGCTCGTCGGCGTCCTCGGCCTCCAGGCGGGCGAGCACGGCGCGAACGCGGTCGTCGAGCACGGGGCGAGCCTAGCCGGGGAGCTTCACGGCCTGCCGCGCCCGCTCGGTGGCGGCCCGCGAGGGACAGGTCGCGAGATGATCGTTGACGATCCCGCACGCCTGCATCGACGCGTAGACGGTCGTCGGCCCGACGAACCGGAAGCCGGCCTTGCGCAGCTCCTTCGACAAGGCCTCCGACTCCGGTGTCGTCGACTGCCAGTCGTCGCGTGTCCGCGGCGCAGGCCCGTCGCTGCGGTAGGCCCAGACGACCTCGGGCAGCGGCCGGCCCTCCGCACGCAACGCAAGCGTGGCGCGGGCGTTCGCGATCGCCGCCTCGATCTTGCCGCGGTGCCGCACGATGCCCGCGTCGGCGAGCAGGCGCTCGACGTCCGCCTTCCCGAACTCCGCCACGCGCTCCGGCTCGAACCCGGCGAAGGCGGCGCGGAACGCCTCGCGCTTGCGCAGGATCGTCAGCCACGAGAGCCCCGACTGGAAGCCCTCGAGGCAGAAGCGCTCGTAGAGCCCGTGCTCGTCGACGACCGGCCGGCCCCACTCCTCGTCGTGGTAGCGGTTGTACTCGGGGTCGGAGCTCTCCCAGCAGCGCTCGGCCATCAGGAAAGGTCGACCTTGACCAGCCCGTCCTCGACGCGGACGGGAAACGTCTCCACCGGCAGGACGGCGGGCAGCGACAGCGGCCTGCCGGTGCAGATCTCGATGCGGGCGCCGTGGCGCGGGCAGATCGCCACGCCCTCCTCGGCGTCGAAGTCGCCCTCGCACAGCGGCCCGTCGTCGTGCGAGCAGCGGTCCTCGATCGCGCAGTAACGTCCGTCCAGGTTGTAGACGCCGACGGAGATCTCGCCCGCGTGGACGATCTTCACCGTCCCGGGCGGCAGCTCATCGACCGGTGCGACGACGATCTCCGCCACTCAGCGGAGGTCGAGCTCGTCGAGCCCGGCCCACTCGTCGGGCAGCGGCGTCCCCTTCGCCCGGTGGAGCGCGACCTTCAGCACGCCGAGCCCGAGCAGCGCACACTTGAGGCGCACCGGCGTGAGCGGGATGCCGACCTCCTCGAGCAGCTCCTCCTTCGGCAGCTCGGCGATCTCGGCGGCCGTGCGGCCCTTGACCATCTCCATCAGCATCGAGGTCGAGGCCTGGCTGATCGCGCAGCCGCGGCCGGAGAACTTGACCTCGTCGATCGTCTCGCCGTCGTCGCCGAACTGGACGTAGATCGTGACCTCGTCGCCGCAGAGCGGGTTGAGCCCCTCCGCCTGCGCGTCGGGCTCCTCGATCACCCCGTGGCCGCGCGGGTTCTTGTAGTGGTCGAGGATCACCTCGCGATACAGGTCGTCAACCATCAGCCCAGGATCTTCTTGACCTTGTGCAAGCCTTCGACGAGCCGATCGATCTCGTCCGGCACGGTGTACAGGTAGAAGCTCGCGCGATTGGTGGCAGCAACGCCGAGGCGGGTCATCAGCGGCTGGCAGCAGTGGTGGCCGGCGCGGATGGCGACGCCTTCGGAGTCCAGCACCTGCGCCACGTCGTGCGGGTGGATGCCCTCGACGTTGAACGAGACGATCCCGGCGCGACGATCGGCCGGCGGGCCGTAGCACGTCACGCCGCCGACCTCGGCGATCCGCTCCAGCGCGTAGGCGGCGAGCTCACTCTCGTACTCGGCGATCGCCTCGAGCCCGACGTTGGAGACATACTCCATCGCGGCGCCGAAGCCGACGGCCTCGGCGATCGGCATCGTGCCCGCCTCGAACTTGTACGGCAGCTCGCCCCAGGTCGTGCCCTCGGCGCGAACGGAGCGGATCATGTGGCCGCCGAGGTTGAACGGCGCCATCGGCTCGAGCAGCTCGGCACGGCCCCAGAGTGCGCCCACGCCGGTCGGCCCGCAGAGCTTGTGCGAGGAGAAGGCGAGGAAGTCGCAGCCGAGCTCCTGCACGTCCACGCGGTGGTGCGGCGCACCTTGGGCGGCGTCGACGACCATGATCGCCCCGCGCTCGTGTGCCCACGCAGCGAGCTTGGCGACCGGGTTCACGGTTCCGAGCGAGTTCGAGACGTAGTTCGTCGCGACGACCTTCACGCCGTCGGCCAGCTCGTCGAGCGCTTCGAGCCGCAGCTCGCCGTTGTCGTCGATCGGCAGCAGCCGGAAGTCGGCGCCCGTGCGCTTGGCGATGAACTGCCAGGGGACGAAGTTCGAGTGGTGCTCGAGCTCGGTCACCAGCACCGCGTCTCCGGGGCCGAGGTTGTCGAGGCCCCAGGCGTACGCGACGAGGTTGATCGACTCGGTCGCGCTGCGGGTGAAGATCACCTCGCGGGTCGACGGCGCGTTCACGAACTCGCGCGCGATCTCGCGGGCGCCTTCGTAGGCCTCGGTCGCGCGCTCGGAGAGCACGTAGACGCCGCGGTGGACGTTCGCGTACGAGGTCTCGTAGAAGTCGCGTAGAACGTCGAGGACCTGACGAGGCTTCTGGGAACTGGCCGCGGAGTCGAGGTAGGCGAGCGGCTTGCCATGGATCTTCTGCTCGAAGATCGGGAAGTCGGCACGCAGCTTCTGCGCGTCGAGAGCTGGACGAGCCGTCACGGCCACGGGGCTATCGTACCGAGGCACCCTCCTGTGAAGCTCAGCGCCACAGCCCTGATCGCGCTCGCGATCCTGCCCTTCCTGGCCGGCTGCGGCGGCTCCGCGGCGCATTCGAGCTCGCCCGGCGCGAAGGTCTTCGCCAGCGCCGGCTGCGGCAGCTGCCACACGCTCTCGGCCGCGGGCGCGAAAGGCCAGATCGGGCCGAACCTCGACGAGCTCAAGCCCGACCAGTCGACCGTGGCCCGGCAGGTCCGCAACGGCGGCAACGGGATGCCGCCGTTCGGCCGGAAGCTGAGCGCGCGGCAGATCGCGCAGGTCGCTGCGTTCGTCTCCTCAACGTCGAAGTCGTCGAAGGTCAGCCTCGCCTTCAAGCCCGACAAGGAGACGATCGCCGGATGCGAGCAGAGCAGGAAGCCGCTCTGCTTCCGGCAGGCGTTCGGCAACCTCGCCTACGAGGATGGACCCCAGCGGGCGCTCGCGTTGCTCGCGACCGACGACACGCGCATCGCCGGCGTCCACGCCGACTGCCACCAGATCTCGCACTGGATCGGCCACGCGGGCCTCGCCTACTACAAGAACGACGCGGGCCAGGCGCTCTCGCACGGCGCCATGACCTGCAACTCGGGCTACTACCACGGCGTCCTGCAGCTCGCGCTCGCCGGCCTGCCGCGCAGCGAGGTCGTGAAGAAGTCGCGCAAGCTCTGCACCGCCCCGGCCGTGAACGCGACGGAGTTCCTGCTCTACCAGTGCGTCCACGGGCTCGGGCACGGCCTGATGATCTACAGCGGCGACGACCTGCCCTGGTCGCTCGGCACCTGCCACAAGCTGCAGACCGGCTTCGACCGCGTCTCGTGCACCGGCGGGGTCTTCATGCAGAACCTCGACACGACGATGGGCGTCTCGCGCTACCTGAGCGCGAAGAACCCGATCTACCCCTGCACGATCGTCGCCGAGCGCGACAAGGTCTACTGCTACCTGATGGTGACGTCGCGGATCAACACGCTCGACGGCTTCAACTGGCGCAAGACCGCCGCGTGGTGCCGGCGCAGCGAGCGCGGCTGGGTGCAGACGTGCTTCGAGTCGTACGGCCGGGACGCCTCGGGCGCTTCGGAGTACCGGCCGCCGAAGACCGTGGCGCTGTGCGAGCAAGCCGGCCCGGACACCGGCGACTGCATCTACGGCGCGGCGCGCGACTATGGCAACAACTACGCCGGCACCAAAGCGGCGACCCGGCTCTGCACGGCCTCGCCGCCGGCGTTCCGGGGCCGCTGCTACGAGGGCATCGGAACGATCCTCGGCTCGTTGCACCGGTACGGCCCGCAGCGCAAGGCAGCCTGCAACACGATCACGCCGGCCGCGTACCGCCGCGACTGTTACCGCGGCGCGGCCGTCACCTAGTGCTCGGCGACCTGGCGGCGCGGGCGTCGCTCTGGAACCGCCGGCGGAAGCTGGCGCTCTTCCTCGAGACGATCCGGCCCGGCCCGGAGACGCGCGTCGTCGACGTCGGCGTCGGCGACACGCCCTTCGGCACCGAGCCCGGTGTGGCGGCGACGCACAACTTCTTCGAGGCGCTCTATCCGTGGCCCGACCGGATCACCGCGGTCAGCGACGTGCCGCTGCCGAACTTCGCGCAGGCGTTCCCGTCGATTCGCACCGTGGTCGCGAACGGCCTCGAGCTCCCGTTCGCCGAGGACGAGTTCGACATCGCGTTCTCGAACGCGGTCGTGGAGCACGTGGGTGCCCGCGAGGAGCAGCGACGCTTCGTGGCCGAGCTCTGCCGCGTCGCCCCACGCGTCTTCGTGTCGACGCCGAACCGCTGGTTCCCCGTCGAGACACACACGCTCGTCCCGTTCGTCCACTGGCTCCCGCGCCGCCACGCCGACCGCGCCATGCATGCGCTGCGGCGCGAGAACTGGGATCAGGTCGAGCTGCTGAGCAAGAGTGAGCTGCTGGCGCTGTTCCCACCCGAGACGAATGCGCGAGTCGTCGAGTCGCGGCTGTCAATCAGCGCCGTAGCCGGGCGAGCCTAATTGCCCGACGAGGTCGCCTGGCCGCCGGCGGCCCAGCCCTCGGCGGCACCTTGTACCGCGCCTGGCGTGTGCTGCTCGTTCAGCCTGCGCTGCCACTCGCGCTCCTGGACGTAGCGTTCGTGCGCCTTGCGGCGTCTTCGAGCCGAGAGCCGGTCGAGGAGCCTCATCCTCGACCACATCGTACGTCGTGAAACTAGGTCTGTGGGATGCGCCGCTCGAGCGCGGAGGTGACCGCCTCGCGCACCGGCTCGAGCTCGATGCGGTCGAGCACGTCCTGGAAGAAGCCGCGCACGATCAGGCGCTCGGCCTCGGGGCGCGGCAGCCCGCGGGCCATCAGGTAGAAGAGCTGCTCCCGGTCGACGCGGCCGACGGTCGCCCCGTGTGTGCAGCGGACGTCGTTCGCGAGGATCTCCAGCCCCGGGATCGGAACCGCGTGCGTCGTCGGTGAGAGCATCAGGTTCCGGCACTCCTGGTACGCGTTCGTCTTCTGCGCATCTCGCTCGACCCGGATCATCCCGCGCCAGACCGCAGTCGCCGTGTCGCGCAGCGCGCCCTTGAAGGCGAAGTCCGACTCGGTGTCGGGGGCGATGTGCTCCTGGAAGGTGTCGAAGTCGAGGTGCTGCTCGCCGTCGCCGAAGTACGCGCCCGTCACACGCGAGGTCGCGCCCGGGCCGGCGAGGTCGTTCTGGATGCGCGTCTTGCCACGCTTCGAGCCGAAGCCGCCGCTGACCCAGTCGAGCTCGGCGTCGCGCTCGACGCGCGCATGGTGCGAGGCGAAGTGCCAGGTCTCGCGCGAGAGGTTTTGCAGCGACACGTATTCGAGCTTTGCGCCCTGCTGGACGAACAGCTCGGCGACCCCGTTGAAGTAGCCGGGCAGCTCGGCTGAGGCGGACGAGTACTCCTCGACCAGTGAGAAGCGCGAGCCCTCCTCGGCGACGACGAGCAGCCGCCAGAAGAGCGAACCGTTCTCGATCGCGTTCACGACGCGCACGAACAGCGGCCGTTCGAGCTCGAGGCCGCCCGGCACATGGACGAGCAGGCCGTTCCGCCAGGCCGCCGCATTGTGGGCAGCGAACTTGTCGTCCTCCCAGCCGACGAGCGAGCCGAGCAGCTCGTGCGACTCGTCGAGCGGCTCGAAGCGGATCTCGTCCGGCGCGCGAGTGATCTCGATACCGGTCTCCGTGACCACGGCCTCGGCCGCGACATCCAGCTCGAGCATTGACGGCGGCGAGCCGGCCCCTGCGCTTTCCCCGGTGAACGCCTCCGGGTCGAAGCCGCGGAGGTCGGTGAAACGCCAGTGCTCCTCGGTCGTGTCCGGGACGGTCAGCGACCGATAGCGCGCGAGTGCTTCGGCCCTGCTCATTGGGACGCGTACCTCCGGTGAAGGATGACGGCGTTGCCGTCGGGATCGAGGAAGACGGCCATCTTGCACACACCCGTGTCGCCGGAGCCTGCACACTCGGCTCCCTTCGACTCCAGCTCGGCCTTGGCCGCGTCGACGTCGGGGACGCGCACCGCAAACCCGCCCACGTCCGGCTTGAATTCGAGCCCCTCGCGCTCGGGCTCCCAGAACGTGACGGTCACCTGGCCGGCCCGGAGCTCCTCGTTGTTGTTCGGGTCGAGCGAAAGGCCGAGCACCTCGTGGTACCAGGCGAACGCTCGCTCCGCGTCGCGTGTGGGAACGTTGATGAAGTCCACGCGCTCGACCTGCATCAGGGCTTCCGACCGTCGGCGTACGGCGCGTAGCGGCGGTGCAGCATCAGCCCGTTGCCGTCGGGATCCTTGAAGAACGCCATGTGACATACGCCAGAGTCATAGGGCTCCGGAAACTCGAACTCGACGCCGGCATCCGCGAGCCGCTCCATCGCCTGCGCGACATCGGCCACGCGCAGGGCGACGCCGTACTCCGGGCGATACTCACCGCCGCCTTTCTGCTCCGGCGTGCTGACCACGAGCCCGACGTTCTCCGCCTCGAACTCGGGCCACTCGTCGCTCGAGACCGGATTGCGCTTAAGGCCGAGTTTTTCGCCGTAGAAGCTCGAGGCCTCGGCGCGGTCCTGGACGTTCACACCGACGAAATCCGTGCGTAACACTTCCTGCACGGGCACCTCGTACGACTTGAGTGGCGCGTAGCGACGATGGAGTTGAAGCGGATTGCCGTCCGGGTCGGCGAACGGCGCTCCGTTGCACACCCCCGAATCAAACGTCTCCATCGCGAACCGGGTACCTGTCTGCTCGAGCTCGCTCCTGGCCTCGTCCACGTTCGGTACGCCCAGGGCGAGCCCGCCGCCGTACAGGGAGAGCGCAAGCGTGAGGTTGCCGGTCTCGTACTCGACCCACCGATCGCTAGAGGCATGTGGGTTGCGCGCGAGCCCGAGCGTCTCGCCGTAGAACGCGTCGGCCCGTGCGAGATCCTCCACGGGCAGCGCGATGAAGTCGACCCTCGTGACCTCCATCAAGGCTGCGCGGCGATCAACCGACGGAGCCTTCCATCTGGAGCTGGATCAGCCGGTTCATCTCGACGGCGTACTCGAGCGGGAGCTCCTTCGTGATCGGCTCGACGAAGCCCGAGACGATCATCGCGGAGGCCTCCGTCTCGGAGAGCCCGCGCGACATCAGGTAGAAGAGCTGCTCCTCGCCGATCTTCGAGACCGTCGCCTCGTGGCCGATGTCGACGTTGTCCTCGTCGATCTTGATGTACGGGTAGGTGTCGGAGCGCGAGTCCTCGTCGAGGATCAGCGCGTCGCAGACGACCTTCGACTTGGCGCCCGTGGCGCCCTTGGCCACCTCGAGCAGCCCGCGGTAGCCGGCGCGGCCGCCGTCCTTCGAGATCGACTTCGAGGTGATCACCGAGGTCGTGTTCGGCGCGACGTGGACGGCCTTGCCGCCCGCGTCCTGGTGCTGGCCCTTGCCGCCGAAGGCGATCGAGAGCACCTCGCCGTGGGCGCCCTCGCCGAGCAGCCAGATCGCCGGGTACTTCATCGTCAGCTTCGAGCCGAGGTTCCCGTCGACCCACTCCATGGTCGCGTGCTCGTATGCGACGGCGCGCTTGGTGACCAGGTTGTAGACGTTGTTCGACCAGTTCTGGATCGTCGTGTAGCGGCAGCGCCCGCGCGGCTTGACGACGATCTCGACGACCGCCGAGTGCAGCGAGTCGGACGAGTAGATCGGCGCCGTGCAGCCCTCGACGTAGTGCACGTAGGCGTCCTCGTCGACGATGATCAGCGTCCGCTCGAACTGGCCCATGTTCTCGGCGTTGATCCGGAAGTAGGCCTGCAGCGGCAGCTCGATCCGAACGCCGGGCGGGACGTAGATGAACGAGCCGCCCGACCAGACCGCGGAGTTGAGCGCCGCGAACTTGTTGTCGTTCTGCGGGATGATCGTCCCGAAGTACTGCTTGACGATCTCCTCGTGCTCGCGCAGGCCCGAGTCCATGTCGAGGAAGAGCACGCCCTGCGCCTCGAGGTCGGCCTGGAGCTTGTGGTAGACGACCTCGGACTCGTACTGGGCGCCGACGCCGGCGAGGTACTTCTTCTCCGCCTCCGGGATGCCGAGCTTGTCCCACGTGTCCTTGATGTCGGCCGGCAGGTCCTCCCACGAGTTCGCCTGATTCTCGGTCGGCTTGATGTAG
>Ga0134125_10008975_pt1 | contig 11266 bp, 7 predicted proteins | sample KB31751_FD_96464 | JGI IMG/M metagenome (GOLD analysis project Ga0134125, IMG submission 96464) | Terrestrial soil microbial communities with excess Nitrogen fertilizer from Kellogg Biological Station, Michigan, USA - KB3-175-1 | ecosystem: Environmental > Terrestrial > Soil > Unclassified ...
CGGTACCCAGCAGCGGGTCCAGGTGGAAGCCGAGCTGGCTCGCCAGGCCCGCATCCTGGATGCCGGGCAGCTGGCGGTGCTAGACCAGCGCATGCTGGCCTACCTCGACCAGGACGGCCGGCCACCCAACGACAATCCCGAGACCCGGCGGTGGATGCGATTGCGGGATCGCGACGGCGGCTGCGAGCTGAGCGGGTGGCTGGATCGGGAAGCCGCTGAGATCGTCCGATCCGCGCTCAGCCCGCTAGCCGCACCGCGGCCGGCCACCGACGTCGAGATCGACCTGCGCACCACAGTGCAACGCGACGCCGACGCCCTGGTCGAGCTCGCTCAGCGCGCGCTGACCGACGGTCAGTTGCCCACCGAGGGCGGCGAACGCCCCCAGGTGGTGGTGACCGTGAGCCTGCCCGTACTCCAAGGCCTGATCGGGACGGCCTCGCTGGCCCTGGGCGGCCTGATCACCGCGGAGGTCGCCCGGCGCCTCGCCTGCGACCCCGAGATCATCCCGGACTCGTTCACCATTGCGATTGGCGCGTCGACATGACCGACGGCCTTCCCCGATTCCACCCGCCACCCTGGCTCGGTGGGCCGCCACGCCGCAACCCCCTTCACACCGCACCACAGCGGGTCCGAATCCGCGAATAGTGGCGTGGCGAACTGCTTTCGCGAATTAGGATTTCGGCATCTCGATGGTTCCCGACGTCCCGGTCTCCGGCACCGTCACGACCGGCGTGGAGTCGACGTTGTCGAACTCCTCGAGGCGCTGCTGGTAGTCGGCGGACGCCCGCTCTTGCGCGTCCTCCTGGTTGAGGCCGGAGGCCGCGTCGTCGGTCTCGGACTCTGCGTTGAGTTCGGTGTTCTCCGTGCCTTCTTCATCAGTCATCGCAAATCCCGCTCTCTATACTTGATGTTGTCGTAGATGCTTCGCTGTACCCGCTATGGAAGATCAATAAACGGGTGCGCAGCCCACCGGCTCGCCGCGATGGTGGCGTTGTGGCGGTGGCCGAGCACGCGGTGATTCGCTCGGTGCTGATGCGCATGCCGCCTCAGAGATCGGTGCGCAGCCAGTGCGCAGAGGCGGAGGCTCTGCGGCCACGACACGGCGCAAGACCTGTAGCCGAAGCGTGCCGTCAAGTGAGCGCCAAGCTCCAGCGATAACTATCCCCACACGGCCCGGCTCGGCGGGTAACTAATTGCGGTGGCTACCGTTTTGTTGGCACACCGCGTTGTCGATCGGTTACAGTTTTAAACGCATGCCACGGCGAGCGGATTAAATAACTAGCCGGTCCGTAAGAATTCTTCTACCGTTCATCCCTGGACTCTTCGACATCAATGTTTGCGTAGACGTCGAAGAGTGACCACAGCGCAACGGGGCGAAATTGCCCGATATGAGCTATCGAGGAAAAAGGACATTCGCGCACAAATCGCGGAACAGCGGAAGGACGCATCGACATGACCAGACGAGTGCTCACCACTATGCGGCTCTGCCGCCGCCGTCGCCACCGCGGTCGGCACCTGCCTCCTACTCGCCCCGACCCCTCAAGCCCAGGCAGCCACTACGATTGGCAACTGCACCACCGGCTGCGTGATCTTCGACAGCACTACTAATAAGATCACTGCCATCAACGGAACCAAGAGCGCATTCGTGCAGTTCTTCAGCAACATGGTGTGCGCAGGGACAAGCCCCACGGATCAGCAGTGCAAGCCCTTCTGACGGCCGGCCAGCCGCCGCGTCAAGTCCGGTGGTCGTAGCCGGCGCGGCGTAGGGCGTCGGCTAGGGCGCCGCCAGCGGGCTTGCTGCGAGCCGGTGGGCGTTTGGCAACTTTGCGAGGAGGCGCGTCAGACGGCTGCGCCTTCTCGGCGGGGTCGTCGAGCCGCAAAGACAACCCGATGCGGTTGCGGGGCACGTCCACGGTGAGCACCTTGACTCGCACGACGTCACCCGATTTGACCACGTCACGCGGGTCCTTGACGAACTTGTCGGCCATCGCTGAGACGTGCACCAGACCGTCTTGATGCACGCCCACATCAACGAAGGCACCGAATGCGGCGACGTTGGTGACCACGCCTTCGAGGACCATGCCCGGCTTGAGGTCGGCAACCTTCTCGACACCATCGGCGAAGCGCGCCGTCGCGAAGCTCGGCCGCGGGTCCCGGCCCGGCTTCTCCAGCTCGGCGAGAATGTCGGTCACGGTGGGCAGGCCCACGGAACCAGATACGAAGTCGGCCGGCCGCAGCCGCCGCAGCGCCGCAGTGTTGCCGATCAATGTGGTGATATCCGCCCCAGCCGCGGCGATGATCCGGCGCACCACGGGATAGGACTCGGGGTGCACGGCAGAGCAGTCCAGCGGGTCGTCACCGCCGGGAATCCGCAAAAACCCCGCGCATTGCTCGAAGGCTTTGGGACCCAGCCGCGGCACGCCAGTCAAGGCACGGCGGGTGCGGAATGGGCCATGGGCGTCGCGGTGCGCCACGATGTTCTCGGCCAGCCCCCCGGTAATGCCCGACACTCGCCGCAGCAGCGGTGCCGACGCGGTGTTGACGTCGACGCCGACGGCGTTGACGCAGTCCTCCACCACCGCGTCCAGCGAGCGGGACAGCGCGGCCTCGGGCACATCGTGCTGGTATTGGCCCACTCCGATCGACTTGGGCTCGATCTTGACGAGCTCGGCGAGCGGATCCTGCAAGCGCCGGGCGATCGACACCGCGCCGCGCAGCGACACATCCAGCTCCGGCAGCTCGGACGAGGCGTAGGCCGACGCCGAGTACACCGAGGCGCCGGCCTCCGACACCACGGCCTTGGTAACGCCGAGCGCAGCGGCGAGCTTGTCGGTCTCTCGAGACGCGGTGCCATTGCCGATCGCGACCAGCTCGACATCGTGCTCCCGGACCAGCCGGGACAGCACCGCCAGCGCCTCATCCCAGCGGCGCTGGGGTACATGCGGGTAGACGGTCTCGGTCGCCACCACCTTGCCGGTCGCATCGACGACCGCGACCTTGACGCCGGTGCGGTAGCCGGGGTCCAGTCCCATCGTCGGGCGGGCCCCCGCGGGCGCCGCCAGCAGCAGATCACGCAGGTTGGTGGCGAACACCCGCACCGCCTCGGCCTCGGCGGCCTGGCGCAGCCGCATGCGCAGATCGATGCCCAGGTGCAGCAGGATCCGGGTACGCCAGGCCCAGTGCACCGTCTCGGCCAGCCAGCGGTCCGCCGGCCGGCCGCGATCCGCCACCCCGAACCGTGCCGCGATGGGCTGCTCGTAGCGCTCGTCCTCATCTCCGGGTTCGGGCGAGAGATCCAGGAAACCCTCTTTTTCTCCCCGGAACAACGCCAGAATGCGGTGCGACGGCATTGCCGTGAACGGCTCGGCGAACTCGAAGTAGTCCGCGAACTTCGCGCCGGCCTCCTGCCGGCCGTCGCGCACCCGGGATACCAACCGCCCGCGTGACCACATCTGCTCCCGCAGCGACCCGATGAGGTCGGCGTCCTCGGCGAAACGCTCTACCAGGATGGCCCGCGCGCCGTCGAGCGCGGCCGCCGCGTCACCCACGCCGGCCTCGGGAGAAACGTACCCAGCGCCGGCCTCCGCAGGGTCCAGACCTGGATCGGCGAGCAGCGCATCGGCCAGCGGCTCCAACCCGGCCTCCCGGGCGATCTGCGCCTTGGTCCGGCGTTTCGGCTTATATGGCAGGTACAGGTCCTCCAGCCGGGCCTTGGAGTCCACCGCCATGATCCGCGCCTCGAGCGCGTCGTCGAGCTTGCCCTGCTCGCGGATGGAGTTGAGGATCGCCGTGCGCCGCTCCTCCAGTTCGCGCAGGTAGTGCAGCCGCTCCTGCAGCGTCCGCAGCTGGGCGTCGTCCAGCCCGCCGGTCGCTTCCTTGCGGTACCGGGCGACGAACGGCACCGTGGCGCCGCCATCGAGCAGGTCGACGGCCGCACCGACCTGCCGCTCGGGCACGCCCAGCTCGTCGGCGATCCGCTGGGTCAGCACGCTGTTCCTCCCTGGCAAGACGGTGAACTACCCGACGAACCCTATGCCCGCGCCGGCCTTGCCCGACCAGGCACGTGCGACGTTCGAGGTACCTTACGCTCAGCTAAGGAAATCCAGATTCGCCGCGGGAGGTTCCAGATGCCGGGAGATCCGCGGCGGACAAGGCCGGTGACGCGGTGGCACCGCACCAGCAGTATGTCTACACCTGGCAGGTACCCGATCGCGCCGGCCCGGGTCCAATGGACGGCAGCTCGGTGATGTGGATGTATCACTCGCACACCGACGAAGCTCCCGACGTCTATTCCGCCAAACTGGCCAGTCCGCCCACCGCCGACGACGCGGACTTCCAGGAGAGCAACAAGATGCACTCGATCAACGGCTACGTCTATGCCGATGGGCCGGTGATGACCATGCGTCAGAGGAAGCGGGTGCGCTGGTATGCGTCAGCCTGCTACCGGCCACCACGATCACGGCGAACATGGTTCCGGACGATCCCGGCATGTGGGGTTTCCACTGCCACGTCAGCGATCACATTCTGGCCGGCATGCCGGCCCGCTACGAGGGTTCTACCGACCCAATCTGAGTGAGGTTTCGTGCTGCGAGATTCCTCACACGGTCGTAGGCTGCTTCGGCCATTTTCGGTTGCAGTATGCAAGGTGGTCGATCGATGGACAGCGAACTCGACGTCACGGTGCGTCGCCACGCGCAGGTGGTGATGGTGCACCCACGCGGGTACCTGAGCTTGCGAACCGCGACGGAATTACGCGGGATACTCGCCAAGGAGCTGCTCGAGCACGGTCGGGTCGTGGTTGACCTCGACGGTTTCACCGTGGGTTCGCAACAGTCGTGGGTGATGATCTTCCCTGCTGTGCTGGCCGAATGCGGTGGTTGGCCAGCGGCGAAAATCGTGCTGTGCCGGCCCGACGAACAGATGACTTCCGCGTTGTCCGCCCGCGGGGTGCCTGCCTTCGTGCCGGTGTACCAGCTGCAGCTGGAGGCCCGGGCCGCGATCGATCGGCGCCCCGACGTGGTGCGGATGCACACCGGATTGCCCAGGAACTTGTGGGCCCCGGCGACGGCTCGCCAATTGATCCGCAATATATGCGCGCTGTGGCAAGTTGATGACGAGTTGCAACACACCGCCCAAGTCGTGGTCAACGAGCTGGTCGACGTCACTGTCGGAGACGCGGGCGCCGCCGCTGAGCTGACCCTGGAACGAGGTCCTGGTGGGCTGCGAGTAGCCGTTCAGGATGCCCCGCTGCTCCGGGCGTCTTACCTGCCGCAGAACCGGTTAACCGACCCGCTACACCGGGGACGGGGACTGGGCCTGGAAATGCTCGGCAACCTGACCACGGCATGGGGAGTCGATGTCGCGTCCGGCGGTAAGATCGCGTGGGCCGTCATAGCAGATGACGCCCGTTCGACGTAATCACCGCCGAGCCCTACGGCGAGGGTTTAGCTAGGAAGGGACACCGTGAGTACGCAGGTCGAAACGCTCGAGTTCGAGGCCGAGGCGCGTCAGCTCCTGCAGTTGATGGTCCATTCGATCTATTCGAACAAGGACACCTTCCTGCGAGAGCTTATCTCCAACTCCTCAGACGCGCTGGACAAAGTGCGGCTTGAAGCATTCCGCGACAAGGATCTGGAGGTGGACACCTCCGATCTGCACATCGATATCGAGATCGACAAGGAGAACCGCGCGCTCACCGTGCGCGACAACGGTATCGGCATGTCACGCGACGAGGTGGTCAACCTCATCGGCACGATCGCGAAATCCGGGACCGCCGAATTCTTGCGCAGGATGAAGGACAAAGATGCGGCTGCGGCCTCGTCCGAGCTCATCGGGCAGTTCGGAGTCGGCTTTTACTCGACTTTCATGGTGGCCGACAAGGTAACGCTGGTGACGCGGCGGGCCGGCGAAAGTCGCGGCACCCGCTGGGAATCCAGCGGTGCCGGCACCTACACCATCGAGCCCGTCGACGGCGCTTCCCAGGGCACCGCGGTCACCCTGCACCTCAAGCCGGAGGACAAGGATGACAATCTGCTCGACTACACCGACGAGTGGAAGATCAGGGAGATCGTCAAGCGATACTCCGACTTCATCGCGTGGCCTATCAAGATGGAAGTCGAGCGGCGGGGCTCTGAAGACGACACTGGCACCACCACGCGCGAGATCGAGACCCTCAACTCGATGAAGGCGCTGTGGGCGCGCGCCAGGAACGAGGTCGCCGAGGACGAATACAAGGAGTTCTACAAGCACATAAGCCATGACTGGAGCGATCCGCTCGAAATCATTCGCATGCAGGCGGAAGGCACGTTCGAATACCAGGCGCTGCTGTTCATCCCGTCGCGGGCGCCGTTGGACCTGTTCATGCGTGGCCGCAAGCGCGGCGTGCAGCTGTACGTCAAGCGCGTCTTCATCATGGACGACTGCGAGGAACTCATGCCCGAGTACCTGCGCTTCGTCAAGGGCGTGGTGGATGCCCAGGACCTGTCGCTCAACGTATCGCGAGAGATTCTCCAGAAGGACCGCCAGATCCAACTGATGCGCAGGCGCCTGGTCAAAAAGGTGCTGTCGACGGTGAAGGACATGATGGCCGGCAACGCCGACCGCTACCAGACATTCTGGAAGGAATTCGGCCGCGCCGTCAAGGAAGGGCTGATCAACGACGTCGAAAATCGCGACTCGATCCTGGAGATCGCGTCGTTCGAATCGACGCATGACCCCGAGCAGCCGACAACCTTGCGGCAGTACATGGAGCGCATGAAAGACGGCCAACAACACATCTACTACATGACGGGCGAGTCGCGGGCGAGCATCGAGAGCTCACCGCACATGGAAGCGTTTCACGCGAAGGGTTTCGAAGTGTTGTTGTTGACCGATCCGGTCGACGAAGTATGGGTGGAACCGGTTGGTGAATTCGACGGCAAGCGGTTCCAGTCGATCGCCAAGGGCCAGGTCGATCTCGATACCGAGGAGGAGAAGAAAGCCGCCGAGGCCGAGCGAGACCAGCAGCAGAAGGACTTCGCCGCGCTGTTGGCGTGGATGACGACCACCTTGCAAGCCGACGTGAAGGAGGTTCGGCTGTCGTCGCGACTCACCAGCTCAGCGGCCTGCCTCGTGGGCGACGCCTACGACGTCTCGCCGACCTTGGAGAAGATGTACCGTGCCATGGGGCAGGACATGCCGCACACCAAGCGCATCCTCGAGCTCAACCCCACGCATCCCCTGGTGAGCGGGCTGCAGAAAGCCCACGAGGAGCGCAAGGACGACGCCGGGTTGGCGGAAACAGCCGAGCTCCTCTACGGGATGGCGCTGCTTGCCGAGGGTGGCGAATTGAGTGATCCGTCGCGTTTCATCCGGTTACTGGCGGATCGACTGGCGCGGACCCTCTGAAGTAGCCCTCTCGCTGGTGGGTATGGTGTCGCACGGTAACCGTGAATACCACGGTAAGTGACGATTACGCCGCCAGCGAGAGGGTGACGTCATGGCTCCCAAGCGTCCGGTGCGACTGGTTCAGTCAGAACTATGGCTAGGCCGTACGGAGTTCGAGGATCTGATCCGCCAGCGGGGACCCGACACTGCCGAGGCGCCGCGGTACGCCGGTACCAGCACCAAAGCCATCGAGGTGCGACCGCTCGTCGGGAAGCCGTCGCGGGTGTCTTCGGTCGCGCCGCTGTTCGCCCCGATTCCGGCGATCGTGGAGGATGACGGACTCATCCGGCTGGACGGCCTTGAGCCGGCTCAGATCGAGGCCGCGAACCGGGCATCCGAGGCGAAAACGCGGCGCTTTCCGCGATGGGCCGCAGCAGGGCTGCTCGGCCTCGCCATCGCTGGCAGCGCAGCGTCGGCGCTCTTGCTGACGTCGCATGGCGAGGCCGCCAAGATCAATATCAGGAATGCGGGCCCGGCGAAGTCAGTGCCCGCTGTCCCGTCGCCCAGCCCCGGGGACGACCGCAGCAGTGAGCCGATTGAAGCCGGGCAGGTGGCTGTCGGCGCACCGAACGCGCCAGAAGACGTGACCGTCCGGTCAGCGCCGGCATCGGTGCCCGAATCCCACACCGCCCCCAGGGACAACCGGACCACCGCCCCGTCCAAGCACGCCGGCTCGGCAACGACGCCCGCGCAGGCCAGCCAGATAGCCGCGGACGAGATCGATAAATGGTGGTCTCACGCAGTGGCCGCGTACGGCCCACGGAATCCACACTGGACCCGCTCCAGTCCAGATTCTCCCCCGTGGCCCTGACAGTTTAGGGATTAGCGTTGCCCGAGTGGGCGAGGAGCACTGCTCCTCGCCCACTCGTCTGTGGGGATCACGGGCAATTCACGAATAGGGGCTCACCGGTCTCACGGCTACCGCACGTATCGGTGCCAGTACCGCCGTCGATCGTGTCGATCCCCGGACCGCCATCGATAGTGTCAGCCCCAGGGTGGCCGAAAATCATGTCGTCGCCGTCACCGCCGAGTATGGTGGCGTTGCCGTTGCCGCCGTCGAGGTAATCGTTGCCAGCACCGCCGTCAATGTAGTCATTCCCGGGCTGTCCGTCGATGTGGTCGTTGCCGTTACCTCCGTAGATGCGGTCGTTGCCGCCGAGCCCCTCGATGGTGTCGTCACCATCCAATCCGCAGATGATGTCGTCACCCGAAGTGCCCTTCAGTGCGGTGTCGTCGCCATCGGTGCCGAAGATGGCACCGGAACCGCGGGCACAGTCTACGGCCTCTGAGGGTGGATTACCGCTAGTGCTGCCGTGTGCAAGCGCGGCGCTACTGCTGGCAAACGTCAAAGCCAATGCGGCGCAGACTACGGCGGAAATTCTGTGTGCTGACATGTTTCGGGGCTCCTTTGCTGCGGTCAGTGGTCCCCGACATTGGAACTGCGCACGCATGTCATCACAGCCACACTGGCCAGCGTTACTAATGTGAACTGACCGCAACGCGGGCAGGTTGGCGCGCATTGTGAAAGCCTCGCGCTCGACGCGATTCGCCGGCACTACACATCTCGCCGGGCGGGCCAGTCCTCACGGCCAAGCGTCGTGAACTCGACGGCACCGGCATCCCGCTCTTTGAAAACATCGGTGGCGTCGAGTTCACGGCGGCCGGATGTTCCGGGGGTCTTGGTCTGTGCAGCGTGGCTGCTCACCGAGCGCGTGCTGCGCGGCACCGGTACCGCCGCCTGGCTGGAGGCATCGGGCTGGTCCGCGCTAAGTGAAATGTCGGGGGCGTCGAGTTCACGGCCGCATTTGCGACCCGCGCTGCGGTTGTTTGCTGCTGCCCGGCGTGTCCGACCTTCAGGTCCGCCGCTCCAAGCGCACATACCGTCATGATGAGATTCCTGTCGCGCACTGCGACCCAGCTGCCGTCCCCGCGCTGAACTAGTTGAATGCGGTCATGGGGAACAATTCCCCCTGGCCGGCTCCGACTGTGTCAGTGGTGGCAGTCACGACAGACCATCTGTGGTAGAGGTTGCCACCTCCAGGTGGGGACTGTAGCCATCCTGGTTGCGTTGTGTAGTCGAAACGCCCGCCTGATGTTGTTGTGGGTGATGGGTGCTACCGCATCCAGCCGACCGGACCTAGCGGATTACGCGCCTTCTGCGCCCCATCCACAGAATTCCCACAGGATTTCCACCGCTGGTGCACAACCTTGGCCGGTTGTCCACATCATGTGGACGCCGCCTTCAACGGCACGCCTCTACGGTGTCGCACCGTGAGTCAGACACCGACCTACGACCAGTTACGTGGCGAGCGCATAAACGCTGACGTGCCTGCCGGCGAGGCTGACCCGCATCCGGTGCACCGTCCCGGCAGGCACCGCATCCGGGATGACATGCCCGCCGGGTCGTCGGTGTCCGATCGGGGATCTGGAAGTGATCCCCTCGAGGACTGGTCCGGTTTCGCGCCAGGCAACTCCGACCGTTCCGGCAAACACCAACTCCGCCACGGGGCACCCCGAGCAGATCCAGCGCAGGACTGGTCCTGGTTCGACGACGGGAAAGTCGTATCAGCTTCACGAAAATGACGTCAGCGGCGAAAACCAATGCCACACCCTATCGATGTCAGCTAGGAAACACAATTGAATCGAAGTATCGTTGTATCGGTGTTGAAGTCCGCCCGAATTTGAGCGTCCGCCGATACCACTATGGTAGGAGGACGAAGAATGATAAGACGACACATCACGCCCCGGCGGTCAGGCAGCATGCGCTCCGCGACCACGCCCGGCGGTGGCTGGCGCGGTGGCGCTCACCGCGGCTCGGGGGTGTCGGCGAACTCGGCGGCTTCTGGCGTCTCTAGTTCGTTCGCCCGGTTCCTGTGGATCTTCACGACACTCGGAGTGATCGTCGTGGTGGTCGTCATCGGATTTTTGATCGGCATCGTCCGAGCGCTCGAATCGATCGATAACGGGCTGTTTACATCGTCCAACCTGGCGGCAAGCGCCACGGGTAACGTAGAACCTCTACCCAACTATATTCACGCCATCAATTCGGCACTGACTGACATCGACACCGCACTGAAGCCGATCCGCGGTCAGGTCTCCGACGCCACCGCCTCACTGTTGTCGATCAAGGGTAGCGCGCAGAACATTGACGCGTCTCTGACCGACACCTCCCAGTCGCTGGTCAATACCTCGGGTTCGCTGGTTGACATCTCAGGAACATTGACGGGCGCTTCCCAGTCGGCGTCATCGATCTCGGCCTCGCTGGTGGACACCTCCAACGTGCTGTTGAACGTCCTGGGTATCGCTCAGACGATCGACGGGACGCTGGAGTCGATCCAGAACGCGGACAGCCGAGGAACAGCTCTGATCACGCCGCAGGTCAACGACATCAACAACTCCCTCATCGGCGCTGAGCAGGATCTCTTCAACATCAACCTTCAGTTACAGGAAACCAACCGCCACCTCACCAATATCTGCACCTCGCCCACGTTGTCCTTGCTGCCGCCGCTCAAGTGCCATCCGTAGTCGCCGGGTGTGCAGCACTGGACAACCCAACCATCGGCGTTTAGGGCTCTGGTGGCCAGCGTGCGGCAGCGCCGCGGGGAACAGCCGAGCGATCTGGCCGCCACCGACGGCGCGACCACCACTGCCAGGCAGACCGCCGATGCTGCCGGGCTCGTTGCCGGTCAGCCGGCCGAAGCCGTTGTAGCCCGAGGATCAGCTCCAGCACGCTGTTCGTCTGCGACCCGCTGGCATAGGGCCGGTCTGCGGCCGGGACCAGCTCGGCGATGGCCACCCACCAGCCAGCGGTGACGACCGGTGCCACCCCCGCCGCGGCAAG
>Ga0134125_10008976_pt1 | contig 11265 bp, 9 predicted proteins | sample KB31751_FD_96464 | JGI IMG/M metagenome (GOLD analysis project Ga0134125, IMG submission 96464) | Terrestrial soil microbial communities with excess Nitrogen fertilizer from Kellogg Biological Station, Michigan, USA - KB3-175-1 | ecosystem: Environmental > Terrestrial > Soil > Unclassified ...
GGCCGTTGATGGCGATGTCAATTTTTTTGTCGCCGCGCTTGAGGGTTACGGGCTCGGCGGCAAAAGCGGCACAGGAAAGCAGGGCTACGGCCGAAAGGATAGCCGACCGGCGGAATGCATCTCTTTTCATTGCTAGATACAAATCTTACTAATGTTCATTGCACGGTTTTGATAGATCTACAGCGAAGGCGGAAATTCTCAAGGTTATGAATACAAGACGACGTTTTCTGCAGGCGAGTTCACTGGCGATCGCGGGGTCGCTCTCGGACCGCGCGGCACGGGCCCAACAGACAGCGGGCATGGTTCCGCCGGCGGAGGCAATTATCAAGCATGATTACTGGAACGACCTTCCCAACTATCTTTCGTCTGTGGTGAACACTGCGCGGCAGCGTAGAAAAGCGGAACTGGCGAAATTGAAATCGGAGGCGCAGGTCCACCAGCGCGCTTCATTTGTCAGCAGCAAAGTCTGGGAACTGATTGGCGGAAAACTGGAGAAAACGCCACTGAACGTACGGAACGCCGGCGCAGTGGATCGCGCCGATTACCGCATTGAAAAGCTCATCTTCGAAAGCCAGCCGGAATTCTATGTGCCCGCGCATTTATATGTTCCGAAATCCGGCAAGGGACCGTTTCCGAGCATTATTTCGCCACTCGGTCACGCGCAAAACGGAAAGGTGTTCCGCAGCTATCAAACACTGTTTCAGAACCTGGCGCGGAAAGGTTTTGTTGTTTTGACCTGGGATCCGCCGGGGCAGGGCGAACGATTTCAATACGCGGTCGAGGGAACAAATCGGTCGCGTTTCGGATCGGTGGGCGAGCATGACAAGTTTGGGCTGCCTGCGTTATTGATCGGTTCCACCGCCACGCAGTTTGAAGCATGGGATGCCGTGCGGGCGCTCGATTATCTGTTGAGCCGGCCGGAGGTGGATAGCCAACGCATCGGTTGCTGCGGCCATTCGGGCGGCGGCACGATGACCATGTATTTGTCGGCGCTAGAGCCGCGCATTCATGTTGCCGTTGTAGTGGAAGGGCATACGGAAAATGTCGCCGGCGCGAACTATGAACCGCCGGGAGCATTCGCCGATGCAGAACAGAACATCATCGGAAGCCTCAACCTTGGTATCGATCGCGGCGATTTATTGTGCGCGTTCGCGCCAAAGCCGCTGTTGATCTGCTTCACTCATATGGATTCGGGCCTCACCTACTCGCCTCACTATGAGCAGGGGACTCGCGAAATTCATCAAGAAGTAAAAGGCCAGTATTCCGTTTTCGGCGCTGCTGCTAAAACAAATCTCTTCGCCTCGAATCTTCCACATGACTACGATGTATTTCATCGTGGCGCTACTTACGACTGGTTCAATAAGTGGCTCGGCAATTCATCTGGCGATAACAAGGAGGCGGACTTCGAAGATGCGCCGGATTCGGCGCTGAACTGCACATCTACGGGCCAGATTCTGACGTCGGTGGGAGGCCGCCCGGCATATCGAATCAACTCCGATCGCCTCCACTCGATTAAGGCGGGTAGGGGCTCGGCCTCGGTATCGAAAGATCATGTGCGACAGGTTCTGCCGGGCATTTTAGGCCTGAGGGCTGAACGCGCGCATATGCGCAGCTCGGTTCTTTCCACTAACAGGTTTAAGAATTGGGCCATTGAGGAAGTAGAGTTCCACTCCGAACCAACGGTCCGGGTTCCCGGATGGTTTTTGAAGCCGGCCGGAAGCGAATTGAAGCACGGTGTTGTTGTTGTCCTTCTCAGCTCGGCAAAAAATCATATATTCGATTTCGACAAAGAAGATTTGCTTGACGCCGCGGCTAAACAGAACCTCGCTCTTTGCGCAATTGATGTACGCGGCTTAGCGCAGGCGTCTCCGCGCCTGCCATCATCTGGTCCGTCGTTTTATGGCCATGGGATGGATATGGCGTACAGCTATGTTTGTCTCGCGGCCGGCGTGCCCATGCCGGGGCAGCGCGTTTGGGACGCTCTTCGCGCGGTGGACTATTTACAGTCGCGGCACGATGTCGAAATATCCCGAATCGCGATTTTTGCCGATGGGTTCACAGGCGTGGAAGCCATGTTCGCGGCGGCACTCGACGACCGCATTCGCGGCCTTCTGCTTCGGGAGACGTTGTCTGATTTGTCGTCGATTGTGGAGGCCGAGGATTACAACCTGAAGTATGCGTCATTCGTTTTCGGAGTGCTACGGCATTTCGATCTGCCGGAGATCTGCGGAACTCTTGCGCCGCGCCCGGTTTGGCTGCTGAATGCTACCGATCCGAATGGAGAGCACCTTGCAGTGAGCCAGGTACATGCAAAGTATGGTTCGTCAGCGAGGATCTTTGTACGACCGGAACCACATGGGGAGATCTTCAGCGAGTGGATGAAGGGTTGGGCGTGATGGTTAGCGGGCGGCGAAGCGTTTGGCGGTTTCCAGGCGCCGGGCGGTGATGGCCGAGGTTGCTTCCGTTACGGCGTTCAGAACCTCCGCCGGTGCGCGTTCCGGAGTGCCACTGTCGAACGGAGGTTCGGGCGCATACTGCATGTAGAGCTGAATCTCTTTGGCGGCTTGCTCGCCGCGAAGCATCGCTGCCATATGCAAGGCGCCATCAATTCCGGCTGTTACCCCTCCGGCGGTGACGATGCGGCCATGCTCGACTACGCGTTTGTTGACGGCGATGGCGCCGAAATACGGGAGCAAATCCAATACGCGCCAGTGCGTTGTGGCCGGGACGCCGTTCATCACGCCGGCCGCGCCACAGAGCAGAACTCCGGTGCAAACCGCGAATAAGTAACCGCCTCGTTCGACATGAGAACGGATGAACGATAAAACTTCCTGATCTTCCATTAAGTCTTCCTGCCCGTATCCGCCCGGAACGAGAAGCAAATGTAGCGGCTGCACTTCGGAAAGAGTTTCCTCAGGCGTGAGCAGTAAACCGCGTGTATCGCGGACCGGCTCCAGCGTTTTTCCGATGACGTGAAACGTGGAGTTAGGCAAGCGCGACAAAACCTCGAACGGCCCGGTGAAGTCGATTTGATCCATTAACGGATAGATGATGGCTCCGGCTTGAAGGTGGTCCATAAACATATTGTCTTTCTTGCGCCGGAGGCGCGACCCGGCTGGATTTAGTCTGGTTCTATGCTTCCATTTCCACAATTCGATCTGACAGGTCAGACGGCATTGGTTACTGCTTCCGGACGCGGTCTCGGACGCGCCATTGCTCTTGCATTAGCTCGGGCCGGGGCCGATGTGGCGCTAGGGCTGCGCGATATCTATTCGCATGGTGGGCTAGCGCAGGAAATTGAAGCGATGGGCAGGCGGGCGCTGCCATTGCAAATGGACGTGACAAATCTGGACCAGATTTTCAACTCAGTCGACAAGGCCGCCCAGCATTTTGGGCGGCTCGACATTCTGGTGAATAACGCAGGTGTAGCGCCGGGCAATCTGGCTGAGAATGTGCGCGAAGAGGATTATGACTTGACCCTTGCAGTAAACCTGAAGGGCACTTTCTTTACCAGCCAAGCGGCTGGCCGCATTATGATTCGTCAGAATAGCGGGCGTATTATCAACGTCAGTTCGCAAGCCGGTTTCGCCGCGCTGCCGACAGAGTCCATCTATTGCATGACGAAGGCGGCAATTGTGCATTTGACAAAATGCCTTGCAGTCGAATGGGGTAAATACAACATCACGGTCAACGGCATTGCTCCGACTTTTATTGAGACGCCGGGCACCGAGGAGTGTCTTGCCGATCCGGCGTTTCGTGCGGATGTGGTGGAGCGCATCGCCGCGCTGCACCGTATAGGCCAGCCCATGGATGTGGCCGGCGCGGTTGTTTTTCTCGCATCCCCCGCAGCTTCGCTCATTACGGGCCATACGATTGTGATTGACGGCGGCTGGACAGCGCGTTGACGCAAATCCGTTAGAGTCCCAGTTCGCTCAGCCCGGGGTGATCGCCGGGACGCGGTCCGGCCGGCCAGCGGTAGAGGCGCTCGGCTTCTTTAATAGGAAGATCGTTGATGCTCGCGTGGCGGCGTGTCATGATGCCTTCCTCATTAAATTCCCAATTCTCATTTCCGTAAGATCGGAACCATTGCCCGGAATCGTCGTGCCATTCATAGGCGAAGCGAACCGCGATACGCGAGCCCTCAGACACCCACAGTTCCTTGGCTAACCGGTAGTCCAGTTCCTTGTTCCACTTGCGTATCAGGAACTCAATAATCTCTTTACGGCCGTTGATGAATTCCGAACGATTGCGCCACCGGCTATCTACCGAATACGCGAGCGAGACCCGTTCCGGATCGCGTGAATTCCAGGCATCTTCGGCGGCGCGTATTTTCTGAATAGCGCTTTCGCGCGTGAATGGGGGGACGATTGGCTTCGATGCGGAGGACATATCTACTATCATGACCCGATACACTCTATATGCCGGCAAGGCTGGTTTATAACGTGGAATACCGGTTAAAAATTGGGTTGTTCGGGGTTGGACTCGATGTGTACTGGCCGCAGTTTCCAGGTTTGGAGCAGCGATTAAAGGGCTATACACAACATGTTCAGGAGCGGTTGGAACACGCGGGCGCGGAGGTAATTAATCTTGGGCTGGTTGACAATCCGGCCAAAGCGATGAGAGCCGGTCATCAATTTCGATCAGACGATGTCGATTTGATTTTTTTATTGGTGACTACCTACGCTCTATCGGCGACCGTCTTGCCAGTTGTGCGGCGCGCCGGTGTTCCAGTGGTTGTGTTGAATCTTTCGCCCGGTTCGAATATCGATTACGAATCGTTCAATGGTTTGGCGGATCGCCAAAAAATGACGGGGGAGTGGCTGGCTTGGTGCCAGGCCTGCCCAGCTCCGGAGATTGCAAACATGTTCCAGCGGGCCGGAATCTCTTTTTGCTCGGTTACGGGCATGTTGGATGACGATCCGGTGGCGTGGGCAGAGATTGACTCGTGGGTGAAAGCTGCCGCCGTAAAACACGCGATGGAGCATAACAGGTTGGGGCTGATGGGCCACTACTACGGAGGGATGCTCGACATTTACTCGGATCTGACGACACATCTCGCTGGATTTGGCGGCCATATGGAAATTCTCGAAGTAGATGAATTGACGGCATTGGCGCAGGGCGTGAGCGGCGTGGAAATTGAAAGACGCATTTCTGAATTCCACGAAGTATTCGATGTGCAGCCGGACTGCGCTTCCGAGGAACTGGACCGCGCGGCGAAGACATCGGTAGCGCTCGACCGGCTCACCGAAAAATATGAATTGGGCGCTTTGGCGTATTACTACAAGGGAGCGGGCATTCCGGCGAATGAAGACACGATGAGCTCGATTATTCTGGGCGCTAGCCTGCTGACGGCGCGCGGCATTCCGGTCGCCGGCGAATACGAGGTTAAGAACGCGCAGGCGATGAAGATTATGGATGGATTTCATGCCGGTGGATCGTTCACGGAATTCTATGCCACGGACTTTCACGATGACGTGATCCTGATGGGGCATGACGGCCCGGGGCATATTGGCATTGCGGACGGAAAGATCAAAGTGCGACCGCTAGGTGTGTATCACGGAAAGGTAGGTCACGGGCTTTCGGTAGAAATGTCGGTGAAGAACGGTCCGGTGACACTGCTGTCGGTTGCGGAATCCACCGGTGCCCGGTTGAAATTCGTTGTGGCTCAGGCGGAATCCGTGGCAGGGCCAATACTTGAAATCGGCAACACGAATAGCCGGTACCGTTTCCCAATTGGGGCGCGCCGCTTTATTCAGGAGTGGAGTTCTCACGGACCCGCACATCACTGCGCAATTGGCGTGGGCCACATTGCGAATGATATTGAAAAGCTTGCCGCGTTGCTGAATATGGAGATGGTTTGTGTTTGTTAGTGGCGGTAAGCCGAAAGATGGCGCGATGAGTCGCGCCACAGCAGGCACGAGTGCCCGCGCCACGATGCTATGGGTTTTTGTTGCGATCAGTCTTGCAGCGCAAACGCCGAAGCGGGCGGTCACGGTTCACGATCTGGTTACGGGTCAAGGCAATTTGGCCGTTCCGGTGCCTATCTGGCGGCCGGATGGAAACGCGTTTGCGTATGAAGAGAATGGCGAAATATGGTTCTACGATATTGCGTCACGCCATGCAAGCGCTTGGCTGAAATTGGAGACCGGGCGGGCTCAGCCGCAAAGGCCGTTTCAATGGCAGAACCGGCGCGTCGATAAAGCTGGTCCGCAATGGTTTCCCGATAACAAGCGGCTGCTGGTGCCCGAGCCGAGCGACCTGGCAATTGCGGAACTGGGACATTCGTCGCCTGTCGACACGTTTAAGGAAATCGATGCGGATAACGTGCCCGCGTTGTCGCCCGATGGAACCGCTGTGCTGTTCCGCCGCGGCGGAAACCTGTATGTGCTCACGATCGCGTCACGGAAAATTGTGCAACTCACATTCGATGCCACTGCGGAGGTGCATAACGGCCAGCTTGACTGGGTATACCCGGAAGAACTGGATCTTAGCACGGCCTTATGGTGGGCTCCGGATTCGAAACAGATTGCTTACATGCAGTTCGACATCAGCAAGGAGTTTGTTTACCCTCATGCGGATCTGCTATCAACACGGGCAATATTCGAGCCGCAGCATTATCCCCAGGCCGGGACTCCGAACGCAACGGTGAGGATAGGGGTTATTCCCTGTGGCGGCGGAAAGACGAGATGGCTCAAGATCGGGGCAAAGCCGGACGATTTAATCGCGCGAGTAAAATGGCTGCCCAATTCGGAACAACTGGCGATTGAGAAACTGAATCGCATTCAGAATAAGTTCGACCTGGTGATCGCGGACGCGGCGGATGGCAAGTCCAACGTCGTTCTGACAGAGCACGATAAGACCTGGATCAATGTTAACGACGATCTTCGTTTTCTTACGAAGCAGTCCGCATTTCTCTGGTCGAGCGAACGCAGTGGATTTCGGCAGCTATATCTTTATTCGCTCGGCGGAAAGCAAATTCGGCAGTTGACGTCGGGCGACTGGCAAGTGAATGGCGTATCAGCGCTGGATGAAGAACACGGGTTCGTTTATTACACATCTGCTGAAGCCAGCCCCGTTGAGGATCAGTTCTATCGTGTGCCGCTTGCCGGCGGCCCACCACGACGTATTTCAAGGGGCGCGGGCATGCATGCCATCGCTATTGAGCCGCATGCCCGTAATTATCAGGACGCATTTTCGAATTTGACGACGCCCCCTGAAGTGACGCTGCATGAGCCTGACGGCACTAAAATCGCGACGATAAAGACGACGGACCGCAGCGCGCTCGATCCACTCAACTTGCTTCCGGTGGAGATTGTGAAATTGGCGGCGAACGACGGCACCCTGCTTTATGCGCGCTTAATTAAGCCGGCGAATTTTGACCCGACGAACAAATACCCGGCGATCGTTTTTGTTTACGGCGGCCCGCAAGCGCAGTCCGTTCACAACGTGTGGAATGGCGTGTCCTGGGAGCAGATTCTGGCGAACAAAGGATTCGTCATCTGGCAGGTAGACAATCGCGGTTCTTTCGGGCGGGGGCATACCTTCGAAAGCCCCGTTTATCATGAACTGGGCAAAACAGAATTGTCCGACCAGCGAGCGGGAGTCGAAAAACTGTTGAGCATGGGCTTCGTGGATAAGGGCCGCATCGGTATCTACGGCTGGAGCTACGGCGGCTACATGACAATCTATTCGTTATTGCACGCGCCGGATCTGTTTCAGGTGGGCGTTGCGGGCGCGCCTGTCACGGACTGGCACAATTACGACACGATTTATACGGAGCGCTACATGGGTTTGCCTTCAAAGAATCCCGAGGGATATGAGAAGAGTTCGAACCTGCGGGCAGCAGCAAACCTGAAAGGCAAGCTGCTGATTGTCTGCAACTTTGAAGACGACAATGTGCTGTTTCAAAATACGATGCAGATGATGACGGCTCTTCATCGCGCAAACAAAGAATTCGAGTTCATGCTGTACCCGCAAAAGACGCACGGCGTTAGCGGCGAACTGCGCGAGGGCATGTACCGGCAAATGACGGATTTTTTCGTGGAGAATCTTCATCCATAGGTAGCCTGCGACACTGACTTTAATGAACCGTTCTGAAATGATTCATCGGTGGCGCGACCGCCATGTGGCGTGGGACGTCGTTGTCGTTGGCGGTGGAGCGACAGGGGTTGGTGTTGCGGTTGACGCAGCGTCCCGCGGATACGACGTGCTGCTGCTGGAGCAAAGCGACTTTGGCAAAGGAACTTCCAGCCGGAGCACAAAGTTGGTACACGGCGGTGTTCGTTATCTGGAGCAGGGAAATATTTCGTTGGTGATGGAAGCGCTGAAGGAGCGAGGCATCCTGCGCCAGAACGCGCCTCACCTGGTAAGCGATCTTGCATTTGTTGTTCCGAACTACGATTGGTGGGAAGCGCCGTTCTACGGGTTGGGCCTGAAGATTTATAACCTGCTCAGCGGCAAATACGGCTTTGGCCCATCGCAAATTCTTTCGCGCGATGAGACATTGAAGCGGCTGCCGACCATCAAAACGGAGGGTTTGCGCGGCGGCGTTGTCTATTATGACGGGCAGTTCGACGACAGCCGTTTGCTCATCAATCTTGTCCAGACGGCGGCAAGCCAGGGCGCGACGCTGGTGAACTATGCGCGCGTGACCGGGTTCCGCAAAGGCGCGGATGGGTTTATCGACGGAGTAATGGCGCAGGATCTCGAAACCGGTGAAGAGATTTCGTCCACTGCGAAAGTCGTGATTAACGCGACGGGAGCGTTCTCCGACCAAGTGCGCCGTTTGGCCGACGCAAATGTGCGGCCGATGATCTCTCCGAGCCAGGGGATTCACCTGGTGTTCGATCGTTCATTTTTGCCGGGCAACAGCGCGATTATGGTGCCGCATACGTCTGACGGCCGCGTAATGTTTGCGATTCCGTGGCATAACCACACGTTGGTGGGAACGACGGACACGCCGATTACAACGGCTTCGCTCGATCCTCTGCCGCTAGAAGAAGAAATTGAATTTATACTTTCGACCGCCGATCGCTATCTGGAAAAGCCTCCGACGCGCGCGGATGTTTTAAGCGTCTTTGTGGGGATCCGGCCTCTGGTAAAAGCAGGTGATGCAAAGAGTACCGCGTCTTTGTCGCGCGACCACACGATACATATTGACGATTCGGCGTTGCTCACCATTACGGGCGGAAAGTGGACCACGTATCGTCATATGGCGGAGGATTGTGTCGATCAGGCGGCAACATTGGGGCGGTTGCCGGAGAAACCGTGCGTCACCAAGCAACTGAACATTCACGGCTTTCACGAAAACGCGGAGAAGTTCGGGTCACTTCGTGTCTACGGCTCGGATGCGGTGAAGATTCAATCGCTGGCACGCGCGGAATCGCTTGGCGCGGTTCTGCGCCCTGAGCTGCCGTACATGGAAGCGGAAGTGATTTGGGCCGTGCGTTTTGAAATGGCGCGAACTATCGACGACGTGCTTTCGCGCCGAACGCGGGCGCTATTCCTGAATGCGAAAGCCGCGCTTGGCGCGGCGCCGCGCGTAGCGGAACTGATGGCGCGTGAGTTGGGGAAAGATGCAGCGTGGCAGCAGGATCAGCTTTCGCGATTCACAAGTCTTGCGCAAGGCTATCTCATCGATTCCGCGCTGGGTTGTAAGGCTTAAAGCGATTGGCGAGCAGCAATTTTTGAGACGGTTCGAGATCTTCCGGGTTTACGTAAAAGAACGCGCCGGTTAATTCCTGCCGAAAGATCAGCCCGGCTTCGTAAGTGCCGGTCTCAATGTAATAATTGATGCCGGAATTTGTGAGCACGTCTTCCAGACGCAGGGCATCGCGGAGGCGGCGCGCCATATATAAAAGACTCAGCTCCCGATCGCCAAAAAATTCTGGCTCTTGCCGCATGTCTTCACGGTAGCAGCAGGGGCAGACTAAAACGCCATACTGGGTCGCTTACGCTTCCGGCTCCATTTCGAGTGTGTCCGAATCTACCGGGTTTCCCACTTATAGCTACCGATGCTGTATTTGGCGCGATAGGCGCGCGTCTCTTTGGTGCGGGAGTTATAGATGGTGAAGCTTCCGTCCGGGTGTGCCACCATTTTCAGGTAATGGCCGTCGTTGTCTTCGTCGAGATTCGCGATGTTTTCAGCTAGAGTGTTGTGTTGTTTCCCACCATCTTCGGAATAGTGGAGCTGCCAGAGATCTTCGAGACCATCGCTCGTTTTCAGAACGTTGTAAGTCGCCGCGTCGCCGCCTTTGCCCGCACCATTTTCCATAATGGCCACGCGCGGCGCGATGTCGTGAACCAGGGCTGGGCTGTTGCTGGTCTCGCGTCCGTGATGAGAGACTACAAAGACATCCACTTTGCCTAGCGGATCGGTCGGACACATCAGTTCCTTTTCTTTGTTCCAGGTCAGATCGCCTAAGTCCAACATGCGGAACCGGCCGAAATGCCAGAACGTGCCCACCGAACGCGCGTTTTCGCCAGGATCCGGTTCTCTGTTCGGAGTGGTTTCGCAGAACGTGTTTACATTGCCGCCGCTTGGTAAGGCCTTATGCAATACATTGCCGTTGGAAGATACGACGATGACGTCGACGCCTTTGATGGGCAGCACGTCGCCCGGTTTAGCGACAACGTGCTCGCCCGTCGATGCTGCCGCAGCATAGTCCTTCAGCAGTTTTTGCTGGTTGCCGGAAGTTGATTGAATGTCAGGACCGTGGTCGATGAACATACCGATGGGGATTTTTTCGGCCAGCTCGCGCACACCACCCATATGATCGGCGTGATAGTGAGTCAGGATGAAGTAATCGATGCGCTTCACTTTCGCGAGTTTGGCGGCATTGGCGATTCTATCTGCATCGCGCGAGTCGTGCCCGGCCCAACCTGCGTCGATTAGAATCGAGTGGCCTTCGGGCGAAATCAGCAAAGTTGCTTGCCCGCCCTCGACATCTACGAAGTAAGCCGTCAGCGAAGCTTGCTCGTTTGAGTGAGCTTCCTTTCGTTTCGCCAGCGCAACCTGCACGCTTAAAATGGCCAATAGAAAGACTACCTGGAACCGCATTTAAGGTTCGATGGTAGCAAAGCCCGGCGGTCCTTTTAGCCTATTTGAGCTTGAAGTGTATTTCGATGGTCGCCTGAACGGCTACGGGTTCGCCGTCTTTCGTTGCCGGCTCGAAACTCCACTGGCGAACTGCTTCGATGGCTTTTTGATCGAGACCAGGGTCGAGACTTCGAAGGACGCGAATATCTTGGGGTTGTCCGTCTGCA
>Ga0134125_10008978_pt1 | contig 11264 bp, 11 predicted proteins | sample KB31751_FD_96464 | JGI IMG/M metagenome (GOLD analysis project Ga0134125, IMG submission 96464) | Terrestrial soil microbial communities with excess Nitrogen fertilizer from Kellogg Biological Station, Michigan, USA - KB3-175-1 | ecosystem: Environmental > Terrestrial > Soil > Unclassified ...
GTGTTGTTCACGCTGGCCTTGCTCGCCGGCTTCGACGCGACGCTCACGCTGCCGGGCATTGCGGGTATGGTGCTGTCGGTCGGCATCGCCGTGGATGCCAACGTGCTGATCTTCGAGCGAATACGCGAGGAGATGGCGCGAGGGAAAACCGTGCGCGCGTCCATCGATGAGGGTTTCCGCCATGCCATGTCGGCGATCATCGACTCCAACGTGTCCACTGTCCTAACGGCGCTCGTGCTGTTCGAGATCGGCACCGGCCCCGTGAAGGGCTTCGCCGTGACGCTCATCGCGGGTATCGCGGCCTCCATGGTGAGCGCGATCTTCGTGGTTCGGACGTTCTACCTCTTGTGGCTCAACCGCACCCGCGGCGCCCGCACGCTGAGTATTTGAATGCTGCGTATTCTGCACGACACCAAAATCGACTTCATCCGGCTGTGGAAGATCACCACAGTCGTGACGCTGCTGTTCACCGTGCCCGGTCTCATCGCCATCGCGATTACCGGCTACCAGTACAGCGTCGAGTTCACGGGCGGCACGCTCATGCAGGTGAGCTTCCCCAAGGCGCCCGACGTGGGCCAGGTGCGCAGCACGCTGGACGCAGCCGGCATCAAGGGTTCCGAAATTCAAACCTTTGGCGCCGATACCGCACTTGTCATCCGCGCGCAGGATCCGCGCGAGGTTGCCCAACAGACGCGCGGTGCCCAATCGGTCGCCGGTGAGATCAAGGCGGCGCTCACGAGCAAGTACGGTGCGCAGGGCTATCGCGTCGATCGCACCGAAGCTGTTGGGCCGAAGGTCGGTGGCGAGCTGCGGCAGAAGGCGCTGTACGCCATTCTCGTGTCGTTCGTCGTCACCCTCGTCTATCTCGCGTGGCGCTTCGAATGGCGCTTCGGGTTGGCGGCCGTCATCGCGACCGCGCACGACATTCTGGGCACGCTCGCGTTCATCAAGTATCTGCACCTCGAGATTTCGCTCATCGTCGTCGGCGGTGTGCTCACGATGATCGGCTATTCACTCAACGACACGATCATCATTTTCGATCGTGTCCGCGAGGATCTCCGCAAGCGACGCAAGGAAACGCTGTACGACACGCTCAATCGCGGCGTGAACGAGACCCTGCCGCGATCGGTGCTCACGCACACGACCGTGTTCGCATGCTTGGTGGCACTTGCGCTCGTCGGTGGTGAAGTAATCCGGCCGTTCGCGCTCGTCATGATGTTCGGCGTGGTGACGGGAACGTTCAGCTCGATTTACGTGGCGCCGGTGGTGCTCCTCTGGATCGAGCGCAAGTGGCCGCGCGCCGTGGGGGATCACGGCGGGGTCGGTCCGCGCAATCTTCACGAGGCGTCGGCGCCGGAGCGGCGCCGTAAGGCAGCCGGCGAGTCCTAACGTGCACCGCGTTCCATGGAGCCGCCGCCCTCTACGGGGCGGCGGTTTTGCATCATGACCCCGTTCATCGACAGTCACACCCATCTCGCCGACCCGGCCTTCGATGACGATCGCGACGCCGTGATCGCGCGCGCCCGCGAAGCCGGTGCGGCCGGCCTGGTGTGCATCGGCGAGTCGCTCGACGCGGCCCATCGCGCGCGCGTCATAGCGGCGCGACATCCGGGTTTCCTGTTCTGGACCGCCGGCGTGCACCCCCACGACGCCTTGGCCTTCGACGCCGCGCGCGACATCCCGGCGCTCGACGCCTGCCTAACGGAAGGCGCCGTGGCAGTGGGCGAATGCGGGCTCGACTACCATTACGACCATTCGCCGCGCGACGCCCAGCGCGCCGCCGCGCGCGCCCAGGTGGAGCTCGCCGCGCGCCGCGCCCGCCCGGTGGTGATCCACACGCGCGACGCCGAAGACGATACGCGCGCGCTCATCGACGATGCCGCGAGCGCGCGTGTCCTCGGCGTGCTCCACTGCTACACGGGCTCGGCCGCGCTCGCCGGGTTCGCGATCGAGAGCGGATGGTACGTGTCGTTCAGCGGCATCATCACCTTCAAGAAGTTCACCGACGACGCGCTGCTCGCCCTCGTGCCGGATGATCGCGTCCTCGTGGAGTCCGATGCGCCGTATCTGGCGCCCGTCCCGCATCGCGGACGCCGCAACGAATCGTCGTGGGTGCCGCTCACACTGGCGCGCCTCGCGCGCGCCCGCGGCGCAGGCCCCGATGCGCTCGCGGCGGCGACTGCGGCGAATGCGCGCCGGCTGTTCGGCCTGGATGAATCCTCCCCGCCCGGCTAGCTGGCGACGACGCGCCACCGCGGGATAGAATGTACGCGTCTCGTTCCACGCACTGGTGAGGTGATGGTGTCCACGACCGTTCCGTCCGATATCGAGATTGCCCAACGGGCGCGCATGCGCCCGATCACCGACGTCGCGGCCGATCTCGGTCTCGCCGCCGACGAGCTGGATCTCTACGGCAAGTACAAAGCGAAGATCTCGCTCGATGTGTCGCAGCGCCCAACGCGCGGCCGGCTGGTGCTCGTCACCGGCATCAATCCCACCGCGGCAGGCGAAGGGAAGAGCACCACGCTCGTTGGCCTCACGCAGGCCCTGCGACGCATCGGCAGCAACGCCGTGATGTGCATGCGCGAGCCGAGCCTGGGTCCGGTGTTCGGCATCAAGGGCGGCGCCGCCGGCGGCGGGTACGCGCAGGTGGTGCCGATGCAGGACATCAATCTGCATTTCACCGGCGACTTCCACGCCATCGCCACCGCGCACGGCCTCCTCTCGGCGCTGCTCGACAACCACCTCACGCAGGGCAATTCGCTCGACATCGATCCGCGTCGCATCACGTGGCCGCGGACGATCGACATGAACGACCGCGCGCTGCGCCAGGCCGTGATTGGGTTAGGCGGCGTGGCCAACGGCGTGCCGCGCGAGGAGCGGTGGGTGATCGTGCCGGCGAGCGAGATCATGGCCGTGGTCGCGCTCGCCTCGAGCCGCGACGATCTCGAGGCGCGCCTGGCGCGCATCATCGTCGGCGCGACGGCCGGCGCCGACCGGAAGCCCGTGCGCGCCGGCGATCTCAAGGCCGTCGGCGCGATGAGCCTGCTGCTCCAGGATGCGATCCGGCCTAACTTGGTCCAGACGCTGGAAGGCGGACCCGCGCTGCTGCACGCCGGCCCGTTCGGCAACATCGCCCACGGCTGCAACAGCATCATCGCCACCAAAACGGGTCTCGCTCTCGCCGACGTCGTGCTCACCGAGGCCGGTTTCGGCTCGGACTTGGGCGCCGAGAAGTTCTTCGACATCAAGTGCCGGTTCGGCGGCCTCGATCCCGAAGTCGCGGTGTTGGTCGCTACCGTGCGCGCGCTCAAGATGAACGGCGGCGCCAACAAGAAAGATCTCGCCGCCGAAAATCTGGCCGCGCTCGAAAAGGGCCTGCCTAACTTGCAGGCGCACATCGAGAACGTGAAGCAGTTCGGCGTGCCGGTGATCGTCGCCATCAACAAGTTCACGTCCGATACCGACCGCGAGCTCGCGATGGTCGCGGACTTTGCGGCGCGCCAGAACGTGCGCGTGTCGGTGAACGATGTATGGGCCAGGGGTGGCGCAGGCGGCGAGGAGTTGGCCCGCGAAGTACTCGCCGCGCTCGAGCGCGGCGGCTCGCATTACACGCCGCTCTATGACACCGCCCGCCCGATTCGCGACAAGATCGACACCATCGTGCGCAAGGTGTACGGCGGCGACGTCGCCGACTACTCGGCGAAAGCGGAGCGCACCATCGACTATCTCGAAGCGATTGGCTTGGGCAACACGCCGGTCTGCATGGCCAAAACGCAGTACTCCTTCACCGATGATCCGACGCGGCTCGGCCGACCCAGCGGATTCCGCATCACCGTCAACGAAGTGTATCCCTCGGCCGGCGCCGGTTTCGTCGTCGCGCAGGCGGGCGACATCATGACGATGCCCGGTCTTCCCAAGGAGCCCGCAGCCGAGCACATGGCCGTCAAGCCTGATGGCAGCATCGTGGGCCTTTTCTGATCCGCGGCGCCTGACTATATCAGAACAGCGGAACGAAGCACCCCAATACCGTTCTCGAGGGCGCGCCGGGGGAACTCCCCGGCGCGCTTTCGCTTCCACCCACGCAGCGCTTCCACCGGAGTCGCACGTGTCCCTCTCGTCCGTCTCGACGCCTAACGCACCCGCCGCCATCGGCCCGTACTCGCAGGGCGTGCGCGCCGGCGAGTTGTTGTTCACCGCCGGACAGATCGCGCTCGACCCCGCCAGCGGCAAGTTCCTGGACGGCGACATCACGCAGCAAACCGACCGCGTTATGCAGAATCTCACCGCCGTGCTCGCCGCCGCGGGCGCCGGCTGGAAGGACGTCGTCAAATCGACGGTCTTCCTGCTCGACCTGGCCGATTTCGCCACGTTCAACGACGCGTACGCGCGGCACCTGGGCGGCGCGCGGCCCGCGCGCTCGACGGTGCAGGTCGCCGCGCTCCCGCGCGGCGCCCGCGTGGAGATCGAAATTGTGGCCCAGGTGCCGAAGTCGTAGCGTTAGGCGCGTTTCACCGGAGGCCGTCATGAGCACCTCCAAGACCCGCGAGGAATTGTTCCGGCTCACCGCGTTCGCGAGGTGCGCCGGTTGAGCGTCCAAGATGGGTCCGGGTGACCTGTTCCAAGTGCTGGCGCCGCTCCCGCGCCAGATGGATGCACGCCTCCTCGTCGGCTCCGAGACGTTCGACGACGCGGGGGTCTTTCGGCTGTCCGACGATCTCGCGCTCGTCCAGACGGTCGACTTCTTCGCACCCATCGTGGACGACCCCTACGCCTTCGGACAGATCGCCGCCGCCAATGCGCTCTCCGATGTGTACGCGATGGGCGGCGAGCCGCTCACCGCCCTCTGCATCGCCGCGTTTCCGACCTCCACGCTGCCGCTCTCCGTCCTAACGGAGATTCTGCGCGGCGCGCAGGACAAAGTGCGCGAAGCCGGCGCCGTGGTGGCCGGCGGCCACACGGTGGTGGACGACGAGCCCAAGTTCGGACTCGCCGTCACCGGCCGCGTCGACCCGCGCCGCCTCTTGACCAACGCAGCCGCCGTTCCGGGCGACGTCCTCGTGCTCACCAAACCGTTAGGCACGGGCATTCTGTCCACCGCCGCCAAGCGAAACCTGCTCGACGACGACACGCAGCGCACCATGATCGCCGCGATGTCGCGCCTCAACGCCAACGCGTCGCGCGCGGCGCTCGCGCTCGGCGCACGCTGCGCCACCGACATCACGGGCTTTGGGCTCCTGGGCCACCTCTCGCACATCGCGCGGGCGAGCACCATTACGGCGCGCATCGAGATCGCCCGCCTCCCGCTGCTGCCGCGCGCACGGGAGCTCGCCGAAGCGGGCGTGTCCACGGGTGGCGCGGACCGCAACGAGGAGTTTCTGGAGCAGCGCGTCGATTGGGGGGTATGCACCGACGTGGATCGCACCCTCCTCGTCGACCCGCAAACGTCGGGCGGCCTGCTCGTCGCGCTGCCGCGCGCCGCCGTGGCCGACTATCTTTCGCGCGTCGAGTGGGCAACAGAAATCGGCACTGTGGAACCACGATCATCGTTCGACATCATCGTCTCGTGAGCCGTTTGGGAGCGGATGGGGCCTGGTGGCTCTTGCGGTCTTCAAAACCGTTGCGACCTGACGACGTCGGGTTGGGTGGGTTCGATTCCCACACGTTCCCGCCACGGCGCGTCGCTCGGCGCGCCGCACTGTGCGCGGCGGCGGCCGTTCTGTTAGGCATGCCTAACGCAAGCGCGCAATCCGCCGACAGCACCCGCGTTGGTCCGACGCCGCCCGTCCAAACCGATACCGCGCCCGCGCCGCGCCAGTCGGCGCGGCCGCCCATCTCCTCCAAGCGCGCGCTTCTCGAATCCCTCGCCGTGCCGGGATGGGGCCAGGCGTCCCTCCATCGCTCCACCGCCGGCGGACTGTTTGCCGCGCTCGAGGTCGCCTCGATCGCCATGCTCGTCCAGTCCAAAAAAGAGCTCGCTGCCGCCAAACAACTCGCCCGCGACAGCGTGCTCGCACCCGCCGGCTCGCCCGGATACGTCGCCAACACCTACGCCGCCGTCATCCCGGCGCGGAAGCAGGCCGTGGAAGACTGGACGGCGCTCCTCATCTTCACGCACCTCATCTCGGGCGCCGACGCGTTCGTGGCTGCGCAGCTCTGGGATGTGCCCGTCCAGGTGCGTGGACAGTCTGGTGCAAGAGAAGCCAGCATCACCGTGACGGTGCCCTTTTGACCTCCCCGCGCGACCCCATTGGCGTTTTCGACTCCGGCATCGGCGGCCTAACGGTCGTGCGAGAGCTCGTGCGACAGCTCCCGCACGAGCGCATCATTTATTTCGGCGACACGGCCCGCGTCCCGTACGGCCCCAAGAGCCCCGATACCGTTCGCCGCTACGCCGTCGAGATCGCGACGTGGCTCGCCCAACAGGGCGTCAAGGTGATCGTCGTCGCGTGCAACACGGCAACCGCTCACGCACTCGAGCACCTGCAGCGCGAGTTCCCGCTGCCCGTCATCGGCGTCGTGCAGCCCGGTGCGCGCGCCGCGGTGTGCGCCACGCGCAGCAACCGCATTGGCGTGATCGGCACGCTCGGCACCATCAACTCCGGCGCCTACGAGCGCGCCATTCACGCGATCGCGCGCGATGCCGACGTCGTCGCGCAAGCGTGCCCGCTGTTCGTTCCGTTAGTCGAGGAGGGCTGGCTCGACACCCAAGCCACGCGCCTCATCGCGCGCGAGTATCTCGCGCCCTTCACGGCCGATCACATCGACACGCTCGTGCTCGGCTGCACGCACTATCCGCTGCTCAAGCCGATGCTCGCCGAGGTCGTTGGGCGCGACGTGCGGCTCATCGACAGCGCCGAAGAAACGGCGGCCGAAACGTATCGCGTGCTCGCCGAGCGGAATCTGGTCGCGCCGCCGGGCAGCATCGGCACGCACCGGTTCGTCGCGTCGGATGCCCCCGATCACTTCCTACGGCAAGGCCAACGATTTCTCGGCGGCGCGATCGACGACGTCGAGAAGGTCACCCTGGGCTGAGCCGGTCCACCGCCGCAGCTCCACGCGACCGGGCGTCACCACCAAGAACGTCTGCGCATCCATCCACGCGCCGGGATTGGCGTACACGCCGCCGCCGATCGCGCGCAGCGCCGGCACGTGCGAGTGCCCAAAAATCACCAGGTCGGCATCGCGTTCCTCGGTGAGGTGCCGCGTCGCGATCGTCTCGAGTCCCTTGCCGCCGTCGCCGGCCGCGCGCAAGCGGCTCACGTCGGAGCTGCCCGACGCCAGCCGCACCGACCAGTCGGGATGGATCCACCGAAAGGCGCGAATCGCCCAACGATTCCGCAACACGGCGCGAAGCCGGCGATACGCGCGATCTTCGCGCTCGCGCAGCCCGTCGCCATGTTCGACGAGCGCACGCCAGCCGCCCAACTCGCCCGACCACGCGCCAAGTTGGAACTCGACGCCGACATCGCGCGTGAGGAGATCGCCGCCCCAGCAGTCGTGGTTGCCGCCCACGTACAGCACGCGCGTGCCCGCGTCGCGCAGGTCGGCTAACGCGGTCAACGTGCGAAAGTGTCCGCGCGGCTCGACGCGCCGCCACTCGAACCAGAAGTCGAACAAATCGCCGTTGACGACGAGCGAGCCCGGCTGGCCGATGCGGCTGCGAAGAAACGACACGAGGCCGCGCTCGAGCTCCGCCGACGCGGCGCCAAGGTGCGCATCCGAGAACACGTAGCACGGCGCGGCGAGCATGTGCACATTCTAGCTGGCGCGCGCGACCTTTACAAACCGCGCCGGCGCACGCATCGTCCCGCCGTCTGATGCCGCCGCGCACATCCTCTGTCGAGTTTCGCGTTCGCTATGCGGAAACTGATCGCATGGGCGTCGTGTACCACTCGCACTATCTCGTGTGGTGCGAGATCGGGCGCACCGACCACATTCGCGCGTCGGGCATGCCGTACCGCGAGATGGAAGAGCGGGGGATCATGCTCGCCGTCGCCGAAGTCGAGATCCGCTACAAAGCTCCCGCGCGCTACGACGACATGGTGCGTGTCGACACCGTGATCAGCAACGTCTCCTCCCGCACCGTGACGTTCGAGTACGTCATCTCGAATGCCGACACCGGCCAAGCGCTGGCCACCGCGCGCACGGTGCTCGTGTCGTTGAACCGCGATCATCGCGTGGTCGCTCTCCCGCGCGATATTCGCGACCTGCTGGCACGTGACGCGACCGGCCTGGCGTAGGCGCGCGCTTGCGGTGTGCGTCGCGGGTGCGCTTGCGTGTGCGCCCCAACGCCGCGGTGCGCCCGAGCCGTCGGCTGCCGGCGCCATCGACGTGGCGTCATACGCGCGCCTGCTCCAGATGGAAGACGCGCGCCGCCTCGACACCGCGCTCGTTCGCGCCGCGCTCGCGTCGAGCACGCGAGCCGAGCGCTCCCAAGCCGTGCTCGCCGTGGGGCGCGTACATGGCTCGGCGATGGCGCCCACGCTGCGCGCGCTCGTCGCCGGCCGGGATACGGCCGTCGCCGCCAATGCCGCGTTTGCGTTAGGCCTGCTGCGCGACTCCTCGGGCGTGGCGGACCTGGCGCGCGCGCTGGACGGCCCGCCGTCGGTCGCCGCCGTCGCGGCGTGGAGTCTGGGCGCCATCGGCGGCGCCGCGGCGCCGGCCATTCGCCGAGCGTTAGGCGCGCAGCACGCGGCCGGCGTCACGTGGGCGCTGCTGCTCGCCGCGGCCAAGCTGCGCCCCGTCCCGGTGGCCGACGTGCGTCCGTACTTCGGCAGCGCCGACCCCGGCCTCCGTTGGGCGGCCGTGTACGCGGTGTCGCGCTCGCCCGTGAGCGCCGCCGTCCGCGACGTGATGCCGTTGGCGTCCGATCCCGATCCGAACGTCCGCGCGCAGGTCGCGCGCGCGCTGTCCCACCGCGCCGCCGGCGATTCGCTCGCCTCGCTCGTCCGGCCCGTGCTCGAACGGTTGGTCACGGACTCCGCGGCGCACGTGCGGATCGAAGCCCTGCGCGCCGCGGGGACGTATGGCGCCGCCGCGCGCGCCCTGGTGCTCGCCGCCGTGCACGACCGCGACGGCAACGTGCGCCTCACCGCCGCCCAATCGTTAGGCACGGTGCTCGATGGCCCGCGCGCGGTGTGGATGCCGCTCTGGCGCGCCGACACCGGCTTCGCGTTCCGCGCCGCCGTCCTCACCGCCGCGATGTCGCACGATGCCGTGCTGCCCGCCGCCGAATCCGACGACCCCGACTCGTGGGCCCACAACGGCGACTGGCGATATCGCGCCGCCGTCGCCAACGCCGGCGCGGCGGCGCCCTCCATCGAGCGCATGCGGCAGATCTCGCTCCCTGCCACGCGCGACCCCGACCCGCGCGTGCGCGAAGCCGGCTTCGGCGCGCTCGCCCCACACGCCGACACGGCCGAGGAGCATCCGTGGCGGCGGCAATACATGTACTTTGGCCTAACGGACCGCGATCCGTACGTCCGTGCGCTCGCCGTCGACGCGCTCACCGGACACGCCACCGCCGCCGAGCTCCCGCGCGTCTGGGCCGGCTGGCACCGTGCCGCCTCCGACTCGACCGACGATGCGCGCATCGCGCTCGTGCGCTATGTCGCCAGCGCATGGAAGCGAGACAGCGCGGCCTTCGGCGATTCGCTCCGAGCCGCGCTGCGCACCGTGCCCGCGCCCAACCAACCGCTCGTGCGCGCCGCCGCTCGCGACTGCCCGCTCTTCGCATCGTGGGGCGGCTCATCGGCCAGCGACGTACATCCGCTCGACTGGTACGAAGCTCGAGTGCGCGAGCTCGTCATTCCCGCGCTCGCCGGCACGCTCCCGCACGCGGTGCTCGAGACCGTCCGCGGCCCCGTCGACATCGAGCTCTATGCCGCCGATGCGCCGCTCACCGTGTTCAACTTTCTCGCGCTCGCGCGCGCCGGCACCTACGATCACATCGCCTTTCACCGCGTCGTCCCCGATTTCGTCGTGCAGGACGGCGACCCGCGCGGCGACGGCAACGGCGGTCCGCCTTACGCAATTCGCGACGAGCTGAATCGACGCCTCTACGATCGCGGAGCCGTCGGCATGGCGTTGGGCGGCCCCGACACCGGCGGCAGCCAGTACTTCATCACGTTGTCGCCGCAGCCGCACCTGGACGGCGGCTACACGGTGTTCGGACACGTCACCGCCGGATACGCCGCGCTCGACGCCATCGTGCAGGGCGACAGTCTGAGCGGCGTCCGACCGAAGTGACCGCGCGCAGATTCGGCGTGCCGCACGGGAGCGTGCCGGGTATACCTTAGAGTGCCCATGCGACGCTCGCTCGTCCTACTCGGTGGAGTGCTTGCCGTCTCTGCGTGCGCGCCCAAAGCGACGCCGCTCACCGGCGACATCGCGCCCGCCCGTATCCCCGACACGAGTCTGCCGCGCGTGGATCAGAAGATCGTGTTCAACTGGGTGTTCTCGGACGGCGACTACCGCGCCAAAGGCGACGGTGCCGCGCGCGTCGCACCGCCCGACTCCGTGCGTTTGGATTTCTTTGTGTCCAACGGAATGGGCGGAGGCTACGCGCGCCTCGTGGGCGATGCGCTCACCGTTCCGTCCGAGGGGCGCGTCCACGACTATCTGCCGCCCGTCCCGATGATCTGGGCCACCTTGGGCCGCTTCGCCGTGCCGCCTTTGCCCGATACCGTCGCACGCGTTGACGGCGACACGCTGCGCATCGAGATTGGTCGCAATCCGCGATGGCGCGCCACGTTCGCCGGTCACGAGCTGCGCCGGCTCGAGCTCATCGACGGCGGCCGCATCCGCGAGCGCACCATCCGTGACGGCAGTCGTCACGTGACGTATGAACGGACGGGCGCCCACCGATCGCTCGATCTGTCGGTGGTTCGTGTTGACACTGTTCCCAACTTTGATGCGTCGATCTGGCAGTAACTGGTGGCTCGTATTTCTTCCGCTCCTAACGGGAGCGTGCATCTACGGCTTCGCCGGCGGTGGTCTGCCGCCGCGCATCAAGAGCGTCGCCGTGCTGCCATTCGACAATCAGACGGCGGTTGCGACGCTCCAGAGCGAGCTCTACACCGAGATGAAGCACGACGTCGAGTCGCGACTCGGCCTCCACGAAGCGGCCGAGGACAGGGCCGATGCCGTGGTGAAAGGCACCATCACCAAGTACGAACCGGATATTCCGATCGCCTACAGCGCCGACCCGACGCAATCGAACTCTGCCCAACGGAAGGTGCAGATCACCGTCGACGTCGACA
>Ga0134125_10008979_pt1 | contig 11264 bp, 12 predicted proteins | sample KB31751_FD_96464 | JGI IMG/M metagenome (GOLD analysis project Ga0134125, IMG submission 96464) | Terrestrial soil microbial communities with excess Nitrogen fertilizer from Kellogg Biological Station, Michigan, USA - KB3-175-1 | ecosystem: Environmental > Terrestrial > Soil > Unclassified ...
CCCGCCTCGGTCAGACCGAGATGAAGCGGGTAATCGCAGCGTGCGGAGAGGAGGCGGTAGACGTCGACGAGATCGTTGACGCCGGAGACCTTGGCGGAGATGATGATCCGATCGTGTCCCAGTCCCGTCTCTTCGGCGAGTGTTGCAGAGCGAAGTGCGCTTTCGAGCATCGCTTCGATATAGACGTCGCGCGCGTCGAGCGGATCCGGGCGGTGCGCGTTTTCATCCATCATGGCGGTGAGGAGATCCTGATCGAGCGAGCCCCAGTTGACGCCGATACGCACCGGCTTCGCGTTGTCTATGGCAATCTGGACGATGGTGCGGAAGTGTTCGTCGCGCCGCTTGCCGCCCACGTTTCCAGGATTGATGCGATATTTCGCGAGAGCGCGTGCCGCGTCGGGGTATTTTGCGAGCAGGATGTGACCGTTGTAATGGAAGTCGCCAACGATGGGGACATCGATTCCAACGTCGGCGAGCCTCTGGACGATTTCAGGCACGGCTGCTGCTGAAGCGTCATTATTGACGGTAACGCGTACGAGCTGAGAGCCGGCCGCGGCGAGAGCGGCGACCTGGGCGACTGTACCACCGACGTCAGCGGTATCTGTGTTGGTCATGGACTGCACCACGACCGGATGGTCCGACCCGACGGCGACGTCGCCGACGAGGGTCGTTACCGTTCTTCTGCGCGGTCCGAAGGGCATACTGGAAAAGTAACCGCGGAGAGAAAAGGGATGACGTCGAGCGAACCGATACCGGAAGCATCAAAAACGCCGAAGAAGAAGCGCCGGCTGTGGCTCAAGGTCGGTGTGCCGGTGGTGGTTGTGCTGATACTTGGCGCGGGCCTCTGGACGTGGGGGAGTCTGGGCTTCGTGTACTCCTCGGGAGAGCGAACCGGCTACGTGAAGAACCTGACGCAGCGCGGCTGGCTCTGCAAGACATGGGAGGGAGAGCTTGCCGTGACGCCGATACCGGGCTCGCCGACGGCGGGCGACACCACCGCCACGGGTTCGGGGGTGTTCGACTTCACCGTTCGGGACGACTCGGTTGCCAGGGCGCTCCAGCTGGCAAATGGGAAGAAGGTCACCCTGTCGTATGGCGAGCACAGGGGCGTTCCCACCACCTGTTTTGGTGAAACGAAGTACTTCGTGCAGGGGTTCAGGGTCGTCCAGTAACCGTTGGCCGGCGGCTCAAACTGAAGAGGAAACTTGTCTATTGCCTAAAATTCCAGGCGCCAATATTTTGTGGCCCAGCATAGGATCGTCCTATGGATCTGTGCGGGGGATCTGAACTACCCGCAATATTGTCAGGGTAGGCGTTTCCTGCTTCCGGACAAGTTTCTATTCAGGAGTTAGTTGGAATGCGCACGACCGGAAAGGTGAAGTGGTTCAACGACGCGAAGGGGTTTGGATTCATCACGCCCGACAACGGTCAAAAGGACTGCTTCGTCCACTATAGCGCCATCTAGGGCAACGGCTTCAAGTCGCTGCAAGAGGGGGAGGCGGTGGAGTTCGACATCGTCCAGGGGCAGAAGGGGCCCGCAGCGGAGAATGTGACCCGGATGAACGGGTAACGCGATCCTGAAGCAATGGCGAAAGAGGGGCGTCTCGAAAGGGGCGCCCCTCTTTCGTTTGCAGGACGTTCTCCATATACGTAAGCCGGATACGCGCCGGAAGATGGAGCAGCTTATCTTTTGGGCGGGCGTCCACGCGGGCGTCCACGCAGACGTGTGGGGGCGAGGTCGACCGCACGGGCAAGACTTTCGAGTACGCCGGCTCGGAACTCATCCAGATCGAGGGTGATGTGTAGTGGCGAATTGCCGAGGGCTTTGCCATCCGGGTCTTCGAGCAGGGCGGCGGCAATACGCAGGGCAGTTGAGACGGGAACATTCAGGAGATCGACGAGGTCCTTCGTAAGCGCTATCTGCGTGACTGCGGCGAGGGAGAGCCGGCGGGAGACACCTTGTGACTCGCTCTGGACGCCGGTTATGCGGGTATGGGACAACAGGTTATCCAGCCATTTGTCGGTGGCTCCGATAGCGGTTGCGACAGTGGCGGTATTGTAGAGTGGCATAATATCCTATGGATAGAGGATATTTAAAATTAACCTAGCGTATTAGGATAAATATATATGAAGCATGCGGCCCTCGCCATCGCAGTCATAATCGGAACGAGTCTGGTCTCGCCGGCTGGGGCCCAAAGCTCGATGCATCTCGGGCTCGGCGCGGGTGCCGCGATTCCGGTGGGGAAACTGGATGGCAACTATTCGACCGGTGCGAGCGGGCTGGCGACTCTTTCGATGGGGGCGCAGGAATCCCCGCTTGGCTTGCGGATCGACTACCAGTACGCGGGCTTCAACGGCAAGGTGGCCGCCGGTACGCGCGTTCCTGACATACACATAAATTCGCTGACTGCGAATCTTGTAGTGGCATTTCGGGTCGGCTACGCCAAGCCCTATCTCATAGGAGGTGCAGGGTGGTATCCACTCCGCCTGCCAGGCGCCACGAAGCGCGAAAATGACTTCGGTGTGAACGGGGGTGCCGGTGTCGCCTTCCCACTGCCTTATACCGGCATTGGAGCCTTCATAGAGGCCCGTTACCACGACGTGAATCGCTCCGCGACGACGCCGTACACATCGATCCACTACATCCCGGTGACGTTTGGGCTGATGTTCTAAACATCTGATGCACGAACATCGCAAACAAGCGAATAAACGCATGTTCTCGCTGTTCCCGCGGAACCCTTTGGATCGTCCTGTGCTAGAAGTAAGGTGTTGGTACCGCGCCGAGGATTTCCAAATCCGAGGCGCGTTTGATTAGAACCTCTTAAGGAGTCATCGATGGTAAGTCTTTCCAAGTTTGCGGCAGTTGCAGCGATCATGATCTCGAGTGCAACTGTTGCAGGCGCGCAGAGTGTAACGAGTGCGACGAAACCGTTCTCGCTCGGTCTCTCTGGCGGCGCTTCAATCCCGACAGGTGATTTGTCAAACACTGTAAACACCGGCTACAACATCGGCGGTCATGTGGGACTCGGCTCTCCGGCGATACCGATCGGTTTTCGTGGCGACGTGAACTACGACAACTTTGGCGCGAAGGGATCTGGTAACGCGAACGCACACGTCTGGTCGTACACGGCCAATGCGGTGTACGACATTCCGACCATGACCGGAATTCGGCCGTACGTGATCGGCGGTATTGGCGGTTTCAAGCCAGGGGTCAGCACGTCGTCCGGCGGCAACACGTATTCCGCAAGCGGCGGCACGAAGTTCGGTTTCGACCTTGGCGGCGGTCTGACGATTCCGTTGTCGGGCTTCAACGCATTCGTGGAAGCACGCTACAATCACTTCAACAATGACGGCGGCGGAAGCACGAGCTTCGTCCCGATCACGTTCGGCGTGATGTTCTAGTACTGCGGCACTGCACGACAAGAACAGCCCCTGGCCACAACGGTCAGGGGCTGTTCTTATTTCTGCTGCTGCCAGTCGCCGGTGATATCGATTCGATCTTCTTCCGGAAGCGTGTGGGGTGGCGAGTCGTTGCGCTTGCCTCGATACAGAATCACCTTGGCCCGTTCGAGCGTGATGAGGCCGGCATCGATCATCATGTCTATCTCGGGCAGGATGGCTTCGATCTTTTCCTGCGTGTCGACGCACTCGATTACGAGCGGGAGATCGAAGGCTAGCAGCTCCATGTGATCGGTCGCCAGCCGGCCACTCGCGCCGTAGCCCATGACGCCGCGGAAAACGGTAGCGCCTGCATATCCGCGAGTGCGGAGCAGGTTCACGAGCGCTTCGTACAGCGGCTTTCCCTCGTATCGGTCGCGCTCGCCAATGTGAATGCGCATGAGTACGCGCTCGCCCTTGAGGCCACGCATCGTCATCGTCAGGCTCTGCTGCGGAAGGTGAGAGCAGATTGTGCAAGTGCAAAGCCGCCGAACGTCGCAGCGAGCGACAGAACGACGCTGAGTGTGACGTACAGCGCAGCGCGACGGTACTGACCGCTCTCGAACATGACTGCGGTGTCGTATGTGAAGGTCGAGAACGTGGTGTAGCCGCCGCAGAATCCGGTGGTCAGAAAGATGCGCGTCTCTGGCGAGATCTGGTTACCGCCAAGCGCCAGACGCAGAACGAAACCGAGCAAGAGGCTGCCGGTAATGTTGACAATGAGTGTGCCGACCGGGAAGGCGAGGCCGAAGCGTTGCTGCAGCGCGGTTCCGATCACGTACCGACTAGCGCCGCCAAGGGCGCTGCCGGCAGCGACGTACCAGATCGTCAACAGAGCTTCAGGGATCACGCTAGTTGATTTCGCCGTCGAGGCGTGCTTCAGCGAGAAGACTGGACTGGTCGCGGCCGACATCGGCCTGCGCGCTGACAGCATCCGACGCCCGCATGTATTTCACCGTGCAGTCGTGCGCCATCGGATCGCCGTCGACCTTGCGCTTGTCGCCGGGAGACGACCGGCCGACGTAGTTGATCTGAAGATCGTAGTGACGGCTCCAGAAGAACGGAGTGAGTGTGAATGGCTCGTTCGCGCCCAGCATGTTGCGTGCGGCGGTCTGACCCTGCCGCTCGGCAACGACCCAGTGCTCGACGCGGATCTGGCCGGCGCGCGGATCCGGCCATGAGGCGATATCGCCAGCGGCGAAGATTCCAGGCGCCGATGTTTCGAGTATCGCGTTGACGACGACTCCGTTATCGACCTTGATCCCCGCTTCCTGCGCGAGGGCAACATCGGGGCGAACTCCCACTCCTATGACAACGAAGTCCGCCGGTAGCGAAGTACCATCGACGAGCTGAACTGCATCCGCTGTGATGGACTTGACACCGGCGCCGAGCATGAAAGTCACGCCCTTACTCTCGTGCATGGCCTTCACCATGTTGCCGAGCTCGGCGCCGAGTACGCGTTCGAGCGGCAACGATTCCGGCGCGACTACCGTGACCGCAACATTGCGCGTGCGCAGCGCGGCGGCCACCTCCAGTCCGATGAAGCTCGCGCCGATCACGACGGCTCGTTTGCCGGTTTGTGAGGCTGCAATGATCGCCTTGCTGTCGTCGAGTGTACGCAGGTAGTGCACGGTCGGCAGGTCGGCACCCGGCACGGGGAGATGCACGGGTGAGCTGCCCGTCGCGAGGAGCAGTGCGCTGAACTTCGTCGTCGCGCCGTCGTCCGTGGTGACTGTGTGCGTCCTGGTGTCGATTCTGCTTACGCGCCGGCCGCGAAGGAGCTCGATATTGTGCGAGCTGTAGAAATCATCAGGGCGCAGATTGACCCATTCCTCTTCGGCCGTACCGGCGAGATAATCCTTGGAGAGATTGGGGCGATCCACCGGTGGTGTCTGCAGCCGGTCGAAGAGCCTGATCGAATCGGCGTAACCACATCTACGCAGCATTTCCGCGGCCGCGACCCCGGCAGCACCGGCACCGATGATCACGACTGACGTGGGAGGGCTGGAAAGTGTGCGGCGGTACAGAGACGGTGGCTCGATGGCTTCACGCACGAACACCGTTTCTGCGCTTTCCTCCACGCGGTAGCACGCGACGCTGTCCAGTGCTGGAGCTCGTAGCGGTTCTCCCGTTCGGAGGCTGAAGCATGCGTGATGCCAGGGACAACGGACTGTATCTCCGACGATGATTCCTTCAGCGAGCGGTCCACCATAGTGCGTGCACGTTGCACCAATTGCGTACAGCGATCCACCGGTACGAGCGACCAGGACCGGATCGTTGCCAACATGGCCAAGCAGCATGGCGCCGTTTGCGACTGATGACGCCGGGATTCCCGCGGTGAGGTCGGGACCTGCGGGTGGTTCGTCGGACGTGGCGGACATCGTACGACCTCAGTTCAGGGGATGAGCTGCAACCTGCGGACAACCGCGCCGAGTGCCGCGTGCGCGGCGGTGATCTGATCATCTACTGCATCGGGGCCCGTTCCGCCAGGGAGGTTGCGGCGAGCAACCGATGCGTCCGGGGAGAGCCAGTCGAATACATCCTGATCAAAAGACGGATGTACGTCCGCAAACGTCCTGAACGGCATCTTGTCCAGCTCGATGCCGCTCGTCTCGCTCGCGCGAATCAGAGTACCCACAACGCCGTGCGCCTCGCGGAAGGTGGTACCCTTCGCTACGAGATAGTCGGCCAGGTCCGTTGCCATCATGCTGGACGAGAGTGCGGCGCGCATGCGCTGTGCGTTGAACCTGAGCTCGCCGAGTGTGCCGGCAACTGCCGGAAGCACGAGCAGCATGGTGTCTACCGAATCGAACATGGGACGCTTGTCGTCCTGCAGATCCTTGTTGTAGCCGCTCGGCAGACTCTTGATCGTCGCGACGATGGAAGTGAGGTTGCCCAGCATTCGTCCGGCGGAGCCTCGTGCGATTTCGAGCGCGTCCGGGTTGCGCTTCTGCGGCATCATGCTCGAACCCGTGCTGAACGTGTCGCCGAATGTGACGAATCCGAATTCACTGGAGCCGTACAGGATCAGATCTTCGCTGAGACGGGACAGGTGAACGCCGAGCATCGTCATGGCATACAGCATGTCGGCGACGAAGTCGCGATCGCCCGTGGCGTCTATCGAATTCTGCGAGATGCTTGCGAACCCGAGCTCGTGGCGGATCTGATCCCGCGGAACGGGGAATGCGCTTCCGGCGATTGCACCGGAACCCAGCGGAAGCGTGGACGCCGCGGCCGCGGCACTTGCGAGACGAACGCGGTCACGCTCGAGCTGCCAGAAGTGGCTGAGCATCCAGTGAGCTGCGGAGACAGGCTGCGCGCGCTGCATGTGCGTGTATGCGGGGATCAGCGTTGCACGCAATTGTTCCGCGTGCTCGAGCATCACGCGCTGGAGATTCTGAATCGCGGCGTCGACCCTGCCTGACGCGTCCATCGTCCACATGCGTGTAGCGGTTGCTACCTGATCGTTGCGTGAGCGGCCGGTGTGCAGGCGTGATGCAGGTTCGCCCACCTCCAGGTGCAGCATGCGATCGATCATCGTGTGCACATCCTCGTCGGACTCTTCCGGCAGTGCGCCGTTGGCGAGCTTTTCCGCGACGACGTCGAGCCCACCGCGGATCTGATCGCGCTCTTCCTCGGTCAGGACTCCAGCTTCGGCGAGTCCCGATGCCCACGCCTGGGAAAGTTGAATGTCGAATGGCCAGAGGCGGAAATCGGTGGCGATGGAGCGATTGAGTGCATCGAGTGCGTGTGCGGTAGGCGCGGCGAAGCGGCCACCCCAGAGTTTATGGGAGTCGGCGGTCATTTACGTAAGGTATCGCGTGGATTCTGCCGGGGCGGGCCTCCGTGCCCGCGTGACGAAGATATGCGATTCTCGTCGCGTGGCCGGTTCGCGCATGGGATTGCGTGTGATCGTGCGGGATGATGCGATGCGTGGGCGCGCGCCAGCGTCGTGACGGGATACCGCGATGCGACGTGACGTGGGCAGGCACGGGGGCCTGCCCTTACGAGATCGGGGCGGACCGGGGGGGCGGCACGGGGGGCCCGCCCCTACTACGCTACGCGGCTTGCTGATCTCCGCTTGCGGCCTCGGCGGCGCGCTCCTGGTCGCGGAGGGCACGTACGCGCGCGGAGAGCCCGAACAGGCGAATGAAGCCGGCGGCGTCGCTCTGCTGGTAGACGTCGTCCTCGCCGAAGGTGACGAAACGCTCGTCGTACAGGGCGTACGCGCTCTCGCGGCCGGCGACGATTGCGTTGCCCTTGTAGAGGCGGAGCGTGACCGAACCGGTCACGGTTTCCTGCGTCACGTTGACGAATGCGTCGTACGACTCGCGCTCGACCGTCCACCAGCGTCCTTCGTACACCAGGTCGGCGTAGCGCGGGGCGATGAGGTCCTTGGCGGCGAGGGTGCGACGATCCAGCGTGAGCTGCTCGAGCTCGCTGTGCGCCGTGTAGAGCAGAGTACCACCCGGCGTCTCGTAGATGCCGCGCGACTTCATGCCGACGAGACGATCCTCGACCAGATCGATGCGGCCAACGCCGTTGCGTCCGCCGATCTCGTTCAGAGTGGCGAGAAGGGTCACTGGCGACATCGCGTGCCCATTGACCGCGACCGGAGTTCCGCGCTCGAAGGCGATCGTCACTTCTTCGGAGACATCGGGCGCTGACTCGGGCGACTGTGACAGCATGAAGAGGTCGTCGGGTGGCGACTGCGCTGGATCTTCGAGGCAGCCACCTTCGTGCGAGATGTGCCAGATGTTGCGGTCGCGCGAGTAGATCTTTTCCTTGGTCGCAGCTACCGGGACGTTGTGTCGGGCAGCGTAGGCGATGGCATCCTCGCGACTCCGGATGTCCCATTCACGCCATGGCGCGATAACGGGCAGATCCGGTGCGAAGGCCGCGTAGGTGAGCTCGAAGCGAACCTGATCGTTGCCCTTGCCGGTGCAGCCGTGCGCGAGCGCATCGGCGCCGACTGCGCGGGCGACTTCCACCTGGCGGCGCGCGATGAGCGGCCGGCCCATGGATGTGCCGAGCAGGTACTTGCGGCCGTAGATGGCACCGGCGCGCAGGGTCGGGAAGATGAAGTCGCGGACGTATTCGTCGCGCAGATCCTCGACGTAGCATTCATCTGCGCCGGACGCGATGGCCTTGGCCTTTACGCCGGAAAGCTCGTCGCCCTGGCCGATGTCGGCGGCTACACAGACTACCTTGACGCCCGGGAATCGCTCCTTGAGCCAGGGGACGATGATCGAGGTGTCGAGTCCTCCGGAGTAGGCGAGGGCGATTTTCTTGGGTGAGAAGGGCATGGGGGCGCTCGGTCTGGATTGGAATGCAATTTTATGCGACTAATATGTATAAATAATCGGACCAGTGGAGAATGGCAACTATCTGGCCCGGCTCGACCGGGGAGAGCTATCTTCTCCGAATGGCCAACAAGCGCGAGCGTCAGAACGCCATCCTGGAGACCATAGAAAACCATCCAGTGGTGAGCCAGGAAGACCTCAGGAAGTTGCTGCTGAGGCGCGATTGGGACGTTACGCAAGCCACGCTGTCACGGGATCTCCGGGAGCTTCGGATAGCGCGGGTTCCGACGGCAGAGGGTGCGCGCTACGCGGTGACCGACGGCAACATCGAGGAGGCGCGGGTCGCGCTGGATACGTTGCTGCCGCAGCTTTTCATGCGGATCGACGGGGTGAGCGAGATGGCGGTGCTGCGCACGGTTCCCGGCGGTGCGCAACCGATCGCGAGTGCGCTGGACGGTGAGGGGTGGCCGGACATACTCGGCACCGTGGGTGGCGATGATACGATCCTGATCATCTGCAGGTCGGTGCAGGCGCGCGAGCGGACTGTGCGGAAGATCAAGGGGCTGGCGGGGGAGCCGGGGTAGAAAAAACGCTCGTCGACCCGCGAAAACCGGGTCTATCCGCCTGTCGCCATTCCCGCGAAAGCGGTCCCGAATTCGTCATTCCCGCGAACGCGGGAATCCATGTTATCGATCTTCAAGTGCGATGATAGCACAAAGCCGGTCGGCAGCAGATGGATTCCCGCTTTCGCGGGAATGACGAGTCTTGAAGTCCCCACTTTCGCGGGGGTGACGTGCGTTCGCGGGAATGACGAGACTGCCGGGTCGAATCAGTGCTTGAGCGAGATGACGATAACTCCGTTCTTTGCAAGCGGATCGGAGTACCGCTCCGTTGCTGCTGTTCCCTTGATGACCTCGACTGTTGCGATCGTTCTCGGATCGAGCGCTTCCATCGCGGAGAGATCCGATGCGACACCGTCGATCATGACAAGGCCGGTGAACGGCTGCTTTCGTTTAACCGTCGTGTCGGGGGCATAGGTAGGTTGGGTGGAATCCGGTACGGTAATCCACATCTCGTTTCCGCTTGCGAGCTTGCTTCCCTTCATGACCCGGATCGAGGAGATGTTTTTTGCGTCGATCGCATGGGCGCTGTCCGCGGAGACTTTAACGTTGTCGACGTAGAACGTTACTGGTTGATCGCTTATGATGGATGCCTTGCGTGCATTCGTTTCCGCCGATGCAGCATCGAGCCCACTTATGTCTGCTGCAGTCGGAACGTGCGATTCACACGCGGCGATGGCAATTGTCGATACGACTGCGAGATACGACAGAGTCCGTAGATAGCGCGCGATGGGCCGCGGTGCGAAAGAGGGGTCGTTGTGTGGTATCATGGCGTTCAATCTCCGTTCGAGGTGGGATGACGGCTCCAGGAGCGACGTCGCTCCGAGCCACAACTGCGCGGGTGCGCCGAGTCGCACTCTCGCCTGGTTCAACAACAACTCCGCATATGTCCTGAGTGAAGCGCCGCGCCGTACCACGCGTGCGTCGCAGTCCAGCTCGATCGCGAGACGTGTGCGGGCGAGACAATACCATGCGCCGGGATGCCACGGGATCAGTGCGACAAGTGTCCACATGGCTGCAAGCAGCAACGGATCTCGTGCTCGCTGATGCTCCGTCTCATGCATTACGACGAGATTGCTGTCATCGGTACCGTACTCGAGCATCCAGTGTGGTACGACAACCTCCGGGCGAAAGAGACCAATGACAGCGGGACCCGCGTGCGGAGCCACGCGAACTGCCTGACCAGCGAACTCGGTCACGTCCCAACGTCGCGCCATGTACCACACGCGAGCGTAGACAACGCAAACGAAGATCAGCAAGGCGGCGCTCGCTACACACCACACCAGAGCGAGAGCGTGACTCTGTACCGGCCCTATAGTATGTGCCGTATATGCGGCGGCGGAGCGCGGAAAGCCGATCACGGTACTGGCAACGCGGCCGAGCGTGGCCATGGCGCCGGTGTCGGTGAGACGGATCGTTGTCACTCGGCTTATCGGCGCAATCGCGAGCGGTGTCTGTGCTGGCGTCATCTGTTGCAGCGCCGAACGTCCACCGATGAGCAGGATCGCGATGGCGGCCGCCGCCCATGCGCCGCGCACCGGCCACTTCCAGAGCCGGAGCATCTTCTCAATCAACGCAGCAGCGCCGATGAGCGGCAACGTCACGATCAGGATGTAGACGACGATCGCGGCGGTCACGGCTCGCGCTCCAGCCTTTCGGCTATGAGACGCTGCATGCGCTCGAGCGCCGCGTTGCTGATACGCCGGTCGGAAACGAGCTGCGCGAACATGCGCTCGGCGGAGCCTTCGAAGATCGATTCCCTGATTCGCGCGAGCGCGCTCTTTCCTGCGCGTCGTGCGTCGATGGTGGGGAAATATCTGTGCGCGCGACCCTCCGGCTCATGTCGCACGCAGTTCTTCTCCTCCAGCGTCCGCAGTGCGGAGAGCACCGAGTTGTACGCGAG
>Ga0134125_10008980_pt1 | contig 11264 bp, 12 predicted proteins | sample KB31751_FD_96464 | JGI IMG/M metagenome (GOLD analysis project Ga0134125, IMG submission 96464) | Terrestrial soil microbial communities with excess Nitrogen fertilizer from Kellogg Biological Station, Michigan, USA - KB3-175-1 | ecosystem: Environmental > Terrestrial > Soil > Unclassified ...
AAATATTCAACCGTGCAGAACTGGTACCCCGGCGATAAAGAAGGCAAAGGCGGCATTTACAACTTTGTTACCAAGCGCGGTATATGCCTTGGCAACAATTCAAAAATATCGTGGACGCAAGTAGAAACCGGCTCAGCTATTACATGGAAATATCCTTCGGTGATATTGAAAGGCGATAACTCGGTTGGAGAATTTTATTCTATTGCTGTTACCAACAATATGCAGCAAGCCGATACCGGCACCAAAATGACTCACATTGGTAAAAATACCAAGAGCACTATTGTATCGAAAGGTATTGCGGCAGGCAAAAGCAACAACAGCTACCGTGGCCTTGTGCGTATAAACAGGGGAGCAACCAAAGCGCGTAATTTTTCGCAATGCGATTCATTGCTGATGGGTAACCGCTGCGGTGCGCACACATTCCCTTACATAGAAATTAACGACAAGTCTGCCATTGTGGAGCATGAAGCAACCACATCGAAAATTGGCGAAGACCAGATATTTTATTGCAACCAACGTGGTATTGATACTGAAAAAGCAATCGGCTTAATTGTAAATGGTTATTGCCGCGAGGTACTTAATAAACTGCCAATGGAATTTGCTGTTGAAGCACAGAAATTGCTTGCAGTAAGTTTGGAAGGAAGTGTTGGATAATTAGTCGTTAGTCATCAGTTAAAACAAGAACAACAAGTAAGATGTTAGAAATAAAAAACTTAAAAGTATCGGTTGAAGGGAAAGAGATCCTGAAAGGATTGAACCTGAAAGTGAACAAGGGCGAAGTGCATGCCATTATGGGCCCTAACGGCGCCGGTAAAAGTACACTAGCTTCAGTTATTGCCGGTAAAGAAGACTATGAAGTTACAGGCGGTTCTATACTTTTCAATGGAAAAGATATCCTTGAATTATCACCCGATGAGCGTGCTAAAGAAGGTGTATTCCTTGCATTCCAATACCCTATAGAAATACCCGGTGTTACAACCATCAACTTTTTAAAGACGGCAGTGAATGAAATTCGCGCTTACCGTGGAGAGGAACCTATGGAAGCAAAAGAGTTTCTTACCATGCTGAAAGAAAAACAAAAGCTTGTTCAGATAGACACCAACCTTACAGGCCGTTCAGTGAATGAAGGCTTTTCGGGTGGTGAGAAAAAACGCAACGAAATTTTCCAAATGGCTATGCTGAAACCTCAGCTGGCTGTGTTAGATGAAACCGACTCAGGCCTTGATATTGACGCATTGCGCATTGTAGCCGAAGGTGTTAACCGCCTGCGCTCAAAAGAAAACGCGTTCCTGGTAATTACCCACTACCAGCGCTTGCTGGAATATATTGTGCCTGACTTTGTACACGTGCTGTTCGATGGCCGCATTGTAAAATCGGGCAAGAAAGAATTAGCGCTTGAGCTGGAAGAAAAAGGCTACGACTGGATTAAAAAAGAATTTTCTGAAATACCTGCATAATGAGCGTTGTGGCCGAGAAGAAGAAAGAAGTAGCTGCCAAATGGCTCGAGGAATTTGAACTGACAACCCCAAACAGGTTGGGCGCTGCCAATGGTGAGGTTAAAACAAAGCAGGAAAAAGCGATAAAAGAGTTTTCTGAAATTGGTGTACCCGATAAAAAACTGGAAGACTTTAAATACACCAACGTACGCCTTTACCTGAACGATGAGTTTACGGTTAAAGGTGCATCTACACGTTTGCGCCAGAGCGATGTGCGTGACTTCTTCTTTGAGGGTCATGTATCTATTGTAACGGTGAATGGCAGGTTTGTAAAAGAACTTTCTTCCATGAAAAACCTTCCGAAAGAGGTGACAGTGAAAAACCTGTTTACCGCTTTGAAGGAAAATAAACAAACTACAGCAGCAGACATTAACAGCAGGGAGGACAAGCACAACCCGATGATAATGATGAACACTGCTTTATCTTTCGATGGATTATTTATTGAAGTACCGGCAGGATATGTTTGCAATGAGACTATACATATTGTGAACATTAGCAGCGGCAATGTGAAAGCATTGTACAATCCGCGTAATGTTATTAAAGTTGGCGAAGGTGCAAGCCTTACCGTAATTGAATCTTACCAATCGGTTGACCTTCTTGAAAAGATATTTACCAATGCGGTTACTGAAATAACGGTTGGAAAGGATGCCACACTGAACAACTACATCCTACAGAATGATGATGCGCTTGCCAACCAAAGCAATGTGCACCAGGTAACTGTAGGCAATGCGGGTAAGTTTAACAGTGTAACTGTGACCGTTAACGGTGGCATGGTGCGCAATGATTTGAACATTGCCATTAATGGCGAGAATTGCGAAATACACATGCATGGGCTGTTTGTTGTAAAAGATGGGCACCATATTGACAACCATACATTGGTTGAACATAATATGCCCAACTGTTTCAGCAACGAATTATATAAAGGCATTATTGGCGACGGTGGTACAGGAGTGTTTAACGGAAAAATTTATGTGCACCAGGATGCGCAGAAGACCAACGCCTACCAGAGCAACAAAAATATTTTGCTCGGCGACAAGGCCACAATAAACACCAAGCCACAGCTTGAAATTTATGCCGACGATGTGAAATGTTCACACGGCACTACTACCGGCAGAATAGATGAAGATGCCCTGTTCTACCTGCAAACAAGGGGATTGAACGAAAACCTGGCACGTAAAGTATTATTGAAAGCCTTTACAGGCGAGATAAGCGATACCATCAACGATGACGCTTTCCGCCGTTATATCGAGGAGATAATACAGGGCCATATTGCGTAACTTTGCATTATGGATACAATGGTTAAATCAGCAAAAACTACTGAACTGGATGTAGAAAGCATCCGCAAGGAGTTTCCTATACTTTCGGTAAAGGTGCATGGTAAGCCTTTGGTTTACTTCGATAATGCTGCATCGTCGCAAAAACCGCTGTTTGTTATTAAGGCCATTGAAAAATATTACGAAACGGTAAACAGCAACGTTCACCGTGGGGTGCATCATTTAAGCAGCCTTGCAACCGACCAGTTCGAGGCATCGCGCAAAACCATTGCCGCACATTTGAATGCGCATCCTGATGAAGTAATATATACACGCGGCACTACTGAGGCCATTAACCTTGTAGCATTTTCATTCGGAGAGGTTTTTGTAAAGGAAGGAGATGAAATTATCATCTCGCAAATGGAGCATCACTCCAACATAGTGCCTTGGCAAATGCTTTGCCAACGTAAAAAAGCAACCTTGAAAGTTATTCCCATAACTGAAAAGGGCGAGTTGAAAATGGATGAGTACAAAAAATTACTCTCCGCTAAAACAAAACTGGTAGCTGTTTGTCATGTGTCTAATTCACTGGGCACAATAAACCCTGTTGAAGAAATTATTGAACTGGCTCACGCGAAAAATATACCTGTATTGTTAGACGGCGCACAGGCCATGCCGCATATAAAGGTTGATATGAAAAAACTCGATGCCGATTTTTACTGCTTCTCGGGCCATAAAGTATATGGGCCAACGGGCATTGGTATTTTATATGGTAAAGAAAAATGGCTGAAGCAAATGGTTCCTTACCAGGGCGGAGGCGAAATGATAAAAGAAGTGAAACTGGAAGGAAGCACCTACCAGGAACCTCCGTTGCGCTTTGAGGCCGGTACACCAAATATTGAAGGCTCTATTGTACTTGGCACCGCTATTGATTACATGAACAATATTGGCTTAGATAAAATTGCACAGCACGAACATAAGTTACTGGAATACGCCACAGAAAAACTGGGCACTATTGAAGGCCTGCATATCGTTGGACAAGCAAAGAATAAAACAAGCATAGTAGCTTTTATTATTGACGGGCTTCATCCATACGATATAGGTGTAATACTTGATCAGCTTGGAATAGCTGTCCGTACCGGGCACCATTGCACACAACCTATAATGGATTGCTTTGGCATACCGGGAACTGTGCGCGCTTCGTTTTCGTTTTATAATACCATTGAAGAAGTTGACGCCCTTGTTGCAGGGGTTAAGAAAGCGATAGGGATGTTGAAATAATTACCTTTACAACATTATGACATTATCGCACAAACCCGCCCACCCTATAGTTTTCTTTATACTTTCGTTGCCCTATGGCATTACCACAGGGCTTGTGCAGGTTGAGTTTGGCGATCTCTATCAGAAAGCAGGGGTTTCTACCGAACAGATTGCACTACTACTCGGCTCTACGCTTATTCCCAACATTATCAAATTTATCTGGGCTCCGCTGGTTGATACTACACTATCGTTGAAGAAATGGTATGTACTTACTGCCATATTATCTGCTATAGGAATAGTGGCATCGGGGATGTTGCCTGTGAAAGAATCTAGCCTGGCATTATTAAATACAATTACGGTACTTACTAATATAGCAGTGGGCTTTACCTATATGGTAGCAACAGGGTTAGCTGCGCATGATACTCCGCATGAACTGCGTGGTAAGGTTGGCGGATATTCACAAGCAGGAAACATTGGTGGCCTTGGTTTAGGCGGTGGGCTTGGCTTGTGGCTTGCTATTGAATTTAAATCGGTAATACTTTCTGTAGTTGTGCTTGCCATAATTACGCTGGCGACATGCTTCTCGCTCTTCTTTGTGAAGGAGCCTGTATCAACCGTTAAAACAGGTAAAGCCACAGAAACATTGGGAAATCTTTTCAAAGATATTTGGGGAAGCATAAAAACAAAATTCGGTTTACTTGCACTTATTTTATGTTTCCTTCCACTTGGTACAGGTGCTATATCCGGCTTCTTTTCCGATTTGCATACCTATTGGAATGCAAGCGATTCAACTGTTGAGATATTTATAGGAGTTATCGGCGGGCTTATTACATCGGCAGGCTGCCTTGTGGGTGGGTGGATCTGCGACCGTATGGAGCGACAAAAAGCTTACATAATATTTGGCTGGCTGAATGCAATGGTGGCAGCAGGTATGGTGTTCTCACCTCATACCGAAATCCTCTATATCATCTGGACCTCTATCTATGCTTTCACTCTCGGTTTCTGCTTTGCAGCCTTCAGCGCATTTGTGTTCGAGGCTATTGGCAAGGGAGCAGCTGGCACCAAATACACTGTATTTAGTTCATTATCGAATGCGCCAATTTATGCGGTGACTATTGCAGAAGGCTGGACCCAGACAAAGTTTGGCCTTAACTGGATGTTCAATATTGAGCTGATGTGCGCACTGGTAGCTACTATACTGTTTTTCATCACATTCAAGGCATTAGGAATAGGTAAGCTTACACCCATTGAAACATAGGCTAAGATATGCGTAATGTGTAACTTTGCATTGTAATATGAGCATTGAGGAAAGAGAAAAAGAACTGGTTGAAGAGTTTGCCCTCTTCGACGACTGGATGGGGAAGTATGAGTACATCATAGACCTTGGAAAAGATGTGCCTATGATTGCCGATAAGTATAAAGATGATAATCATTTGATAAAAGGATGCCAGAGTAAAGTGTGGTTACATTCGGAGATGAAAGACGGACATATATATTATACAGCAGATAGCGATGCCATGATAACCAAAGGACTTGTGGCCATGGTGATAAGTGTATTAACCGGCCATACTCCTGAAGAGATCTTGAATGCAAAACTTGATTTTATAAATCAAATCGGGCTGCATGATCACCTTTCACCTACTCGCTCCAATGGTTTATTATCTATGGTAAAACAAATAAAGTTAGACGCTGCTGCCCACAGGGCGATAAAAAATTAGTAATTAGCAATTAATAATTAGTAATCTACGCGGAAAGCGATTAAAAATGAAAACGGATAATATAATACAAGAAAAGAGTTACGCCTTTGCAATAAGGATTGTAAACTTGTATCGTTATCTGACGGAAAAGAAAAAGGAATATGTGTTATCGAAACAAGTATTGAGAAGTGGAACGTCAATCGGGGCTAATATTGAAGAAGGTATAGGCGGACAATCGAAGAAAGACTTTTATGCTAAACTGAATATTGCGTATAAAGAGGCCCGCGAAACAAACTTCTGGCTTAGATTACTAAAAGACACTAATTATATCTCAGCTAAAGAAGCAAAGTCATTAATAGAAGATTGTAATGAGATATTAAGGATAATTACAGCAATTATTAATACAATGAAGAAGCAATTGAATTACTAATTATTAATTGCTAATTACTAATTAAAGAAAGAAAATGCCAGCGGTTATACATACAGTGAACGAGGAACTAAGCACCAAAGTAATTGACATGCTTAAGACCTGCTATGATCCTGAAATACCAGTAGACATTTGGGAGCTCGGCCTTATTTACGAAATACATGTTAACGAAGCCAGCGAGGTGCGTGTGGTTATGACCCTAACCTCTCCATCATGCCCTGTAGCTGAAACGCTGCCACCTGAAGTGGAACAAAAGATAAAAGATATTGAAGGTGTTGCATCATGCAAAGTAGAACTCACCTTTGACCCGCCCTGGGAAAAAGAGATGATGAGCGAAGTAGCTCAACTTGAGCTGGGGTTCATGTAAATCGGCCATTTCGGTACGCTCACCGATTATTCTTTTGCCGTAGCCTTATTTTGCTTACCTTAGAAGTATTACACATCAGGCACTTAGCCTTGTCTGAGTTAAGAATTTAATCCTGCCCCATGGATGAACAAGCATCTGCAACTGCACATTTTTCTGGTATCGACCGTGATACCGTAAAACTTCTCCGTATACCATTCTCTTACTTTCTTATGCCTGTTTTTTTCTTTGCCCTTAGCCAGGCAAGTGATATTAACTGGCTCCACGCAGCATTATGTTTTGTGGTATTGCACCTCTTCACCTACCCTGCCAGTAATGGCTACAATAGTTATATGGACCAGGATGAAACAAGCATTGGTGGATTGGAACATCCACCCAAGCCGACCAAAAAATTATTCTACGTTACACTATTGCTCGATGTTGTCGGTTTAGCGTTAGCATTGGCTATAAACATTTACTTTTTTGCCGGAGCTTTTATTTACACACTGGCATCGCGCGCATATAGCTATAAAGGCATACGCCTGAAGAAGTATCCTATACTCGGGTTCCTTACAGTTGTTATTTTCCAGGGTGCAGTTACATTTTGGATGATCTACTCAGGGGTAAATACATCTCCGTTATTGTTAAATACACAATCGTTAATGGTATTAATTGCCTGTTCGTTTCTTATAGGCGGCGTTTATCCTTTAACGCAAGTCTACCAGCATGAGGCTGACCTTGCCAGTGGCGACATAAGCATAAGCAGCAAATTGGGTGTGAAGGGCACTTTTATTTTCTCGGCTCTCATGTTCATTTTTTCCAATGCATGGCTTTACTTCTATTTTAATTCGCTGCATGCCCTTAATTATTTTCTCATGTTCCAGGCCTTCCTGCTGCCGGTAATCATCTATTTTGTTGCGTGGTTTATAAAAGTGATAAAAGATAAAAAAGAAGCATCGTTTAAAAATACTATGCGGATGAACCTAACTGCATCTACCTGCATGAATTTGTGTTTTATAACCATGCTGATCTTAAACCTGCTGAAATGAGTGTGATAGTAAACATAGCTACGGGAGTACCTGAAAACAAATTCAGCCAGGCAATATTGGCTGAGTTCATGGGCGAGGCATTACAGTTTGATGAAACAGAGAAAAAAAGGTTGCGTTTGCTCTATGCAAAAAGCGGTATTGAAACCCGTTACTCAGTAATACGCGATTATGGATGCAGTATTGAAGAAAGAACATTTTTCCCCAAGACGAGGAACCTGGTTCCCTTCCCCGACCTGGAACAGCGCATGGCTGTATTTAACAGAACAGCCCCGGGGCTTTGCCTGAAAGTGATTGAAGAGTGTCTGAAAAATAAGATTGATAAAAGCCAGGTAACACATTTAATTACAGTTTCATGCACAGGTATGGCTGCGCCAGGCTTAGACATAGAAATAGTTCAGCAGATGCAGCTGAGTGAAAATATAAACCGTACCAGTGTAAACTTTATGGGCTGCTATGCTGCCATACATGCGCTGAAGCAAGCCGACTATATATGCAAAAGCGACCCCGATGCTATTGTGCTTGTGGTATGCGTTGAATTGTGTTCTATTCATTTTCAGAAAATAAACGACCCCGATAATATTACCGCCAACCTGCTATTTGCCGATGGAGCCGCAGCTGCACTTATACTACCCGATGAACTTGCAAAGAAGAAGAACATGCACGGATTCGCTATGCAACGCTTCTATTCGCATATTGAGCTGAACGGTAAGAGTGACATGGCATGGCAGCTATCGTCGCATGGGTTTTTGATGACCTTAAGCGCATACATACCGCAATTGTTGGAGAGCGGCATTAAGCAGCTGTTCGATAAGGCAATTGAGAAACTAGGCATAACACAACACGACATAACGCATTGGGCAATTCACCCCGGCGGTAAAAAGATACTGGAGGTTATACAGGAACAATTGAGCCTTTCGAAACATGATTTGGAAAGCTCGTACAAGGTGCTGAATGATTATGGCAATATGTCGTCGTCGACTGTGCTTTTTGTGCTGAAAGATATAATGGACCGTGAACCGAAAGCGGGCGACAAGGCCTTCAGCGTGGCATTCGGGCCGGGGCTTACCATGGAATCGTTAATACTGGAGCATGTTTAAAACGCGGAGCTACAAAAAGGAAATGCTCGATGAGCCCGATATAGCAAAAGACCTGCTCTACCAAAACCTGAAAGAACTCGATATAGTAAATACCTACTTGGGCGGGCATGCAGTTTCGCTGAAAGGGATTAAGAAAAGTATAAACGGAAGAACAGGCCCCATTACTATTGCCGATATTGGCTGCGGTGGTGGCGACTCGCTGAAAGCCATTGCATTGTGGGCGAAGAAGAACGGCGCCAATGTGCGACTTATAGGAATCGACTTAAAAGAAGATTGCATTGAATACGCTAAGGCTGCCTGCGAGGGTTTGCCCAACATTAGTTTCAGGTGCGATGATTTCAGAAACACATTCACAGGTGAAAACAATCCTGCTATAATTCATGCCTCACTTTTCTTTCATCATTTTATGGAAGATGATATTGTTGCATTTTTAAAATCGTGCAAACAGAATGGTGCCATAGCCGTAATAAACGACCTTCAGAGAAATCCTATTGCTTACTATTCTATAAAATTCCTCACGAGCATTTTCTCTAAATCTCCCTTGGTTAAAAACGACGCGCCCCTTTCGGTACTGCGCGGATTTAAAAAACGGGAATGGGTAAAAATGATTGAGCAGGCGGGCATTACAAATTACTCCGTTGCAAACCGCTGGGCCTTCAGGCACCTTATAATTACATACCCCAATGGAAACTAAGGTGTTCGATTGCGCGATTATCGGAGGAGGCCTCGCAGGGCTCACGCTCTCCATACAACTTGCCAACGCGGGCCATTCGGTGGTGCTGTTCGAGAAAGAAAAGTATCCCTTCCACAAGGTATGTGGGGAATATATTTCAATGGAAAGCTATAACTTCCTTGAGCGATTGGGAGTGCCTTTATCATCTATGGGCCTGCCCATGATTACTGAAGTAGGCATATCGTCGCCTAACGGGAATATGCTAAAACGCAAGCTTGACCTGGGCGGTTTTGGCATCAGTCGTTATACCCTCGATTCGACATTGGCAAAGATTGCAACTGCTAAAGGTGTGCTGGTGCTTGAAGAAACCAAAGTGGCAGATGTATCTTTCGTCGGAACGATATTTACTATAAATGCTGGCAAAGAAACCTATAGAGCCAGAGTAGCATGCGGGGCATTTGGTAAAAAATCGTCACTCGACAGAATTTTGCAGCGCCCATCTGTAAACGGGCATGAAAAGAAAAAGAACTACCTGGCTGTGAAATACCATGTAACTACCGACCTTCCGGCAAACCGTATTGAGCTGCACAATTTTAAAAACGGGTATTGCGGCATTTCAAAGGTCGATAGCGATAAATATTGCCTATGTTACCTGACCGATTCAGAAAACCTGAAAGAGAATGGCAATAGCATAAAAGAAATGGAAAAGAATGTGTTGATGCAAAACCCTTTTCTTAAAAAGTATTTCTCCGAGGCTGTTTTTTTAAATGAACAGCCCTACACCATTTCGCAAATTACATTCGACAAAAAATCGTGTATAGATAAACATATACTTATGCTAGGCGATTCAGCTGCTACTATTGCCCCACTGTGCGGAAACGGCATGAGCATGGCCATGCATGCCGGTTACTTGTTATCGCCTTTAATACAGCAATATGTGAAGGGCAATATTTCGCGTGAACAACTGGAAGGCGATTACACCAAGCTGTGGAATGATATGTTTGCTACACGGGTTAAGACGGGCAAATACTTACAATCTTTATTCGGAAAAGAAATACTGACCAATGCTACCATTGGTTTGCTGAAACACACTCCTGTAATTACCGATAAGCTTATTAAGCTTACGCATGGGGAGGTTTTCTAGGTCAGAGACCTTTTATTCCTATATTTGGTTCAAGTGCTATGACTAAGAAAATTTATATCAGAGATGGCCGCGCCCCCGTTCCAAAAAGCGAAGTTACCTCTAGGGTAATGAGCGCCAATAAGGCGAAGAATACCAAGCCTGAAGTGATACTTAGAAGAGCACTTTGGGCGAATGGGCTAAGAGGGTATAGGTGTAATTACAAAAAGGCCCCCGGAAGGCCAGATATTGCATTTCCTAAGAAAAAGATTGCCATCTTCGTTAATGGGTGCTTCTGGCATCGATGTCCGCATTGTAAATTACCATTACCAAAGAGTAATCAAGATTTCTGGAAGACTAAATTTGAGGCAAATAAGAAAAGAGATAGAGAAAAAGTGACTTTGTTAGGGAAAGAAGGTTGGAAAGTTTTTATAATTTGGGAGTGCGAGATTCCTAAAAAAAATCAATCTTTGTTTAACTTACTCACAAGAAAGTAAGCCACCTAAATGTAATTATGGATAAGGACACTTCTAATATTAATGTCGTCGAGCTTTTTGCTGGTGTTGGTGGTTTTCGCTTAGGTTTGGAAAAAGCCTCAAAAAAGTATAAAATAGTATGGAGTAACCAATGGGAACCAGGCACTAAGAAGCAGGATGCATCGGAGATCTATGTTAAACGATTCGGATCAAAGAGCCATACTAACATAGATATTGCAAAAGTTTCCTCAATAGAAATACCAAAGTTCAATCTATTGGTTGGCGGCTTCCCATGCCAAGACTATTCTGTTGCTAGAACATTAAAACAGTCCGCCGGTATTGAAGGAAAAAAGGGAGTACTTTGGTGGGAAAT
>Ga0134125_10008982_pt1 | contig 11263 bp, 13 predicted proteins | sample KB31751_FD_96464 | JGI IMG/M metagenome (GOLD analysis project Ga0134125, IMG submission 96464) | Terrestrial soil microbial communities with excess Nitrogen fertilizer from Kellogg Biological Station, Michigan, USA - KB3-175-1 | ecosystem: Environmental > Terrestrial > Soil > Unclassified ...
CACCCAGGCCTATTTCACCGCCGCGACCATGGTCATCGCGGTGCCGACCGGCATCAAGATCTTCTCCTGGGTCGCGACGATGTGGGATGGCTCGATCGAGTTCAAGACGCCGATGCTCTGGGCGATCGGCTTCATCTTTCTCTTCACGGTCGGCGGGGTGACGGGCGTGGTGCTCGCCAATGCGGGCGTCGACCACTATCTGCACAACACCTATTACGTCGTGGCGCATTTCCACTACGTTCTGTCGCTCGGCTCGTTCTTTGGGATTATTGCCGGTTTCTATTACTGGATCGGCAAGATGTCGGGCCGGCAATACAACGAGACCTTCGGGCGGATCCATTTCTGGACGACCTTCATCGGCGTGAACATTACGTTCTTCCCGATGCACTTCCTCGGTCTTGCCGGCATGCCGCGCCGCATCAGCGATTATCCCGATGCTTTCGCCGGCTGGAACATGGTGGCTTCGATCGGCGCGTTCATCACCTTCGCTTCGACGCTGTGGTTCGTCTTCGTCGTGTTCCACACGCTCTTTGCGGGCAAGCGCGTCGGCGCGAATTATTGGGGTGAGAGCGCCACGACCTTGGAATGGACGCTGCCGTCGCCGCCGGCGTTCCATTCCTATGACGAATTGCCGGTGATCGCGTCCTCGCCGGCGCATCACTGAGCGCGATGGCAGACCTCTCCGCCAACCTCGTCGGCGCGCCCGCGGCGGTGCCAGCGCGCGTTGCCGCGGCGGGGAATGCTACCGCGAGCAGTGCCGTCGGCAGCGTCGCCGATTATTTCGCGCTGCTGAAGCCTCGGGTGATGTCGCTCGTCGTCTTCACCGGCTGGGCCGGGCTCTATCTCGCACCGGGTCATCTCAACCCGTTCCTCGGTTTCGTTGCCGTGCTCTGTATCGCGGTCGCCGCCGGCGCGTCGGGTGCGATCAATATGTGGTACGACCGCGACATCGACGCTGTGATGGAGCGCACCAAGGACCGGCCGATCCCGGCGGGCCGCGTCGCGGCGGGCGATGCGCTCGGCTTCGGCGTCATCCTCGCGATCGGCTCGGTCACGCTGATGGCGCTGGCGCTCAATATCGTCGCCGGCATCCTCCTGGCGATCACAATCGGGTTTTATGTCTTCATCTACACGGTGTGGCTGAAGCGCCGTACGCCGCAGAACATCGTCATCGGTGGCGCCGCGGGCGCGTTCCCGCCGATCGTCGGCTGGGCCGCGGTGACCGGGCAGATCGGCCTGCCGGCGCTCGTTCTCTTCGCGCTGATCTTCTTCTGGACGCCGCCGCATTTCTGGGCGTTGTCGCTCTATCGCACCGGCGATTACGCCAAGGCCGGCGTGCCGATGTTGCCGGTGGTGGCGGGCGCACGCGAGACCAAGAAGCAGATGCTGCTCTACACCGTTGCGCTCTGGCCGATGGCGGTGGCGCCGACCCTGCTGCATGCCGCGAGCTGGTTCTATGGCGCGCCGGCGCTTGCGATCTCGGCGGTCTTCACGCTCTGCGCCATCCGCGTGATGCGCGATCCGGGCGACCGCGCCGCCAAGCAGATGTTCGGCTTCTCGCTGCTCTATCTCTTCCTGTTGTTCGCGCTATTGGTCGCCGACCGCGCGCTGGGTTTCGCGGTGGCGTCGTGAGCTGGCTGGCGATGGATCCCCAAGACAAGCGGCGACGTGCGAAGAACCTGGCGCTACTCGGGATTCTCGCAGTGGTGGTCGTCCTGCTTTACGTCATCACCATGGTCCGCCTCGGGGCGCAGCTATGAGCGCGCCAAACGGCGAGAATGCCGGCAAGCAGCGTAAAGGCCTGACCGCCGGCGCGCTGCTCGGCATCGTCGTGGCGATGTCGGTGCTGGTCGGCTTCTCGGTGCCGCTCTATCGCCTGTTCTGCGCCGCGACGGGGTACAACGGCACGACGCAGCGCGTGACCGAAATCGCAAGCGAGATCGTCAAGGATCGCACCATCACCGTGCAATTCGATGCCAATGTCGCGCCGGGCCTCGATTGGCAATTCTACCCGGAGCAGCGTTCGGTCAAGGTTCATCCCGGCGAGACCAAGGTCATCAAGTACAAAGCCTTCAACATGAGCAAGCAGCCGGTAACCGGCACGGCGACCTTCAACGTCACGCCGTCGAAAGCGGGTCTCTATTTCGACAAGCTGCAATGCTTCTGCTTCAGCGCGCAGCATCTGGCACCTGGCCAGAGCGCCGATCTCGCGGTGCAGTTCTTCGTCGATCCGGATATCGTGAAGGATCACGAAGACGACGATGTCGATACGATCACGCTGAGCTACACCATGTTCCGCTCCAAGGACGACGAGAAACCCGTCCAGTCCTCGGCGCTTCCCAGCAACACCACCTCAATCAATTGAGCCGTGCGAGCAAGCCATGACCACTGAGCCCCTCGAGCCCGAACATTTCGACTATCACGGCCATCACCATCCCTATCACCTGGTCGAGCCCAGCTTCTGGCCGCTCCTCGGCTCGCTTTGTGCGGGCGTCCTCACCGCCGGTGCCGTCTGGTGGATGCATGGCGGCGCGTGGTGGGTCATGGTCCTCGGCTTCCTCGGCGTGCTGTCGATCATGTACGTGTGGTGGCGCGACGTCATCCACGAGGCGGTGTTCGGCGGCTTCCACAATCCGGTCGTGCAGATCGGCCTGCGCTTCGGCATGGCGCTGTTCATCGCCTCGGAGGTGATGTTCTTCGCGGCCTTCTTCTGGGCCTATTTCAGTGCCGCGCTTTATCCGACCGAGGCGATGGGCGGGATATGGCCGCCGAAAGGCATCCATCCCTTCGATCCCTTCGAATTGCCGTTCCTCAACACGCTGATCCTTTTGACCTCGGGCACGACGGTGACTTGGGCGCATCACGCGCTGCTGGAAAATGACCGCAAGGGGCTGATCCAAGGCCTGACCTTGACGGTCATTCTCGGCCTCTGCTTCACCGGTTGCCAAGCCTGGGAATATAGCCATGCCGCTTTCGGCTTCACCCAGGGCATGTATCCGTCGACCTTCTTCATGGCGACCGGCTTTCACGGCGCGCATGTCATTATCGGCACGACGTTTCTGTTCGTGTGCCTTATCCGCGCGATCAAGGGCCAGTTCCGTCCCGACCATCATTTCGGCTTCGAGGCGGCGGCGTGGTACTGGCACTTCGTCGACGTCGTCTGGCTGTTCCTCTTCATCTGTATCTATTGGTGGGGCAGCGTCGGCGCCGCGGTCGGCGAATAATCAATGGAGAAGGCGGATCGGTATCCGCCGGTCCCCGTGCTCGCGGCGGCTTTGCGCTGCCGCTGTCCGCGCTGCGGTGAAGGCAAGCTCTTCAACGGTCTGCTGACAGTGGCGCCGCGCTGCGCCGCTTGCGGCCTCGATCTCGCCGCGCAGGACGCGGGCGACGGGCCCGCGGTCTTCGTCGTGCTGATCCTCGGCGCCCTCGTCGTCGGCCTCGCGATATTCGTCGAGGTCAAATTCGCGCCGCCTTTCTGGGTGCATATCGTCCTGTGGACGCCGGTCGTGATCGGCGGTGCGATCGCCATGCTGCGGCCGCTCAAGGCCTGGCTCATCGCGATGCAGTATCGGCATCATTTGCTTGATGTCTCGTAGTTATATGTTCGTCATTGCAAGGAGCGTAGCGACGAAGCAATCCCAGGGGCAGCGTGTGATGCCCTGGATTGCTTCGCTTCGCTCGCAATGACGACGCTGGAAAAGCGTCGAAGCCTCCTCTGGCCTACCATCTGGTCGGCGCTCGGCTTGTTGCTGCTGCTGGGTCTCGGCACCTGGCAGGTGCAGCGTCTCCACTGGAAGGAGGGGCTGATCGCCGAGCGCAACGCCGCGCTCGCCGCCACGCCGGTGCCGCTGCCGAAGACTCTCGATGAGGCGCGCGCGCTCGAATTCCATCCGGTGCGCGCCGAAGGCGAATTCCTCAACGACCATGAGCTCTATCTCAACGCCCAGTCGCTGAAGGGCGCCGCCGGTTTCCACATCGTCACGCCGTTCCGCCTGTCGGACGGGACGATCGTCTTCATCGATCGCGGCTTCGTGCCGACCGACCGCCAAGCTCCCGCGACGCGGGAAGCGGGCGAGATCGCCGGGCCGACCGCCGTGACAGGATTGCTGCGCCTGCCCGAGCCGCCAGGCTGGTTCACGCCGGCCAACGAGCCCGCGAAGAATTCGTGGTTCTCGGTTGATCTCCCGGCGATGGCCCAAGCGACGGGAATAGGGGCTGCCGGTGTCGGCAGCGCGCGGCCTTTCTATATCGACGCCGATAAGACGCCGGTGCCGGGCGGCTGGCCGCAAGGCGGGCAGACCATCACCGACCTGCCCAACAACCATCTGCAATACGCGATCACCTGGTACGCCTTGGCGGTAGCGCTGGTCGCGATCTATATCCGCTTCGCCCTTCGTCGCCGCCGGAGCAGCTTATGACAGCCAGTCCTTACGCCACGCTCGAAGCCCGTTTCCGCCGTCTCGGCGCGCTCGGCGAGGCGCAGGCGGTGCTGCATTGGGATCTGGCGACGCAGATGCCGGATGGCGGCGCCGAGGCGCGGGCCGAGCAGCTGGCGACTTTGAAGCTCATCCGCCACGATCTGCTGGCCGATCCGGCGCTGCCCGATCTGCTGCAAGGTGCCGAGGCGCAGAACGATCTCGATCCGTGGCAGCGCGCCAATCTCGGCGAGATGCGCCGCTCCTGGCTGCATGCCACGGCGGTGCCGGCCGATCTTGTCGAGGCCTCATCGAAAGCCGATTCCGCTTGCGAGATGGTGTGGCGCCAGGCGCGGCCGGCGAATGATTTCGCACGCGTATTGCCGGCACTGCAAAAGGTGCTCGACCTGACGCGCCAGGTCGCGGCGGCGAAAGCGGCCAAGCTCGGCGTATCGCAATACGACGCGCTCCTCGATCAATACGAGCCCGGCGGCAGCAGCGCGGCGGTCGATCGCGTCTTCGAACCTTTCGCCGCGCGTTTGCCCGGCCTGATCGACGAGGCGATCGCAACACAGTCGCGGCGGCCGGCACCGCTCGTGCCGCAAGGTCCGTTTCCGATCGCGAAGCAGCGCGCCGCCGGCGTGAAGCTGATGGAAGCCATCGGCTTCGATTTCAATCACGGTCGGCTCGATGTCAGCCTGCATCCGTTTTCCGGCGGCACGCCCGACGATGTCCGCATCACCACGCGCTACGAGGAAGAGGATTTCAGCCGCGCGCTGATGGGCGTGCTGCATGAGACCGGCCATGCGATGTATGAGCGCGGCCTGCCGGCGGAATGGCGGCGTCAGCCCGTCGGCCGCGCCCGCGGCATGAGCCTGCACGAAAGCCAATCGCTGCTGATCGAGATGCAGGTCTGCCGCTCGCGCGAATTCCAGACCTTTCTGGCACCGATCCTGCGCGAGGCCTTCGGCGCCAGCGGCCCCGCATGGGAAGCCGACAACCTCTATCGCCTCGGCACGCAGGTCGAGCGCAGCTTCATCCGCGTCGATGCCGACGAGGTCACCTATCCGGCGCATGTCATCCTGCGCTACCGGCTGGAGAAGGCGCTGCTCGCGGGTGAGCTCGCGCTGAAGGATCTGCCTGGCGCGTGGAATGACGGCATGAAGGCGCTCCTCGGCATCGTGCCGCCGGACGATCGCCAGGGCTGTCTCCAGGACATCCACTGGTTCGACGGCGCCTTCGGCTATTTCCCGACCTACACGCTTGGCGCGATGACCGCAGCGCAGCTTTTCGCTGCCGCCAAGCGCGCCGATCCCGGCATCGTGCCGGGGATTGAAAAAGGCGAATTCGCGCCGCTGATGGCCTGGCTGCGCGCCAACGTCCATGGCAAGGCGTCGCGCTTCTCGACCGCGGAAATCATTACCCAGGCGACCGGGAAACCGCTCGATCCGGCGGTGTTCGAGGCCCATTTGCGGGCGCGGTATATCGCCGCCTGACCCTGTAAATCCGCGCGATTCCGCTCTAAATTCGCCCCTTCCAAAAGGAGGCGCGTATGGCCCTGTTCGTTCTGATTGCCGAGTTGCAGGTAAAGCCCGAAGCGGTCGAGAAATTCATTCCGCTGATCATGGCCAATGCCAACACTTCGGTGCATACCGAGAAGGGCTGCATGCAATTCGACGTGACGCAGCAGACTGACGATCCGACCAAATTCTCCCTATATGAGATCTATGCCGACCAGGCCGCGTTCGAGCTTCACGGCAAGACGCCGCATGTGCAGGATTTCTTTGCGAAGACCAAGGATATGATCGTCGGCCGCGGCGCGAAACGCCTGACCCGGCTCGCGGGTTTCCACAAGCATTGAGGCATAACTGACCTGTCATGAGTGATGTCGTTGCGCCGCTGCGGGTGCGGGTCCATTCCGTCACCTGGGAAGCGGAAGGCATTTTTTCCTATGAGCTGCGCGATCCCTCGGGCGCGCAATTGCCGCCATTCACCGCGGGCGCGCATATCGATCTCAACCTGCCGACCGGGCTGGTGCGCTCCTATTCGCTGACCAACCCGCAGGACGAACGGCATCGCTATGTCGTCGCAGTGCAGAAGGATCGCGTCAGCCGCGGCGGCTCGACCTGGGTGCATGACAAGCTCAAGACCGGCGACATCATCACGATCAGCGCGCCGCGCAACAATTTCCCGCTCGCCGAGGATGCCAAGCATACGCTGTTGATCGCCGGCGGCATTGGCGTGACGCCGCTCTGGTGCATGATGCAGCGCCTCGTGTCGCTCGGCCGCAGCTTCGAGCTGATCTATTGCGCGCGCACGCCGAAAGACGCCGCCTTCCGCGAGTTGATGGAAGCGACGAACGGCAAGGCCGCCGGCAAGGTCACGTTCAACTACGACGGTGTGCCGGGCGGCAAGATGCTCGATCTCGCCGCGGTGACGAGTGCGGCGGCGCCTGATACGCATATCTATTGCTGTGGTCCGCTGCCGATGCTCGAAGCCTTCGAGACGGCGACCAAGGATCTGCCGCGCGAGCACGTGCATGTCGAATACTTCACCGCCAAGGACGCGCCGGCGGCCGAAGGCGGCTTCACCGTCGTGCTGGCGAAGAGCGGCAAGAGCTTCCAGATCCCGCCGGGCAAGACCATTCTCGAGACCTTGCTCGATGCCGGCATCAATGTCGCCTCGTCCTGCCTTGAAGGCGTCTGCGGCACCTGCGAGACGCGTGTGCTCGAAGGCGTGCCTGATCACCGCGACGTGGTGCTGACCGAATCCGAGCGCAAGGCGAGCAAGACAATAATGATCTGCTGCTCGGGCTCGAAGAGCGAGCGGCTGGTTTTGGACCTCTAGAAAGCGCGCGCCGCTTCGGCGCGCGCTCGAATCTCGTTCTACGCTGTTTCTATTTCTTCTCGCCCTATTTCTTTTCACCGGGGGCGCGGTAATCGACTTTCTTGTCGAGCACCTTGTCGAGTTCCTCGGGCGCGAGCAGCGGCGTGGTCTTGATCCGGGCCTGTCCACTAGCTGCGACCTTCAGGGCAAAGCGCGCGGCGGCGCCGTTGTCCGGCAAATCGAGGATCGCCACCACGTCATTGTCCCCGAAAGCGAAATAGAAGCTTTCGAGTGTGCCGCCGAGCGACGCGATGGCTCTGGCAACGGCAGCCCTCCTTGTGGTGCCGCTGTCCGCGGCCAGCCCCTTGACACCCTCAGCGTTGTAAGATGCTTGAGCCAGGTATTTTGGCATCACATCCTCCCATCTTGTCTGAGATGCGCGAAAACTGCGCGGCTCCATGATACGCCTACATCGTGTCGGTACCCAAATCTTGCGCTATCCTTCTGGTGGGACTAGGCTTTTTTGCTTGGACCCCGTGGCCTCAGGATATAGCCGTTGCCCTATCTCAGTACCCGCGACCGCCGTCAGCCACCCGAACGCGTCCCCTTCGACGCGGTGCTGCGCGACGGGCTCGCACATGATGGCGGGCTCTATCTGCCGGCCGAGTGGCCAAAGCTTTCGGCCGCCGATCTGACGGCGCTGCGCGGCAAGTCCTATGCCGAGATCGCGCTGCGCGTCACGACGCCCTTCCTCGACGGCATCGTCGCGCCCAAGCAATGGGAGAAGATGATCGCCGAGGCGTATGCCGATTTCGACGATCCCGAGATCGCGCCGCTGAAACCACTTGGCGACGGCTTCTGGCTCGAGGAGTTGTTTCACGGCCCGACGCTCGCCTTCAAGGATTACGCGCTGCAACTCGTCGGCAAGCTTTTCGAATATGTGCTGGAGGAGCGTCGCGCGCGCGTCACGATCATCGGCGCGACCTCGGGCGATACCGGCTCGGCGGCGATCGCCGGCTGTAGTGGCGCGGCGCTGGTCGACATCTTCATGCTCTATCCGAAGGGCCGCATCTCGGAAGCGCAGCGCCGGCAGATGACGACCGTCGCGGCGGAGAATGTCCACGCCATCGCGATCGACGGCACCTTCGACGATTGCCAGGATTTGGTGAAGGCGATGTTCGCCGATGCGCCGTTCCGGCGCGATCTGAACCTTTCCGCTGTCAACTCGATTAACTGGGCAAGGATCATGGCCCAGATCGTCTATTACGTCGCCGCGGCGGTTGCCCTCGGCGCGCCCGAGCGCAAGGTCGGCTTTACCGTTCCGACCGGCAATTTCGGTAATGTCTTTGCCTGCCAAGTCGCGCGGCGGATGGGGGTGCCCATCTCCGAGATCGTGATCGCGACCAATCGCAACGACATCCTGACCCGCTTTTTCGAGACCGGCCGCATGACCATGGGCACGGTCGAGGCCTCGCTATCGCCGAGCATGGATATCCAGGTCGCCTCGAATTTCGAGCGCTTCTATTTCGAATTGAAGCATGGCGATGCCGGCGCTGTAGGCGAGGGCGTTGCCGCCTTCCGCAAGACCGGCACGCTGCCGGTCACCGAAGCGGAATGGAAAACTGCGCGCGACGCCTTCACCGCGGCGCGGGTCGACGATGACGGCACCTTGGCCGAGATCAAGGCGACACATGATGCGACCGGCATCGTGCTCGATCCGCATAGCGCCATCGCGGTCGCCGCGGCCAAGGCCAAGCGCCGCGATCCCAATTTGCCGATGGTTGCGCTGGCGACGGCGCATCCGGCGAAATTCCCCGAAGCGGTCAAACGCGCCATCGGCAAGCTGCCGGAGGTGCCGGAGCGGCTCGCCCAGGTGATGCGCCTGGCCGAGCGGGCGCCGTCGCTGCCGAACAGCCTCGCCGCGGTCGAGGATTATGTGCGCACATATGCGCGTGCCGCGCAGACAGCGGGAGCGGCATCATGAGCGTGCAGGTCACTAAGCTCGCCAACGGCATGTGCGTCGTCACCGACCGCATGGATTCGGTCGAGACGGTTTCGATCGGCGTTTGGGTCAATGTCGGCACGCGGCATGAGCCGGCGGCGATCAACGGCGTCGCGCATGTGCTGGAGCATATGGCCTTCAAAGGCACCGAGCGGCGCAGTGCGCTCGATATCGCGGCTGAGATCGAAGCCGTCGGCGGCCATGTGAACGCCTATACGTCGCGCGAGCACACGGCTTATTACGCCAAGGTGCTGAAAGCCGATGTCGGCCTCGCCGTCGACATTCTCTCCGACATCTTGCAGCACGCGACCTTCGATGCGACCGAGCTCGAGCGCGAGCGCACGGTGATCCTGCAGGAACTCGGCCAGGCGCAGGATACGCCCGACGACATCATCTACGATCTCTTCCAGGAACGCGCTTACCCCGACCAGCCGATGGGCCAGCCGGTGCTGGGCCGCGCCGACATCATCAAGACGCTGACCCGTGACGCGGTCGCGCATTACATGAAGGTGAATTACGCCGCGCCGGGCATGCTGCTGGTCGCGGCGGGCAATATCACGCATGACGCGCTCGTTGCGCTCGCCGAGCGGGCTTTCACGTCGCTCAATGCGAAGAGCGACGCGCAAACCGAGCCCGGGCGCTACGAAGGCGGCGATTACCGCGAGCTGCGCGAGCTCGAGCAGGCCCATGTGCTCTTGGGCTTCCCCGGCTTTCCCTTCACCGATCGCGACTATTTCGCCGCGTCGGTCGTGTCGACCGCGTTCGGCGGCGGCATGTCCTCGCGCCTCTTCCAAGAGGTGCGCGAGAAACGCGGTCTCGCTTATTCGATCTATTCCTTCAGCCACTCCTATAGCGATGGCGGCATTTTCGGCATCTATGCCGGCACCGGCGCCGATGAAGCCGCCGAGCTGATGCCGGTGCTGCGCGACGAGCTGCGCCAGCTCATCGAGGGCTTGTCGAGCGACGAGCTCGCGCGGGCGCGGGCGCAGCTCAAGGCCGGGCTGTTGATGTCCTTGGAGGGCACGACGGCGCGCTGCGAGCAGCAAGCGAGCCACATGCTGATCCATGGCCGGCCGCTCGACCCGCAAGAGCTGGTCGGGCATATCGATGCGGTCGACGAAGATGCGGCGATTCGGGTGGCGAGGCGCATCATCGCCGGCAAGCCGACACTGGCCGCGCTCGGCCCGGTCGGGAAGCTTGAGAAGCTGGAGCTTTTTGCCGACAGATTGAGATCGTAACGGACATTTAGGGGCGGGGGGTGGCGCTCGATCTCTTAAGACTGCAAAGGCTGTTCGGGACAGCGCCGCCGCCCTTTCGCCTCGCGGGCCGTCGCACGGTGTTGCGCGCGCCCGACCGCATCGATTGGCGGCCCTGGGCGGAGCTACGCCACGCCTCGCGCGCTTTCCTGACGCCGTGGGAGCCGAGCTGGGGCGAGGACGCGCTGTCGCGCGCCGCCTTCCGCCGCCGCCTCGCGCGCTACGCGCTCGAATGGCATAGCGACCAGGGCTACACCTTTCTGCTCTTCCGTCTCGAAGACGATGTCCTCGTGGGCGGCATCAGCCTCACCAATGTCCGCCGCGGCGTCGCCGAAAGCGCCAGCGTCGGCTATTGGGTCGGCGAGGCGCATGCGCGGCAAGGCTATATGACCGAAGGCCTCGCGCTGACCTTGCGTTTCGCTTTCGAGCGGCTGCGCTTGCATCGGGTCGAAGCGGCCTGCCTGCCCCATAACGGGCCGAGCCGCGGGCTCTTGCTCAAATCGGGCTTCACCGAGGAAGGCTACGCCCGCGAATATCTCTGCATCGACGGGAAGTGGCAGGACCACATCCTCTTCGGCATCCTCGCGCACGACTGGGCAAAGCGGAATAATTTTTAGCGCCGCTGCCCGGAGTCTCGGCCTCAACCGCCCTAACAAGGAGCCAGTGAGGAACTGAAAAAATCAGCGTCATGGCGAGCATAGCGAAGCAATCCAGCGCTTCGCGCGAGGCCTCTGGATTGCTTCGTCGCTACGCTCCTCGCAATG
>Ga0134125_10008983_pt1 | contig 11259 bp, 10 predicted proteins | sample KB31751_FD_96464 | JGI IMG/M metagenome (GOLD analysis project Ga0134125, IMG submission 96464) | Terrestrial soil microbial communities with excess Nitrogen fertilizer from Kellogg Biological Station, Michigan, USA - KB3-175-1 | ecosystem: Environmental > Terrestrial > Soil > Unclassified ...
GTCCGGATCGAAGACGGTATAAATCCGGCCGCCGACGCTTTTGCCGCCCCAGTCCAGATTCACGAAATCGGAGACGTACAGTTTGCCATCCGGCCCCTGATCCACGTCGGTCGCCATGATCGGCGAGATGAAGTCGTGGTAATCGGCGATCGTGAAGCCGGCGCCTTTCGGTACGACCTTGAACGATTCGAGACCGCGGCCGCCGGCGTAGTTGCACATGAGGAAGCTGTTCTTGTAGCGGTCCGGCAGCATCGTGCCGCTGGTGAAGAGAAATCCGCTCGGCCCGGTGCCGATCTTGCCGACCGGCGGCACGATCCACGCCGGCTGCCCCGCGTGGGGCAAGTGCCACATCTTCTCCGCGAACCACGGCCCAGCGATGTACGGCGCCGGGATCGTCTGGTACGCCATGTTCCAGCCGCTATCGCCGTCGTCCACCACGTAAACGAGGCGAGCGTGATCGCCCTTGTCGCAGTTGTTGTCGTCGGCGAACAGGTTGCCGTACTGGTCGAAGGCGAGTTCCTGGGGGTTGCGGAGGCCGCGCATCACGACTTCGAAATCGGTGCCGTCCGGATTGCAGCGGAAGACGCCGCCGGTGCGAAGACCCTGGAAGTTCTTGCCTTCCTTGGAAGTGACGTTGAAGCCGCGATCGCCGATGGAGAAGTAGAGTTTGCCGTCCGGACCGAAGATGAGGCCGTGGAGGTCGTGGCCGTAGAAGGCGCAGTTGACGCCGAAACCGGTGAGCATTTTGGTGAGTTGATCGGCGACGCCGATGCCCTTCGTGTCGCGCATCTTCCACAGGCTCGGGATGCAGGCGAAGTAGACGTTGCCGTCGCGGGCAAGCACGCCGGCGGCGAGGCCATCGAGCGGTTCGTTGAAGCCGCCGGCGAAGACGCTGCTTTTATCCGCCTTGCCGGAGCCTTTGGTGTCTTCGAGCAACCGCACCTGGTCGGCCTTCTTCGTGAAGTAACCCATGCCGCCGGGCAATCTGCCGGCCCACTTCTCGTACATCTTCAAGCGATCGTCGGTGGTGCGGAGTTGCAGTTCGTCGTTCAACCAGAAACTGAACTTGAAGGCGGGGTTGTCGCGGTTCTCGGCGGCGCCCTGGCCGAGGCGGTATTCCTCGGCGACGAACACGCGGCCCTTTTCATCCACGCTGATCGCCACCGGGCTGGCCAGCATCGGCTCGGCCGCGAACAGTTCGACGGTAAGCCCCTTGGGCAGTTTGAACGCGGCCATGTGCTGTCTGGCCTTGGCCGTGCCATCGGGAAGTACCGGCTCGGCGGCCAGCGCCGCGACGGGAACGAGCAGCGATAGAAGTGGAACGGCGGCGCGCCAGCGCATGAAACGACCCTCGCCCGAATGCGGTGAGCAATCCAAGCATTGTAGCCGAAACTGCGATCCGGATGCGTGGACGAAAAAGTCGATTGGCTGTGAACGTTCTTGCTGTAGGATGCTAATCAACGACTCAACGCTAACGCTTCTCAACATCATGCGACGCTTCAAATGGATCGAATGGAATCGCCAGAAGATCGCTGCCCATTCACTTTCGGTTGAGGAGGTCGAGGCCGCTTTCGACAAAGTTCTGTTAATGGACGAACGCGATGATGGTTCATTTCGAATGTACGCAGAGCTGGCTTCCGGAAAACGGATATGGGTCATCTGGCGTTTCGACCGCGAGGATGATGAAATACCCGATGTATTCGGCGAAGAGCCCGAACCCTCGATATTCGTTATTACTGCATACTGAGGGCACGAGTCATGGACAGTACGACAGCAGACGATCGATCAGTTCAGCGCCGACAACTCGATGAAGCGATTGCATCGGAGGCATTGCTTCCAGCGCCGGAGCTCTCCGCGGATGAGGTTCCGAAACCGATGGAAGCGTTCTTGAAGCGTCGGCGGCAACCGGTGGCCGTGGCCGGCGTGGTTGAAAATGGGCTTGTGCGCCTGCTCGACCCTTCGGTGCATCTCCCGGAACGGTCACGCGTCATCGTCGTCGCCGCGGGCTAGCTAGCTAAAAAGGGCCTACAGAGTCATGCGACGCGCCAGCGCTGCAGTTCGCGCTCGTCGAGTTCCACGCCGAGGCCGGGGCCGTCCGGGATTGCCGCGTAGGGCGGCCCCAGGTCGAGCGGCGACTGCAGCAGATCCGCCTCGTGGTAAAACGGCCCAATCGTGTCGGCGGGAAACTGTTCGGTATCCACTTCCGGGAATGCCGCGGCGACGTGCAGCATCGCGGCCGTGCCGATCCCCAGTTCCAGGTTGCTGCCGATCGTGCAGCGAATGCCGGCGGCCCTGGCGACCGCGATGATTTCGGCCGTCGCGGCGATTCCCCCGTGCTTGCCGGGATAAACGCTGAGCACATCCGCGCTGCGGTGCATCGTGAGCAGCCAGGCATCTTGCAGTGTGAAGACGCTCTCGTCGGCCATGATGGGAATGTTGCAATCGCGGCGCAGTTCGGCGAGCGCCGCCGGATCCCCGGCCGGAATCGGTTGCTCCGCCAATAGCAAATTGACATCCGCGAGGCGGCGCAAGCAGTGCCGCGCTTCTTGAATCGTCCAGCCGCAATTGGAATCGATGGTAACCGGGATGTTCGGCCCGGCGACTTCGCGGACGGCCTTCACCCGCGCGATGTCGGACTCGGGATCGAGGCCGGTTTTCACCTTCACGCAGGTGACGCCGCGGCGCAGGTGTTCCTCGGCCATGGCGCGGGAGCCGGGAATATCGCGCGCCCACACGACGAGCTTGATGCGAACGCGTTCGCGCACCTTGCCGCCCAAGAGCCGATAAACGGGCAACCCCGCGGCCTTTCCCGCGATGTCCCACAAGGCCATCTCCACTGCGGCCTTGGTGAACGGATTGAGCTTGATGACGAAGTCCATCGCTCGCCGCGCGGCGGAAATGTCGCGCGGGTCCGTTCCGATTAACCGCGGAGCGAGGTAGTCGGCAATCGCCGCGACCGAACCGGCCTGCGTTTCGCCGGACCACAGCCCCGAGATCGTCGCTTCGCCAAGGCCGACGATTCCCGCGTCGGTATGCACCTTGACGATGACATACGGCGACACGACGTGCTCGCCGTGAGCGGTCTTCGCGGTCATTCCCTTCTTCAAGGGAACGCAAACGGGAATCGGTTCGATCCTCGCGATTCGCATGATGGAATGATGAAAGAGCGTGCGGAGGCCGTCCTCCGCGTTATCGTCCGGGATCTCTCATTTCGCGTTTGCTCGCGGCATCACGAATTGGTTCCGCGGTATTGGTGCATCCGGATTATTTCATCCGTCAGTTTTTCCGCATCGTCGCGAGATTCCAAAGCTGCGCCCAGGCGAGCCGCCCACATGGCATTTTGATAATCGTGCTTTTCGAGGAGTACCGGGACGGCCGCGAGATAGGATTCGCAATCGAACAATTCCTGCGGCTTACGCATTCCCTTGAGAATGGATTGACCCCAAGTGGCCGGATCGCTTGTGCCGAAATCGTGCATTCCCAAAACCTGGCGGATTCGGCGATTCCGCTTGTCGCTGACCCTGAGCAGGAAATATGCGACTAAGCAGGTTATGGTCATCGCCCAGCCGACGGTGAGAAGAGTCGTGTCGATTTTGCCGCGCTTGAACCACTCCCAGGTGGCGATTGAGGCGAGGACGACTCCAACCAGGAGCGGCATCACCAGCCAGTATCTCAGATAGACTCGGAAGATGAGGGACCAAGTTAACTTGAGAGGCACGACTTGGTACTGCTGCTTGAAAACACCGGTTTCACCGTATAAATGCATCGCCCGCAGCGGCAGCATGGGCATATATGCAAACACGAAGCACTCGAGTGCATCGCCGCCTTTGCCGCCCGACCCACGAGCGAAACAAAACGATGTTCCGACGCCATTGACGGTGAATGCCACGTCGATCCTTTCAGTAAATGAGATTAATAGGAAATAAGGAGCACGACCCGGCAGCCCAACCAGTCCAGACTGCCGGGTCGAGGCTAGTGACAGCAACCAATGTAAAGCCACTGAGCCAACCAGCCCAACGCCTCTCCCCGTTGGGGAGAGGCCGCAATCTCGCGCCAGCGAGATTGCGGGTGAGGGGTCTTATTACACGAGTACGCCCCTCACCCGGTTGGCTCGATGTCATTGCATTGATGACCGTCAGTAATCGGCAGAGGTTACACTTCCAGCTTCCACGGAGCGCGCATTTCGCGGCTGATCATCTTGTTGGCGGCCTCGGCATTGGCCCCGGTGAAGCGGTTCTCCTTGGGATCCCAGGTCAACTTCAATCCGGACCGCAGGGCGATCGTGCCGAGGTGGCAGACAATCACCGAGCCGGCGCCGACATCCACGGCGCAGATGGGCTGCTCGCGGCTCTTCACGCAATCGAGGAAGTTGCCCATGTGGTTCGGCGGCCGCGTCGGGTAGAGCTTCGGGTCGCTGGCGCCCAGCGGTTCCGAGAGAATCTTCGGATCGCTGGCCACGACCATGCCGCGGTTGACGAACACCGTCCCCTTCTCGCCGAAGACCATGACGCCGTTCTCGTCGCCGCTGACGCCATCCAGTTCGACGGTCTTTCCCTTCACCTTCTTGGTGAGCGGCTTGCCGTCGGCGCGGAACAGTTCCTTGACGGCGGTGCCGCGAGCATCCATCGCGATGACCCTGGCTCCGTCGGCGTAGGTGTACTGGACCTTGAAGGTGGCATGGCAGTTGTAGCCGTCGCCGCGGTCATAGGGCTTCGCGGCATCGAGCACTTCGATGTTCGTCGGGCCGGTGCCGTCCATGCCGAGGCACCACTGGGCAATGTCGATGTGGTGCGCGCCCCAGTCGGTCATCTTGCCGCCGCTGTGTTCGTACCACCAACGGAACTCGTAGTGGCAGTTGGTGCGGCCGCCGTCGAGGCGATACGGCACCATCGCGGTCGGCCCGAGCCACATGTCCCAGTCGAGTTCCTTGTGCGGTTCCACGGCCTTGATGGGGCCGCTTTGCGGGTTGCCGCCGATGCGGCACTCGATCAGTTTGACCTTGCCGATGCGGCCGGCCCGGATCACATCCGCCGCGAGGCGAAATTGCGTCATCTCGCTGCGCTGCTGGCTGCCCGTCTGCAGAATGCGGCCCGATTTCTTCACCCCTTGCTTCATCAAGAGAGCTTCTTCGATGGTCAAGGTGAGCGGCTTCTCGCAGTAGACGTCCTTGCCGCGGCGGAGCGATTCGAGAGCGACCAGCGTGTGCCAGTGGTCCGGAATGGCGATAATGACGGCGTCCACATCCTTGCTGGCAAGCAGTTCGCGGTAGTCCTTGTGGCCCTGAACGGTGTAGCCGTCCTTCTTGTACTGGCCGACGGCGTAATCGCGATGGCGGCCGTCGACGTCGCAGACGTGGGTGAAGTTGACGCGGTTCTTGAAGCGTTTGGCTTCGCCGTAGAGGGCGTTGGAACGGCGAGCGCCGGGGCCAACGCCGATGACGCCGATGTTCAGTTTGCCGTTGGGGCCGGTCGGTTTGTTATCCTGGGCGGCGGTTTCGCCGAAGACGTCGCGGGCATACCACAGCGGCAAGCCGGCGGCGGCCATCGCCCCGACCGAATGTCGCATGAACCCGCGGCGCGAGAAGTTGCCTCGATCCAGCATGGGATCCCCTTTCGTGTGAGCGGAGATGGGTGCGAAAGGTATGATACACCGCGGCCCGTGTCGGGGCGAAAGGGAAATGCCCGAGAATCAAGGGCGGCCGTTCAGAGATTCACTTGGAACTTCACCTCCTCGATCTCACGTTGGGCGATGCCGCGGCGAACCTCGCGCTCGACGAAGCACTGTTGCTCGAGGCGGAAGCAGGCCGCGGCGGGGAAGTGCTGCGACTCTGGGAACTGCCGGACCATGCCGTGGTCGTGGGGGCCGGCGGCTCCGCCGCCAACGATGTTAACCGCGACGCTTGCAGCCGCGATGGCGTTCCCATACTGCGGCGCGGCAGCGGCGGCGGCACCGTGCTTCTCGGCCCCGGCTGCCTCTGTTATTCGCTGGTGCTGCGCACCGATCGCGCTCCGGGGCTCGACCTCATCCAGCCCGCCACCCGCTATGTGCTCGGCAAGATGCTGAACGCCATCGCCGCAGTCGTGCCGGGCTTGATGATCGCCGGAACAAGCGATCTCGCGGCCGGCGGCGTCAAGTTCTCCGGCAACGCCCAGCAACGCAAGCAGCGATTCTTCCTGCACCACGGCACGCTCATGGCCGGTTTCGATCTGGACCGGATGACGCGATATCTGCACGCCCCGGAGCGCCAACCGGATTATCGCGGCGGCCGGGCGCATCGCGAGTTCGTCGGCAACCTTCCCGCCACGACCGAACAACTAAAGCGATTGCTTATCGCGGAGTGGCAGGCGCAAGGCGAATGCGCCCCGCCGCTGGAACGGGCGCGGGAACTCGTCGCGGAGAAGTACGGCCAGGATTCCTGGAACCTGCGCCGTTAAGTGCGGCACGCTTGCGCTCCCCGTTGGGTCGCGGCCAAACTTCGATCATTTCTTCCACTTGATGTTGCAGCCGATGCTGGGCCACTGTTGGGCCGCCGGGGCGACGCCGGCGAGCACGGCGTCGAGAGCCGCCCGCAAATCGGCGCCGTCGTTCGGCTTGTCGTTGCCGGGGCGGCTGCCGTCCATCTGACCGCGATAGGCCAGTTTGCGGTTCTTGTCGAACACGAAGAAGTCCGGCGTGCATGCCGCGTGGTACGCCTTGGCCACGTCCTGCGATTCGTCGAACAGATAGGGGAACACATAGCCGGCCGCGGCCTTCTCTTCCTTCATCTTCGCCGGCGAATCGTCCGGATGCGAAACCACGTCGTTGCTGCTGATGCCGACGATGGCCACCCCCTTCGCCTGGTAATCGCGGGCCAACTGCGCGAAGGCGCTGCGCACGTGCTTCACATACGGGCAATGGTTGCAGATGAAAGCGACGAGCAGTGCCGGCGACTTGGCGAAGTCCGCAAGGGCCACGAGCTTGCCGTCCGTATCGGGGAGCCGGAAATCGGGGGCCGCCATGCCGAGCGGGGCCATCGTGGACGGGGTCAAGGCCATGGGTGTTTCCTCCGGACGACGCAAATTGGGCGATCCCTTCCATTGTCGTTCCGGAAGCGGCGACGGCTACCTCACAGTTCTCCGATAAAAGGCCGCCGTGGCGGTGCGCTGGACGCAACGCCAGTCGGTGGAATTGGCGAAGTGGTCGTCGAACGCGGTACCGGTGCGAGTCAGGGCGAAGTCGAAGTTGCCATATTCCATTTCCCATTGCCGGATCGCGGCTTCTGTGCCGCTGGAACCGGCCATCACGAAGCGGAGCAACCAGTCGCCGCCGAACACCTCGCAGCGGTCGTCCACGAAAACCTTGTATCCGGGGGCGTGGTAAATGACGAAGCCGCCATCGATGTAATCGTTGAAGAGGTGGTTGCCGACGAGGGAATGCGGTTCGTTTTCCTTGAGCACGCCGATGAGTTCGACGGGCCAATGGCGCGCATCGTGGCGGGCCCAGTTCGCGCCGACGAGCGGCACTTCGATCCTGGCGATTTGCAACGCCAGGGCGCCGAGCACCACCGCGATCGGCAGCGCCAGATTCGCCGCGATCGATCTGGTTTCCCCTTGCCCGGGGCGGTAGAAATCGGGGCGGTGGTCCTTGAGCCACCTGGCCCAGCGGGTGTGCGGCCACAGGCTTGCCATCCCGGCCAATGCCAGCACCGCGAACAGCGGCGCGTGGCGAACCCGATCCAGCGAGAGCAGAAACCAGACGAGCGGCAGCAGCCACGTCACTTTCACTTGCCGGAGCGGTATGCCGACCAGAAGAAACAGGTACAAGCCGCCGAACCCGAGGATCGGCCACGCCGTCGGGTCGGCCGGGTCGAGCGGACTGTGCTCCTGAATGATTTGCCGCAGCACCGGTTCGCCCATGATCACGTACCACGTGCGGATCAGGTCGAAGCCGTACGGGTTGACGAACGCCGTGAGGCAGCAAGCGATCGCAATGGCGAGGATGCCGCAAGCGTCGCGGGCGGAGCGCACGGGCGTCGGCCAGCCGAGTTGCCAGGCAGCGATCCAACCGCCGGCGGCGAGCATCATCGTCGCCATGCCGCCGAGCACCCCGCCATGCACGTTCACCCAGACCGCATAAAAAGGCACAAGTCCCAGCAATCGCTGCCACGGCAAGCGGCCCGATTCCACGTCGACAAGCGCGACCATCGTGATGGCCATGCCGGCGATAGTGAACAGATGGGGACGAACGTGGAAGTGGGCCGACGACGCGGCGATGGCAAAGAAGACAATCGCGGCGACGGCAACCGGATGCAACCCGGTCCCAAGTAGCCGCGCGAGCAGCCAGGCAAAGACGGCCGCGATGATCGTCACGGCGCCGAGCAATAAGGCATCGAAGCCGCCGACGCGGTGGACGAGTGCCATTGCCACTTCGCCGAGCCACTGGTAGGGCACCCACCAGGTGCCGGCGAAGGTGAAGGTGTATGGATCGGTGCTGAGAAAGCCGTCGGCGAGAATGCGTTCGCCGGTGGCGACGTGCCAGAAGGTGCCGGGATCGCGGAGGAAGTTGGAGCGGCCGCCGGCAAGCAGAATGAGCCAGATGGCAAGGAAGGCGATGGCGCCGGGGCCGATGCGCGATTTCATACGGCCACCGCCGGGCGTATCGCCGACTCAGGGTGCGGGGCCGGCGTGGGCCGCAATGCCGCCCAGTAAAGCGCCAACAGCGCCGGCGCCACCCAGATGAATGCGAACGAACCCGTCTGGCAGATGTTCATCACGAGACAAGCGGCATTGATCGCGAGCAGGGCGACGAGCATGCCGTTGCGTCGCAGCGACAGCAGCTTCACAGCCGCCGGCAAGAGCAGCACCATGTCGAACGGCCACGCTCCATACGGGGCGGTCGCGAACGACACCAGCAACAGCAAGGGAAGTTGCTCCGTCCAATTCCACAATCGTTGGGGTTTGGTTCTTGGTGGCACAGGCATTCTTGCCTGTGCAGAAAGCTCGCACAGGCAAGAATGCCTGTGCCACCAGAGACTATGCCAGTGGAAGGCGAACCAGGCCAGGCCGAACAGCATCGGCACGAATTGCAGCTTGAACCTGCCTTCGCCGAAGGCCAGCCGCAGCACGCTTCCCCAGGTCGGCGACAACCATTCCTCCGGAGTCCGGTTCACCATCGCATCGACGTACTGATGCACGACCTGGGCATTGCACCCGAGCGGAATCGCCGTGGCGATCAGTCCTCCGAGGATACCGCCGAGGATCATACCCCCGCGGCGGCGGACGAGTGCATCCCCCAGGATCGCGGCCCACACCAGATAGGCCAGGTGCGGTTTCACGGCGAGGAGCACGGTCGCGGCGCCGGCGGCCATCGACCATCCGCGCCGCTCGCACTCCAGGAACAGCACCGCCCCCAGCAACAAGAGCGGCCCAATTTGACCAGATTGCAAGGCGAACAGCGTGGGAAGGCAAACGAGTGCCGCCGCCCAACCGATCCAGCGCTTGTCCCGGCTTCCAGCGGCCATGAGCCAGAGGCGGTCGCCGCAGTAGGCGATGGCCGCGAAGTTGACGAGCAGCCACAGGAGTTGCGCTGCCCGTGCGGGAATCAGGCCGAGCGGCAGCACCACGGCCAGTGCCCATGGCGGGTTCCACATCATGATCGGCTTGTCGGTATCGCGGCCGGCGGCCTGTTGCAACGGCAGCAGTTTCGCGCCATCGTAAGGATTGTCGCCGGCAAGTGTGACTCGTGCCGCCGCCCAGTATTCGACGAAATCGTCCGGCGGCCAGATCGTCGGATCGGCCAGTAATTGCCGCACTTGGGTAACGAGCAAGAGGCCGGCCAAGGCCAGCCCGGCGGCCGTCGCGATTCGCCGAAAGTTCATGCCGGAGTATAGAACACAAAATCGTACAACAGGGGCAAACCCGGAGGCGTTTCGATGCGTGCCAGCCGATTTCTCCTTGCCCTGACGGGCTTCTTCCTTGCATCCTCCTTGACAAGGGCCGAGAACTGGCCGGCCTGGCGCGGCCCCACTGGCCAAGGGCTCTCCACCGAAACCAGCTTGCCCACCGAGTGGTCTCCTTCCAAGAACGTCAAGTGGAAGATTGCACTTCCCGATAGCGGCAACTCCACGCCCATCGTCTGGGGCGACAAGATCTTCCTTACCCAGTCCACGGAGAAGGGGAAGAAGCGGTCGCTGTGGTGCCTGAACCGCGCCGATGGGTCGAAGCTGTGGGAAAAGGCCGTCAGCTTCGACGGCCAGGAACCGAAGCACGACACCAATACCTACTGTGCGGCCTCGCCGGTCACCGACGGCGAGCGCATCGTTGTCTCGCACGGCTCCGCCGGCGTCTATTGCTATGACTTCACGGGCAAGGAACTGTGGCATCGCGAGCTCGGCTCGTGCCGCCACATTTGGGGCAACGCCTCTTCGCCCGTCCTGTACAAGAATCTCGCCATCCTGAACTTCGGCCCCAATGCCAAGACGTTCCTCCTGGCCATGGACCTGTCCGACGGCACCGACGCCTGGAAGGTCGCTGCCGAGGGGAAGAAGGAGAGCGATTTCTTCGGGTCGTGGAGCACGCCAGTGCTTGCCGAGGTGAAGGGGCGCACGGAACTGGTGATGACGTGGCCGGGCGTGGTGAAAGCGTACAACCCGGAGAACGGCTCCCTGCTGTGGGGTTGCACGGGGCTCGAAAAGGACAAGAGCGCCGACCGGCTGACGTACGCTTCGCCGCTGATTTCCACGGACGGTATTGTGGCGGCGGCGGGCTACGGCGGCCCGGCTATCGGCATCAAGCCCGGCGGCATCGGCGACATCACCGCCAGCCACCGGCTTTGGCGAACCCCTTCCAACCCCCAGCGCATCGGCTCCGGAGTCATTGCCGGCGAGCACGCCTATCTCGTCAACGAGCCGGGGCTCGCCTGCATCGAACTGAAGACCGGCAAGGAACTCTGGACCAAGCCGATCCGCGAGGGAGTATGGGGAAGCATCGTGCTGGCCGACGGCAAGCTTTACGTGGCCAGCCAGAAAGGCGTGGCATTCGTGATCGAGGCCAAGCCCGAATTGAAGGTGCTGGCCCAGAACGCGCTGGACGGCGCCACGACCCGCGCCTCCCTTGCCCCCAGCCAGGGATGCATCTTGATCCGCACTTACAAGAACCTCTGGTGCATCGGCAAGTGACGGGCGGGCATGCAAAAATAGGGGTGTAATCCCGTAGATGTCCTTACTTCTGTCGCCGTCCAAGCCGGTTGCCGCCCACGGCGCGACCTCGCGGTCGGGGCCGA
>Ga0134125_10008984_pt1 | contig 11258 bp, 9 predicted proteins | sample KB31751_FD_96464 | JGI IMG/M metagenome (GOLD analysis project Ga0134125, IMG submission 96464) | Terrestrial soil microbial communities with excess Nitrogen fertilizer from Kellogg Biological Station, Michigan, USA - KB3-175-1 | ecosystem: Environmental > Terrestrial > Soil > Unclassified ...
AATGCGCGACGATCGGCCGCTGAAGCGCGAGGGCACGCCCGATGACGTCGCCGAGGCGGCGCTGTATTTCGCCACCGACCGGTCGCGCTACGTCACCGGGACCGTGCTGCCGGTCGACGGTGGTACGGTGGCGGGCAAGGTCGTTCGGCCCAAGCGGCAAGGCTGACAAGGCGCCTCAGGATCCCGAGCGTGACGATGCGGTCCCGTTCGGGCGCCGGCATGACGATGCAGTCACGTTCGGGGTCCTGCGCCCACACCTAGGCCTCGCGTCCGGGGCCTCGCGTCCGGGGCCTCGCGGCCGAGGCCCCGCAACCAAGCATTCCGATTTAAATCAATCGCTTGACTTAAAGCCCTGAGCGCGGTTGACTAGCGCAATGACCACCGTCGGCCGGACTGTGCGCACCGAGCGGGCCAGCTCCACCCAAGAGGCGATCCTGGTGGCCGCCGAACGGCTGTACGCCGAGCACGGCATGTTCGCGGTGTCCAACCGGCAGGTCAGCGAGGCCGCCGGTCAGGGCAACAACGCCGCGGTCGGTTACCACTTCGGCACCAAGGCCGACCTGGTGCGTGCGATCGAGCAAAAGCACCGCGGACCCGTCGAGCAGCTACGCGAGCAGATGGTCGACGAGTTGCTGGAATCGGGAACCGCCGCTGGCCGGGACGCCGAACTGCGCAACTGGGTGGCGTGTCTGGTGCGCCCGCTCACCGATCACCTCGAGGAGCTCGGAAATCCGACGTGGTACGCGCGGTTCGCGGCGCAGGCGATGACCGACCCCGCGTACTACAACATCATCGTCAAGGGCGCGCTCAGCTCGCCGTCGCTGGTTCAGGTCGTCGAGGGCGTCAACCGGTGCCTGCCCGAGTTGCCGGCCGAAGTGCACTTCGAACGCAACATCATGGCTCGAAACCTGTTGATGCACACCTGTGCCGACCGTGAACGCGCGCTGGCCGCAGGTGCGTTGACCTCCCATCGTTCGTGGCGGGCCGCGGCGTCCGGCCTCATCGACGCGATCGTGGGCCTGTGGCTGGCACCCGTGACGGTGCACGAGTAAGGGGTTGGGAGATGAAAGTTACTGTTAACCAAGATGTTTGCGCTTCCTCGGGCAACTGCGTCATGAACGCGCCCGAAGTATTCGACCAGCGCGACGAAGACGGCGTCGTCGTCTTACTCAATCCCCATCCAACGTCCGAACAGGCTGAGGGCGCGCGGCGGGCGGCGGCGGCCTGCCCCGCACAGGCCATCCACCTTGAAGAATGAAATATGGCAAGGAATGAGAAAGATGTCAGAAGACACGCTGACGAGCGCCACAACCGAGCGGACCGCCGACATTCCCGACTACCCGATGGCCAGGCAGGCCCGCTGCCCGTTCGCGCCACCACCGGATGTCATGGCACTGGCTGAAGTCAGGCCGCTATCCCGAGTCCGGATCTGGGACGGCAGCACACCGTGGCTGATCACGGGTTATGAGCAAGTGCGCGAGCTGTTTTCGGATTCGCGGGTCAGCGTCGATGACCGGCTGCCCGGGTTCCCGCACTGGAACGAGGGCATGCTGTCCACGGTGCACAAGCGTCCGCGTTCGGTCTTCACCGCCGACGGTGAGGAGCACACCCGGTTCCGGCGCATGCTGTCGAAGCCCTTCACGTTCAAGCGCGTTGAAGGTTTGCGCCCGACCATCCAGCAGATCACCGATGACCACATCGACGCGATCCTCGCCGGACCGCAGCCCGCCGACATCGTCAGCGCGCTGGCGCTGCCGGTGCCTTCGCTGGTGATCAGCCAGCTGCTCGGGGTGCCCTACGAAGACGCCGACATGTTCCAGCATCACGCCAACGTCGGCCTCGCGCGCTACGCCACCGGTGAAGACACCGTCAAAGGCGCGATGACTCTGCACAAATACCTCACCCAGCTGGTCGAGGCCAAGATGGAGAATCCGGCCGAGGACGCGGTATCCGACCTCGCCGAGCGGGTGAAGGCCGGCGAACTCAGCGCGAAAGAGGCCGCCCAGTTGGCCACCGGATTGCTGATCGCCGGGCATGAGACGACCTCGAACATGATCGGACTCGGCGTGCTCGCCCTGCTGGAAAACCCCGACCAGCTGGCCGTCATCCGAGACGCGGAAGACCCCAAAATCATCGCCAGCGCGGTCGAGGAGTTGATGCGCTACCTCAGCATCATCCAGAACGGCCAGCGCCGCGTCGCACTCGAAGACATCCACATCGCCGGAGAGACGATCCGTGCCGGTGAGGGCATCATCATCGACCTGGCCCCGGCAAACTGGGATTCGCGCGCGTTCTCCGAACCGGACCGGCTCTATCTGCACCGCTCGGGAGCCGACCGCCACGTCGCATTCGGCTACGGCCGGCATCAATGTGTCGGGCAGCAACTTGCCCGCGCCGAGATGCAGATCGTGTTCCACACACTGGCCCGGCGCATTCCCACGCTCAAACTGGCCATTCCCATCGAGGACGTGCCGCTCAAGGACGACCGCCTCGCCTACGGCGTCTACGAACTGCCGGTGACCTGGTAGCGCAGCTCGCTACCTTTGAAAACTGCGGATCCGAATGGAGGGTCAAAGATGACGACTCGAACAAGCACGCTCTACCCGCCCGGAGGTTATGGCGCTCCGAAGGATCGACGCGGCCACGCCGCCGGCAGCGATGTGGGCCTGCCGAAGGGGACCGTGGTCTTCTCGGCCGACAACCACATCTCGCTGGCCGATGACATTTTCTACCAACGCTTCCCGGATGACCTGAAGGACAAGGCGCCACGAATCTGGTACGAGGACGGTGCCTACCAGGTCGGTCGCAAGGGACAGTCGTTCCTGCCGGGTGACTTCAGCGCCGTGCTGATGCAGTACGACGACCTGCCCGGCGCCGCGAGCACCAACATCGAGGCCCGGATTCAGGAACTGCACGACGACGGGGTCGAGAAGGAACTGGCGTTTCCCAACGCGGTGCTGGCGCTGTTCCACTACCCGGACAAGCAACTTCGCGAGCTGGCCTTCCGCATCTACAACGAATACATCGCCGAGCTGCAGGAGCGTTCCAACGGCCACTTCTACGGTGCCGGCCTGATCAACTGGTGGGACCCCCAGGGCACACGCAAGACGCTCGAGGAGCTGAAGTCCTTGGGGCTCAAGACGTTCCTGATGCCGCTGAACCCGGGCAAGGGCGACGACGGCAACCCGATCGACTACTCCAGCACCTCCATGCGGCCGGTGTGGGACGAGATCGAGGCGGCCGGTCTCCCCGTCTCACACCACATCGGGGAAACCCCGCCGAAAAGCCCGACTGAGTTCAACAGCGTCGTGGTCGGCATGATGATCAACATCGACGGATTCCGGGAGACCTTCTCCAAGTACATCTTTGGCGGTATCCTCGACGACCACCCGGGCCTGCGGGTCGGCTGGTTCGAAGGCGGCATCTCCTGGGTCCCGTGGGCGTTGCAGGACGCCGAGCATTTGGTCGCGTCCTACCAGCACATGTTCAACCGTCCCCTGCAGCACGACGTGCGCTACTACTGGGACACCCATATGAGCGCGTCGTTCATGGTCGACCCCCTGGGTTTGCAGCTGATCGACCAGATCGGCGTGGACAAGGTCATGTGGTCCAGCGACTATCCGCACAACGAAAGCACGTACGGCTATTCGGAGAAGTCACTGAAGGCCGTCGTCGACGCGGTGGGTGCGGCGAACGCGGCGAAGATCGTCAGCGACAACATCACGAAGTTCCTGGGACTGTAGTGACGACGTTCGCGCAACCGGACACCAACACCGGTAACGGACTGGTGATTCCCGAAACACCCGACCTTCCCCGCCTGCGCCGCGAGACGGGGGCCCGGCTGCGGTCGGCGATGGCCGAACGTGGCGTCGACGCGATGGTCCTGCTCGGCAACAACGCCGTCGTCTACGCCACGGGTGCGAGTTGGCCACTCGGCGACGCCGGGCTGTCCTACGTCGAGCGTCCGGTGGCCGTGGTGCTCGCCGACGACCAGTGGCCGCACCTGTTCCTGCCATTCCGCGAGGGAGCCTCGCAGGAATCGGACCTGCCCGCCGACCATCTGCACGGGCCCGTGTATCTCGAATTCGACGAGGGTGTAGGGCATTTCGCGCGGCAGATGGCCGACATCATTCCGGCCACCGCGGTCGTCGCGGTCGACGAGTTGACGGGCGCGATGTCGCGTGCCGCGAATGCCTTGTTCTGCAACGGCGCCCCCGTTGACGCCGCGGCGATCATCAGCGCGGCCAAGCTGGTTAAGACCCCGGATGAATTGTCCTGCGTGCGCACCGCCATCCGGATCACCGACGAGGCGATGGTCGAGGTCCAGAAGAGCCTGGCCCCCGGTATCCGTCAGATCGATTTGTCGGCGCGCTTTTTGCGCCGCGCCTTCGAGCTGGGGGCCACGGCCAGCATGCTCGAGCCGATCTGGCAGGTGATGCCGCCGAGCAAGGCCGAGGGTGTGTGGACCACGCACGGCGACCTGGCGCTGCCGCTGCTGAGCACCGAGCGCGAACTGGCCGAAGGCGATGTGCTGTGGACCGACGTCAGCATCACCTACCAGGGCTACTGCTCCGACTTCGGGCGCACCTGGATCGTCGGCCGGGATCCGTCGCCGCGTCAGCAGGCGCAGTTCGACAAATGGTTCGAGATCATGAGCGCGGTCCTGGGTGTCGCCAAGGCCGGCGCCACCGCGGCGGATCTGGGGCGGGCCGCGATCAAGGCCAATGGCGGCACCAAGCCGTGGCTGCCGCACTTCTACCTGGGCCACGGCATCGGCGTCAACGCCGCCGAAATGCCGATGATCGGAACCGATCTCGGCCAGGAGTTCGATGAGAATTTCGTCCTTCAATCCGGGATGGTGTTGGTGCTGGAGCCCGTGGTGTGGGAGGACGGCACCGGTGGCTACCGCAGCGAAGAGGTCCTGGTGATTACCGAGGAAGGCTGGATCCGTTTGACCGACTACCCCTATGATCCCTATGGGAACTGAAGTCCTGCCCGACGAGCGCACGCTGCGCTCGGGGCGTCGTCGGCGGGCGCTGGACCAGATGGCGGCACACGATCTCGATGTGCTGGTACTCGGCCGGCAAGCCAATGTCCGTTACGTCACCGGTGCGCCGCAGCTGTGGGTCGCGGGCACCCGGCCGTTCGGCCCGACCTGTGTGGTGGTGCGTGAGACCGGTGCCGTGTACCTCCTCAGCACGTGGGATGAGGGCGTGCCCGACGACATTCCGCACGAGAACCTCTACGGCATCTCGTGGAACCCCCTGAACACCATGTCTGCGCTGCAGCGCATCGACGGCGCGGTGACCGCCCGGCGCGTCGGAACCGACGCGCTCTCACCGGTTTTCGCGCGGCTGCTGCCGACCGCGTTCCCCAACGCACAGCTGGTGGACGGAGAACTCGCGATGCGGGCCGCCCGCCGTGTCAAGACGGCCGAGGAGGTCGCCGCGTTGCGGGAATCCGTCGCGGTGGCCGAATCGGCACTGGCGGCCGCGGTCGCGGAGTTGCGGCCGGGGGTAACCGAACAAGCGCTGGCCGGTGTCGTGCTGGAGGCCTCGGCGGCGGGCGGCGTGAGCACCCCGTCGAATCAAGACGTCGCATGGGTAACCTCGCGCACGCACCCGTGGCGCTGCGCCGACGGTGACGGCCGCATCCAGGACGGCGATCTGGTGGCATTTTCCACCGGGGTCCTGGCGGGCGGCTACGTCGGCGAAGTCGGACGGACCTGGCCCGCCGCCAAGAAGCAGGTTCCCGACGGCGCCGCGGCCCTCTACCGGCGGTGGGAAAGCTTGTGGGACAGGCTGATCGACGCCTGTCGGCCCGGGGTGGGCGCGGCCGACCTGATGGCCGCCTACCAAGCCGCGGGGGAGCCGGACCCGCCGATGCCGGTGGCCCGCGGTCTGGGCATGGGGTTCGACCCACCCGTCGTCTCCAGGCATCTACCCGCGACCGCGGCCGACGAACGTCTGGAACCGGGGATGGTTCTGGCCGTGACGGGTTATGTGTGGGAGGAAGGAGTAGGCGCGGTATTCGGGCGAGAGGCGGTCCTGATTACCGCGGATGGTCCTGAAGTGCTCACCGCCAGCCCATTCTGGCAGCCCTAGCCATGCCCAACCCCGCAGAACCGCCGGCGGCAGAGATCATCCGGTACGACAAAGACGCCAAGACGCGGATCGCCACGATCACGTTCGACCGGCCCGAGTACCTCAATGCGCCGACGATCGCCGCCCGTGTGCGCTACGCAGATCTGTTGCACCGGGCCAACATCGATGACGACGTCAAGGTCCTGGTGATTCGCGGCGCCGGCGACGACCTTGGTTCGGGTGCCGACCTGGTCGAGGTGATGCGCCTTCGTGATGCGGCGGATCAGGGCCCGCGGCTCGCCGAATACCGGATCGGCGCCGACGAAGTCCGATACCCGCCCCCGGGCTCGTTTCGCAACGGCGCCACCCTCGGTCAGTGGTATGCCAACCCGAACTCCGGCATCCGCGGCCTGCAGGACTTCAAGAAGATCAGCATCCTCGAAGCCAAGGGCTACTGCTACGGCTGGCACTTTTACCAGGCCGCCGACGCGGACCTGGTGATCTCCAGCGACGACGCGCTGTTCGGACATCCGTCGTTCCGGTATTACGGCTGGGGCCCCCGCATGTGGTGGTGGGCGCAGACCATGGGTATCCGCAAGTTCCAGGAGATGGTCTTCACCGGAAGGGCTTTCACCGCCGCGGAGATGTATGACTGCAATTTCCTCAACAGCGTGGTGCCCAGGGATCAACTCGAGGCGGAGGTGGAGAAATACGCCCTGGCCTGCGCCCGCAATCGCCCCACCGACACGGTCTTCATGCAGAAGGTCTTCTTCGAGATCATGAAGCAGTTCCAGGGCGAATATCTGGGCAGCATGCTCAGCGGTGTCTTCGAGTCGATGGGCGGCAGCGTCCGCCCGGATGTCGGCGATGAACTGATGCTCGCCGATGCCCTGCAACAGGGTCTGGGCGATGCGGTCAAAGACAACGACAGCAAGTTCCCCGCCGAGTGGCGTTTGAGCAAGGATGCGCGCAAGAGGGCCCGCAAGAACGCGCGCAAGAAGGCGCCCACCGGCAAGGACACGAAGGCGAAGAGAAAGAACCAGTGACGCGAGTCGAACCGCCACTGGCCGGCTACATGGTGATCGATCTGTCCACCGGCATCGCGGGTGCCTACTGCACCAAGTTGCTGGCCGACGGTGGTGCCGACGTCGTGAAAGTCGAGCCGCCAGAGGGCGATCCGCTGCGTGTGTGGTCGGCCTCCGGTGCCGCCATCCCGGAGGGCGACGACGGCGCGTTGTTCAGCTTCCTGGCCGGCGCAAAGCACAGCGTCGTCGCCGATCTCGCCGAAGACGACGACGTCGGACTGGTGGACCGACTGCTGGCCTCCGCCGATGCGGTGATCTGGTCCGCCGGATCCACAGTGGCCGAGCATTCGGACTTCACGCCGCAAGCCGTCCGTGGCCGCCACCCGCACCTCACCGTCACCGCGATCACGCCGTTCGGGCTGGAAGGCCCTTGGCGAGACCGCGCCGCAACCGAATTCACGCTGCAGGCGTGGTCGGGGGGAATCGTCGGCCTCGGCCGCGGCGAGCAGCAGCGCCCGCCCGTCTTCGTGGGCGGGCAGGCCGGCGAATATTTAGCCGGCGCGTACGCGAGCGCGGCCACCCTGTCGTCGCGGTGCCGCCGAATCGACGGCGGGGCAGGAGAACTGCTGGACCTGTCGATGCTCGAGACCCAGATCCTGTGCCTCACCTATTACCCGGTCACCTACTTCGAGGTGCTCGGCCGGCCGTGGAGAGACATGCGGCGGCCAACGATTCCGGGAGTGGCTCAGGCAAAAGACGGCCTGGTGGATCTCGGCTGCGGAACCGCGCAGCAGTGGTTCGACCTGTGCGCGATGGTGGGTCACCCCGAGTGGATCGATGAGGACTCGCCGCTGTCGATCACCGAGCAAGCCAACATTCACGCCGAGCAGATCTTCGCCTGGATGTCCAGCACCCCGGTCGACGAAATCCGGGAACTGGCCACGGCATTCCGCATCCCCAACGCGCCCGTCGCCAACGGTGCCAATGTCACGTCGTTTGACCAGTTTGTAGAACGTGGTTCATTCGTCCGCAATCCGCGCGATGGGTTCGAGCAGCCGAGTCACCCGTATCGGATGCGGCCGGCGCGGTTGCGCGGACCGCATCCGGCGCCGCGCCTGGGGGAGCACACCGAGCAATACCGCACCGTGGATCTCGCCGCACGACCCGAACCGACCGGTATGGCGAAACCGTTGCCGCTCAATGGTCTTCGGGTCCTGGACATGACGACGTTCTGGGCGGGGCCGTGCGGCACCCATTTTCTGGCCATGCTCGGCGCCGAGGTCATCCACATCGAATCGACCCGCCGCCCGGATGGCACTCGGCTGATCGCCGGCGTGCCGATCACCGAGAATCAGTGGTGGGAGAAGTCGCCGATCTTCGAGGCCCTGAACACCAACAAGAAGGGCTTGACACTCGACCTGCAGAGCCCGCGCGGCCGAGAGCTACTGCGGGAGCTCATCGCAACCTGCGACGTGGTGGTGGAAAATTTCACGCCGCGGGTGCTGGATCAGATCGGGCTGGATTTCGCCTCCGTTCGATCGATCCGGCCGGACACGGTGCTGGTGCGGATGCCGGGCTTCGGTCTCGAGGGGCCATGGCGCGACAACCCGGCCTTCGCCTACGTCATCGAAGCCGCCTCCGGCGTCAGTTGGCTCACCGGTTACCCGGACCGCACACCCTATGACCCGTATTCGATCGGTGACCCCAATGCCGGTGTGCACGCGGTCAACGCGATACTGCTGGCGCTGGAGCATCGCCGCCGCACCGGTGAGGGCGTGTTCGTCGAAGCGGCGATGGTCGATGCGGCGCTGAACATCTCCGCCGAGCAGGTCATCGAGTACTCGGCGTACGGGGCGGTGCTCGAGCGCGACGGCAACCGGGGACCGATCGCCGCACCGCAGAACCTCTACCTCAGCGCGGATGTCGACGAATTCGGCCGGCTCGACAGCTGGGTCGCCATCGCCGTGGCCACCGACGATCAGTGGATGAAACTGTGCCGGGCGCTCGGATCGCCCTCCTGGGCAACCGATCCCGCGCTATCGACGCAAGCCGGCCGGCGCGAGCACCAGGATTTGATCGACGAGCGACTCGCCGCGTGGTGCGAGCACCGCGGCCGCGACGAAATCGTCGCAACACTGTGGGGTGCCGGCGTGCCGGTGGCCAAGGTCATGCAACCGCATCGGCAAACCGAGCTGGAGCAGTTGACGTTTCGGGGCTTTTTCGAAGAGGTCGACCACCCGGTGAACGGCCCGGCTAGGCTGAGCACCGTGCCGATGAGATTTTCCGCCGGGCCCAACAGGTTTCACACCGAGCATGCGCCGCTGCTGGGGCAGCACAACCATGAATTGCTGACCGAACTCGGCTTGTCCGACGCCGAGATTGCCGGCCTGGAAGCCGACGGCGTTATCGGCAGCGCGCCGGTGATGCACACGGCGAGCTGATCGACCATGGCGATCGATCCCTCGAACATCCTGCTGACGGACCGCGTAGCGGTGGTGACCGGCGGGGGAGCGGGCATCGGCCGCGGCATCGCGGCCGGGATGGCCGCCTTCGGCGCGCGGGTGGCGATCTGGGAGCGCGACCCGCAAACCTGCGTGCCGGCAGCCGAATCCATTGGCGGCCTGGGGATCGTCACCGATGTCCGAGACAGCGGCCAGGTGGATGCCGCACTGGAGCGCACCATCGCGGAACTGGGCACGCCGACGATTCTGGTGAACAACGCCGGCGGTGTGTTCTCCTCGCCGCTGCTGGAAACCAGCGAGAACGGTTGGGATGCGCTCTACCGCGCCAACCTGCGCCACGTGCTGCTGTGCAGCCAGCGGGTCGCCCGAAAGATGGTGTCGGAGGGCCTGCCCGGCAGCATCATCTCGCTGACCTCGATCGAAGGCGTCCGAGCGGCGCCGGGCTACGCCGCCTATGCGGCCGCCAAGGCCGGTGTCATCAACTACACCAAGACCGCGGCGCTGGAATTGGCTCCCCACGGGATCCGGGTCAACGCGATAGCACCCGACATCACGCTCACCGAGGGGCTGGCGCAGCTCGGGGGCGAGGCGGCGACGAGCGCAATGCGCGATATGGTACCGATGGGACGTCCCGGTCATGTCGACGAAATCGCCAGTGCCGCAGTATTTCTGGCCTCGGATATGGCGGCCTACCTCACCGGGCAGACGCTGCACATCGACGGCGGCACCCAGGCCTCCAGCGGGTGGTATCACGACCCGCAGACCGGCGATTACCGGTTGGGCCCGTCACACTAGCTACTAGTGCGTCCAGCCCTCGGCGGCTTGTTCGTCGAAGGTCTGGTCAATGCGCTCGAACCTGCGACGGATGGACGCTCGGGCGGCCGCGTGCGGCAGGACGTACAGCCGGTTGGCCAGGATCGCATCGGCGGTCAGCCGCGCGACCTCGCCGGCGCTAACGCTCTCGTCCTGGGTGGGCAACGTTCCGAACGCCGCCTCGGGACCGGCCGATAGTCCGTAGTCCGCGCCGCGTATCCGTTCCGAATTGGAAACCAGCTTGGTTTCCACGACCATCGGGCACAACACCGATACGCCAATGCCATTGGCCTTGACCTCACGCGCCAGCGTTTCGGCGAGCCCGACGACACCGTATTTGGCAACGCCGTACGTCCCGAGACCGGCGTTGGGCACCAACCCGGCGAAGGACGCGGTGAAGGCGATGTGCCCACCACTGCCCTGCTCGATCAACCTGGGCACGAACGCCTCGACCGCGTGGATCGATCCCCACAGGTCGATGTCGATCACCCAGCGCCAGTCGTCGTGGTTCATCTGGCCGATCGGCCCCGCAACAACGATGCCGGCATTGCTGAAAACGACGTCGACACTGCCGAGCAGCCGGAAGGCCTCGTCGGCGAGGTGAACCATCTCGTCGAGATTCCGGACGTCGCAGACCACGCCGTGCGCGTCGAAACCCTCGCCGCGCAGCCGATGCACCGCCTGCTCCAGAGCGGGCTGATCGACGTCGGAGAGCACCACGCGGGCCCCCCGGCGGCCGAATTCGGTGGCGGTGGCCAAACCGATGCCGCTGGCGCCGCCGGTGATGACTGTCCCGCGTCCCTCGAAATCGTCCATAGCTGCCGAGCGTATTACTCGCTCAGGGGACGGTGTGAGAGACATCATGTAGCTAGGAC
>Ga0134125_10008987_pt1 | contig 11256 bp, 9 predicted proteins | sample KB31751_FD_96464 | JGI IMG/M metagenome (GOLD analysis project Ga0134125, IMG submission 96464) | Terrestrial soil microbial communities with excess Nitrogen fertilizer from Kellogg Biological Station, Michigan, USA - KB3-175-1 | ecosystem: Environmental > Terrestrial > Soil > Unclassified ...
CTGGCAGATCTGGGATAAGAAGACCAAGCACCTGCAGCGCGACGAATATAATATCCGCCAATGCACAAAGGTGACGGCGAACACCGTTGCGGAGCTGGCAGGCAAGCTCGAGGGCGTCAACGCAGAGCAGTTCGTCAAAACTATTGCCGAATACAACGCGGCCGTGCGCAGCGATATTCCGTTCAATCCCAACGTCAAGGACGGCAGGTGCACCGAAGGTCTCGCCATTCCCAAATCGAACTGGGCAAACACCATCGACACGCCGCCCTTCGAAGGCTACGCGGTCACCTGCGGCGTCACTTTCACCTTCGGCGGCTTGCGCATTGCCGATGACGGACAGGTGATCGATCTGGATTACCGGCCCATCCCCGGCCTTTACGCGGCCGGCGAGCTGGTCGGCGGGATTTTCTATTTCAATTATCCCGGCGGGACGGGGCTCACTTCGGGTTCGGTGTTCGGCAGGATCGCAGGGAGTGCCGCCGGCAAAGCGGCGAAAGGGTAATCGTGAGGGCGCGCCTCAACGAGCTCACCGCCTGCGAGATTGCCGCAGGCGTGGCATCCGGCGCGTTCACCGCCGAAGGGGTCGTGCGCGACTGCCTGGAGCGCATCGAAGAGCGTGACAAGACCATCAAGGCTTGGGCCTTTATCGATCCCGAACTCGCGCTCAATCAGGCCCGCGCCGTGGATCGTGGCGATGCGAAAGGCGTGCTGGCGGGTGTTCCGCTCGGCATCAAGGACGTCATTGACACCTTCGACATGCCCACCGATATGGGCTCGCCGATCTATCGCAACAACCGCACGTCAACGGATGCCTCGTCGGTTGCGCTGGCGCGTCGCGCCGGTGCGGTGATCCTGGGCAAGACCGTTACCTGCGAGTTTGCAGGACTGACGCCGAATGTGACGTGCAACCCGCGTAATCCCGACCACACGCCGGGCGGCTCGTCCAGCGGATCGGCAGCCGCGGTCGCTGACAACATGGCCGCCGTGGGTTATGGCACGCAGACCGGCGGGTCGGTGCTTCGCCCGGCGTCGTTCTGCGGCGTGGTCGGATACAAGCCCACCTACAATCTGATCTGCCGCGGCGGTATCAAATTCGCCGCGGAGAGTCGCGACACCATCGGACTGATTGCGCGTAGCGTCGGCGATGTGGACCTGGTCGCCGGCGTGTTGACCGGGCGCGCGCCTGCGCCAAAGCGCGACACGCCGCCGAAAATCGCCCTCTGCCGGACGCATCTCTGGGAGCATGCGCTGCCGGAATCGCAGCATGCGGTCGAGGATTCCGTTCGGCGGCTGCAAGCGGCGGGCGCTCGCTTCCAGCAGATCGCACTGCCGGACAGCTTTGATGCGCTCGCCGAAGCTCGCACCATCGTCAATCCGGTCGAACGCGCCCGCTCCATGGCGCATGAGTGGAACACAAACCGGGCTCTCATCAGTCCCGGCCTGACGCGTCAGATCGAAGAGGGGCTGGCGATTCCCTATGCGCGCTACGTCGCATCGCTCCAGCGCATCAAGCAATGCCGCGACGGTATTCGGGAACTGTTCGGTGATGCCGACGTGCTGCTCGCGCCTTGCGTCACCGGCGAAGCGCCCAAAGGCCTTGCTTCGACCGGCGACACGCGGTTCCAGGAATTCTGGACCGCGCTTCACACGCCCACCATAACGCTGCCGACCCATCACGGACCGAACGGGCTGCCGATCGGCATCCAGCTTGTCGGCCGGCTTTACGATGATGAAATGCTTCTCGCAGCGGCGCGCTGGGTTGCCGAACGCCTCGCTCTTGCCTAGGAGAAGGCATGGAAATCAACAACAGCTTCGAAGTGCCGTTGCCGCCCGCGGATGCATGGAAAGTGCTGATGGACATTCCTCGCATCGCTCCCTGCATGCCCGGCGCCGAGCTCACGGGCGTGCTCGACAAGGATACCTACAATGGCAAGGTCTCCGTGCGCTTGGGCCCTGTGGCGCTGAGCTTTGCCGGTCAGGTGAAATTCACCGAGGTCGACGAGACCGCTCACAAGGCCCGCGTGAAGGCGCAGGGAAAAGATTCCAAGGGCCGCGGCGGCGCCAATGCCAATGTCGCTTTCCACCTTGAGCCTTCGCCACTCGCAACGCGCGTGCAGGTCAAGACCGATCTCACACTCTCCGGCGCCGTGGCTCAATACGGCCGCGCGTCGGGCATGATCCAGGACGTCGCACAGCAATTGATTGGCCAATTCGCCGAATGCCTGAAATTGCAGCTTGCCGCTTCCGTCGCGTCGGCCGAGCCGCGTCCGGGTGCGGAGCAATCCGTGGCGACGCCGATCCTGCCGCCGGAGCCGAAGCCGCAAACGCTTTCCGGGTTCTCTCTGCTTTTCATGGTCCTGCGCAGTGCTCTGCGGCGGCTGTTTGGCGCGTCGAAATCGTAAGGAGATGGGAAGCACCTTGGACCGCGTCGCTCTCTCTGCGCTTTACACCCTGCCTCCGGAGACGGCACATCATGCGGCGCTGTTTGCGCTGGAGCATGGGCTGGTCGGCGCCCGCGCCGAAGCGAACGACCCGATCCTGAAAAGCAATGTGTGGGGACTGGAATTTTCCAATCCCATCGGCTTAGCCGCAGGTTTCGACAAGGACGCGCGCGCCATCGACGCGGTGCTCGGACTCGGCTTCGGGTTTGTCGAAGCGGGCACGGTGACCCCCAAACCTCAGCCGGGGAATCCCAAGCCGCGGCTTTTTCGCCTCGACGAAGACGCAGCGGTGATCAACCGCTTGGGCTTCAACAGCGGCGGCATCTCCGATTTCGCAAAGCGATTGGCGGCGCGCCAGGAACGGCGCCACGCGTCCGGGATTGTTGGTGCCAATATCGGGAAGAACCGCGATACCGTGGACGGGGCTGCCGACTATGTCGCGGGAGTCGAGAAGCTCGCCGGGCTTGCCGATTATTTCGTGCTCAACATCTCTTCGCCAAACACCCCTGGTCTTCGTGCGATGCAGGCGCGTGGCCCTATCGAGGACCTGCTGCGCCGCGTGCTGATGGCGCGCAATCGCGCCGCTCCGGACCCGCAGAAGCCGCCTCCACTGCTGGCGAAGGTTGGCCCCGACCTGCTGCCCGATCAGTTGCGCGACATCGCGGAAGTGGCGCTCTCGGCGGGGATAGATGGGCTGATCGTCGGCAACACCACGGTCGAGCGCCCGGCGTCACTGAGAAGCGCCGGGAAAAATGAGGCCGGTGGTTTGTCCGGCGCTCCCCTGTTGCAGCCCTCGACCCAATGTCTGGCGCAGCTTTATCGGCTAACGGCTGGCCGCATCCCGCTGATCGGCTGCGGTGGCGTGGCGAGCGGCGCCGATGCCTATGCCAAGATCAGAGCCGGGGCGTCGCTCGTACAGGTCTATTCGGCGCTGGTGTTTCATGGCCCTGGACTTGCCCGGCGTATCAAGCGCGAATTGGCCGCATTGCTGCGGGCCGATGGGTTTCAATCTGTTGCTGATGCGGTCGGGCGCGGCCGCTGTTAGATTGCGCTGCGCTTTGAGGAGGTCGGGTTGAGTACGCAAGATTTGAGAAGCTGGATCGCCAAGATGGAATCCGCGGGCGAAGTCCAGCACGTCTCCGGGGCCGACCGCGAGCAGGAGATCGGCGGTATCGTCGATTTCTATCAGCGCAAGATTGGCAATCCAGCGGTGCTGTTCGACGATGTGCCGGGATATCCGCACGGCCATCGCGTTCTCGCCAATATTCTCACCTCGATCCGGCGTATTCATCTCACCCTGGGCAATCCGGCCGATTCGAGCCCCATCGAGCTGGTGCATTATTGGCGGCGCTACATGAAGGAGGCTAGGTCCGTCCCTCCGAAGATCGTGAAGACCGGCGCCCTGTTCGAGAATGTCCAAGAAGGAAAAAAGATCGATCTCTTCAAGATACCGGTTCCCAAATGGCACGAGCTGGACGGCGGCTATTACATCGGCACCGGCGACATGGTCGTGATGAAGCACCGCGATACGGGCTGGGTGAATTACGGCGCCTATCGCGTGCAGGCGCAGGAGGCGAACGTCGCCTCGATCATGTGCTCCAAGGGAAAGCATGGCGATCTCATCATGCGCAGCTATCACGAGAAGGGCGAGCCTTGTCCGATCGCGGTCGTGTGCGGCATGCATCCGACGCTGTTCATGATCGCGGGACTGGAGATTCCCTACGGCAAAAATGAATATGATGCCGCGGGCGGCTTGCTAGGCGAACCGGTCGAGGTGATCGCCGGCCCGCGCACCGGCCTTCCCATTCCGGCCCATGCCGAGATCGCTTTCGAAGGCTTCGTCCACCCCAACGATCTCATCACCGAAGGCCCGCTGGGCGAGTGGACCGGCTATTACGCCGGCGGGTTGAAGAAGGAGCCGGCGATCCGTCTCGAGACCTTCATGCATCGGAACAACCCGATTCTGATGGGCGCGATACCGGGCGTGCCGCCGGACGATGATTCGTTCTACCGTGGTACCTACCGCTCGGGCGCAGTGTGGAATCAGCTCGAAGCCGCCGGAATTCCCGAGGTCAAGGGCGTGTGGGCCCATGAAGCGGGCGGCAGCCGGTTATGGCTCACCGTCGCGATCAAGCAGCTTTATGCCGGCCACGCGAAACAGGCCGGGCTCATCGCCTCGCAATGCCACGCCGGCGCCTATGCGAACCGCTTCGTCGTGGTAGTCGATGACGATATCGATCCCGCCGATATGGACAAGGTGATCTGGGCGATGTGCACGCGCTTCGATCCGCGCGAGGACCTGGAAGTGCTCAAGGGCTGCTGGAGCACCGTGCTCGATCCGATGGTCTACAGCGAATCCGACCGGCGCAATGCTCGCCTCGTCATCGACGCATGCAGGCCGTGGTCCCGAAAGGACACATTCCCGCAAGTGGTGCGCAATTCCAAAGAATTGGATGAGAGAATACGCGCGAAATTCGCTAAGTTCCTGCCGCGCGCCTGAACAGGATCGAAGGAATGAAACCGCCTCCGTTTAGCTATCACGATCCCAGAACGGTGGATGATGCCGTCGGGCTTCTGAACCGTCTCGAAAACGCCAAGCTCCTGGCCGGCGGTCAATCGCTGATGCCGATGCTCAACATGCGCTACGTGCTGCCCGATCATGTCATCGATCTGAACAAGGTCGAAGCGCTCTCCTTTTTGCGCGAAACCGATGGCGTGCTCGAAGTCGGCGCCATGACGCGTCAGCGGGACATTGAATTCTCCGACGCGGTGAAGGCGCGCTTTCCGCTGATCCATGAGGCGATCCTGAATGTCGGGCATCGCCAGACCCGCAACCGCGGCACCGTCGGGGGCTCGCTGTGTCACCTCGATCCCTCGGCCGAGCTTGTCACCATGGCGGCCGCGCACGATGCGACGGTGACCGTCGTAGGACCGAACGGCAAGCGCGATATTCCGTTTGCGGAGTTTCCGGTCGCCTTCATGACGACCGCACTGGAGTTGAACGAGCTTCTGACCGCGGTGCGGTTCCCGCGCTGGCCGACCGGACATGGCTACGGGTTCGTGGAATTTGCCCGCCGTCACGGTGATTTCGCTATCGCCTCGGCGGCAGCCCTTCTCGAGGAAGACGCGAATGGCAAGATCAAGCGCGCGTCGCTGACGCTGGGGGGCGTTGGGGTCCTGCCGGTTCGCATGCGCGAAGTGGAAAAGGCGCTGGTCGGCCAGACCGCGTCGGAAGATTTGTTCCGGCAGCTTTGCGAGGAATGCCGCAAAGTGGACGCGATCGAGGATGTGCACGCACCGGCATCCTACCGCCAGCATCTGGCGGCGGTGCTGTCGCGCCGCGCCCTCGTGTCGGCGCATGGACGCGTGGGGAGAGCATGAGCGAGAAGCGCACTATCGCCGTCACCATCAACGGCAAAAGATACCAGGAGGAGGTGGAGGTTCGCTTCACCCTGGCCGATTTCATGCGCCAGCAATTGGGTCTTACCGGCACGCATCTCGGCTGCGAGCACGGCGTGTGCGGCGCCTGCACGATTCTGCTCGACGGCCGTTCGGCGCGCTCCTGTCTGATGCTCGCGGTCCAGGCCGACGGACACGAGATACTCACCGTTGAAGGAATCGCGCCATCGGCCGAAAAAATGCATCCGTTGCAGGAGGCCTTTCGGGATAATCACGGTTTGCAATGCGGTTTCTGCACGCCCGGCATGCTGACCACGCTGATCGAATTCCTGCGCGACAATCCCGACCCCACCGAGCAGGAGGTTCGCATCGCGATATCCGGCAATCTCTGCCGCTGCACGGGATATCAGGGCATCGTCGCGGCAGCTCTCGATGCCGCCCAGCGTTTGAAGGCTGCCAAGGAAGCTCCGTGAGATCACGGGTCTTCGGCAACCGGGTCGGCCGCATCGAGGATCCCCCGCTGCTGACCGGCCGCGGACGTTTCATCGACGACATCAGATTGCCGCGCCTCGCCCATGCCGCCTTCGTGCGCAGCCCGCACGGCCACGCGGCGATTCTGACCATCGACAAAAGCCAAGCGTTGGCCACGCCCGGTGTGATTGCGGTCTATACGGCGGCGGATTTTGCGCCCCATCTCAGGCAAGACCGGCTGATCGTGGGACTTCCCAGCCCCGCTTATCGCCAGGACGTCAATCGCCCGGTGTTGGCGAGGGACGAAGTCGTTCATGTCGGCGAGCCCGTAGCGATCGTGGTGGCTGAAAACCGCTATCTCGCCGAAGACGGCGCGGCGATGGTGAATGTCGATTACGAGATCCTTCCGGCCGTCGCGGATGCGCGCGCAAGCCTTGTGAAAGGTTCGCCGACCGTGCATCGCAACGCTCTGCACAACCTCCTCGCCGAATTCGACGTGGCGTATGGCGATGTCGCCGCGGCGTTTTCCGCCGCCCCGCACACATTCCGCGAGACATTATGGCAGCATCGCGGGGGGGGACATTCCATCGAATGCCGGGGCGCCGTCGCGCAGTATGATGCGATGGAGGACCGGCTCACTTTGTGGAGCTCGACTCAGACGCCGCACACTGCAATGCGGCTGCTCTCGGACGTGCTGGGCTGGGATGACACCCGCGTGCGCGTGGTCACGCCCGATGTCGGCGGCGGCTTCGGTCCCAAGCTGATCTTTTATCCCGAAGATGTCGCCATACCATTGGCCGCGCTTCTGCTTGGGCGGCCGGTGAAATGGATCGAGGACCGCCGCGAGCACTTCACCGGTTCGACACAGGAGCGCGACCAATTCTGGGATATCGAGATCGCGGTGGATGAACAGGCGCGCATTCTCGGCGTTCGCGGCAGGCTCATTCATGAGCACGGCGCCTATACGGCGCGCGGGGCCAACCTGCCTTACGAATCCGCGCAGACCGTGACTCTGCCTTATGAGGTGCCGGCCTACGCCCTGAACGTGAAGCTTGCCCTGACCAATAAGGTGCCGGTGACGCCCGTGCGCGGCGCGGGGCAACCGCAAGGGGCGTTTGCGATGGAGCGGCTGCTCGATCGCGTCGCGCGGGAGCTGAAACTGGACCGCGCCGAAGTGCGTCGCCGCAATCTGATTGCAGCACAGAGAATGCCCTGCGCGAAACCGCTGAGGAGTCGTGGTGGTATGCAGGTCGTGCTCGATTCCGGGGATTATCCCAAATGCCAGCAAATGGTGCTGGACGCGATCGGCTGGCGCGATTTCAAATCTCGTCAGGCCGCGGCGCGCGCGGCAAATGTCTATATCGGTGTTGGCCTCGCCAATTTCGTCAAGGGCACTGGCCGTGGGCCATTCGAGCCGGTGGCGGTCCGTATCGGCGCGTCGGGTACAATCCACATCCATTCCGGTGCTGCAGCAATGGGACAGAGCACCAAGACCATGCTGGCGCAAATCGTGGCCGCTCAGCTCGGCGGGACGATTGACAAAATCAAGGTGACCACGGGCGACACGGCAGGGATTGCAATGGGTATCGGCGGGTTCAACAGCCGCCAAGCGGTAATGGCGGGATCGTCGGCACATCTCGCCGCCGTTGCGCTGCGTGAGAAGGTCCTCGCCGTGGCCGCGAAGCTTCTGGACGTAAGCGCCGACGGGCTCGAGATCGAGGGCGGCAGCGTTCAACTCAGGGCGCGGCCGAAAACCGCGATCGCGTTGGGCGAACTCGCCCGCGCCATGGGCGGCACACCGGGTTTCACGCTGCCCGGCGGCATGGCGCCGGGCCTCGAGGTGAGCGAAGCCTTCTTGCGTGACGAGATGGCATTCGCGAACGGCGCCGCCGCCGTGGAAGTTGAGGTCGATGCCGAGACGGGCGCTGTGGAAATCAGGAAATTCATCATCGCTCACGATTGCGGCCGCATGATCAATCCGGTGATTGTCGAGGGTCAGATTGTCGGCGGTGTAGTGCACGGCATCGGCAATGCGCTCTTCGAATGGATGGGTTTCGACGGGCAATGCCAGCCCGTCACCACGACCTTCGCCGACTATCTGCTGGTCACGTCCACTGAGGCTCCTTCCATCGACGTCCTTCACATGGAATCGCCCTCGCCGATAAATCCTCTGGGGGTAAAGGGGGTGGGCGAATGCGGCGTGATGCCGGTTGCCCCTGCCATCATGTCGGCGATCGAAGATGCGCTGTCGCCATTCGCGGTGAAGATCGCGCGCACGCCCGTTACGCCTGCCGAGCTTGCGGGCGCCATTCAGGCTGCACGGCGGGAGAAGCGTGTTGGCCCTGCGCTTTGATGATATCGGCAATCGTCTGAAGGCGTTCCGGCTGGGCTCGGGGCTTTCCGCCGAAGAAGTCGCCAAACGCATCGGTATCTCGCGCACGGCACTTTATCGCTTCGAAAAAGGCGAGGTGGTTAAGATCGACACCCTGGAAAAATTAGCCGAGCTGCTGCAGGTATCGCTGCCAACTCTGCTCGGCGTCGGCGTCGAATATATCGCTTCCGCGGTGACCTATTTCGAACGCATGCGGCAGATCGAACAGACCGCCGAGCACATCATCGTCCTCGCGGGGCCGCTCTCTTATCTGCTGGCTTCCGACACTTTCAATGCCGCTCTCGGCCAGATCCTCAGAGAGAGCATCCCCGAAGATGTCGAAGATCGGGCGCGCGCCGATGCCGAAGTGGAGGAGATCATGGGAGTGCTCACCCAGCGGAAAGACAATTACCGGCGCCGACAGCCTGCCGTCGTCAATCTGATCGCCGCCTCCGAGATATCGCGTTTCCTGATCAATGGCATGGTGGGGCGCCTCGACCTTCCCGAGAATTTGCGGCGCGAGCGCCGGTCTCTCGCCCGCGCCGAAGTCGAGCATTTTGCCCGGATCATGGAGAAAGAGCCCATCGGCGTGCAGATTGGCATTGTGCCCGAGACGTTACCGCACACGGGCTTTCAGATTTTTCGCCAGCCCGACCGGCAATTGCTCTCGCTCAGCCCCTTCCGTTTGGGTGAGGACCCCAATGTGCGTGTCGGCGTCGCCATGATCACCTCGGCGCCTGAAGCGCTCGTACTGCACCATCGGGCCGCGGAAGGCATGTGGCAGCGCGCGCTGAAAGGCAGCGGGGCCGCGCAATACCTGCGTAGCCTGATCGCACGTCATCGTGAATAAGGCGTCCTCTCAAAGGTGAATCCCTTGTAATTTGAGGGGAAGCGGCTTCAATGCCGAGGTTCGAGCCAGGGACCCGCATGCAGGTCGATGCCGACGAGCTGATAGACGAGCGGCCGATTTCAGCGCTGCAGATGCGGGTTTTCGTTCTCTGCGCTCTGGTTGCCGTGCTTGATGCGGTGGATAGCCAATCCATCGGTGTTGCAGGGCCGCTGATCGCCGCCGGGCTCAAAATGTCGCCCGCCGCTTTTTCGCCGGCCTATTCGGCGGGCCTGTTTGGTGCGGCCATAGGGGCGCTTGCGATCGGGCCCATTTCCGATCGTTTCGGGCGCAAGCCTCTGCTCGTGCTGACCACCGCTTTGTTTGGAATCTTCACCTGCCTTACGGTATTCGCGGGCTCTTTTGCCGTGCTGGTGAGCTATCGCTTCATCGCCGGCCTGGGGCTAGGCGGCGCCACGCCCTGCTTCATCACCATGGCTGCGGAATACGCGCCGCGCTCGCGCCGCGCCATGCTCGTCAGCCTGCTCTGGGCGGGATATCCGCTCGGCAATTCGCTGGGCGGCTTCACGACCTCCTACGTGATCTCGCATTTCCACTGGTCGATGGTGTTTTACGTGGGCGGCGTGCCCACTCTGATCCTGGCGCTGCTTCTGCTCGTGGCAATGCCGGAATCTTTGCGCTTTCTTGCCTCGCGCGGTGCAAGCGTCCGCGCAGAGCGCATCGCGCGCGCGCTCGATCCGGCGTTGCCGCGATCCGGGCTCGAGATCGTGGCCCGACTCAAACGAGCGCCCGGAAAAGCGCCGCTTCGCGATCTCTTCACGGAAGGGCGCGCCGCCGGAACGCTGCTGTTGGGACTGATGCTGTATTTCGGTTTCGCCACCACCACAGTCATCGTGCTGCAGATACCAACTCTCTTTCGCGAAGCCGGCGTTCCGCTCGGCACTTCGGCCTTTCTGGTGGCGATGTATAGTCTGGTCGCGGCGTTCGGGATGGCCATCGCAGGCAAGCTGGTGGATCGCTTCGGTCCAGTTATCGCGCTCGTCGGGCCTTTTGTCGGGGGAGGGGTTCTGCTGGCCGGACTCGGGCTGGTCGCAGCTTCGCCCTTCGCGGCAGGCTTGGTGATGTTGCTGCTCGGCCTGACGGCATCGGTTGGGTCATCGGGGACGATCGCTTTGGCTGCAATGTCCTATCCGACCATCATGCGCTCGGCCGGCGCCGGCTGGGTCCTGGCCATGGGCAGGTTCGGTCAGGTGTGCAGTCCCCTGGCGGTCGGCGCCATGCTTGCGCTTGGCATGTCGCCGGCCCGCATCTTGGCGGTGATGGCGATTGCGCCCTTGCTGGGCGGTTTTTGCGTGCTGCTGCGGGCAGCATTGACCCCGGGGCGCACGGGCGTTTTGTCCGATGCGGCCCTCGAAGGGGAAAAATCGGCTTAAGCAATGTCCAGGGCCGAGTGTAACATGGCCGCATCATCTTTTGAAATTTGAGCGGAACGAGACGGGATCATGGCGACCAAGACCTTACGCGTGAATGGGAAGACGGTGAGGGCGACTGTCGATGATCCCGCCGCGCCGCTGCTTTACATCCTGCGCAACGACGCCGGTCTGCACGGTCCGCGCTTCGGCTGCGGCCTCGGGCAGTGCGGGTCCTGTACGGTGCATGTCAACGGCGAACCGGTGCGCTCCTGCATGCGGCCGCTGTCTTCGGTCGACGCCAAGGACGAGATCGTC
>Ga0134125_10008993_pt1 | contig 11253 bp, 11 predicted proteins | sample KB31751_FD_96464 | JGI IMG/M metagenome (GOLD analysis project Ga0134125, IMG submission 96464) | Terrestrial soil microbial communities with excess Nitrogen fertilizer from Kellogg Biological Station, Michigan, USA - KB3-175-1 | ecosystem: Environmental > Terrestrial > Soil > Unclassified ...
CATTTTCCAGACGCACTTCCACGTCGATCTGCTCACGGCGCTGCAATCGATGTTCGCGCTCTACACCGTGCTTGGCCTTATCACCTATTACCTTTATCGCCGCCTGCCGATGCGTCTCGACAATCGCGATCAGCGGCCGTCGACCGCGCTCGGTCCTTCCAAGCGCCTCGTTTTCACGCTGGCGGCTTTGTTCAGCCTCGACTCCTTCGGCGGCGGGCTCATCGTGCAATCGCTACTGGCGCTGTGGCTCTTTCGCCGCTTCGGCCTCTCGCTCGAGACCGCGGGCGCGATCTTCTTCTGGAGCGGAATCTGCACAGCTCTCTCCTACATCGTCGCGGCGAAGCTCTCGCGCAAGATCGGCCTGGTGAACACGATGGTGTTTAGCCATCTGCCGGCCAATCTCTGCGTCATCGCGCTGGCTTTCGCGCCCAATCTCACCATCGCCGTCGTGCTGCTGCTGATTCGCGCGGCGTTGTCGCAGATGGATGTGCCGACGCGCGGTTCTTACGTGATGGCGGTGGTGACGCCGCCCGAGCGCGCCGCTGCTGCGAGCATCACCGCCTTGCCGCGCAGCCTCGCATCATCGCTGGCGCCCTTGCTCGGCGGCTGGCTCTTCGCGCTTTCGCCCTTCGCCTGGCCGCTGGTCATCGCCGGCGCGCTCAAGGCGATCTACGACATCCTGCTGCTGATTCTGTTCCAAAGCCACAAGCCGCCGGAAGAGCAGCCCGCTCCCGCTACGGCCAACTGATCTCAGGCGGCAGCGACATCAGGATTGCCGCAACCTTCACTTTCGCCGCAACGCATGTTCCATGAAGGCGCGCAAAACAGCGTTCATGCGGCTTTGATAGCCCGGTCCGCTGTCGCGGAAAAATTCCAGCACGTCGGGATCGATGCGGATGCTGATCGGCACCTTTGCGGCCGGAGGTATAGCCATCGCCTTATCGAACCAGTCGTCAAAAATCGGCGGCGCGTCCGGATCGGTACGCGCATCTCTCTCGATATCCGCATCCGTCGTGGCGCGCACACGCTTCAGATCAGTCCTGTGCGGAAGCCGGCCCTTCTTCCCCTTCAGGGAAACTCTGACGATATCTCTTTCTTTGACTGTCATGGGCCCTTGAAAGATTTCGATCGCCCAAGCGAAATCGATGCCCCGACGCGATATTTCGGTCGTTCTTGTCGGGATCCCACTCGAATTCCATTCCCGATCTCTAAGATTCGTATATACATTCCGTAACACGAATTGTCAATACAGACAGACGGGGTCAGGGCCAACTGACCTCGGGCGGCAGTGACATCAGGATCGCTTCGACATTGCCGCCGGTCTTGAGGCCGAACAGCGTGCCGCGGTCATAGATCAAATTGAACTCGACATAGCGGCCGCGGCGCTGGAGCTGATAGCGGCGCTGTTCGTCGGTCCAGCTTTTGCGGAAATGACGCCGCACGAGCTGCGGATAGATCGCGAGGAACGCTTCGCCGACATCGCGCGTGAACGCGAAATCGGCGTTCCAGTCGCCGCTATCGACATAGTCGTAGAAGATGCCGCCGACGCCGCGCGCCTCGTTGCGGTGCTTGATGAAGAAGTACTCGTCGCACCATTTCTTGAAGCGCGCGTAGTAATCGGCGCCGTGCTTGTCGCACGCGGCCTGGAGCGCGGCATGGAAATCGCGTGTGTCGGCCTCGTCGGGATAGATCGGCGTCAGATCGCTGCCGCCGCCGAACCAGCTCTTCGTCGTGACGATGTGGCGCGTGTTCATATGCACCGCCGGCACCAGCGGCGAGCGCGGATGAATGACGAGCGAGATGCCGCTCGCCCAGAAGCGTGGATCGTCTTCGGCGCCGGGGATCTGCTTCCTAAATTCCGGGCTGAACTCGCCCCAGACGGTCGAGACATTGACGCCGGCCTTCTCGAAGACGCGGCCTTTGAGGATCGCCATCGTGCCGCCGCCGCCGCCGCCGCCGTCGCGGTCCCAGCTTTTGCGCGCGAAACGCTGCGTTTCGCCGGGAGCGAACTCGTCCTCGATCGCTTCGAGCGCGGCGCAGATGCGATCGCGCAGCGTCTCGAACCATGCCCCCACCTGTATCTTTTGGGCCTGCGCTTTTTGCTCTTCGCTGCTCACGCTTGCTCCCCAGGATGCTCCACCGGCAGAAGCCCTGTCTGCCGCAACGCCTCGCCCAATACCATGGAAGCGGCGAGCGCGACATTGATCGAGCGTAGGCCGGGCCGCATCGGGAGGCGCACGCGCGCATCGGCGGCGGCATGCACCTCCGCCGGCACGCCGGCGCTCTCGCGGCCGAAGAGCAGCGTGTCGTCCGCGGCGAAGGCGAAGCGGTGATAGGATACCGTGCCTTGCGTCGTCAGCAGGATGAGCCGGCCTTTCGGCACGGCGCGGAATGCGCTCCAGGAGCGATGCAGCCTCAGCTCGACTTGATCGAGATAATCCATGCCGGCGCGCTTCAGATGGCGATCGTGCCAGATGAAGCCGAACGGCTCGATGAGATCCGCCGCGATTCCGAGACACGCACAGAGGCGTAAAATCGCGCCGGTGTTTTGCGGAATATCGGGCTCATAAAGCGCGAGCCGCATCGTCTGGAATTCCCTCACATTTGTGCGGCAGGATGTCGCATAGAAGCTTCCGCTCAACAGTATAGCTTCCCGCGCGGGTCGCAACTTTTCGCGAGCGCGATCTCGGCTCCCGCATTCAGCGGCGGTCCCGGAAAAATAAGAGAGGAATTCATGGCGGATACCGCGCAACCCGGTCCTATGGCAGCGCATGGTCACGAGGGCGGGACGCGGCGCGATTTCCTCTCGATCGCCGCGACGGCGGTCGCCGGTGTCGGCGCCGCTTGTGCCGTTTGGCCGCTGATCTCGAGCATGAATCCGGCGCGCGACACGCTTGCCGCGGGCGCGCCGATCGATGTCGATATCTCGAAGATCCAGCCCGGCCAGCAGATCATCGTGCTGTGGCGCAGCCGGCCGATCTATATCGTCAATCGTACGAAGGCGATGCAGGATATCATCAAGGCCGACAAGGACGCCGGCTCGCTGCGCGATCCCAACTCGAACGCCAATCAGCAACCACCTTACGCGAAGAACATCTTCCGCTCGGTGAAGCCTGAATTCCTCGTGCTGGTCGGCATCTGCACGCATCTCGGTTGCTTGCCCGAGTTCACGCCCCAGGCGGGCGGCAGCCTCGGACCGTCATGGCAAGGCGGCTACTTCTGTCCGTGCCACGGCTCGAAATACGATCTCTCGGGCCGCGTGTTCCAGAACGTGCCGGCGCCGTACAACCTTCCCGTGCCGCCCTACCACTTCATCAGCGACACTCAGATCCGGGTCGGCGAGAATCCGTCCGACTCGACTTTCGACTTCAACTCGATCGAGCAGATTTAAGGACGCGTTGTCATGGCCGCGCCGCAATCACAAAACGCACTCGTGCGCTGGATCGACCGTCGCCTGCCGGTCTTTACCTTCATCAATCACGAGCTCAACGAATATCCGACGCCGAAGAATTTGAGCTATTGGTGGAACTTCGGCTCCCTCGCCGGGATCATGCTGGTGATCATGATGGCGACGGGCATCTTCCTGGCGATGGAGTACACGCCCAACGTCAACCTGGCCTTCGATTCGGTCGAGCGCATCATGCGCGACGTGAATTGGGGCTGGCTGATCCGTTACATCCATATGAACGGCGCGTCGTTTTTCTTCATCGTCGTCTACATCCACATCTTCCGCGGCCTCTATTACGGCTCATACAAAGAGCCGCGCGAGCTGTTGTGGATCCTCGGCGTGATCATCCTGCTTTGCATGATGGCGACGGCTTTCATGGGCTACGTCCTGCCCTGGGGGCAGATGAGCTACTGGGGTGCGACCGTCATCACCAATCTTTTCGGCGCGATACCGGTCGTCGGCAACGACATCGTGACCTGGCTCTGGGGCGGCTTCGCCGTCGACAATCCGACGCTCAACCGCTTCTACGCGCTGCATTACCTGATGCCGTTCGTGATCCTCGGCGTCGTCGGCCTGCACATCATGGCGCTGCACACGAACGGGTCGAACAACCCGCTCGGCATCGACCGCAAGGGCCCGCAGGACAGCATCCCCTTCCATCCCTACTACACGATCAAGGACAGCTTCGGCCTTGGCGTGTTCCTGATCATCTTCTGCATCTTCGTCTTCTATTTCCCGAACGCGCTCGGCGATCCGCAAAACTATATCCGCGCCAATCCGCTGCAGACGCCGCCGGAGATCGTGCCGGAATGGTACTTCCTGCCGTTCTACGCGATGCTGCGCTCGGTGCCGGACATCCTCTTCATCAAGGCGAAGCTCGCGGGCGTCTTGACGATGTTCGGCTCGATCTTCCTGCTCTTCATTCTGCCCTGGCTCGACACCTCGCCGGTCCGCAGCGCGCGCTTCCGCCCGGTCTATAAGTGGTGGTTCTGGCTGCTGGTCATCGATGTCTTCGCGCTCGGCGCGGTCGGCGCGCATCGGCCGGAAGGCTGGTGGATCGTCATCGGCCGCTTCGGCACGCTCTACTACTACATCCACTTCCTGATTGTGTTCCCGCTGCTCGGCATCTTCGAACGGCCGTTGCCGTTGCCGACCAGCATTAGTGCCGCGGTCACTAAAGGCGGCGGCAAGCTCGCCGGTGCGTCGGCGCCGATGGAGAAGCCATAATGCGCCGCCTCGCGCCTACCCTTATCAAAGGGGCCCTTATCGGAGCGGGTCTTCTGCTCGCTCCCATTGTCGCCCAGGCTCAGGAAGAGACGCCGTTGCCGCGGACGAGCTGGTCCTTCGACGGGCCGTTCGGCACCTACGATCGCGCCGCGGTGCAGCGCGGTTTCCAGGTCTATCAAAGCGTCTGCTCCAATTGCCATTCGCTGAACCTCGTCACTTATGACGATCTCGGTCCGAACGGGCCAGGCGGCGGCATCGGCTACAGCGAAGACCAGGTGAAGGGCATCGCCGCCGAGAAGGAAGTCACCGACGGCCCGAACGACCAGGGCGAGATGTTCCAGCGCCCGGCGCGGCCGTCCGATCATTTCGTGCCGCCTTTCCCCAACGATCAGGCGAATCGCGCGGCGCATAACGGCGCGCTGCCGCCCGATCTCTCGCTCATCGTGAAAGAGCGGGCCGCGGGTCTCGGCGCGCTGCCGTGGTCGGCGAGCGGCGCTGACTATGTCTACGACATCCTCACCGGCTTCAAGAATCCGCCGCCGAACGAGAAGCTGCCGGACAACAGCTATTACAACGAGTATTTCCCCGGCCATCATATCGCGATGCCGCCGCCGCTCGCGGACGACACCGTCAGTTACAGCGACGGCACCAAGGCGACGACGGCGCAGGAAGCGCATGACGTCGTGACCTTCCTGACCTGGGCGGCCGAGCCGACGATGGAAGACCGCAAGCGCAACGGCGCCAAGGTCTTGATCTTCCTGGTCGTGCTGACCGGCCTGCTCTACGCCGCCAAGCGCAAGATCTGGGCCGGCGTGCACTGACGTAAGTCTGCTCGATCGAGAGTTATTCCGTCACTCCTGCGTAAGCGGGAGTCCAGGGATACGCCTCGCTGTTAGCTCTGGATTCCCGCTTTCGCGGGAATGACGATTTGAATTTACGTGCTAACGAGCGGCGGCTTCCGCTTTCAGATACCGCGCGAAGAACGACAAAGCGATCCAGGGTACACCCTGGATCGCTTTTTGCTTTTTAGCCCCAACCCTCAATCGTCATGCCCGCGAAAGCGGGCATCCAGGGATACGTCTCGGTGGTAGCTCTGGATTCCCGCTTTCGCGGGAATGACGATGCAAATTACGCGGCAGCACTCTAACGGCTCCCGGCCTAATCCTTCAAATACCGTCCGAAGAACGCGGTCACCTGCTGGATCGCATCGTTCCATGCGGCTTGATTGCCGCCGGTGGTCGCGCCGCGCCCGTCCGCAGCATTGACGTTGCGGCGCTCGGCGACATAGCGCTCCGGCGCGTTGCTATCGAAAGAATGATCGGCGCCGGGATAGATTTTTATCGTCACCGGATAGCCGGCGGCTTGCGCGCGCTCGGCCAGCACGCGGCAATGCTCGGCCGGCGTCCAATCGTCCTTCTCGCCGACAAGAATCAGCAGCGGCACGACCGGCCGATAGGTGCCGATGAAGTCGACGACCTTGCCGTGATCGCCGGATTCGCGCCGTATCGTCCAATTGCCAAAACGCGCGGCGCAGCCGGGATAGAGCGCGATCGCGGCGGCGAAGCCGTGCGTTTTGTCTTGCGCCAGCGGCGCGGTCGCCGCGACCGGCATGGTGTCCACGACCAGCGTCGTGGCGCCACCATGCGAGCCGCCCATGACGCCGATATGCGCGCCATCGACAAAGGGCTGCCGGCGCAGATAGGCGAGGGTGGCGAAAGCATCGTAGGCGCGCGGCAGCGGATTGACCTTGGCCGTCGCATTGCCTGACGGCGCGGTGCAGACGCCCTGCGGGAAGCCGCGCGGCGTGAAGCTGTCCGGCATCGCGACGACATAGCCCTGCGTCGCGAGGAACTGCGCCCAGCGCGCCGGCGCGCCGCTCGAGCGCGGACCGAGGCCGCTGCAATCATGCAGGATGACGATCGCGGGGAAGGGGCCGTCGCCCTCGGGCTTATAGAGTTCGGTCGGCACGTCCTGCGGCACGCCGTCGGTGGTGCTCGGCACGGTGACGGAAGCATGCGTATAGGCCACCAACGCCCGCGCTTCCGGCGCTGCGACGGCGCCGAGCAGAGCGGCCAAAGCGATGGCCCCGAGCCTCATAGCGGCCTCATAGCGCGCCCATTCTTCCATGCCGCCCCGGATCGCGACAATGGGTCGGCGACAATTCCTGTTGCCGCTGTCATCGCCGCCTTCCACACTGGTGGCCATGACAAGCAGCGACGCAATCATCGGCATTATCGGCGGCAGCGGGCTTTATCAGATCGAGGGCATCACCGATGTCGAATGGCGGCATGTCTGGTCGCCTTTCGGCGAGCCTTCGGACGAGCTGTGTTTCGGCAGGCTCGGCGATACGCAGGTGGTGTTCCTGCCGCGCCATGGGCGCGGTCATAAGATCCCGCCAACCGAGATCAATTTCCGCGCCAATATCGACGCGCTGAAGCGCTCGGGCGTCACCGATCTGATCTCGCTCTCCGCGGTCGGCAGCCTCAATATCGATCTGCCGCCCGGCACTTTCGTGCTGGTCGATCAATTCATCGATCGCACCTTCGCGCGGCATAAGAGCTTCTTCGGCAAGGGCTGCGTCGCGCATGTGTCGATGGCGCATCCGGTCTGCCACCGGCTCGGCGAGCATCTCGCGCATGGCGCGGAGGCGGCGGGTTTCTCGGTGAAGCGCGGCGGCACCTATATCGTGATGGAAGGGCCGCAATTCTCGACCATGGCCGAGAGCAATCTCTATCGCAGCTGGAATTGCGATGTCGTCGGCATGACCAACATGCCGGAGGCGAAGCTCGCGCGCGAGGCCGAGATTTGCTACGCGACCGTCGCGATGGTGACGGATTACGATTGCTGGCATCCGGACCACGACCACGTCACCGTCGACATGATCCTGAAAGTGCTGCTCCAAAACGCCGACAAGGCGAAAGCCTTGGTCAAAGCGACGGTGCCGCTAGCAGCGCGCGATAACGCTTGCAGCCAGGGCTGCCGCCACGCGCTCGACAACGCGATCATCACGCCGGCCGATATGCGCGATCCGGTGGCGCTGGCGAAGCTCGACGCCATCGCCGCGCGCGTCCTGCCGTCGAGGGAATAAAGCCATGCTGGTTGCCGGCCGCGCCATGCGCACGATCTGGCTGGAGGATGACGGCGCCAGCGTCGGCATCATCGACCAGACCGTATTGCCGCATACGCTCGTCACGCTGAAGCTGACCAAGCTCGACGAGGCCGCGCATGCGATCCGCTCGATGCAGGTGCGCGGCGCGCCGCTCATCGGCGCCGCCGCCGCCTATGGCATGGCGCTGGCGATGCGCGAAAATGCCAGCGATGCGGGCCTCGAAGCGGCGAGCAAGACGTTGCTCGCGACGCGGCCGACCGCGGTCAATCTGCGCTGGGCGATCGAGGATATGCGGCGGCTGTTGCAGCCGCTCGCGCCGACCGCGCGTTCGGCCGCCGCCTACAAGCGGGCGGCGGAGATTTGCGATGAAGACGTCGCGATCAATCGCGGCATCGCCGCCGCCGGCCTGCCATTGATCGAGACGGCCTGGGCCAAGAAGGGCAAGCAAGGCCGCGTCGAGATTCTCACCCATTGCAATGCCGGCTGGCTCGCAACCGTCGATTGGGGGACGGCGCTCGCGCCGATCTACATGGCACATGAGCGCAAGATTCCGCTCCATGTCTGGGTCGACGAGACGCGGCCGCGCAATCAAGGCGCCAGCCTTACCGCCTGGGAGCTCGGCCAGCATGGCGTTTCCCATACGGTGATTGCCGACAATGCCGGCGGCCATTTGATGCAGCACGGCCAAGTCGATCTCTGCATCGTCGGCACCGACCGCACGACCGCGTCGGGCGATGTCGCCAACAAGATCGGCACCTATCTCAAGGCGCTCGCGGCGCATGACAACAACGTGCCGTTCTATGTCGCGCTGCCTTCGCCGACGATCGATTGGACGCTCGATGACGGCGTGAAGCAAATCCCGATCGAGGAGCGCGACGCATCGGAGGTCACGCATATTGCGGGCCGCGCCGACAACGGCGCGACGGTGCGTGTGCAATTGACGCCGGCGAACAGCCCGGCGGCGAATTACGCTTTCGATGTGACGCCGGCGCGGCTCGTCACCGGCCTCATCACCGAGCGCGGTGTCGCCAAAGCCTCGCGCGAAGGCCTGCTCGATCTCTTCCCCGAGATGAAAGAAAACGCGCGGGCGAATAACCCGCGCGTTTTGTCTTTTTAAACGGCCCCCTCACCCCCTCCCTCTCCCCGCTGGGGAGAGGGAGGGACCCGGCGCGAAGCGACGGGAGGGTGAGGGGGATTTCCCGAGGAACTAGCCGATATGCTTCGCGAGGAATTCCTGCGAGCGGCAGGCGGCGACCTGGGCCGCTTCGGCGTTGAACGAGCCACGCTCGTCGCAATGGAAGCCGTGGCCGGCGCCGTTATAGACGAAGATCGGCACGCCGGGCTGCGCCGCCTTGATCTTCTCGACATCGGTCAGCGGGATGCTCTGATCCTTCTCGCCGAAATGCAGCATCAGCGGCGCCTTCGGCTTCTCGGTGTGGAACTGCGCGATCTGGCCGCCGTAATAACCGACGCCGGCTGACACGCCGTTGAGCCGGGTGGTGGAGAGGAAGGCGATCGAGCCGCCCATGCAATAGCCGAGCACCGCGACCTTGCCGGCCGACTTCACGTGATCGATCGCGGCCTGGGTATCGGCGAGGCGATCGTCCAGAGAGATCTTCTGGGTCAGGCCGCGCGCCTTATCCATCGCGGCGCCGTCATAGCCGGACTGGAAATTCTTCTCGCCGCGATCGAACAGCGCCGGCGCGATGGCGAGATAGCCGAGTTGCGCATAGCGGTCGGCGACCGAGCGGATGTGATGATTGACGCCGAAAATCTCTTGAATGACGACGACGGCGCCGCGCGGCTTGCCTTGCGGCTCGGCCACATAGGCGCCGAACTCGAAACCGTCCTTCGACTTAAGCGTGATGTCTTGACCCATTTTTCACTCCTCCTCGGTTGGTCGTTATTGGCCCGATCCTAGCGGTTGGCAGGGCGTTGCGGAACCCGGCTCAGACGTTGAAACGGAAGTGAAAAATGTCTCCATCCTGAACGACGTATTCGGCGCCTTCCAAGCGCATCTTGCCCGCGTCCTTCGCACCTTGCTCGCCGCCGCAGGCGACGAAATCTTCGTAGGCGATGGTCTCTGCGCGGATGAAGCCTTTCTCGAAATCGGTGTGGATCACGCCCGCGGCTTGCGGCGCCTTGGCGCCGTGCCACACCGTCCAGGCATGCGACTCTTTCGGGCCGACGGTGAGGAAGGTGACGAGATCGAGCAAGCGATAGCCGGCATGGATGACGCGCGACAGGCCGGGCTCGCTGAGGCCCAGCGTCTGAAGATATTCGGCTTTCTCGGTCTCGTCGCCGAGCTGCGCGATCTCCGCTTCGATCGCGGCCGAGACGACGACGGTGACGGCACCGCGCGCCGCGGCGTATTCGGCGACGCGCTGCGACTGCGCATTGCCGGTGGCGGCGCTTGCTTCCTCGACATTGCAGACATAGAGCACGGGCTTCGCCGAGAGCAGTGCCATCGCTTTGAGGATCGGCTTCTGCTCGGCGGATAGGGTCAGCGCGCGCGCCGGCTTGCCGTCGCGCAGCAATTCGAGCGCCGGCTCGGCGACATCGAGAAAGGCTTTCGCTTCTTTGTCGGCGCCGCGCGCTTTCTTGACCGCGGCGGCAGCGCGTTTCTCGAGGCTTTCGAGATCGGCGATCATCAGCTCGGTCTCGACCACCTCGGCATCGCGGATCGGATCGATCGAGCCTTCGACGTGGGTGACGTTGCCATCCTCGAAGCAGCGCAGCACATGCGCGATTGCATCAACCTCGCGGATGTGGCCGAGGAACTGATTGCCGAGGCCTTCGCCCTTCGATGCGCCGCGCACCAGCCCGGCGATATCGACGAATTCCAATTGCGTCGGCACGATCTTCGCCGATTTTGCGAGCTTGGCGCAGACCTGCAGCCGCTCGTCGGGAACGGCAACGCGGCCGACATTCGGCTCGATGGTGCAAAAAGGATAATTCGCGGCCTCGGCCACCTGTGTCGCGGTCAGCGCGTTGAAGAGGGTCGATTTGCCGACATTGGGCAGACCGACGATGCCGCAATTGAAACCCATACCTATTTTTCCTTTTCCCCTTCACCCTCCCGCTTCGCGGGTCCCTCCCTCTCACCGCTGGGGCGAGGGTTGGGGTGAGGGGGCTGTTCGTCCTGCTTCGTGTGTTTATTCGGCCGGAGGATATGCGCGACCTTGCTCATGAAGGCGCCGGTGTCATCGCCGACGAGCACCGGCGCCGCTTCGGCGATGGCGCCGATCAGCGGCTCGAGCCATTGCCGTTCCTCGGCGGTGAAATTCTGCAGCACATAGGCCTCGACCAGCTCGCGCATGCCGGGATGGCCGATGCCGACGCGCACGCGCCAGTAATCGGGCCCGAGCGTGTCGTCGATCGAGCGCAGCCCGTTATGGCCGCCGGCGCCGCCGCCGCGCTTCACCCTGAGCTTGCCTTCGGCGAGATCGATATCGTCATGAATGACGGC
>Ga0134125_10008994_pt1 | contig 11253 bp, 8 predicted proteins | sample KB31751_FD_96464 | JGI IMG/M metagenome (GOLD analysis project Ga0134125, IMG submission 96464) | Terrestrial soil microbial communities with excess Nitrogen fertilizer from Kellogg Biological Station, Michigan, USA - KB3-175-1 | ecosystem: Environmental > Terrestrial > Soil > Unclassified ...
GCGGCGATAGTCGCCGCCGCCATAGCGGTAATTCCCGCGTTCCTGGTTTTGGGCATAGGCGCGGTTGTCGAAACGGTTGGATTGCGCCTGATCGGCACGGCCGAAGAACGTACCTCCGTCCTGCGCGCCGCGCCCGAAGCGGCCGGCAGGCGCCGGGGCTGCCCGTTGTTGGGGAGCCACCTGCTGGGGAGCGGCCTGCTGCCGCGGAGCTGCTTCCTGCGCGCCGCGATGAGCCTGGCGCCACTCGCGAAGCGGCTGAGCCTGGGCCGTTACGGGCAGAGCCAGCGCCAACGCCGCTGCTGCCGCGAGTAGCCATCGTGTCGAAGCCTCCATCGAAGCCTCCTTTTGCTTGATCCCTTTGGAAACGTTCGAAAACATCGACCGTTCACCGCCCAGGATTCACGTGCGTTTGCGATGGTTTCTTTGCCGAAAAAAGGAAACTACGCGGCGAAGGTCTCGTCGAAGGAATAGCCGGCCGACCTAACGGTGCGGATGGGGTCTTTCTCGCCAGGATCGTTCAGCGCCTTGCGCAGCCGTCCGATATGCACATCCACGGTGCGTGCCTCCACATAGACATCGGAGCCCCAGATAGAATCCAGCAATTGCTCGCGCGAAAACACCCGCCCCGGGTGCTGCATGAGCTGATCGAGAAGGCGGTACTCCGTCGGCCCAAGGGGAATATCCCGGCTTGCCCGCCGCACGCGGTGGGTGCCGCGGTCTATGCTGATCTCGCCGACCACCACCACGTCCTCGACCAGGCTTGGGCGGACCCGCCGCATCACGGCGCGCAATCGGGCGAGGAATTCCGTCATGGAAAAGGGCTTCACGATGTAATCGTCGGCCCCGGTGTCCAGGCCGCGTATGCGGTCAGTCTCCTCGCCCCGGGCGGTCAGCATCACAATGGGGACATTGCGCATGTGGCCGCGTCGGCGCAGCCGCCGGCAGACCTCGATCCCCGAAAGCTGGGGCAGCATCCAGTCGAGCACCACGAGGTCGGGCTTCATCTCGTCGGCCAGGATGAGCGCTTCCTCGCCGTCCTTGGCCTCGAACACGCGATAGCCCTCACGCTCGAGATTGTAGCGAAGCAAGGTGGAGAGCGCGGATTCGTCCTCGACGACGAGAACGGCGGGTTCTCCATTGGGCCTTGCGGTCATTTCGGCTCGATGGATATCGAGGTTACCGACGTCAGATCGGCCTTGGGCCGGCCCACCCGCAGATAGTCACCGGTAACCATATGATAGACTACCTCGGCGATATTGGTCGCATGATCCCCCGCCCGCTCGATGTTCTTGGCGATGAACAGCAGGTGCGCGCACACGCCAATCGTGCGCGGGTCTTCCATCATGTAGGTGAGCAGTTCGCGGAAAAGGCTGTTGTACAGCTCGTCGATTTCCTCGTCATGGCGCCAGACGTTTTGCGCCGCCTCCGCGTCGCGGTCCGAATATGCATCAAGCACGCCTTTGAGCTGCGCGAGGGCCTGACGCCCCATCCGCGCCAGGCTTTGCGCCAGCTTGATCGGGGGCTCCCGGTTCAGCACCAGCGCGCGCTTGCCGATATTCTTGGCGAGGTCGCCGATCCGTTCGAGCTCATTGGCAATCTTAATCGCGGCGAGCGTGGTGCGCAGGTCCACGGCCATCGGCTGGCGCAACGCCAACACTTTCAACGCCTGGTCTTCCACCATCTGCTGAATCCGGTCGACGCGCTCGTCCGAGCCAATGGCGGCTTCCGCAAGCTTGGTATCGCGTTTGGCAATGGCTTCGATGGCATTGGCGAATTGCGCTTCGGCCAGGCCGCCCATCTGAGCGACCGCATTGGCCAGCATTTCCAACTGTTCGGAAAACGACTTCACGATGTGCTCGCTCATGCCATTCCGTTCCTCTGGCATCTGGCAGCCGACGCGCTGCTGTAGGACAATTCCATCAAGGCTTTGCGACAGATATATAACAATTTCATGAATGGGATTCGCTCGGCGCCGCTGTTGGCGCCGCAGGCAGAAACACGGTGAAAGTGCTGCCCTCGCCCGGCGTGCTCTCGATTTGCAGCCTACCCTCATGGCGGTTCAAAATATGCTTGACGATGGCGAGTCCCAGCCCCGTGCCGCCGCGCTCGCGGCTGCGCTTCACATCGACACGATAGAAGCGCTCGGTCAGGCGCGGAATCGCCTCGCGCGGAATTCCCTCGCCATTGTCGGCCACCGTGACGAAAACCTGGCCGGCGCCTTCGCGCTTGCTCGGCGCTGCCCGGCCAAACCGCACCCGCACTTCGCCCCCGCTGCGGCCATATTTGATGGCGTTGTGAATCAGGTTTTGGAAAACCTGACACAGCTCGTCGCGCTCGCCCGTGACGCGGAGCGGCTCGTGGGGCGCCATGACGACGCGGGAGCCGTAAGGCTCGGCTAAGGACTCGAGAGCCGCAGCCACGTCGTGCACGATCGCCACGACGTCCACCTCGCCCGCCGGAGGATTGTGCTCGTTCAGCTCGATCCGCGTGAGCGACAGAAGGTCCTCGATCAGCCGCCGCATCCGGCCAGCCTCGATGCTCATGATTTCCAGAAATCGCTCGCGTGCCTGAGCATCGTCCTTGGCGTGGCCGCGCAGCGTGTCGATGAAGCCGGTGACGGCGGCGAGCGGCGTGCGCAGCTCGTGACTTGCATTGGCGACGAAATCGGCCCGCAGCTCCTCGGCGCGCCGCATCGCAGTCAGATCGCGCACCCGGATCACAATCAGCGGGCCGCTGGTGCGCGCGATATAGGCTTCGTAATGGCGCCTCAGCGGCACCAGCACGGTGAAAGCGATGTTCTCGGCCTCGCCTCCGGCAATGATACGCTCCACGGCTTCGAGAACTTCCGGCGTGCGAAGCACCCCCGATATGCGCTTGCCCTCGGCCTCGCCTCCGATCACGCTTTTCGAAGCCCGATTGGCGAAGATCACCCGGCCCGCCGCATCGAGGATCAACAACGGATCGTCGACATGTTCGAAGATGTCGCGGGCCTGAGCGGACAGATTTGCGCCCTCGCGCACCGGTTCGGAGCTGGCGTCTTCGGCCGCACCGGCTCGCCGCGGCAACGCAAGATACACCGCGAGCGCGGCGATGACCGCTGCGCCGGCGGCCGCCACGGGAAGGGCTGCCTGCCCCGAAAGGGCAACCGCGATCAAGGCGGCGAATGCCACGGCGCAGAGCACCAAATAGGCCCGCCAGGGTCGGGGCCGCGCACCGCCCGCTTCGCTGATGGCCATCGAACTCCTTTGCGCTACTTGAAGCGCGCGCTGTTATATCACGCGCACCGCCCGGCAATTCCGTGCGCTCGGCATTCACCTTATAGTGGGTTTGCACCGGAAGTTTCGATGACAGCCGCATGACGATTTCACCGGACCTGCTGAAGGCTTTCATCGAAGGCAAGCTCGCCCCGGAAGACGCCAGCGGCGTAGCAGCGCAACTGGCCCGTGACCCCGATCTTGCTGCCTATGTCGCGGACCAGAAAGCCACGCAGGCGGCGCTCGCTTCACCGGTATTGACCTGGCTGGACGTTGTGCGCCGCCGCGCGGCGGGAACGAGCGCAAACTGGATAACCGTGGGCGCGATGGCTGCCGGAATCCTCCTCGGCGTTCTCCTGGCAGCTTCGTTCGGCATCGGCGCCGATCTGCGAGGGGATGACGGAGCCCTGTTGGCGCAAGGCGAACTCGGCCATGTGCTCTCGACGGTGCTCGCGCCGGAGCAAGGCCCCGCTGAGCGAGCGGACGCGCGCGTGGGGGCCAGCTTCTGGAGCAAGAACGGGGCTTTCTGCCGGAGCTTCGCCACCCGTGCGCAGGCCGGCAGCGCGCTGGCCGGAATTGCCTGCCGCGAGCGAGGCGCCTGGCGTCTCATGGTCCTCGCGACGGTGGAGGCCCGTGACGTCGCCGGCGCGCGCCTTGCGACGGCAGATCTGCCCCCCTCGGTGCGCGGCGTGATGGACAATCTGATCGTAGGTGCTCCGTTGGATGATGACGCGGAGCGGCAGGCGCGCAAGCAAGGCTGGCGCCCCCGTTAGCCTAACAGCGCAATCTGGTGGCCGAACCCGCAATGGTTCCCCGCCGCATGGTCCGTTTTTTTCGCCCGGTTCCGGAAAAGAACCCGCATTTCAGTCGTTTTAAAGCAAAGCTCGCGAGTGAAGTTCGTATGCCCTCAGAATGATCCGGCCGCAGGCGTAAGATAACAATATGCGAGCCAGGTTACCTGGATGCCGGCAGGACCGTTAGCCCCGCTCCTGTCCGGCAATCTTTTTGTCGCGGGGCGCAGCTCCCTCGAGAAAGAGCTCGACGGCACGATTGACGCCGCGATCGATCTGCGCCTCATCGGGCGCACCCCTCTCACCGATCAGCACGCACATCTGCAAATCCGAGATGACCATAGAAAATAACATGCCGGCGGCGCTTTGCGGATCTGCCACGTGCAGCGATCCGCGAGCGTCTTGCAGCGCCAGCCAATCGCTCAGCAGAGCGCGGCACTTGCTCGGACCCTCGCGATGAAAGCTGTGCGCGAGCTCGGGTGCGCGCTGCGATTCCGCAATGACCAGGCGATAAAGAGCCGCTTGGCGCGGCGCCAGCACGAAGCGCGCCATGACGCCAAGATATCGGCGCAGAGCTTCTCCGGCGGCCGGAGCATCGGCGCATTCGCCGGGCTCGATGGTTACGTTCAGGGATGCCCGGCGTGCGGCTATGACCGCGGCGAACAGAGACTCCTTGGTCTCGAACAAGCGATAGAGAGTCTTCTTCGACATGCCGGCGCGGCGCGCAATGTCGTCCATGCTCGCCGCGCTATAGCCCAATTCGAGAAAAACGCTCTCCGCCGCATCGAGAAGAAGCTGGCGCCGCTCGGGTTCGGCAATCTGACACGGACGCCCGCGGCGGCCCCCCAGCCGGCATGCGGCTTCGGCATCGCCGGCCAAGCCGCCATGCTGCGCCAGGCCGATCAAACTCCCCTTGCTTCGCATCATTCGCCAGGTTCCTGCGCGATTCGTGCAACCGACGCGCCTGCGTCAAAATTGTTTCGCGATACTTAGTCTATCATTGTTGACACCGAATAGGGAACTTTCTAGTTTCCTAAAGGGGCGCGCAGCCCGCGTCACGTGAGCGCAATCCACGGCGCCTGTTGCCCAACCCGGGGCCAGCGTTTTAAGCATTTTTCGGATATAGAACAGTCGAGATTCCAGGGGCTGCAAGCGTGCATAAGATTCTTGGTTCATTTCTGATGATATCGGTCGCTGCGGCTGCTTTGTCCGGCTGCACATTGGGACCGGATTTCATGCGGCCGGCGCCGCCCACCATCCTGGGCTATACCGCCCAGCCTTTGCCGCCTGAAACCGCCTCGGCCGACACCATTGCGGGCGACGCGCAGCGTTTCCTGCAGGATGCCGACGTGCCCGGCCAATGGTGGACCCTGTTCCGGGCCCCAGCCCTAGATGCGCTCGTGCAGCAGTCGTTGCGGTCCAATCCCGACATCGACGCCGCCCAGGCGACGCTCCGGCAAGCCCATGAGGGGTATCTCGCCCAGCGAGGCGCACTGTTCCCGCAGGTCAATGGCTCGGCGAATGCAGGGCGCGAACAAACCAGCTCCAACGCCACCGGCGTATCCAGCCCTGCCTTCGATCTGTTCAATGCCTCCGTCAGCGTGTCCTACTTGGTAGATGTGTTCGGCGCCGTGCGCCGCTCGGTGGAAGCTTCCGCCGCGGTGGAAGAGAATTCGCGTTACCAGTTGGAAGCGACCTATCTGACGCTGACCTCAAACGTGATCACGGCGGCCATTCAGGAAGCATCGCTTTCGGCCCAGATCGCGGCGATTAACGACATCGTCACCGCGGAGGCGCAAGAACTCGACCTTTTGAACCAGCAATTCGAGCTCGGCGCCGTGGCGCGCGGGGACGTGCTGCAGCAGCAATCCCAATTGGCTGCGACCCAGGCGAGCCTGCAGCCGGTGCAGAAGCAATTGGAGCAGACGCGCAACACGCTCTCGATCCTGACCGGGCGCTTTCCGGCGGAAGACCAGATTCCCGACGTTCAACTCACCGATCTTAAATTGCCGCCGGATCTTCCGCTGAGCCTGCCGGCAAAGCTCGTCGAGCAGCGGCCGGACATCCGCGCCTCGGAAGCGCTGCTGCATCAGGCCAGCGCACAGGTCGGCGTGGCCACGGCGAATCTGTTTCCGCAATTTACCGTCACCGGCAGCCTGACCGACAGCAGCAACCAGCTCGGGCTGTTCTTCAACGGATCCAGTACCGGCTGGACCGTCCTCGCAGGCCTCACCACGCCGATTTTCCGCGGCGGCACGCTGCGCGCCCAGGAACGAGCGGCGTATGACGTGCTCGATCGGGCGGCGGCGCAATATCGCAGCACCGTGCTTAACGGCTTTGCCAATGTGGCGAACGTGCTCTCGGCGCTGCAGCTCGATGCTGAAAATGTGAAGACCCAGCTTTACGCGGAACAGACCGCCCAGCAAAGTCTGGACATCACCCAGGAACGATTTCAGGCCGGCGCCATTGCCTATCTCGCGCTGCTCGACGCTCAGCGCACCTATCAACAGGCGCGCATTGCTCTGGTGATCGCGCAGGCGAACCGCTTCGCCGACACCGTCGCGCTGTTCCAGGCACTCGGCGGGGGCTGGTGGAATCGGGAGGATGCTCCCGAAATCCGGGATCCTACGGGGCTCGCAAGACTGCCATGAACAAACCTGAACGGCCGGAAAATTTGATAGCGGAACGCCCGCCGCGCCGCAGACGCCTGTGGCTATGGATGACCGTCGTCGTCGTGCTGGCGGTGCTTTTATTTGCGCTGATCTTCGCGTTTCCGATCATCGCGTTCGTGAGCAAGGGTTTCCCTGCGCCCCCCGCCCCGACCGTGACCACGGCCACCGCTCGCTTCGAGAACTGGCAGCCCGAAATTCAGGTCGTGGGGTCGCTCAAGCCGGTGCGCGGCGCCGATCTTTCGGTCGAGGTGCCCGGCATCGTGGCGGAGGTCAATTTCGATTCCGGCGGCGATGTCGCGGCCGGCGCGCCCATTCTGCGGCTGATCGATGCCGATGACGTGGCCAAATTGCATACGCTGGAAGCCTCCCGCGATCTGGCTCAGACCAATTACAACCGCGACCAGGCCCAGGTTCAGCGCCAGCTCATTAGCCAAGCTCAATTCGATGTCACGGCCGCCAATTTGAAATCGCTGCAAGCCCAGGTCGCCGAACAGCAGGCCATTGTTGCGAAAAAGACGTTGCGCGCGCCGTTTGCCGGCCATCTCGGCATCCGTGCGGTCAATACCGGGCAGTATATTGCACCGGGCATGCCGGTGGTGACGCTGCAGGCGCTCGATCCGATTTTCCTGGATTTCTTTCTGCCGCAGCAGCAGCTCGATCAAATCAAGGTCGGCCAGACCGTGAACGTCAAAGTCGATGCCTATCCGAATAGCGTCTTCACCGGCAAGATCACCACCATCGATCCCAAAGTGGATCCCGTCACACGGAATGTTGCGGTTCGCGTGACGCTGCCCAATCCGAAACACAACCTGCTGCCCGGCATGTACGCCAACGCAACCATCGCGACCGGCGCGCCCCAACGCTACATCACGCTGCCGCAAACGGCGATCACCTTTAATCCTTACGGCAACATGGTCTATCTCGTGCAGCAGGGCGCCGATGCCACGGGCAAGAAGGGATTGATCACGCGCCAGGCGGTGGTGACAACCGGGGCAACCCGGGGCGATCAGGTTGCCGTGCTGTCGGGATTGAAGGATGGCGATGTGGTGGTCAGCGCCGGTCAGATGAAGGTGCAAAACGGGGGATTGGTGGCGGTCGATAATAGGATCACGCCGTCGAGTGAGCCCAACCCCCACCCTCATGAAGAATAAAGGCCAGTCATGAAATTCACCGACATCTTCGTCAAGAAGCCGGTGCTGGCCACGGTGGTCAGTCTGCTCATCCTGGTGACCGGATTGCGCGCCGTTCCGTCGCTTCCGATCCGGCAATATCCGCGCACGGAAAATGCCGTGGTGACGGTGACGACCGCCTATTACGGCGCCGACCCCGACGTGGTGGCGGGCTTCATCACGCAGCCGCTGGAGAACGCCATCGCCCAGGCCAACGGCATCGACTATATCACCTCGACAAGCGCCAACAGCCTTTCGACCATCACCATCAACCTGCGGCTGAATTACGATTACAACCGCGCGGTGACCGAGATCACGAGCAAGATCAGCTCGGTGCTCAACCGCCTGCCGCCACAATCGCAGCAGCCCGCTCTGCAGGTCCAGGTCGGCCAGGCGATCTCCGCAATGTATCTTGGCTTCCGCTCCAGCGTGCTGCAGCCCAATCAGATCACCGATTATCTCATCCGTGTGGTGCAGCCCAAACTGCAGGCGGTATCCGGCGTGCAGACCGTGAACCTGTTTGGCGCACGCAATTTCGCGCTGCGCGCCTGGCTCGACCCGAATAAGCTTGCCGCCTATGGCCTGACGGCGTCGGACGTCAACCAGGCGCTTGCGTCCAACGACTTCATTTCGGGCCTGGGCAATACCAAAGGCCAGATGGTCCAGGTGAATCTCACGGCTTCCACCGGACTGCACTCGCTCGACGAATTTCGCAATCTCGTGGTGAAGCAGGCCAACGGCGCCGTCGTGCGGCTGTCCGATGTCGCAAACGTCGTATTGGGCGCCGAGGATTACAACACCAGCGTCTCCTACAATGGAGAAAACTCCATCGCGATGTCGATCGACATCGCGCCGGACGCCAATCTGCTCGACGTGATGAAGCGGGTCCACAACGTGTTCCCGCAAATCCGTTCGCAGCTTCCCCAGGGTCTCGAAGGGGCCGTGCTTTACGACGCCTCGCAATTCGTCAGTTCGGCGATCAGCGAGGTGGAAAGCACCATCGTCAAGACGCTGATCATCGTGATGCTTGTGGTGTTCGTGTTCCTCGGTTCCATCCGCAGTGTGATGATCCCGATCGTCGCCATTCCGCTATCGCTGATCGGCGCGTTCATCATGATGCTGGTCCTGGGCTTCTCGATCAATCTGCTCTCGCTGCTTGCAATGGTGCTGGCCATCGGTCTGGTGGTCGATGACGCCATCATCGTAGTGGAGAACGTACACCGTCATATCAATGAGGGCGCCAAGCCGTTCGACGCTGCGCTGCAGGCGGCGCGCGAGCTGGGCGGCCCCATCATGGCCATGACCGCCGTTCTGATCGCCGTGTATCTGCCCATCGCATTCCAGGGCGGTCTGACCGGCGCACTCTTCATCGAGTTCGCTTTCACGCTGGTCGGAACGATCATGATTTCGACCATTGTCGCGCTCACCCTTTCGCCGATGATGTGCTCGCGGCTGCTGAAGCCGCATGATGAAGCGGATACCGGCTGGCAGGCCCGCGTGACGCGGTTCATCGACACCCGCTTCGAACGGCTGCATGATTTCTACGGCCGCCGGCTCAGCGGCGTGCTGAATTACGTGCCGGTCACGCTGGTCTTCGCCATCGTCGTCATCCTGGGCACGACGAGCCTTTGGATGACCACACAGCAGGAGCTCGCGCCTCAGGAAGATCAGGGTTTCATATTCGGGTTCGGGCCGCCTTCGCCGACGGCGTCGGTCACCCAATACAAGGATTTTTCTACCGCGGTTTACAACCGGCTGAAATCCAATCCCAATTTGGACTTCATCTTCCAGCTGGATTCGCCCGCCCGGCTGATGAAGTTTTTTGCACTCAAGCCGTGGGACGACCGCCCGCAGAATTCTGCAGAAGTGCAGAATGACGTTCAGCGCCAAATCACCCAGTTCCCGGTGTTTAACAACTTCCTGATTGCGCAGCCGCCGCCCTTGCCGAGCACCTTCGGCGCGCCGGTCCAGTTCGTCATCAGCACCACCGAGTCCTATGACCGGCTCAACCAGGTCACCCAGGCCTTCCTCGCGGAAGTCCGCAAGACGGGAAAATTCCCGTTCTATCTCGATACCGATCTCAAGCTGGATCGGCCCGAGGTTTCGGTTGAGATCGATCGCGACAAGACGGCCTTGATGGGTCTGTCCATGGGCGATGTCGGCAACGCGCTTTCCGCGATGCTCGGCGGCGGTTACGTCAATTATTTCAGCATGGAGGGCCGCTCCTACCGCGTGATGGCGCAAGCCGACCAGCCGTTCCGGCTCAATCCCAATCAGGTTCTGGACTATTACATCCGTGCGCCGAGCGGCGCCCTCGTGCCACTCTCGACCATCGCGCATATCACCCAGAGCACTACGCCGGAATCGCTCGCGCATTTCCAGCAGCTGAATGCCGCGACGATCAATGCGCAAATCGCATCGGGTATGACGCAAGGCGATACGCTGGCTCTGTTGCAGCAGATCGCGGCGAAAACCCTGCCGCAAGGCTACATCGTCGATTACGCCGGCACCTCGCGCCAATATGTTCAGGAATCGAGCGGCTTCCTGACGCTGCTCCTGTTCTCGGCGATCATCATCTTCCTGGCCTTGGCCGCGCTGTTCGAGAGCTTCCGCGACCCGCTCATCATCCTGATATCGGTGCCGATGTCGATTGCCGGCGCCATGGCCGCGATGCATGTCGTTGGGGGACTGCACGTCTTTTTCCCCAATGTGATGCAGCTCGGGGGCGCCACGCTGAACATCTACACGCTGGTGGGAATCGTCACGCTCATGGGCCTCATCAGCAAGCATGGCATTCTCATCGTCGATGTGGCGAACCGGCTGCAGCGCGAAGGTCACGCCAAGCGCGAAGCGGTCGAGCTCGCGGCCGGCATCCGGCTGCGCCCCATCCTGATGACCACGGCGGCGATGGTGCTGGGCGTCGTGCCGCTGCTGCTCTCGACCGGCGCGGGCGCCGTGGCGCGCTTCGCCATGGGGCTGGTGATCTTCAGCGGCATTTCCATCGGAACGCTGTTCACGCTGTTTGTGGTGCCGACGTTCTACGTGCTGATCGCCAGGGATTTTTCGCGCGTGCGCACGCCTGCCGGCGTGCTGCAAGGCCACGTCGTCCCCGGCGAATGACGCTCATTCCCGCGTAGACGGGCTCGCGAACCTCAGACCCTTATCGGCGCCGCGTCGCGATAGCGCGCTTCGGTGGCCTGCACGTCGGCAAGCGTGGGTAGCCGCGCCTCATTGCCCAGAAACCGGATAGCGTGCGCCGAAGCTGCGCGCGCGAAACGGAAATGCGCTTCCCACGGAGCGCCCGTCTGGGACAGATAGGAGTGGATGTAAGCCCCGTGAAACACGTCGCCTGCGCCGTTGGTGTCGA
>Ga0134125_10008995_pt1 | contig 11253 bp, 12 predicted proteins | sample KB31751_FD_96464 | JGI IMG/M metagenome (GOLD analysis project Ga0134125, IMG submission 96464) | Terrestrial soil microbial communities with excess Nitrogen fertilizer from Kellogg Biological Station, Michigan, USA - KB3-175-1 | ecosystem: Environmental > Terrestrial > Soil > Unclassified ...
ATGCGTGCCGATCTCCTCGACCAGTTCAGGCCCGACACGCCGCAGGAAGAAATGATGGTGGACCAGCTTGCGCAAGCGTATTGGATGCTTCTCCGCGCCCGTCGAAAAGAGGCCGAGCTGCAGGCACATCAGGCGGAGATGCCGGTCTGGGAATGGTCGGACGATTACTTCAGGTCGGTGGAGCGTTTCAACCGCTACCGTAGCTCCATCGAGCGGGCGTATTATCGCGCGTTAACGGCTCTGCAAAAATTTCAGAAGGAGTGGCGCAAAGCGAATCCCGTCGGCGGCCACGACAACGACCGCATCAAGGTCTTACATATTGTTTACAGAACGTCTGACCCGGAATCGAGCTACGTGATGAGAATTGTTTCGTCGAGCGCAAAGCACGGCATTTCATACACGGAAAAAATCCCACTTTCGGAGTACCGGGGCGGCATTTACCTTCGCGACGATATTCCGGACGAGCAGTTAGACGAAGCCGCTTAATTCGTTAAGCGATTTTTTTAACAAATTCCCGGCATCTGGTCCAGCGCCCTCACCCGACGTGTGTCTCATAGTGGGGCAGATTAGATTAGTGGGGCAGATCCTTGATCTGCGGCGGCCTCGCAGGCCGCCTCCGGCGCGCTACTCCCGCGCGCTCCGCCTGCAGCGTTTGTCTTTCCTCCGCGCCGAAGGCGCAGCTCCCGCAGCTTCCGGCGCGTCAGCGCCAGCTCCCGCGCGCCTCGCGCTACTCCCGCGCGCTCCGCCTGCAGCGTTTGTCTTTCCTCCGCGCCGAAGGCGCCGCTCCCACAGCTTCCGGCGCGTTAGCGCCAGCTCCCGCGCGCTTCGCGCGCTACTCCCGCGACGCCGAAGGCGGCGCCGCCTCCGCGCTAAACGCGGAATATTCCCGAGCAGATAGCAAATCGAGCACCGTTAGGCCCAGATGCCGCAGAAGCCTGTCTCCGAGTTCCGGTTTCAGGACGCGAGCGCCTTTCAATACGTTATGAAGCTGGGGCTGCGAGACACCGATCTGACGGGCCAGGCCTCTTTCGGTGAACTCGCCATCTCGGATCTTTCCGACAATCAACCGAATCAGGCGTTGGCGCAATTCGTCAAATCCGAGGTAGGTCCGTGCCGCCACGGCGTGATTCCAAGCAGAAATAGGGGGCATCCATTTGGGGAATTAACGAGAAATTTTACCAGGAGAGCCTATGAAATAGTCGAGACAATAACTCCAAATATATGAGTTATTTGTGTAAATATAGCCGGGAATCTCTCAGCCCCTGGAGTAAAAATTACCCGTTCGATCTTGACGAAAATCTACCGGAGAGTAAGGTGGTTCCATTACGCTTAGTGCTGGCGTCTGGGGAGTAAGAGGCGTACAGCTAGGCGGCTAAAAACGAACATTTATGGAATGGACTCGCTCAGAAACACTCGCTCTCGCTCAACAATCTTGCACGCTTTGCCACGGCATTGGATTGCGGCAAGGGCGATCGGAGGCGTCGACCCCCTGCCCCTGCGTTTTTCGCGCTATTTTTCGCACATGTTATGCAAAATTTAAAGAATGCTCCGATAAAGGAGGCCGCATTTCACAGGTATCTCTCGAAGCAAATTCAGGCCAACAGCGCAAATGCATGTTCGGCCTCAAGGATGAAGAATACAAGGCAGATTTCTGTCTGGTCAGCCGAAGAGTCCTGTCCCCCGGGGATCACCGGATCTTCACATTCCACTTCCTGTTAGGCGCGGACTGGAAGCTCTGCTGCCGCCGGCTTGGCATGGATCGAGGATCGTTTTACCACGCCGTCTATCGTATTCAGGAGAGGCTAGGCCGGTACTATCGAGAGGTGCGGCCGTATCCTTTGTTTCCTGTGGACGAGTATTTTCATGGTGCCCGGCAGCCTGGCGGGAACGGCCCTTTGTTCCGGCTGGAACAGGGAACTCAACTCGGGAGACGCCTGCGGTTCCCGATAAAAAAAGCAGCCTAGCGGCAACAGGAATCAGGTACTCAGGGAGATGGGGGTAGGCAGCCTGATTGCCGCCCCTGACTACCTGATCCCCTCGCTACCGCCGTTTTTCGAAAAAATTTGCCAGCAAGCTGCCTGCGTCGGCGGCGAGTAAACCTTCCTCCACTTGCAACCGGTGATTCAACAGCTCGGAATCGGCAAGGCGAAATTTGCTTCGGACGGCGCCGAAGCGAAGATCGCGGGCCGCGAACACCAATCTCTCGATTCGCGCCAGAACCAGAGCGCCGGCACACATGACGCACGGCTCCAGCGTTACGTAAAGCACGGTCCCGGGCAGGCGGTAATTCTCAAGCTGGCCGGCCCCCGCCCGCAGGGCCTCCATTTCGGCGTGAGCCGTCGGATCGGCAGAGGCAACCGGCCGGTTACAACCTTCACCTAGGATTCGACCGCCGCGAACCAGGACGGCGCCTACCGGCACTTCTCCGGCGCCCTCCGCTTTGCGGGCGAGATCCAGGGCCACGCGCATGAAGCGCCGGTCTTCCTCCGTGAAGGCGGGTTCTTTCATGAGTCCGGCTCGGCGGCTTTGGAGGCCTGCGCCTTACGCGGCGGCGGTTCGAGGCCGATCATCAGGGAATGGACCACGTCTTTCACAAACCCGGACCGGGTGAAGCCAAGGTCGTTGCCAAGCCCCTGAACGATGGAAATCCAGTACTGGCAAGCTCCAAACAGTAATACGGCGGATGCGCGCGGGTTCGCTTTTGGGTGGACCCGGCCAAGTTTCTGTTCGGCCGTGAGATAGGCCTCCAGCGCCGCAACCGATAAATGCGGTCCTTCTTTCCGTTCGTTCAGCCGCTGGCGAAATGCGTTCTGGAGCAGGGGATCGGCCGCTAGCGGAGCGAAAAGCGGCAACAGTTTTTCGAACCAGTAGAGGGCGCCTTCGACGACATCTGCCAGATTCGCGCGAACAGTGCGCCTCCCCGTAAGATGCTCCAGTCTGCGAAGCGGTTCGACGAACGGCGGCAGATACTCTTGCAGCAGGGCAAGGAATAGCTCGATCCGATCCGCGAAGTGGACGTACAGAGTGCCGTCTGCGACGCCTGCCTCGCGAGCGATTTCGCGTGTGGAAGCGCCCAGAAGCCCCTTTGTTTCCAAAGTTCTCCTGGCGGCCTCGAGGATCTGCTTGCGCGTGTCCTTCGGCCGCGAAACTGGTTCGCCGGTTTGTGCTTTCTGTTCGGAGATGAACCCATCATAGCGGCGCCGGCGGAATACAATGATGGAAAAAGTGAGCGCCCGCCCGGAATTTTTAAATTTTCGTGGAACAATTACTATCCCTGATTCGTTCAGTTCCATAGATAAATGAGCGGTCGCTCAGTCAGTCCCGGCCGGCGCGACTGTAGTTCTCCCCACTTGCCGGCCGGGCATTTGCTCAGATACGGCGTGGGGCGCAAAGTGGGGACTTGAGTTACCCTAGCTTCTAAAGGGATATGGGGATGGTATGTTTCGCTATTTCTCACTTGCATTCAAGAACAGCGTTCGCAACAAGCGCCGCAGCATTCTGACGATTTCGAGCATCGCGGTTTCGTTATGCCTGCTGGGTTGCCTTTTGGCGATTTATCAAGCGCTCTTTCTGAAACAAGCGACGCCGGGACAAGCGCTCCGGTTAGTAGTGCGGCACCGGGTTTCGCTCGCTCAACCGCTGCCTTATTCCTACGAGGCCCAGATCAAACGTGTGTCGGGCGTTCGAGCCGTTTCAGTGTGGAACTGGTTTCAAGGCGTATATAAGGACAGCCGCGACCCCAAGAATTTTTTTGCGCGATTTGCCGTGGAACCGAAACCATTCATGACGATACGAACGCAGATGGAAATGCCGGAAGATCAGCGGCACGCCTTTATCACGGATCAATCGGGGTGCGTCGTTTCGAAAGATCTGGCGGAAAAGCTGGGATTTAAGCTGGGCCAGCGGATTACGATAAAAGGCGACATCTATCCTGTCACTCTCGAGTTGACGATCGTCGGGATTTTTGAAGATCCCGATGCGACAAACAGCCTGTTCTTCAACCAGGAGTATTTGCGGCAATTGCTGCCAGCGGGACGCCGCGACATGGAAAGCGTATTTGCGGTCCTGGCCGACAATACCGACGATGTGTCGCGGATCGCAAAGCAAGTCGACGCGATGTTCGAAAACTCGCCGTATCCGACTAAGTCGGAATCCGAGCAGCAATTCGCGCTGAGCTTCGTATCGTTTCTTGGCAATATCAAATTATTTTTGATGAGCATTTGTGGAGCGGTGATGTTTACGATTCTGCTGGTTTCCGGGAACACGATGGCGATGTCGGTACGCGAGCGGATCAAGGAAGTCGGCGTCCTCAAAACATTGGGCTTCACGAACGAAGCGATCCTGGGCATCATTATCGGCGAGGCGGCCACAATCGGATTGATCGGCGGGGTGGTGGGAGTGGTTTTGGCAAGCGTTGTGACAGGCGTGGTGGGCAAGGCGGGCGAGACGTATTTCAACCAGCTTCACGCTCTATCGATTACGCCGGGAGTGGGCGCAATATGCCTGGCAGTGGCGCTTCTGATCGGGGTTGTCAGTTCATTCATCCCGGCGTTCAACGCCGCGCGAACGAACATTCTCGATTCTCTGAGATACGCAGGATAACGGACCGGGAGATCCAGTCTTGGCGAGCTAAACGGAGCACTCAATGGCGATTCCTATTTCTTACAACGTGCGGAATCTGATTGTCCGCAAGACGACGACTCTCATGACCGCGATCGGCATCGCTCTGACGGTGGCGGTGCTGGCCGCAGTGTTCGCACTTGTGAACGGCCTGCGCACGGCCTTCGCCGCGACGGGAGATCCGCTGCACGTTCTCGTGATGCGCCAAGGCGGCAATGCCGAGTTAACCAGTGTCGTGACGCAGCAGAGTTTTCAGATCATCAAATCATCTCCGGGCATCGCCAAAGGCCCGGACGGACAGCCGATGGCATCGCTTGAAATCGTATCCGTCATCAACCTGACTAGTCCGGAGAATCCTAACGGGATGAACGTGACTCTGCGCGGCCTTTCGCAGCGGGGGATTGATATGCGTCATCTGAAGGTTGTGGAAGGCCGATGGTTCACTCCGGGAAAACGCGAAGTGGTGGTGGGCAAATCCGTGGAGAAGCGATATCCGAATGCGCAGATCGGTAAACAACTGAGGTTCGGCAAGGGCTATTGGACAGTGGTTGGCGTGATGGACGGCGGGCAGAGCGCCTTCAATAGCGAGATATGGGGCGATGCGAGCCAGGTGGCCTCGGATTTCAACCGGCCGGACGCGCTCAGTTCCGTGCTGCTGCAGGCGGACAACGAAGTGGCGGTGCAGTCGCTGATTAATTCGCTCGAATCGGACCGGCGGCTGGTGGTGACGGCGATGACAGAGAGAGCGTATTACGAAGCGCAGACGATTTCCTCGGCGCCGATTCAATATTTGGGCATTTTCGTGTCGATCATCATGGCGGTCGGCAGTTGTTTCGCGGCGATGAATACGATGTATGCGGCCGTGGCGCGGCGCTCAACCGAGATTGGCACATTGCGTGTGCTTGGATTCACGAGAGGCAGCATTCTTTTCAGCTTCTTTCTGGAGTCGGTTCTTCTTTCACTGGTGGGAGGCGCGATAGGCGTCCTGCTGGTTTTGCCTCTGAACAATGTGACAACAGGAATCGGCAGCTTCATTACGTTCAGCGAGATCGCATTCAACTTCCATGTGGGACCGCGGATCATGATTGAAGGCATTGTGTTCGCGCTGATCATGGGCGCCGTGGGCGGCCTTCTGCCGGCGCGCCAGGCGGCAAAGAAGGAGATTCTGACGGCCCTGCGCGAAGTGTAGGAGAGCCAAGCGGGTGCAGACCATGGAAACGGAACTAAAGAGTTTAAAGATCGACCGTTCGGCGCGGCGCCAGAACGACGGCAATCCGGCGATTAAGTGGATTGTGATCGCTGTCATCGTGGTGGTGGTTTTGGCGGCCGGAATATTCGCTTACCAGAAGGCGACCGCCGCTATTCCGGTGCGGATCGTCCGGGTGAAATCGCCGATGGCGACGTCCGCCGCGGGGCAACAGGTGGTATTGACCGCCACCGGCTACATCATTGCGGCGCATAAGATCGAGGTGGCCTCTAAAGTAGTGGGGCGCGTTGCGTGGATCGGCGTCGATAAAGGTGACAAAGTGAAAGCCGGCCAAGTGCTTGTGCGGTTGGAAGACCAGGAATACCGCGCTCAGGTCGATCAGGCAAAGGGCCAGCTTGCGAATCTCGAAGCGAAGCTTCAAGAAGATTTGAACGGATCGCGGCCCGAAGAAATCGCCAAGGCGCGCGCGGATGTGAACGAAGCCCGCGCGGATCTCGAAAACAACCAGGTGACTCTGAAGCGAACCAAGTCTCTGGTGGGCGATGGAGTGATGGCGCGGCAGTCGCTCGACGACGCGCAGGCCAAATACGACAGCGCCGTGGCGCACGTCAAGAGTCTGCAGCACACGCTGGATCTCGCCGTCCTGGGCCCGCGCCAGGAGGAGATCAATCAGGTAAGAGGACAAATCGAGCAGGCAAAGGGACAGCTCGCTTACGCGCAAACACAGTTGGACGACACGGTGATCGCTGCGCCCGTGACGGGGACGATTCTCGATCGCAATGTAGAGAAAGGCGAATTTGTCACCACTGGATTTGTCGGGGATAAAGGCGCGAAGGGCTATATCGTGACGATGGCGAATCTGAAGGACCTCGAAGCCGAGCTCGATATCAGCGAAGGCGATTTCCCGAAATTGGGCCCGCAGCAAAAAGGCGTGATCACCACGGATGCGTATCCGGACCGTAAATATCAAGGCATCATCGATCAGGTTTCGCCCGAAGCGGATCGCGCAAAAGCGACGATACAGGTGAAGGTGAAAGTTCTGGATCCCGACGATTACCTTCGACCGGACATGAATGCGACAGTAAATTTCTATAACGATGCGAAGCCCGACGAAGCCGCGGCCGAGGCGGGCCGCGTGGTTGTGATCCCGCCGAGCGCCATACAAAACGGAACGGTATTTGTAGCTCTCAACGGCCGGGCGAAGAAGATTGCGGTAAAGACAGGCGGCACAACAGCGCAGGGTGTGCTCATTCAGAGCGGCCTGAGCGGCGGCGAGGATCTGATCGTGAATCCGCCGGCCGATTTAAAGGATGGACAGCGCATCGAGGCGAAGCAGCAATAGCGGACGGGGACGAAAGGACAAACAGGACAATGGGCGACACGGTGATCCGCACTCGTAAATTAAGCAAGGAATATGCGCGCGACGAATTTAAGGTGATGGCGCTCGATGAAGTGGATATCGATATCGACCGCGGCGACTTCGTGGCGCTGATGGGTCCGTCGGGTTCGGGCAAATCCACGCTGCTTCATCTCATTGCGGCAATGGATCGTCCAACCGGCGGCGATATCGAAGTGCTTGGCGCCAATCTGCGCCAGTTCTCGGATAAGCAGATCGCACACTGGCGCAACGAGCATATCGGTTTCATTTTCCAGTCGTTCAACCTGATTCCGGTGCTGACTGGCCTCGAAAACGTGGAACTACCGCTCAAGCTGACCAATCTTCCGAAAAAGGAGCGCATTGAGCACGCGGCCACGGCGCTGAAACTGGTCGGCCTAGGAGACCGGTTGGGCCATCTGCCCAAGCAGCTCTCCGGCGGACAGGAACAACGAGTGGCGATCGCGCGCGCGATTGTGACCGATCCGGATCTGATCCTTGCGGACGAGCCGACCGGAAACTTGGACGCAGCCGCCGCGGAAGACGTGTTGACGATGTTGTCGCGCCTGAACAAAGAATTCGGCAAGACCGTTGTGATGGTGACGCACGATCCGCACGCCGCACGATTCGCGACGACCATCCGCCACCTGGAGAAAGGGAGACTTCTGCCGGTGGGAGCGCTGCCGGCGGACTGGGCCTCGGCCATCTCGGTCAGGAACTGAGTAGGGTTTCAAGAGCCTGCCGTGCATCGGGAACATACCGTGCCGTTGAAAGCATCACCGGTACTTTGGCCACCGCAGCCCCAAAGGGCTGCGGTGGCCAAAGGCGGATCGAAACCCGTGGGCTCAACTACGCTTTGGGCTTTGATTCCTGGCCTCCTCCCGCGTAAGCTGCCGAATTCGCGTTCGGAATCCATAGAGCGTCCACGAGAGCTGATTGGCGCATGCAAACAGCCCAGCGTAGAATGTCAAAAATGGCGACGTCTTACCTGGTTTCCTGCGTGTCTCGAAAAAGGGCCGGCCCGGTGCCCGCCGAAGCATTATACATTTCTGATTGGTTTACTAAGGCGCGAGCGTACGTTCATGCTCATCTCCGCCCCGGTGACCAATGGTTTATCCTCTCTGCGGAGCATCACCTGCTTGAGCCAACTCGTGTCGTCGCCCACTATGACAAAAGTCTGGGCACAATGTCAAAAGTTGAGCGACAGGAATGGGGTCGAAAAATAGTCAAGCAACTGATTCCCAGACTGTCTCGCGGAGATAACGTGACCATCTTGGCAGGATCTCTCTACAGGGCCAGCTTCGTTCCAATGCTTCTCGCGGAAGGTTATGAAGTGACCGTTCCTATGGAGAAGCTGCCCATCGGCAGGCAACTGGCGTGGCTAAGGATGCATCTAGGGGCCGAAGCCTAATGATCAATCGCCTCGATCATCTGGGTCGCTTGTATGGGCTCCTCGACATATTGGATTCAAAGCTGGGTGGCAAGCGGAGACTCTCTGATTGTGACGGAAGAATGAAATGGCCGGTCCGTGGTGTTTATTTCTTCTTCGAACGCGGGGAGTTGCGATCTGACTCCGGAACAGGCCTTAGGGTGGTCCGTGTCGGTACTCATGGAGTATCGGCAGGCTCAAGGTCTTCTCTGTGGCGTCGTCTGGCGCAACACCGAGGAAATCGGGATGGGCTAGCAGGGAATCATCGCGGTTCCGTATTTCGCGTCCTTATCGGAGCCGCTTTGAGTGCGAGAGATCGTGAACTGGAAACCCCGACGTGGGGACATGGCCAGTCCGCGCCGCGGGCGGTCCGCGATGCTGAAGAGAAGCTCGAACGAGCAGTGAGTGCTTACATCGGGGTCATGCCATTCCTCTGGCTTAAGATTGACGATGATCCTTCGCCGACCAGCCTTCGCGCGTATGTAGAGCGAAACTCAATTGCGTTGCTCAGCAACGCCTCGTGTTCCTCGGCGCCGCTGGACTCCGCGTCAGAGCAATGGCTCGGGCGCGATTGCCCGAATGTGAAGGTTGTAGAGTCCGGGCTGTGGAACCAGCGAAATGTCGGCGATCGGTATGACTCGGAATTCCTTCAAGTTTTTGGAGCTAAAATCGCTAGCATTTGAGCGGGGTTGGGGATGCTCCATGCACAAGTAGGGAAACCGCAGATGCTTGATTCCGCCGTTTGAACGCAATTCATCGCTAAAGCGCCTACGGTGGTCGTAGCGGGTTATCTCGAGTCGACCGGGTAGTTACAGTTGCTACGTGGTTGGCCTTACGCCGAATGTGCTCTCACGAACGCGCTCCGATCACCGCGCTGCACGATTCCGCCGTCGACGGATCCACCACCTCTGTGATCACTGCAATGGAGTCGGCCGCGAAGCCTCCTAACCGCGCGTGTTCGCGGATCATCTCTTCGTTCGATGCGATGAAGACACAATAGACCTTATTTGGTGTTACGAAGGTTTCCAGCCACTGGATTTGCGGTCCAAGATCGCGGAGCACCGCACAAGACGTCTGCGAAGCCGCCTGAAGTTGCTGCGGTGTCAGGTCACCAGCGCCGGGCATGGTCCTTTCAATCATGTACTTAGGCATCAATTCGCTTCCTTTCAGAAGTGTGCGCGATTATAGCACTCCGAATGAGTTTCTTTACATCGGTAGTCTGGTCGGGGCGAGGCAAGATGCGGTTTGAAGAAAGCCGAATGTGAACAGATTTAGGTGCGCGATGAAAGATTGTCGTCAGTTTGTTGTCTAGATTCTTGTCTGGCTTCTGAAAGAACATCCGGCCGGCGGAATAGCAGGACTACTCCCGGAGCGTCTGTCACGGCCACCACTCACAATAATTTAGTTTGACGACGTCGCGGATTGACGCATGAAGGCGGCTGTGTCCCAGTCAATGAAGGGTATTGCCGATGCTGGACGGAACGCGGCCACACAGAAGTGTCAATGGGGCTGCGCCACCACAAGGCGATTAACGTGGCCAGTGACCAGCACCGAACCGCGACTGTAAAGGAGCATACGTTTGTGCGGAGGCCTCCAACAGGGCGCCGTCTTTTGCTACGATGCCTGCCTCACCACAGCAGTTTCAGCGCGAACTGAATCTGGCGTCCGGGCGTTGCCGATAGAATCTGACCGAACGTTCCCGAGTTTACTGTGGCGTCCGGATTACTGAAATTCACCTGGTTAAAGGCGTTGAACATTTCCGTTCTGAATTGCAGCTTTAAGGACTCGCGCAACACGAAATCCTTCAAGATGGAAAAATCGGTATTGGCGAATGCCGGGCCGCTGAGAATACCGCGACCCGAGTTTCCGTAAGTGCCGGGCGGCACAAGATTCGCGGGAACAAACGCGGTTGGATTGAAGAATTCCGAGATCATCGCGTTGCGATTGGGGTGCTCGACTTGGATGTTGTTTACGGTAGCTCCCGGTTCGAGCTGCGCGTGCTGCACGCCGAAGGTACCGTCGAGCGCGACGTCCTGCCCTTGATAGAACGTGATCGGCAGCCCGCTCTGCACAGTCTGGATGGCAGTGAACGTCCATCCGCCCAGCAGGGTGTTAGTCAGCTTATTCGAGAAATGAATGGAGGGCGTGTATAGCCAGGAGGCAACAAACGAGTGGCGGCGGTCCCAATCTGAGCGGCCGCGTTCCTGGCGCAAATCGAACGGATTAGCCACCGAGCCGCCTAGATTATCGGTCGAGCTCGAATCGATGGATTTCGCCAGAGTGTAGGAACCGAGAACGGAGAAGTCGTGGCTGAAGCGTTTGGTGACCTGTACCTGGAAGCTGTGATACCAGCTTCGGAAATCGTTGCCCAGCAGGTATCCTTGAGGGCTGAGAATGCCCGGTTCGTAAATCACCCGATTATTCACGTTTTGCGGCGAAGGCGCATCTCCGGTAACCGGATCGTCGATATACCGGGCGGGATTATACGGACGCAGCGCCTCGATTTTCGTTCCGATCTTGCCTGCGTATGCCGCCTCGATCATGGTGCTCGATGTGATTTGACGCTGGATGGAGAAATTGAACTCCTGGATATACGGGCTGCGCAAACCTTGTCCCGTGAAA
>Ga0134125_10008997_pt1 | contig 11252 bp, 8 predicted proteins | sample KB31751_FD_96464 | JGI IMG/M metagenome (GOLD analysis project Ga0134125, IMG submission 96464) | Terrestrial soil microbial communities with excess Nitrogen fertilizer from Kellogg Biological Station, Michigan, USA - KB3-175-1 | ecosystem: Environmental > Terrestrial > Soil > Unclassified ...
GACGTGGAGGTGTACAGGCCCAAGAAGCGCGACTCGCCGACCGGCTTGCCCTTGTCGTCGAAGCGCAGCACGCCGATGTAATCCATGTAACCCGCGCGGTGCACGCGCGAACGCGCGTTGGTCTTGGTCAGGATGATCGCGTCCATCGAACCCGATTGCGGCAGGCGCGTGGCGACCAAGCTCTTGGTGGAACGCGGCGCGGTGGCGAGGTCGGGGTTGCGCAGGATGCCGAGCCCCGAGCCCGCGCGCGCCTTCAGCAATTCGTCGCCCTTGTCCGCCACCACGTCGTACTCGCGGTAGCCGAGGAAGGTGAAATGATTGTCCGCGGCCCAGCGCAGGAAGGCCTGGCCTTCGGCGATTTCCTCGGCGCTCAGCGAATTCCTTTCCTTCGGCAGCGCGTCGGCAATCGCCAGCATCTTGTCGTGCATGGCCTGCCAGTCGTTGACCGCGGCGTGCACGTCGGCCAGCGCCACGCCGGCGGCAGACTGCAGTTTCTTCAACGTGGCCTCGTCGACGCGGTCGATCTCGGCGTGCATCACCGATTCGGAATGGCCGCCGTCGCCGCACGCCGCGATGGACTTGATGTTGCCGTGGGCATCGCGCTGGATGTCCATCACCGGATGGATAAGCCGGTGCAGGCGCAGGCCCTCGGCATTGATGACCATTTCCAGCGAATCGACCAGGAACGGCGCATCGGCGGTGACGACTTCGATCACCGAATGCGCGCAACGCCAGCCGTTGTGTTCCTGGTCGGGGTTGAACGCACGCACCGCCACGTGGCCTGCCGGGCGGTTGCGGGCCCAGCCGAACAGATCCGCGCACATCGCGGCCCAGCCATCGACACCGCGCCGGGCCAGTTCGTCGGGCCCGAGTTCCGCGCACGCCAGGCTTGCGAAAGCCTCTGCCGTCGCGGCATCCGCCGGCTCAACCTTGCCACGGACGGCAGCCGCGATGGCAGCCACTTCATCACCCCCGGCGGGGGCGTGCAATGCGTTCATGTCTGTTCGATTTGCTGCGGGAAGGGAACGAATAGGATACCGCCGCCCCCGGCCCCCATACCAGCTTGGATGCGGGATGGCGCGCCTGCGAAGTCGCTCACACAAAACCGCGAACGCGCCGTGCAACCGGCGCGTATCATGCGGCCGTGCAGCCATTCACCGGTATGGAGACGGCGATGGAACGAACTCCGACCCCGTAGATGGAAGCCCTGCAGCGTCACCACCAGCGGAAGACCCGTCTGCGCCGTAGCGTGCTGGCCATGGCTGCGTTGGCCGTGGTCCTCATCCTGACGCTCGCGGCAGCGGTGTTCGTGACCGCATGGTTGTACCGCAATGCCCACCAATGGACGCTGCACAGCTATCAGGTGCGCGAGCAGATCCTGGAGTTGACTGGCCAACTCCAGCTTGCCGAAATGGATGCGCGCAATTACGGCCTGACCGGTCGCGACGTCGCCTTCCAGCAATACTGGCGCCACATCGCGGCGGTGGATCACGACGCGGCGCAACTCGCGGAACAGGTCACGGACAATCCCGCGCAAGTCGCCGCGGCGAAGCAGTTGGTAACCGCCATCGCTGCACGCCGCACGCAGTTCGAACGCATTCTTGGCGACTATCGCACGCACGGCGCAGAAGCCGCGCACGCCGACGTCGTCGCGCTGGTTTCGCAACCGGACCAGCCCGTACGCGCGCTTGCCGAAGCGATGCTCGACCGCGAAGCCGCACTGCTCGCGCAACGCGAAGCAACCAGCAAGCGCTATGGCAAGCGCGTCACTTTGGTCGCCGCGTTCGCGCTTGTCGGCTGCCTGACGCTGCTGCTCGCCGCCCTGATCAACAGCAGCTTCGAACGGCGGCGGCGACAACGCAGCGAACTCGAGCTCGAGCGCAACGCCCAGCATTTGCAGCAGGCGCTGCAGGAAGCCAGGCGCTCGAGTGAAACATTGCGGCGTTTGTCGACGTTGGCGGAACTGCTGCAGAACTGCCGCGACCTCGACGAGGCGATCAACGTGATCGAGCGCGCGCTGCCGCCTCTGCTGCCCGACGTGTCGGGCGCGCTGGCATTGATCAACGCGTCGCGCAACATCGTCGAAGCACGCGTGCATTGGGGCCTGCGCGGCTCCGACCTCGGCGGCGCGATCTTTGCGCCCGACGATTGTTGGGCCTTGCGCCGCAGCCAACCACATCCGGGCGAGGACGGCCATGCCGCGCCGGTTTGCCCGCATCTGACACAGGCCGGCGTCACCGCCGACCACGCACTGTGCCTGCCACTGAATTCACAAGGCCAGGTGCTGGGCGTGCTCAGCCTGTGCGCGCCCGCGATGATCGAGGTGGACACGCGGCGGCTGGCCATGACCGCCGCCGACCAGCTCGCGCTGGCGCTCGCCAACCTGCAGTTGCAGGCCAGCCTGCGCACGCAATCCATCCGCGACCCGCTGACCAACCTGTTCAACCGCCGCTACCTCGAAGCCTCGATGCCGCGCGAACTGCTGCGCGCCGAGCGGCGCCAGGGCGGACTTTCGGTGTTGATGTTCGATCTCGACCATTTCAAGCGCTACAACGATACGCAAGGCCATGACGCCGGCGATGCATTGCTGAGTGCGTTCGGCGCGCTGCTGGCGCAGTCCTGCCGCGGCGAAGACATGCCCTGCCGTTTCGGCGGCGAGGAATTCACGCTGGTGCTGACCGATGCCGATCACGCGAAGGCGCGCGAACGCGCGGAGGCGATCCGCAAGGCCACCGCGGAACTGGTGGTGCACTACCGCGCTGGCACGCTGCCGCCCGCCACGGTATCGATCGGCGTGGCGACCTATCCTGAACACGGCGGCACGCCGGAAGCGCTGTTGCGGATGGCCGACCAGGCGCTGTACCGCGCCAAGCAGCTCGGGCGCAATGTGGTCGCGTCCGCCAGCGACCTTGCGCGCACCACAAACGCACAAGCCGCTCCAGCGACTACATGACCCTTGGCCTAGGGACGAAAGTCGCCGATCGCGTCATACTTGCCTATTGATCTGGCGGGTAGAGAATCCACCCGATGATGAAAATTTCGCTGCGGGGCGCCGCAAGCCTCGCATCCGTATTCGTCCTGGGCGCGTGCAGCCATTCGGCTCCGCCCGCGCAAACCCCGCCGGAAGTGGGCGTCGTCACGGCAACGCCAGTCAACCTGCCGGTGACGCGCAGCTACCCCGGCCGTCTTGCCGCCACGCTCACCGCGCAGGTGCGCGCGCGGGTGACGGGCATCGTGCTGCAGCGCGTCTACAAGGAAGGCACCGACGTCAAGGCCGGCGAGGTGCTGTTCAAGATCGATCCGGCGCCGCTGCAAGCGAGCCTGCGCCAGGCGCAGGGACAGCTGGCGCAGGCCCAGGCCACCGCGCACAACGCGGACTTGAGCGCCAGGCGCAGCAAGGAACTGGGCGCGAAAGGCGTGCTGGCGAAGCAGGACGTGGACAACGCCATCGCTGCCGCCGCGGAAGCCGACGCCGCGGTGAAGGCGGCGCAGGCGAATGTCGAGAACGCGAAGATCAATCTCGGCTACGCCACGGTGACCGCGCCGATCAGCGGGCGCGCCGGCATGGCGAGCGTCACCCAGGGCGCGCTGGTCTCGCCCACCGATACCAATCCGTTGACCACCGTGCAGGTGATCGATCCGATCTACGCCAACTTCAGCGAACCGATGGCGGAAGTCGAAAGGCTGCGCAAGGCGGAAAAGGCCGGCACCCTGGAACTCGCCGCCCCCGACAAGGTGCGCGTGAAGATCGAACTGCCGGACGGCAGCACGTATCCGCTTGCGGGCACGCTGGATTTCACCGACCTCGCGGTCGACCCTTCGACCGGCGCCGTGGACCTGCGCGCGATCGTGCCGAATCCCGACCACACGTTGCTGCCCGGCATGTTCGTGAAGATTCGCCTGTCGCTCGCCACCCTGCACGACGCCTTCCTGCTGCCGCAGGGCGCGATCCTGCGCGACAACGATGGCGCGTATGTCTACGTGGTTGACGCGGGCGACAAGGTCGCCGAAAAACGCGTCGACCTCGGCGACCAGCGCGGCGCCGACTGGATCGTGCAGGGCGGCCTCGACGCGGGCGCCAAGGTGGTCGTTTCCGGCGTGCAGAAAGCGCAGACGGGCGAACAGGTGAAACCCGTGCCCTTCCGTGCCTCCGGCGATGGCGCCTCGGCCGCCACCACCGCGAAGTAGTCCTGACCCATGCCGCAATTCTTCATCGACCGTCCGGTTTTCGCGTGGGTGCTCGCGATCCTCATCACGCTGGGCGGCACCATCGCGATCCTCAACCTTCCCATCGAGGCTTATCCCGAGATCGCGCCGCCGAGCGTGCAGATCCGCGCGAACTATCCCGGCGCCAACGCGCAGGTCGTGCAGAGCACCGTGACGCAGGTGATCGAACAGAACCTGTCGGGCATCGACAACCTGCTGTACTTCACCTCGTCTTCCGACTCGAACGGTTCAGCCAACGTCACGCTGTATTTCAAGGCCGGCACCGACCTCGATACCGCCGCCGTGCAGACGCAGAACGCGGTCTCGGCATCCGAGCCGCGGCTTCCCGCGGAGGTGAACGCGCTCGGCGTCACGGTGCGCAAATCGAACTCCGGTTCCCTGATGGGGATTTCGCTGCAGGACCAGACCGGGCATTACGATCCCGCCGCGCTCAGCAACATCATCGCCGCACAGCTGGTCGACCCGATCTCGCGCTTGAACGGCGTAGGCAGCATCAACCAGTTCGGCGCGCCGTACGCGATGCGCATCTGGCTGAACCCGCTGAAGCTTGAGGGCTACGGGCTGACGGCCACCGACGTGTTGAACGCGGTGCAAGCGCAGAACGTGATGTTCGCGGCGGGTTCATTGGGCGCGCAGCCGTCCGTCACGGGACAGGGAATCACCGCGACCGTTTCGGCGGAATCGAGTTTTTCAACGCCGGCGCAATTCCGGAAAATCATCCTGCGCACCAATCCCGACGGCACCACGGTGACGCTGGGCGATGTCGCGCGCGTCGCACTGGGTTCGGACAACTACAGCACCTTCTCGCGCCTCAACGAGAAGCCGGTCGCCTCCTTCAGCGTTTCCCTGGTTCCCGGCGCGAATGCATTGGCGGTCGCCAACGAGGTGCAGGACAAGATGCAGGAACTGGCGAAGAATCTGCCGCCGGGCGTGACCTGGAGCATTCCGTTCGAGAGCTATACCTTCGTCAAGGTCTCGATCGACGAGGTGGTGAAGACGCTGGGCGAAGCGATCGTGCTGGTGTTCTTCGTGATGCTGTTGTTCCTGCAGAACCTGCGCGCCACGTTGATCCCGACGCTGGTGGTGCCGGTTGCGCTGACCGGCGCGTTTCTCGGGCTCTATCTGTTCGGGTTCTCGATCAACGTGCTGAGCCTGTTCGGCCTGGTGCTCGCGATCGGCATCGTGGTGGACGATGCCATCGTGGTGGTCGAGAACGTCGAACGCATCATGCGCGAGGAAGGCCTGCCGCCCAAGGAAGCCACCCGCAAGGGCATGGTGCAGATCACCGGCGCGATCATCGCGGTGACCACCGTGCTGGCTTCGGTGTTCGTGCCGGCGGCCCTGATGCCCGGCAGCGTCGGCCAGATCTACAAGCAGTTCTCGGTCACCATCGCGGTGTCGATGCTGCTGTCGGCACTGATGGCGCTGACTTTCACGCCCGCACTGTGCGCCAGCATCCTGCGCCCCGAGCACGAACACGCCAACCGCTTCCTGCGCGCCTTCAACAACGGCTACGAAAGCCTGGCGCGCCATTACCTCTCGCGGCTCGGCAAGGCCGTAAGGCACACGCCGCGCTGGATGGCGGGCTATGCGCTCGCGATCGTCGTCGCCGTGCTGCTGCTGGCGCACCTGCCTTCGAGCTTCGTGCCCGAGGAAGACCAGGGCGAAGTGTTTGCCACGATCCAGTTGCCACCGGGCGCCACCGCGGATCGCACCCTCGCGGTGATGAAGCAGGTCGAGCAGATCGTGAAGAAGAGTCCGGCGGTACACAACATCTTCGACATCGGCGGCTTCAGCTTCATCGGCGATGGCGAAAACACCGGCATGGCGTTCATCCACTTGAAAGACTGGAGCGACCGCTCCGAGACGGCCAACCAGCTCATCGAGAATTTCAACAAGCAATTCGCGAAGATCCGCGACGCACAGGTATTCGCGATCAACCGGCCAGTGATCCGCGGGCTGGGACAGTTCGCCGGCTTCGATTTCGAACTCGAGGATCGTGGCGGCCTCGGCCACAAGGCCCTGGTCGACGCCAAGGACAGGATCATCGCGGAAGCCGCCAAGGACAAGCGCCTCGCGAATGTGCACATCAACGGCATGGAAGACGCGCCAACGGTGAACATGCAGGTCAACCGCGTCGAGGCGCAATCGATGGGATTGTCGGTCTCCGACGTGTACAACGCGATCCAGTTGATGCTCTCGCCGGTGTTCGTCAACGACTTCTACTACGGCGGCCGCGTGCTGCGCGTGCAGATGCAGGCCGATGCTCCGTTCCGGATGAATCCCGCGGACATCGGCAATTTCTATACCCGATCCTCGACGGGCGCGATGGTGCCCTTGACCAGCGTGGTCAGCACCAAGTGGTCGCTGGCACCGCCGGAACTCGATCGCTACACCGGCGTCGGCTCGATCGGACTGACCGGCACCGCCGCGCCAGGCTACAGCTCGGGCGACGCGATCACCGCGATGCAGGAACTCGTCGCGAAATACCTGCCGCAAAGTTTCGGCTACGAATGGTCGGGCCAGTCGCTGCAGGAAATCATGTCCGGCGCGCAAGCGCCGATGCTGTTCGGGTTGTCGATCCTGGTGGTGTTCCTGTGCCTGTGCGCACTGTACGAAAGCTGGTCGATCCCGTTCGCGGTGATGCTGGTGATCCCCCTCGGCATCCTGGGTTCGGTGCTGCTCACCAGCATCCGCGGCTTGCAGGACGACGTGTATTTCAAGATCGGCCTGATCGCGATCATCGGCCTGTCGGTGAAGAACGCGATCCTGATCGTGCAGTTCGCGGTGGACGAGCAGAAACAGGGCAAGGGCCTGCTCGCGGCGACGCTCGAAGCCTGCCGCATCCGCCTGCGCCCGATCATGATGACCTCGATCGCCTTCATCCTCGGCGTGATGCCGCTGGCGGTTTCAACCGGTGCGGGCGCCAACAGCCGCCACGCGATCGGCACCGGCGTGGTCGGCGGCATGATCGGCGCAACCGTGCTGGGCGTGATGCTGGTGCCGGTGTTCTACGTCGTGGTGCGCCGACTGTTGGGCGACAAGTCCGACGGCACCGAGGCGACACCCAACGGTGGCGAAGTGACGCGTCCGTTCGACGAATGAGGGACGGACGCGCGCGACGCGCAGGCCCGTGGGCGTGGTTATTCGCCGGCCAATGTAGGAGCGCGCCGGCACGCAGTGCGCTTTTCTTTTTTGCGCGCGACCCCGATCTCCGCAATCCGCGGCGGTGATCGCGGCCATGGCCGCTCCTGCAGCGAATGTGCAAGGTTGACGCACAAGCAAAAGCCGCGCGGATCGCTCCGCGCGGCTTTGCTTGAACGATAAACCGAAGCAGCTTACTTGCCGCGCGAGGCGTCCGACTTGCTGTTGGCCGCCAGGTCTTCCTTGATGCGGGCCGCCTTGCCTTCCAGGCCACGCAGGAAGTACAGCTTGGCGCCGCGCACCTTGCCCTTGCGCTTGACTTCGACCGAGTCGATCGCCGGGCTGTGCGCCTGGAACACGCGTTCCACGCCGGTGCCGTGCGACATCTTGCGCACGGTGAAGGCGGAATGCAGGCCGCGGTTGCGGCGCGCGATGCACACGCCCTCGAACGCCTGCACGCGCTCGCGGTTGCCTTCCTTCACCTTGACGTTGACGACCACGGTGTCGCCCGCGGCGAATGGCGGCAGTTCCCGGCCCATTTGCGCGGCTTCGAATTGTTCAATGATCTTGTTCATGGGTGTGACCCTTGTGTTCCCGTTTGAATTCTTCCAGCAAGCGTTGGTCGTTCTCGTCCAACGTCATGTTTTCCAGCAAGTCCGCCCGGCGCAACCAGGTGCGGCCCAACGACTGCATCCGGCGCCAGCGGCTGATCGCCGCATGGTCACCCGACAACAACACCGCCGGCACGTCGCCAAATTCATGACTGACCGGCCGCGTGTAGTGCGGGCAATCCAGCAGGCCGTCCGAGAACGAATCCTGCACCGCTGATTGCGCATCGCCCAGCGCGCCTTCCTGCAACCTGCCGATTGTGTCGATCACCACCGCCGCAGCCAACTCGCCGCCCGACAGCACGTAATCGCCGATCGACAATTCCTCGTCGACCTCGTGTTGCAGCAGGCGCTCGTCGATCCCTTCGTAGCGCCCGCACAACAGGATCATCCTCGGCAGTAAAGCCAATTGCCGCACTTTTTCCTGCGTGAGCCGCTTTCCCTGCGGACTCAAATAAATCACCGGGGCCTTGTCGGCTGCCGCCTGCCGCGCCGCCGCCAGCGTCTTCCGCAGCGGCTCGATGAGCATCACCATGCCGGGGCCGCCACCGCACACGCTGTCATCGACGCGGCGGTAACCGCCTTCGGCGTGGTCGCGTGGATTCCACGTTGCCACTTCCAGCAAGCCGCGTTCGACCGCCCGTCCGATCACCCCGAAGCCGGCGCACTGGCGCACGAATTCGGGAAACAAAGTGACGACGTCGATGCGCATCTCAATCGTCTTTGTGCCAATCGACCGTGATGCGTCCAGCATCCAGATCGACCGATTTCACGTAAACATCCAGCACGTATGGAATCAGGCGCTCGCGTCCGGCTTCGTCGCGCGTCACCAGCACATCGTGCGCGCCGTTGTCGAACAGGTGGGTGACGCGGCCCAGATCATCGCCCGCCTCGTTCACCACTTGCAGTCCTTCCAGATCCGTCCGGTAAAACTCGCCGGGTTCCAGTTCCGGCAGTGCCTCGCGCGGAACCCAGATGCGGGCGCCGATCCATTTCGCCGCCGCGTCGCGATCCGTCACGCCGGGCAGCACCGCAACGATGCCCTTGCCCTGCGCGTGCCCTTCTGCTCCGGCAATTTCCTCGAAACGCTCCGGTTCGCGTTCCAGCAACCAGGGCTTGTATCCGAAGATCGCCAGCCGCGGCTCAGTGAACGATTCCAGCTTCACCGCGCCGCGCACGCCATGCACACCCACGATGCGTCCGAGCAGCACCCGCCGCTCGCCGTTCATCGCATCAGGCAGCCGCAGGCTGCTTCGCCGCTTCCTTCGCCAGCGCCGCGACCTTGTCCGAGCACTGCGCGCCCTTGGCCACCCACGCGTTCAGCTTCTCGACGTCCAGCACCAGGCGCTTGTCCTGGGTACCGGCGGCGCCGGGGTTGAAGTAACCCAGACGCTCGATGTTGCGGCCGTCGCGGGCGCTGCGCTGGTCGGTCACCACCACGTGGTAGAACGGCCGGCCCTTGGCGCCTGCGCGCGAAAGACGAATACGTACCATGATCTATCGACTCCGAATGGGACGGCCGGGGTCGATCAGACGACGTCCGGGCACGGGAAACGCGCAATTGTAAAGGGCGGGGCGGGGTTCCCGCAACATGTCCGGAAAGGCGGTCAGCGCCCCGGCATCCGCCCGCCCATGCCCTTCATCGCCCCGCCCATCTGCCGCATCAAGCCCTTCATGCCGCCGCGGGCGAACTTGCCCATCATCTTTTCCATCTGGGTGTACTGCTTCAGGAGGCGGTTGACGTCTGCCGGCTGGGTGCCGGAACCGCGCGCCACGCGCGCGCGCCGCGAACCGTTCAACAAGTCGGGATGGCGGCGCTCCTTCTTGGTCATCGAACCGATGATCGCGATCATCCGCTTCACTTCCTTGTCGTTGACCTGCGACTTCACCTTGTCCGGCAGGCTCGACACCCCCGGCAGTTTTTCCATCAGCCCGGCCAGCCCGCCCATGTTGAGCATCTGGTCAAGCTGGTCCTTCATGTCGTTGAGGTCAAAGCGCTTGCCCTTGGCGACCTTGGCCGCGAGCTTGGCCGCCTTGTCGGCATCGGTCTTCTGTTGCACATCCTCGATCAGCGACAGCACGTCGCCCATGCCGAGGATGCGCGTGGCCATGCGGTCGGGATGGAACGGTTCCAGCGCGTCCGGCTTCTCGCCCGCGCCGAGGAACTTGATCGGCCGGCCGGTGATGTAGCGCACGCTCAATGCCGCGCCGCCGCGCGCGTCGCCATCGACCTTGGTCAGGATCACGCCGGTCAGCGGCAGCGCCTCGGCAAACGCCTTCGCCGTATTGGCCGCATCCTGGCCGGTCATCGAATCGACCACGAACAACGTTTCGACCGGATCCACGGCCTCGTGCAGCGCCTTGATCTCGGCCATCATGGCTTCGTCTATCGAGGTACGGCCCGCGGTGTCGACGATCAGCACGTCGGCGACTTCGCGCTTCGCCGCATCGATCGCGGCTTTGACGATCGCGACAGGCTTCTCGCCCGCGTGCGACGGCACGAATCCGGCGCCGACCTGCCCCGCCAGCGTCTGCAACTGCTCGATTGCGGCGGGGCGGTACACGTCGGCCGACACCACCATCACCTTCTTCTTGCGCTCGATCAGGTGCTTTGCGAGTTTCGCGACCGTGGTGGTCTTGCCCGCGCCCTGCAGGCCCGCCATCAGCACCACCGCCGGCGGCGTCGCGGCGAGATGCAACGACGCGTTCTGCGTTCCCATCACCGCGGTCAGTTCGTCGCGGACGACCTTGACGAGCGCCTGGCCTGGTGTCAGCGACTTCAGCACTTCCTGCCCGACCGCGCGCACCTTGATGCGCTCGATCAGCGCCTGCACCACCGGCAACGCGACGTCGGCTTCCAGCAGTGCGACGCGCACTTCGCGCAACGCCTCGCGGATGTTTTCCTCGGTCAGCCGCCCGCGCCCGGTCAGGCGCTGGACGGTGGCGGACAGGCGTTGGGTAAGGTTGTCGAACATGGCGGAATCACGGACATCGAAACCGCCAGTTTAGCGGAGACCGCTCGTGAGCCGCGATCATGATTCATGGCTCGCTTCCCGGTGAGGCAGGCCCTTCCACACGCCGATACAGGAAATACGAATAAATCGCCGGAATGAAACCGGCTGCGAGTGCCGACACCACCAGCACGACCGGCGATGCGTAGAGCAAGCCGTCCACGATCCACACCAGTCCCGCCGCCACGAACAGCCAACCGGCGAGGCGATGCGTGCGTTCCCACACCATCTCGCTGGTGAGCGTCCACGGCGTTCGGATGCC
>Ga0134125_10008999_pt1 | contig 11251 bp, 8 predicted proteins | sample KB31751_FD_96464 | JGI IMG/M metagenome (GOLD analysis project Ga0134125, IMG submission 96464) | Terrestrial soil microbial communities with excess Nitrogen fertilizer from Kellogg Biological Station, Michigan, USA - KB3-175-1 | ecosystem: Environmental > Terrestrial > Soil > Unclassified ...
CAACTCCTCCCAGAAGCTGTGGACACTCCAGGGCTACGGCCATCAACGCGAACGGCCAGGTGCTCGGAGCAAGCTCGACTGCGGCAGGTTACGAAGAGCACATCGTGGTGTGGCGAGACGACCAGATTCGGGATCTCGGCGTCGGGCAGCCGGTCGGACTCGATGCTGCCGGTGATGTCGTCGGTAACGTGGGTCAACGCGCCGCGATCTGGCGCGGTGGGAACGGTACGCCCGAGTTCATAGGGTCGCTGGGTGGCGATAGCACCGTGGCCGTAGCACTAAGCAATGCCGGTACGATAGCCGGTTCGAGCTTCACCGCCGCGCACGTCGAGCACGCCTTCGTGTGGAACAGTGATGGGATAATGCTCGATCTTGGCGTGGGACCCAACTCGGCGGCTCGGGGGTCGCGTGCGATCGCCATCAACGCCCGAGGTGACATCCTCGGCTATAGCTATGTCGAACCCCCGTGCATTGTCTTCGGGCGCCCCTGCGCGGCGGGGTCAATGACAACCCGGGCGCTACTCTGGCGGCGAGTAAGAGCTACGATCCGCCCGTAAGAAGGGGATTCCACCGAGAGGGAGGATTGTGTCGTTGGAATGACGCATCGCGCTGCCCTGTTCGGGGTAGGCACCCCCGCTACTGAAGTCGATTGTCCCCCTGATCTCCTGCTGTGACCTTGCATGAGCAAACGATTTCCAAGTTGCCCGGTGAAGGGATCAGCATGTCCCGTTGGCCTTGTATCCGAGTCGGTCTGACCTTGTGCTTCGGAGCGGTTATTGGGACTGCGGCGTGCACCGCTGATCCTACGAAGGTCGTCCAGCCCCCGCCCCCACCGCCACCGCCTCCACCGCCACCGCCTCCACCGCCCCCCCCACCGCCGCCTCCGAGCCCCGCGGGTTACGACGTAATCGATCTCGGCACGCTCGGCGGTGAATCCGCGAGGCCCTATGCCCTCAACGACAGCGGCCAAGTGGTCGGATCGAGCACGACCGCCACCGGCGAGTGGCACGCCTTCCTCTGGAATGGCGTGATGCGCGACCTGGCGATTGCCTTGCCAGAGAGCCGAGCCGAAACGATCACCAACTCTGGTGTCATTGGCGGCGTCGGGCTCACCGCTCGTCCAGAGGCTCATGTGTTCCGGTGGAATAACGGAGTCACGACGGAGCTCGGGACGGTGTCCGAGCTGGGTGGCGATGTAGACGTAGCCGTCGTCGCGTTGACCGGGACTGACATTGTGGCGTGGCGTCAAAGCGAAGCGAGCCGCTTCACATCGGCGATCTGGCACAACGGCGTGAAACAGCTGCTCGACGGTCTGTACCCCCCGGGGATTCCCGGGGGCGAGGCACAGGCAGTCGCGATGAATGGCCGCGGCCAAATCGTCGGCGCCAGCCTGCTCGCCGGACCAGCCGTGCATGACGTTTATCACGCGGTCATCTGGCAAAACGGCGTCCTGCGCGACCTTGGTGTGCTGCGACTGTTTCTATGCGGTGATGAGTCTCCTGGTAGAGATTGCGGCGCCTCCTGGGCGATGGACATCAACAACAGTGGGGATGTCGTCGGCTCGAGTCTCGATTCGCTGCTTGGTCATGCGGTGCTCTGGCCCCAGGGCGGGTCGATTCGCGACCTCGGACTTGGACGGGCCGTGGCGATCAATGATGCGGGAGACATTGCAGGCGACGACTACAGGAACGCGTTCTTCTGGCGCCAGGGCGTCATGTCGTCGCTCGGCTCTCTAGGTGGCAATGAGCTCTTCGTCAGAGATGTGAATGCGCTCGGCACGGTCATTGGTACTGGTCAAACCGCCCAGGGGAACCCCCACGTGTTCGTGTGGAAGCCCGGGCAAGCGGGGCTGCAGGATCTGGGTACTGGAAGCGATGGCGCGGATGGCGCGATCGCGGTGGCCATCAATGGACGCGGCGACATTCTCGGGTACACGTGCAGCGTTTCCTCTGGCAGCTATTGCGCCTATGACGCCACGTCGCGGGCGATTCTCTGGCGGGTGAAGCCTTGACCCCCGCCGCTACGGCCCGCCGTTGCGCCCCTTGGCGGCATGCTGGCGCGTCGCGCGACGCCGCTGCCGATCGGTAAGCACGATGCGCATCAGCAGGGCCAGCCCGCCCCCCGCGGCGGCGAGGAAGAACAGCATCGCGAGTCCGGGATAACCCCAGATCGTGAATGAAGTGGGAATCTGCATCAGCATCGCCGCGCCCACGATGAGCGCCGCGAGCACCAGGCCCACCGTGATCCGGTTCGCTACGGTCTGCAGCCCGCCCATCAACCCGCCGGCGTCGATTCCGGTATCGATCTTGAACCCAATCTTGTTGCTGGCGGTCGCATCCAGAATCTTGTTGACACGCGACGGCAGCCGCATCACGAGGTCTTTCATCTCGAGCAACCCGGCATACACGTTGCCCGGAGACATCGCTTTCACCATCCGCTGACGCATGATCTTCGATGAATTGCGCTTGATCGATGCACTGGGATCGAACTCCGGCGCCAGCACCCGCCCGATCCCGTCCAGATTGAGTAGGGCCTTGCCGAGCACCGTCAATTCTTGCGGCATGCGGATGCCGGTCTCTGCCGCCTGCTGCGCCATGTCCAGGAAGACTTTGCCCACCTGCAGCTCGCCCAGGGTCACGTCCTGCGTCCGCCCCACGACGTCTTCCACGCGCTGGCGGAACTCCTTCTCGTCGAACTCTTCCGTGGTCTCGCCGATCTTGATCGCGATGTCGGAGACCTCGTCGGCCCGTCCCTCGCTGACCGCCAGCACCATCTGCAGCAGCTGCTCCTGCAGTCGCGGGCCGATGCGATCCACCATGCCGAGATCGAGGAGCGCGACACGGTCGTCGTCGGTGAGGAACACGTTGCCGGGATGCGGATCGGCGTGGAAGAATCCGTCCACGAAGATCTGCTTGAGATAGGCCCGGAACAGCTCCTCGGCCAGCGCGTCGCCGTCAACTTCCAGCAGCGCCACGGGACTGACGCCGTCGATCTTATGGCCCGCGATGTAATCCATGGTCAGCACGCGAGCGGTGCTGTAATCGGGCACCGGCCGCGGCACGACGATCCGCTCGAACTCCGACAGATTGTCGGCCAGCAACGTCAGATTGCCCGCCTCGCGGCGGTAGTCGAGCTCCGCGATCAGCGTTTTGTGGAACTCCTCGATCATGCCGCTGAAGTGATAGCGCTTGCCGATCTTCGTGCGACGATCGAGCACGCCCGCGATCTCAGCCAGCGACTCGAGGTCTTCGATGATCTGCTCGCGGATGTTCGGGCGCTGAATCTTGACCACCACCAGGCGGCCGTCCCGCAGCGTTGCCCGATGGACCTGGCCGAGGGACGCAGCGGCCAGCGGCTCCGTCGAGAACTCGCCGAAGGCCTTGGAAAGGCGCACGCCCAACTCTTCGGTGACGATGTGCTCGACTTCCTCGTACGAGAACGGCTCGACCTTGTCCTGCAGGCGCGCCAGGGCTTCGATGTAGGGCGGGGGCAGCAGATCGGGACGCGTGGACAGGAGCTGGCCCAGCTTGATGAACGTCGGGCCCATCTTTTCGAGATCGGCCGCCAGCTCTTCCGCCTTGGGGTTGGCCGCTAGAGCCGTCGTGCCTTTCGCAGGCTCGATCGCATCGTCCCACCCCGCCTCCCGCACGACGTCCGAGCGGCCGTACTTCATCAACAAGACGGCAATGTCTTTGTAGCGCTTGACGTGGGAGAGTTTCAGCGAGGAGCTCATGATTAATTCAACTTCGCCGGCTACCTCGCGAATTTGCATCGGTCGTAGGAATTAAGGCGACTCGTGTCAGCGGTCGAGACGAAAAATCTCCGCGTCGTCGTTAGATCGGCCCATGCACAGGTCGGCGATGATCTTCGCGGCGATCGCGCCAAACGTGATCCCGTTGGCGCCGTAGCCCAGCGCGTAGAGCGCCTGGGGACAGCCTTCCATGGGTCCGATGTAGGGCAGCCCGTCCCGCGTTTCACCGAACGTCCCAGCCCACGTGAATGCCGTTTGCGTCTCGATCCCCGGCAGCCACTTCGCGAGCTGCTTCTCCAGCCGCCGCGTCCGGTCGGGCATGAGCCGATCGCGCCACGCAGGATCCTTGAACGGCATGTCGGCGCCGCCGATCATGACGCGGCCACCTTCGGTCGCGCGCATGTAGCCGTAGGGCCGCGCGGTTTCCCAAACGATGGCCGAGCCGTTCCAGGGGCCGAGGTTCTCGAGGGGCTCTGTGACCAGGGCGTAGGTCGAGTGGAGCGCCACCATCCCCTCGCGCAGCGCCGGCGGCATTTCGTATCCCATCGCATAGACCACCCATCGGGTGCTGATTTCGCCCTGATCAGTCGCGACAGTCAGGCCATGGCTGTGGGCCCGGACGTCCCGCGCCGGCGTTCGTGGCAAGAGGGCTCCACCGCGACTCAGCGCGCGCCGCAGCAAGGCGCGTGTGAACCGCACCGGATCGAGCACTCCGGCGGTGGCGGCATGAATGGCGCCATGCGAGGGGAAGCCGTAGGTCTCCTCGACCTGGCGCGCAGTCCAGAACTCCCCCTCGAGGCCGTGCCGCTGCCGGAGCGCGGCCTCATCCTGGAGATTGCGCCCGTGGGCACGCCGCGAGGCGAGATAGATGCTTGGGGCGTGGGCGAAGCCGGTCGGCTCGGGCAGGGACTTCGCGATCGTCGCGATGTCATTCACCGCGCCCCGGCTGAGCCTATAGGCTTGTACAGCCTGGGGTTCGCCGATCATCCGGCTGAGGTCTACCAGGCTGACATCGATTTCATAACTGAGGAGCGCGGTGCTGGCGGCCGTGCTTCCGCAGGCCGGCGCGCGGCGGTCGAGCACGACGACCGCGAGGCCCTCCGCGCTGAGCGCGTCAGCGACGAGCGCGCCGGTAACGCCGGCGCCGATAATCACGACGTCGCAGGACGGGGGTAGGGCGGCGGGCTCTCCCATTTCCCGGAGGCCATCCGCTATCAGCCAAAAAGGCGCTCCTGAGTGCAGTCGCACGGATTTAGTTCTATGGCCCCTTCTGGCCGATGGTTCCAGCCACAAACGTCCCGGTACGTTTCCTGCACATGTCACCGGACGGAGTTAGGCATATGTCGCTGAATACGATGCAGGACCTGCTACTACAGCAGCTGAGGGATCTCTACAGCGCCGAGCAACAGCTCGTGAAAGCGCTGCCGAAGATGCAGGAAAAGGCCTCCACCGAGGAGCTGTCGACGGCTTTTCGCGACCACCTGGCTGAGACGGAGAACCAGGTCGAGCGTCTCGAGCAGATCTTCGAGATTCTGGGTGAGCGCGCCGGCGGAGTGAAGTGCGCGGCTATGGAAGGGCTCGTCGAGGAAGCGCAGGAGACCCTCGACGAAGACGGGAACGAAGCGGTGATCGATGCGGCCATCATTGCAGCCGCCCAGCGCGTCGAGCACTACGAAGTATCGGCTTACGGTTCGGCAAAAGCCTTTGCGACGCTGCTCGGACTCTCAGACGTAGTCAAGCTTCTGAACGAGAGCCAGCAGGAAGAGACGGCGGCAGACAAAAAGCTGTCGCTGATCGCGACCACAGAGGTCAATGCACGCGCTGCAGGCACGCAACCCAGCATGGCGGCAAAAACATCGTAGCTGCGAGTTTCGCGGGTAGCACGTGACTGACATTGCCGTTCAAGTACAGGAGCTGATCGAACCCAGGGGGGCCAGCCGCCCATCGCGGCTGGTCCCTTTTACGTCCCGTCTTTTGATTCCGGTGCTCACCGCGATCCTCGCCGTGCTCGGCATCGCGGGGCTGCAGTTCGCCAGCAGCCTGTTGGTGCCGATCGTGGTCGCCGTGCTGCTGACCCTGCTGCTGGGCCCGCTGGTCCGCTGGATGTGCCGCTTTGGTGTCGTCGAGCCGGTGGCGGCGGGGATCATCGTGTTCGGGACGGTCATTCTGATCATTTCAGCGTTGGTCGTGTTGTCTGGACCGGCGACGGAATGGCTGCGCCGGGCTCCGGCTGCGATGCACCAGGTCGAGGACAAGCTGCGGGCGATCGAGCCGTTGAGCGTGATTCAAGCGACCGCGATGAGCCTCTCGCACCTCACCGGCTCAGCTGGATCGGATTCATCCGCCGCGACGATTCAGGTCGTGCCGCCCGGACCGCTCTCGGAGATGGGGTGGACCACGGCGCATGTGGTCGGCGGGCTGCTGACCGTCGTCTTCCTGACATTCTTCCTGCTTTCGTCAGGCTCGATGTTCCGGCGCAAGGTCGCCTACCTCGTCCCCGGCGGCATCCAACGCACCCGCATGAAGCGGGCGTTGTATGAGATCGAGCAGCAGATGTCGCACTACCTGCTGCTCAATACGCTCATCAGCATGGGCTTCGGGCTGGCGACCTGGGGACTCCTGGCGCTGATCGGCGTGCCGAACGCGATTCTGTGGGGCACGCTCGCGGGGTTCTCGAATTTCATGCCGTATCTCGGCGCGGCGGCGACGGTGGTGATGATCGGTATCGTCACGCTGGCGACATTCGACGGGACCCAGGCGACGATCCTCGCGTGCGGCGGGTTCCTCCTGCTCGATCTCATCAAGGGACACCTCGTGTGCCCGCTCGTGCTGGGCCGGCGGCTGCCGCTCAATACCGTCGCGATTCTGCTATCGCTGCTGTTCTGGGGCTGGGTGTGGGGAATCATGGGGGTCATCATCGCCGTACCGCTCACGGTCATGATTCAAATCATTTGCTCGCACACCGAACGCTTCCGCGGCGTCGGCATCGTGTTGGGGAACTGGGGCGCGCAACATCCTACGTGAAACACCGGGCTTGCCCGGACACGTACGTTTTCATAGTTTGAGTCAGCAACCTCCTCAAAAGGGTCTTCGGACTGAAATGAACAACCAATCCACCGTTACGCCGACGATGCGTCGCCTGTGGGCAGAGCCAAGCACTCTGTGCCGGCTCGGGCCGCTGTTCGACGCCCGTGGGCGTATTGCGTCCGGCTCGGCCGGCGCCGGTGGAGGCGGAGGAGCACCCTAGAAGTCGATCGGATCGTATTCGTGCCGTGATCCGGCCTTCCGGGTGCTTTATGGACCTGGGGGGCCGTTCTGTTATTGGGTTCCCCCTCTCCTGAAAGGAGAGGGGGTCAGGGGGAGAGGATCATGAGCACGCAACAACTCGACGACCACATCATCGCGCGTTACACCGCCCAGCCATCGCGGCTCCCGCCAGAGCTGCGACGGCAGATCGAGCACGCCTGGGATGGCGCCCCCGTGCAGCTGTACGCGCTCGCCGATCTCGATCAGGGGCTGCGGCTCGCCGAGTCGTGGCTGGCGCTGGGGCCTCGGCACCTCGCGGTGGCGAAGCGCGCGGGTCAAGGCTGGGAGATCAGAACCGTCGAGCGGACGGCCGTTCAGGCGGTTCGCGAGGCGCCGGGGCTCTCGGCCAACACGCTGACGATCCTCGGCGAGCCGGGCGAGCCCGCGCTCGCGCTGCTGCGCTACACGCACCGGCAGCGCCGGGCGTTCGAGAACATCCGGTTCGTGCTCGAGGAGCAGATCGCGGGCCACGAGCGCGATGTCCCGAGTGTCGACGCGGACCGCGTCTACGCCGACAGCATCGCGCGCCCGATTCGTGAGGCGCAGGCGCTGGTTTCCGGGCGGCAGACGGCGGTGATTCGCCGGCTGCTCGGCTACCTGAATCCCTATCGCCGGCAGCTGACACTCGGCATGGCCGCGGCGACCGTGATCACGCTCGTCAGCCTGGTCCCACCGTATCTGGCGGGTCTGCTGATCGATCACGTCGTGCGGCCGGCACAGGCGGGCACGCTCCCGCTCGCGCGGGCGTGGACGATCGCGTGGATTGCGATCGCCGCGATGGCGGTCGTGTACCTGGTGAAGCAGGCCGCGGCGTACGTCCGCCTGCGCCTGATGGCGATTCTGGGCGAATGGGTCGCGCGTGACCTGCGCGACGCCCTGTACGAGCACATCCAGCGGCTCAGCCTGGCGTTCTTCTCGCGCAAGCGAACCGGCAGCCTGATCACGCGCGTGTCCGCCGATACCGACCGGCTGTGGGAGTTCCTGGCGTTCGGGATCGTGGATGTGTCGTTGTCGCTCGTGCAGCTCACGGGGCTCGGTGCCGTGCTGCTCACGCTCGACTGGCGGCTCGGTCTCGTCATGACGTTGCCGGTGCCGCTGTTCTGCTGGGTGATCTACCGCCACGGCGAGAATATCGCCCGGCTGTTCATCCGCGCGTGGCGCAAGTGGTCGCGCGTGACAGACGTGTTGTCGGACACGATTCCCGGCATTCGCGTGGTGAAGGCGTTCAACCAGGAGCAGCGCGAGATCGAGCGGTTCGGCGAGCGCAACGAGGACGTGACGGCGGAGTTCAATCGCATTCACGCCTCGTGGACCACGTTCTGGCCGCTGCTGGTGCTGGGCGTGCACGCGATGACGGTGACGGTGTGGGCGTTCGCGGTGCCGCGGCTGCTCGGCGGCGGCGAGCCGCTGCCCGTGGGAACGTTCGTCTCGTTCCTGCTTTACACGACGATGTTCCTCGGGCCGATCGACGTGATCGGCCAGATGGCGCGGACGATCAACCGCGCCACGACGTCGGCGCATCGCGTGTTCGAAGTGTTGGATACCGAGCCCGAGGTGCGCGACCTCGCCGAGCCGGTGCGTCTCGAACCGGTGCATGGCCGCGTCACGTTCGAGCAGGTGACGTTCGGATACGACGGCGTGCGGCAGGTGCTGCGCGGCATGAGCTTCGACGTCGCGCCGGGAGAATTGGTGGGCCTCGTCGGACCGTCGGGGGGCGGCAAGACGACGATCGTGAATCTGATCGCCCGGTTCTACGATGTGACGGGCGGGACGATCCGGATCGACGGCGTCGATCTGCGGCGGCTCGATACGGGGCATTTCCGCCGGCAGATCGGCATGGTGCTCCAGGATCCGTACCTGTTTCACGGCACGGTGCTGGAGAACATCCGTTACGGGATGCCGGAGGCGCCGTTGCATCGCGTGGTCGAGGCGGCGCAGGCGGCGAACGCGCACGACTTCATCACCAAGCTGCAGCACGGCTACGACACGGTGGTGGGGGAGCGTGGGCACACGTTGTCGGGCGGCGAGCGCCAGCGCGTGTCGATTGCGCGGGCGATCCTGCACGACCCTCGGATTCTGATTCTGGACGAGGCGACGAGCAGCGTCGACACGGAGACCGAGCGCGAGATCCAGCAGGCGCTCGAGCGGTTGGTGGCGGGCCGGACGGTGTTCGCGATTGCGCACCGGTTGTCGACGCTGCGCAAGGCGTCGCGGCTGTTCGTGATCGAGGATGGCCGGCTGGTGGAGCACGGCACACACGCTGAACTGCTGCTGCGGTCTGAGGGGAAGTATCGGCGGCTTTACGAGATGCAGTTGCAGCTCACGTAGCTATCGGGTATCGGCTACCGGCTATCGGGCTAAAACCCGATACCCGATAGCCGGTACCCGATACCAAGGAGGTTATGTGGAAACGACGGTTGTCAGATCGGAGCGAGAGGGTTCGACCAGAGGGCGGGACGCGCTCCGTTTAGAGTGGCGGGCCGACGGCTCGCTGTGGGCGGTGCGCGGCGACGAGGAGAAGGCGGTGTCGGTGCGCCGCTGCTTCCCGTGGACCGAGCCCACGCGACATCTCTCGCTGCGAGATGCGGACGAAGAGGAGTTCGCGTTCGTGCGCGATCCGGCGGATCTGGACGTGCGCTCGCGCGTAGCGCTCGAGGCCGCGCTCGCCGTGGCCGGGTTCGTGTTCGAGATCACGCGGGTGCTGGAGATCGAAGAGGAAGTCGAGATCCGGCGCTGGCGGGTGGAGACCCGGCAGGGGCCGCGCACGTTTCAGACGCGGCTCGACGACTGGCCGCGGACGCTGCCGCACGGAGGCCTACTGATCCGTGATCTTGCCGGGGATTTGTATCATCTGGTGGAGCCGAAGCAGCTGGACAAACACAGCAGGGACCTGCTGTGGGCGTTCGTCGATTAGGTCACCGTTGGCAGTGGCGGCAGAAGGTCGTCGTGCGTTGGTCGATGTCGTGGGTCTCCACGAGCGTCCTCCCGCACTGCACGCACTTCTCGCCGCCACGCTTGTAGACTCGCAGCTCGAACTGAAATCGGCCGCGCTCGCCACGTCCGGTGCGATAGTCGCGTAACGTCGTGCCGGACGACGCGAGCGCGCGCTGTAGCACATCCACGATCGCGGCATGCAGGCGCGTGAATTCCTCGAACGAAACCTTGTGGGTGGATTTGGCGGGATTGAGGCGAGCGTCGAACAGCGCTTCATTCGCGTAGATGTTGCCCACGCCGGCCAGGCGGCGCTGATCCATGATCGCCTTCTTCACTGCTGTCCGCGTGCCCTTCAACCGGTCCGCAAACACGGACGGCGTAAACGTCTCCTCGAGCGGCTCCGGCCCGATCCGCCCCGTATAGGCAGCCCAGCCCACTTCATCTAATAGCCAGATCGTGCCGAGCCGGCGCACGTCGCGATAGACGAACTGGCGCTTGTCGCTCAGCGTGCAGATCAAGACGGCATACTTGAGCTCGTCGCGCGTGAGCTTACGCTCGTAGACGATCACCGAGCCCGTCATGCGCGGTTGGATGATCATGCGGTGGCCGCTCGAGAGCCGGAACACGATGTGCTTGGCGCGGCGGTAGACCTGCTCGATGGTTTTGCCCTGCAATGCCCTGATCAGCCGCGGCTTCGTGACCTCGCGCAGCACATCGGTCTTCCTGAGCTCGGCGCGCGCGATGCGTGACCCCTCGAGCTGAGGAGCGATCTCGCGCACGATCGTCTCGACTTCAGGCAGCTCCGGCACGCTGGATCTCGCGCCAGGCGATGTCGCGGCGCCAGGTCTTGCCCTCGAACACGATGCGCTCGGCGGCGGCGCGGCTGGCCTCGGCCGCGGCGGGGACGTTCGTGCCGAGCCCCGTCACGGTGAGGACTCGCCCGCCCGAGGTGCGCAGGCGGCCGTCGGGATCGCGAAATGTGCCGGCGTGAAAGACGATCACATCGTTGCCGAACGCTTCCGGCGGAGGCAGAAGGATGGCCACGCCTTTTTCGGGGTTGTCCGGATAGCCGCGCGCCGCGAGGACCGTGGTGACGGCGGCGCGCTCCGGCGCGAGCACGTTCTTGGTGGGATTCCAGCTGCGATCGGCGATCGCGACGAGGTGCTGGGTGAAACCCGCCGCGAGGGCAGGGAGCAGGACCTGCGCTTCCGGATCGCCGAAGCGCGCGTTGAACTCGAGGACCGACGGCGTGCCGTCGGG
>Ga0134125_10009000_pt1 | contig 11251 bp, 7 predicted proteins | sample KB31751_FD_96464 | JGI IMG/M metagenome (GOLD analysis project Ga0134125, IMG submission 96464) | Terrestrial soil microbial communities with excess Nitrogen fertilizer from Kellogg Biological Station, Michigan, USA - KB3-175-1 | ecosystem: Environmental > Terrestrial > Soil > Unclassified ...
CGCCTTGCGCACGTCCAGATGCGCGTCGCTGAGCGCCTCGGACAGCTGCGGAACCGCGAAGTCCACGGCCGCGCCGGCCAGCGCGCGTGCCGCGCCTTCGCGCACCTGCCATGCCGGTGCCCGCAGCGCCCGCTTGACCGCCGTGTAATCGTCTTGGCCGCACCCCAATTCACCTAATGCGGCGAGGCCGGCGGCACGGACCAACGGGTCGGTGTCGGCGACCAGCCGGCGCACGGCTCGGCTGGCTGGGGCGGCCCCCCTCAGGGCCGCCAGTCCGGCGGCCGCGGCGATCCGAACCTCCCGGTTTTCGTCGCCGGCGGCGGCGACGACCCCGTGGACGTCGTCGACGGACACCAGCGCACGCACGGCCTCGATGCGGACCCGATGGTCGGCATCGGCGAGGGCACGACGGTATTGGGCGCCGTCACCGGCGCGGCGTGCGGCCAGCACGTACAGCGCGGCCGCCCGCACCACGCGGTCGCCCGAATCCAGGTATTCCCCGGCTTTTTCGGGGTCGGGCAGCACCTCGACCAGCTCGCGGATCCCGTCGGCGCCGGCGTGGCGGACCGCGGCATCGTCGTCGCCGAGCGCGGCCAACAGGGCCGGCGCATACCCCTCGGGGATGTGCTCGGTCAGGGTGGCCACCGCGGTGCGGCGCACGCCGGGATCCGCGTCGGTGAGGTAGCGCCCCAGGTCCGCGAGCGTCGGCTCCTCGAGCCCCAGCACTTCGGCGATGCGGGGTGAGGGTGGCTCGAACACCGTTGCGGCCGAGGCGATGCGGGACACCACCGCGGCGGGGGCCCGGCCACCGATCAGCGGCGGCTCCTGCACCGGGTACACGGTCCGGTCGGTGGGCGGCAGGCCGTCCAGCTCCGGAACCGGAACGAAATACGGCGCCACCGGCCGCTTGAGGAACACCATTCCTTTTTCGGCGTCGCCGTGGGTCGCTTTGCGCAGGTTCAGGTGGTAGCCCCATTGGCTGTCGTCGCGGCCGGGCAGATCGGCGCGGTCGTGATAGAGGCCCCACCGCGATTCGGTGCGGGTGTGCGAGGATCGGGCTGCCATCTCGGCGCAGTCCCGGATGAACGACACCTCCACCGCGCGCATCAACTCGTGCGGATTGCGGGCGCCCATCTCGGCGATCTCATCGCTCATCCGGTCGAAGGCGCGGATCGCGAGCGACAGTTTGGCCGCCGTCTTGGGCGGCGCGACATAGTCGTTGACGAACCGGCGCAGCTTGTATTCGACCTGCGGCTGCGGCGGCCCGTCCGGGTGGCGCAGCGGCCGGTAGATCAACTCGTGCGCCTCGCGCACCTGGTCCTCCGGAAGGTGTTGCGGCGCGGCCACGTCGGCCAGACTCGACGCGGCATGCGTGCCGGCCAGATCGCCGAACACGAACGCCCCGATCATGTAGTTGTGCGGGACGCAGGCCATATCCCCCGCGGCGTACAGGCCAGGCACCGTGGTGCGGGCGTGCTCGTCGACCCACACACCCGAGGCGGAATGTCCACTGCACAAACCGATCTCGGAGATGTGCATCTCGATGTCGTGGGTGCGGTAGTCGTGGCCGCGATTGGCGTGGAAGGTGCCCCGGGTCGGCCGCTCGGTGGTGTGCAGGATGTTTTCCAGCGCGGTCAGCGTCTCGTCGGACAGGTGCGACACCTTGAGGTAGATGGGCCCGCGCGCGGAGTCGATCTCGCCTTTGACTTCGGCCATCATCTGCCCCGACCAGTAGTCGGAGTCGACGAACCGCTCGCCGTGCGCGTTGACCTGGTACCCGCCAAAGGGATTGGCCACGTACGCGCATGCCGGGCCGTTGTAGTCCTTGATCAGCGGGTTGACCTGGAAGCATTCGATGCCGGACAGCTCGGCGCCCGCGTGGTAGGCCATCGAGTAGCCGTCGCCGGCGTTGGTCGGGTTCTCGTAGGTGCCGTACAGGTAGCCCGAGGCGGGCAGGCCGAGCCGGCCGCACGCCCCGGTCGCCAGGATCACCGCCTTGGCGCCGACGGTGACGAACTCACCGGTGCGTGTGTTCAGCGCCGCCGCGCCCACCGCACGGCCTTCTCCGGTGAGCACCCGCACCGGCATCAGCCGGTTCTCGATCCGAATCTTCTCGCGCATCGACCGTTGCCGAAGCACCCGGTACAGCGCCTTTTTCACGTCCTTGCCCTCGGGCATGGGCAGCACGTACGACCCCGAGCGGTGTACCCGGCGCACGGCGTATTCGCCGCGCTCGTTCTTCTCGAACTTCACGCCGTAGCGCTCCAGCCGCTGCACCATCGCGAAACCGCGGGTGGCGGTCTGATACACCGTGCGCTGGTTGACGATTCCGTCGTTGGCGCGGGTGATCTCGGCGACGTAGTCCTCGGGCTCGGCCTTGCCGGGGATCACCGCGTTGTTCACCCCGTCCATGCCCATGGCCAGCGCGCCGGAGTGGCGCACATGGGCCTTCTCCAGCAGCAGCACCTGCGCGCCGCTCTCGGCGGCGGACAGGGCCGCCATGCTGCCCGCGGTGCCACCGCCGATGACCAGCACGTCGCAGTCGAGCCGCACCGCAGCCGTCGGGTCCGGAATCTGCATCACAGGGCCTCCGCGTGGTTCAGCGCGGCGATGATCTGCGCGCGCAACTCCTCGTGCGGCCGGTCGCTGCGTGGTTCCGGCACGTCGATCGAGGCGCGCGGCGGCTCACCGGCGCGACCCAGTACCACGATGCGGTCCCCCAGCGCCAGCGCTTCGTCGACGTCGTGGGTGACGAACACGATCGTGGTCGGGTGTGTGCGCCAGGTGTCGATCAGCAACCGCTGCATGGCCGCCCGCGTGCGGGTGTCCAGGGCCCCGAACGGCTCGTCCATCATCACTGCGCGGGGCGCCCCGGCCAGGCCGCGCGCGAGCTGGACACGCTGGCGCATCCCGCCGGACAGGCTGTTGGGCAGGTAGTTACCGAACCCGGTGAGTCCGAGTTCGTCGATCCAGCGCTCAGCGGCCGCGCGCCGGCCGGCCCGGGGTTCGCCGCGCAGGCGCAGCGCCAGTTCGATGTTGGACCGCACGGTGCGCCACGGCAGTAGCGCATTGTCCTGGAAGACCATTCCGCGGTCACCGGAGGTGGTGGCGACCGCGCCGCCGTCGGCCAGCACGCTTCCACCATCGGGTGAGAGCAGGCCCGCCAGGGCCCGCAACACCGTCGACTTGCCGCAGCCCGACGGGCCGGTCAGCACCAGGATCTCCCCCGGCCGCACCACCAGGCTCAGCTGGTCGATCACCGGAGGGCCGTTGTAGGACAACCGAACTCGATCGAGCTCCAGGCTCATGGCCTTCATCGCGAACCTTCCTGTGCGCGCGGCAGCCAGCGGGTCACACGGCGGCCCACCAATTCGACGGCCGCCGATGTCACGAATCCCAGCACACCGATGGTGATGATGCCGACGAACACCTGCGGGTAGGCCAGCACGGTGTAGTCCTGCCAGGTGCGGTAGCCGACGCCGAGGCGCCCGGAGATCATCTCGGCGGAGATCACGCAGATCCATGCCACGCCCATACCGACCGACAGCCCGCCGAAAACACCGGGCAGGATGCCGGGCAGCACCACCTGGGTCAGCACCTGCCACCGGCCGCCGCCCAGCGTGCGCACCGAGTCCTCCCACAGCGTGGGCAGCGCGCGCACCGCGTGCCGGGTGGAGACCATGATCGGGAAATAGGCGGCCAGGAACGTGATGAACACGATGCCGGCCTCGTCGGTCGGGAACAACAGGATGGCGACCGGCACCATCGCGATGGCGGGGATGGGCCGGGCGAGCTCCGCCAGCGGTCCGAACACGCCGGCGAACAAGCGGGAACGGGCCAGCAGCACACCGGTCGCGACGCCGATGACGGCGGCCAGCCCGAAGCCGGTCAAGATGCGGATCAGCGACTGCGCCAGGTCGAGCCAGTACTCGCCGGTGCCGAGCCGGCGGTGCAGCGCGTTCACGATCTCGGTGACGGTGGGCAGCGTGTCGAACCGCAGCAACAGCCGCACCTTGTCCGCGGTGAGCAACTGCCACAGCCCGATCGCGGCGGCCACGGACGCCAGTCGCAGCAGCCGAGACTGCCACCGCGACGTGATCCGCCGCGGCCGCGCCACCGAAGGCGTCGAAACGACGCCAAGGACGTGGTCGGCCACCACGTGGGTGGTCATACCGAACCTCCCAGTGCCTCTTGGTAATCCATGGCGACGCCGCCCGGGTGACCGGCGAGGTACCTGTTCGCCCCGGCCGCGGTGCCGAACGGCAGATAGTTCCGCCCGTCTTTGACCCAGAGCGCCTTGTCGGCAAACCAGCGAGTGCCGAGTTCGGCGTCGGGAACGTAGGCCGCGCGGACCTTGGCGCCGTGGCTGACCGCCTCCCGCACGGCCTGCAGCAGGCCGCTCGGGGTGGCGGTCGTTTGCGTGGTGTTGGCTCCGTCCAACCACAGCTCGCCGGCCAGCGCGGGGTCGCCGCGCAGCGCGCACGGGTTCGTGGTGCGCGCCCGTGACACCGCATAGTCGAGCCCGCGGGCGGTGAACACCGCGCGCAGCGGTTCGTCCACGACGAATTTCGCCACATCGAGATCCGCGAAGTCGCCGATCGACTTCAGGTACGGCACATCGCCTTTCAGCGCGTCGACCAGCGACGGCTTCAGCGTGGTGTCGAACGACGTGCCGCCGGGGCCGTTGTAGAGGTAGACCACCTCCTGGGGCAGTCCGCTTTCCCTGGCGACGATGACGGCGGCCTCAAGCGGCTTATCGTTGAGGAAATCGGTGGCGTCCAGTTGCGCCTGCAGGAAGGCGCCCAGCACCTCCGGGTGCGCCGACGCGTAGGCGCGGCGCACCACCACACCGTGCAGGGTGGGCACGTTCAGCTCGGCCCCGTCGTAGAGCAGTTTGGCCTTGCCCTGGTAGACGAGCAGACCCGGCCAGGCGACGAATTGTGAGAGCGCTTGCACCTGGCCGGATTCCAGTGCGGAGGCACCGACCTGCGGTTGCTGGTTGAGCACCTCGGCACCGTTGATGCCGGCCCTGTTCAGCGCGCGCACCAGGGTGCCGTGGCCGGCCGACCCGACGCTGGCGGAGACCTTGGCGCCGGCGAGGTCGGCCAGGCCCGTGGCGCGCGAATCCGGCGTCACCACCACCATGTTGAGGGCGCCTTTGGGGTTGTAGCCGGTGATGGAGACCAGCTCCGTGCGGGCCAGCGGGTTGCCCTGCGTCTTGGAGCCGTTGATCAGCATCGGGTAGTCGCCCATCGAGCCGATGTCGATCTTTTCGGCGAGCATCTGCGCGGTGATCGGGGCTCCAGTGTCGTAATCCTGCCACCGCACCGCGTATTTGGTGCCGGTGCGGGTGGTGATGTCGGCCAGGCGGTGTTCCAGGTAGCCCTGTGCGCGCAGCAGCGTACCCGCGGTGACGGTGTTGATGGTCTTGGACTGGTATCCCACCACCACGTTGACCACGCCGGATGACTGCGACAGGGATTCCAGCGAGCAACCCGAGGTGAGCACGGCGACCGCGATCGTCGCCGACGCCAGCCGGACGGCGTGTCGTTTCATCGAAGTTCCTGGGGGTAAACGTTTTTCAGCGAAGGAGATAGGGCATGTTGATGGTGACGGCGCCGGTCGGGCAGCGGGCCGCGCAGGGGCCGCAGTACCAGCATTCGTCGACGTGCATGTAGGCCTTGCCGGTCTCGGGGTCGATGGCCAGCGCGTCCAGCGGGCAGACCTCCACGCACAGCGTGCAGCCGTCGATACACAGCGACTCGTCGATCGTCACCGGTACGTCCGCGCGCGTGTTGTTGATCAGCGTCATGCCTCACTCCTAACTAGATTGCCGCGCATAGTGATTCGGTCGCCCCGCATCCGGATGTACTCGAGGTCGACGGGGGTACCGTCGGCGAGGCTGGTGAGCCGCTCCAGCATCAGCAGCGCCGCGCCATCGGGCACCTGCAGCGTGGCCGCCGAATGCGCGTCGGCGGGAATGGCTTCCAGCGCCAGCGCCGCCGAGCCCAGTCGCTGCCCGCTCACCTGCTCGATGAGCGCGAACAGGTCTTCTTCTTCGAGTGGGTTCTTCAGGGGATGGTTCAACACCTGCCGGCCGATGTCCGGGGCGAGGTAGGTGAGGTCCAGGCTGAGCGGCAGGTCACCGAGGTAGCGCAACCGCTCGACCAACACCGCCCGCTCCCCCGGCTTCAGCCGCAATCGGCGGGCCACCGACGGCGGCGCGGTGACCGGCATCGCCGCCCGTACCTCGTTGCGCACCTCGCCGAGGTCCTTGAACGTCTCCTTCAGCCCCAGCAGCGCGTCGAGCCCGTGGGCGTACTTACGCTGCGCGACGTGGGTGCCGACCCTGGGTCCGCGGTCGATCAGCCCCTCGTGCTTGAGGGCGGCCAGTGCTTCGCGAATGGTGTTGCGGGAGACGGAGAATTCAGCGGCCAGCTCGAGTTCGGCCGGCAGGCCGTCCGGGTAGGTGTCGGCGTGGATCTGCTGGCGCAGCACGTCGGCCACCCGGCGGGCACGATTGGCCCGGGGCCCTGCGATCGGTACTGGTTGCGCCACGCCGCCACGCTAACGCAGCTCAGGGGCCCTTTCCGGGCGGGCGACGCGGACCCCCGACGGCGGCCGGGCGTATTGCGCCGGGCCGCGTCCGGGGTAGACCAGCGAAAACCGCGGGCCGCCGCGCTATTGCGCCACCCGCGGCGATCCGCCGGCGTTGTGATCTTGGTGAGCGGAACCCGACGCGAGCTACCGTAGGCATGCACAACCAGCGACGACGGAAGATGACCGTAGATGACTGACGTTTCGGGACACGCGTGGACCAAGGTGCCGGCGGTCACCCTGGGCTTCTGGGTCATCAAGGTCTTGGCCACGACGTTGGGCGAAACCGGCGGCGATACCGTCACGATGACGCTGGATTGGGGCTACGCCGCCGGGGTCGTGATCTTCGGCGTCGCGCTGGTGACGCTGGCTGGCGCTCAAATCTTCGCCAAGCGATTCCATTCCGCTCTCTACTGGGCGACGATCGTGGCGTCGACGACGTTCGGCACCGTGCTGGCCGATTTCGCCGACCGATCGCTGGGGATCGGCTACACGGGCGGATCGCTGCTGCTGTTGGCTTGCCTTCTGGCCACCTTGGGCCTCTGGCGCGCAACGCAAGGCACCGTCTCGGTCTCCACCGTCTCGACGCCGAAAGTGGAGGCCTTCTACTGGGCGACCATCACGTTCTCGCAGACGCTGGGCACCGCGCTCGGCGATTGGCTGGCCGATACGCGCGATTTTGGTTATGAACGCGGCGCGTTGGTATTCGCGGCCGCCCTGATCATCGTCGCCGCCCTCTACTACTGGACACGCATCTCCCGCGTCACCTTGTTCTGGGTCGCGTTCATACTCACCAGGCCGCTGGGAGCGACCGTGGGTGACTTCATCGACAAGCCCGTCGCCGACGGCGGCCTGGCGTGGAGCCGCCCGCTCGCCTCGGCGGTGCTCGCCGCGCTTATCGCGGTGTTGCTCGTCGTCATACCGCAGCGTCCCGGTCCCCACCCCGGCCAGCCGAAAGCCGATGCGGCAGAAGCTCAATCAGGCATCGATGTCGAGCAACCCGACCAGGGCAAAACATGACCGGCTCGAAAGTCGGCGAACCTCTCCGATTCCGGGGCCTCGCTCATCGAGCGAGTTAATCCTGAAATCGACGTGACCGTGACCCCGTTCAGGTGCCGTCGGCGACCGACGGCACGGTTTGCGCGTCGTCGGCGCCGTTGCGCACCCCGTTGATGCCGGAGGCGTCCGTGGGCAGCTCGAACGGCACGGTCACCGAGCCGACCGCGGCCTGAGCGGCATTGCGTTGCGCTTCCATGCGCGCGAGCGCGGTCTCGGTGAAGACCGACAACCCCAAATCCGGGTTGTATCCGTGGATCTCTTTGACGTCGAGCTGGGCGAGGAAGTAGACGATCTCCTTGGAAACCACCTGGCCGGGCACCAGCACCGGGAAGCCCGGCGGGTAGGGCACCACGAACGTGGTCGACACCAGGGTCTTGCCCTCGGCCAGCCGTCGCCCGGCCATGCCGATCAGCACGTGTTCGCGATCGGACTCCTCGTACCCGGCGTAGAACGCCGACCGCATGTCGCCGAAGTTGCATTCGTCGACGGGCCGGAAGGCGACGTCGAACTCGCTGAAGTCGGGCAGGTGCGGCAGGTCCTCGGTGATCTCTTCGACATGGCGCTTTTGCAGCGCCCGGTCGGCGACGCTGGCCGCCTTTTCGGTGCGGTCGAAATCGATTGCCACCCTTCGCAACACGTCGAGCAGGTAGTGCACACTCGACCAGGTGACGCCGATCGTGAAGATCAACAGCACGCTGTTGATCGACGTCTTGTTGATCTGGATGCCGAACCGCTCCATCAGGATCTTTTCGCGGAAGTCGTAACCGTTCATCCCCGTCGCGCCGACGAACAACGTCACCCGCGTCGCGTCCAGCACGAACTGGTCGGAGCGCCACGCCTCGTTCCACTCGGCGAGCGCGCCCTGCCTGACCTCACGGTACGAGCTGACCGAGGACTCCCGGAATTGCTCGGGCACCAGGTCGGATTCGTCAAGGATGCGGAACCACTTGCTGATCAGCCGGTCTTTACGGACCCGGTGCCGGAACACCAGCGCCATGTCGTAGACCTGCCGGACCAGTTGGAAGCCTTCGATGTCGACCTGCCGGCGCGCCAGGTCCAGCGACGCCAGCAGCTGCTGATTCGGCGACGTCGAGGTGTGGGTCAGGAACGCCTCGGCGAATGAATCACGGGTGAGCGCGTTGAAATCCTGGTCCCGCACGTGGATCATCGACGCCTGCCGCAGCGCCGACAGCGACTTGTGCGTGGAATGCGTGGCGTAGACGCGGACCCGTGCGGTGGCCGGGTCGGGCATCAGCTCGCGCTCGATCCACTCCGATCGGTCGACGCCATCCATGGACGCGGCCCACTTCCGGTATTCCGCAACGTATTCCGGCGACACCAGCATGTGCTCGAGGCGCTCGGCGGACACCATCGCGGTCCGCTGCCGGGCCCACGGCACCGCGGTGGCGAAGGCGTACCACGCCTCGTCCCAGAGAAAGCAGATGTCCGGCTTGATCGCCAGCACCTCCTGCATGACCTGCAGGGGGTTGTAGACGACGCCGTCGAAGGTGCAGTTGGTCAGCAGCAGCATGCGCACGCGGTGCAGCTGTCCGGCCGCCTCCAGGTCCAGCAGCGTCTGCTTGATGGTGCGCAGCGACACCGCCCCATAAATCGCGAACTGCGGCAGCGGATAGGCGTCCAGGTACAGCGGGTACGCCCCGGCCAGCACCAGTCCGTAGTGGTGCGACTTGTGACAGTTGCGGTCGATCAGCACGATGTCGCCGGGGCGGGTCAGCGACTGCACGACGATCTTGTTGGCGGTCGACGTCCCGTTGGTGACGAAGTAGGTGTGGTCGGCGTTCCACGTTTTCGCGGCCTTGTCCATCGCCTTTTTGATGTTGCCGTGCGGATCCAGCAGCGAGTCCAATCCGCCGGAGGTGGTGGAGGTTTCGGCCATGAAGATGTTGCGGCCGTAGAACTCCCCCATGTCCTGCAGCGACCTGGAGTTGAAGATGCTGGCGCCGCGCGCGACGGGCAGCGCATGGAACTGGCCGACCGGCGCCGCGGCGTACGCGCGCAGGGCATCGAAAAATGGTGTGGCATAACGGTTTCGCAGCCCGGCGAGCACCGTGCTGTGCAGGTCGGTGACGTCGTTGAGCCGGTAGAAGGTCCGGTCGTAGACGTCGGGTTCGGTGTCGTCGCCCGCCGCGATCGACTCGTCGGTGAGCAGATACAGGTCGATGTGGGGCCGCAGCTCCCGTATCCACTCGCCGCATTCCACCCAGTCGTTGGCGCGATCGGGAATGAAGTCGGCCGCGTCCTCGTTGGGTCCGAGCAGCGTGTTCATCAGCGGCAGCCGGTCACGGGAGCGCAGCGGCAGGTCATCGCGGATGATCGCGGCCTGAATCTCCCCGTTGAGCGCGACAGCGGTGATGGCGTCTTCGACGCTGGGGACCACCAGGATCTCGAACTGCACGTCGTCGGACGGACAACGCAGCGCCCGCAGGCATTCGGCCAGGCTGTCGGGCGCCGGGCCCGGTGCGTCGTCGGCCAGCAACACGGTGTAGAAATGCTGCTGTTTGGCCTGCGCCACCAGTTCCTGGTCATCCAGCGGCGCGGAGGTATCGAAAAGCCCTGCGCGGTCCCCATATTCACCCAGCAGCCGCACGGCCAGGGAGACCTCTTCGGTGAGCCGCACCGTGGACAGGCTTTCCAGGTGGGCGCGGAACACCGCCAGATTTTCTGCGCCCGGGTACAGCCAGTACCGCTCGTAGGCGGCGATGCGATCCATCAGGCGCTTCACGCGGGCCACGTCGTGGGCTTTGTCCAGTCCGGCGAGATCCACCTCGGCGAGGTGACGGCACGCATCGTCGAGCAGGTTCCAGGTGTCGACACGGGCGTACGACGGGTTGGCCACCGCCGCCAGCGCGGAGACTCGAAGTCGTCGCGGCTGGGTGCTGTATCGAATCATAGCCACGCGGCTATTTTGTCAACCCGGGGCCCACGTCTGGCCAACGCTGAATTAACACACCCACGTTCACGGCTTGCCCCAGTGGCCGGGCGGAGGGACGAACGGCAGCTGGTTTACCTGGCCGGGCGGTAGTGGCGAAACCTGACCCGGTGGTAGTACCGGGCCCCCACCGGGCATACCGGGTCCCGGTATACCTGGTCCCGGCCCGGGTTCATGTGGCCCCGGCTGGTAGGGGAAGGGATTAGCCTGTGCCAGACCCGGTCCGACCGCTATCGCACCGAAAGCCAACACCGCGGCTACTGCCGCTAATACCGGGACCTTCTGCAGATTCATCATCATCGTGAACTCCCGTTGTGGCGTAGGGCGGTACTTATTCTAGCTGCAGCCGGGTCAACGGGCCGCGCGGCAACCTGCTGACGGTGACCCTGCAACCGGATTGAGCACTGCGAAGTTGCACCTAGCGATCCGGCTCGTCGTCACTTTCGACACCACCGTCTATGAGGCGCCTGTTGGCCCGGCTGCTGTCCGCCCACCGCAACATGGGCAACTCCCGGCGGCGGGCCGGCAGGTCGGTGACATCGCTGAGCGCCCGCACCACGCCCTGCGTCAGCCCCATGATCGCGGCCATCACCGGCAGCAGCGGCTGCAGTGGCTTGGCCGCCGAGCGCACCGTGCTGATGCGGC
>Ga0134125_10009001_pt1 | contig 11250 bp, 12 predicted proteins | sample KB31751_FD_96464 | JGI IMG/M metagenome (GOLD analysis project Ga0134125, IMG submission 96464) | Terrestrial soil microbial communities with excess Nitrogen fertilizer from Kellogg Biological Station, Michigan, USA - KB3-175-1 | ecosystem: Environmental > Terrestrial > Soil > Unclassified ...
GCGCCGTCAAGGACGGCGACGACTACGTCATCAACGGCTCCAAGACGTACATCACCAACGGCCACCGCGCCGACGTGATCGTGCTCGTGACGAAGACCGACGCGGACGCCGGCTACGACGGCTTCACACTGTTCCTGGTCCCGATGGACAGCCCGGGCGTGATCCGCGAGAAGAAGCTGGAGAAGCTCGGCATGCACGCCTCCGACACGGCGTTGCTGGCCTTTCAGGACGTGCGCGTGCCCTCCTCGGCGGTCCTCGGTCAGGTCGGCAAGGGCTTCTACCACATCATGTGGGAGCTCCAGGGCGAGCGGCTGATCGGCGCGGCCGGCTGCGTCGCGGGAGCCCAGAAATGCTTCGAACGGACGATGCAGTACGCGCTCGAGCGCAAGGCGTTCGGCAAGTCGATCGGCCACTTCCAGGTGATCCGCCACAAGTTCGCCGAGATGGCGACGAAGATCGAGTCGGCGCGGCAGATGGTCTACGTGACCGCGTGGCGCCACAACAACGGCGAGTACCCCGTGCGGGAGATCTCGATGGCGAAGCTCCACGCCTCACGGATCGCATGCGAAGTCGCCGACGAATGCATCCAGATCCACGGCGGCGCTGGCTACATGCGCGAGTACGGGGTCGAGCGGGTTTGGCGCGACATGCGCCTGAACCGGATCGGCGCGGGCACCGACGAGATCATGCTCGACGTGATCGGACGCTCCTACGGGCTGTAGAGATACGGGGTCGTCTTCGCGACCTCGGTGAAGCCGAGCCGGAGCAGCGTGGGGCGGCTCATGTCGGCGGCGTCGACGTGCAGCCACCGGTAGCCGCGCGCCGCGGCGAGACCCGCCCCGTGCGCGACGAGCGCGCGGAAGATGCCGCGGCCTCGCCAGTCTGGATGCGTGCAGCCGCCCCACATGCCGGCGAAGTCCGAGCCCGGGTCGAACTCGACACGGCCCGCGGCGACCGGTCGCCCGGCTGCGAAGGCAAGCAGGCCAGTGGTGCCGACGGGCTCATGAGCGAGCCCGTCGAGCATCGCGGCCTCCAAGCCGGGCGGCTCATCTCCGAAGACCTCGCGCTGCAGGAGGAGCATCGAGCGCACGCCTTCGCGATCGCTCAGGGCGGCGAGCTCGACTCCCTCGGGCGGCTGCGTCTCATGTGAGAGGGCGCCCGTCTCGGCGATCAGCAGCGCCTCGGTCGGCCCCGCTCGCAGGCCGGCGGCGCGCAGGCGGGCCGGCAGGTCCGCGGGCCGGTCATAGGAGTAGTGCTTCCACTCCCATTCGACGCCGAGGCCCGCGAAGCGCTCGATCTGCGCGGCGATCGCGTCATCGGCGCCGGCCTCCTCTAGATCGCTCCACGTCACACCCGCCCAGCCGTCGCCGAGAACCCTGACGATCCCATCCTCACGCTCGATCCGGCCCTGCGCGCCTGGGTTCGGATTGCGGCGCACCTGCGCGTCGTAGGCGGCGAGTACGGCGGCGCAATTCACGCCGTTCTCTACCTGTGTCGGATCTCGGTCGTCGAGACGAGCCGACGGCGCAGTCGCGAGGCGACGACGCCGACCGCCACCTGAGGCGCGACGCTACGCCACATGTTCACCGAGATGCCAGGTGGCGCGTCGGCGAGCAGGCGTGCGCGTTCGGCCTCTCCGGCCGCAGGTTCGGTCGAGTGGCGCCGGTAGGTGTCGCCCATCGCTTCGTGGAAGCGCCGGCGCTCCAGGCGCCGCTCCTCCGACTCGGCCGGCGGCTGCAGGCGTGCGGCGAGCAGCTGGCCGCCGGCACTCAGCCCGACGGCAGCGAGCGAGCGCCACGCGGGCGTGCGCGCACCGGTGCGCGCGTCGACGGTCCGAATCCCGAGCAGGCGCTGGCCGGGGCTCCCGAGCTGCTCGCGGACGAGCGGGCTCGCAGGCCCGATCGCTCTCAGCACGCTCGCTGCGGCGGCGCTCCTTCCCCGCAGCCCCCACACGGCAACGCCCATCACCGCCGCATCCGTGAGGCCTGCCAGCGCCCCGCGCCAGCGTGGCGCACGCTCGAGGTTCGGGTCGTCCATCCCTCCATTCTCCAAACTTTCGGCCGCACGGGCATCGCCCGCTCGCGAGACCTATCTGACGATCGTGAAGCGGAGCGACTTCGAGGCCGAGCGGCGTCCGCTCGCGTCGGTCGCCGCGAACGTGGCCGTGTAGCTGCCCGGCGCGAGCTTCCTCGACACCGAGATCCGGCCCTGGAATGAGATCTTGTTGCTTCCGGTGTGAGCCGCGAACGTGAGCGCTCCGCGGGAGAGGGTGCGTCTGCAGGCGCGCTTCGTGCGGTGGCTCGGGGAGGGCGCGACGCAGCGGCCCTTGACCCTGCGTCCCGCGGCGCTCTTCGTGAAGACGATCCTCACGCTCGCGGCCTCGTTGAGCGCATAGGAGAAGGTCGTGCCGAGCGGCGCGCGGACCCGGCGGCTCGCGCTCGCCAGACGGCTCCCGGAACGCCAGCGCGCGTGCGACTGGGCGAGGCTCGTGATGGTCGGGGTGAGAGCCGCGGGAGCCGTGACCACGGCCGCGGCGGTCGCGCTCGCCGCGCCCGAGCCGGCGCAGAGCGCGGTCTGGCCCGTGAACACGAAGGAGGTGGTGCAGCCCGCGTTGTCGGTGAGGGTGACGCGCGCCGTGTACGTGGCGGCGGCGGCGTAGGTGTGCGTGACGCTGGGCGTCGTCGTCGTCGAGGTGCTGCCGTCGCCGAAGTCCCAGGCGTAGCTCGCGATCGAACCGTCCACGTCGCTGGAGGATGCGGCGCTGAGGACCGTCGGCCGGCCGAGCGCGACGGCGCTCGCCGAGAGGGCCGCGGTGGGCGGCGCGTCCGGTGTGATCGTCAGGCCCTCGGGGTTGCTTCCGACCGTGATCGGCGTGCCGACTTTGCCCGTCGCGGTGTCGATCGGGAAGACGCTCCCTTTGCAGGCGTCGGCCACGTAGACGGTCCTGCCGTCGGGCGTGATCCCGATCGCGTCCAGGCATGTCCCCCCGGGTTTGATCGTGCCGCCCGCGGTGTTCGTGGCGAGGTTCACGGGCGTCACGGTGCCCCCGTTGTTGTCCGCGGTGTAGGCGGTCGCCCCATCGGGGCTGATCGTGATGCTGTACGGCCGTCCGCCGACGGCGATCGCTTTGCCCGCCGTGTTCGTCGCCGTGTCGATCGGCGTCACCGAGTTGCTGGGCGAGCCGTTGGCGACGTAAACGGTCCTGCCGTTCGGGGCGATCGCGAGCGCCTTCGGTTCTGTGCCGACTTTGATCGCGGTTCCCGGCACTCCGGTCGAGGTGGAGATCGGCGTGACGGTTTCTTCCTGGTTGGCTACGTAGAGGGTGCTTCCGTCGGGGGTGATCGCGATCGCTTCCGGCGTGCCGGTGGTTTTGATCTCCGCCCCGGCCGTGCCGGTCGCGACGTTCACCGGTATCACGCCCGAGTTGATCGCAACCCACGCGGTCCTGCCGTCCGGCGATATGGCGACCGCCTCCCCGGGGCCGCCGAGTTTGATCTGTGCGCCCGGCGCGTCGGTCGCGGTGCTGACCGGGATCACGCCTTCGGAGTCGGGTACGTAGAGCGTCTTCCCGTCGGGAGTGACGGCGGGGCGCGTCGGAGCGGATCCGACTTTGATCGCTGCGCGCGCCGCGTTGGTCGCCGTGTCGATCGGCGTCACCGACGATCCGCTTTCGTTCGTGACGTAGACGGTGTACGCGGAGGCCACGCCTGCGGAGGAGACCGCCGAGCAGCCGAGCAGCGCCGCCAGAGCAGCGCCGATGACCGCGCCGCGCCTGCGCACCGACCCGCTTCTCCCCCACTGCGCTGCTTTCCGCCGTGTGCCCATTTGACCTCGCGAAGCTATCAGCCCGCCGAGGATGCCGGACACAAGCTCGACGCTCGTTTCGACTAGGGTCGCGCCAGCGGATGAGCACGCTCGATCCCCCCTTTGCCGAAGAGCACCAGCAGCTGCGCGAGTCAGTCCGCGGCTTCATCGAGCGCGAGCTCGCCCCCCACGCCCAGCAGTGGGAGCAGGAGGAGTGGTTCCCCAACGACGTCTTCCCGAAGCTGGCCGCCCAGGGCCTGCTCGGGCTGAAGTACCCGGAGTCCTACGGGGGCCAGGGCGGGGACTACCTGCACGAGGCGGTCCTCTGCGAGGAGATGGCGCGGACCGGCTCGGGCGGCACCGCGGCGGGCATCGGCGCGCACATCAACATCGCCACGCCGCCGATCTGGAAGTTCGGGACCGACGACCAGAAGCAGCGCTACCTCGTCCCCGCGATCGCCGGCGAGCTGATCGGGGCGCTCGGCATCACCGAGCCCGGGGCGGGCTCGGACGTGGCCGCGATCACGACCCGCGCCGAGCGCGTCGACGGCGGCTTCGTCGTCAACGGGGAGAAGACCTACATCACCAACGGGGTCCGCGCGGACTTCATCGTCACCGCCGTCAAGACGACCGCCGAGGGCGGTCACGGCGGCATCTCCTTCCTGATCGTCGACCGCGGCGAGGGCGTGGAGTCCTCGGCCCTGCACAAGCTCGGCTGGCGCGCCTCGGACACCGCGACGATCAGCTACCAGGACGTCTTCGTGCCCGAGCAGAACCTGCTCGGCGAGCTGCACGGCGGCTTCAAGCTGATCATGGCGAACTTCCAGTGGGAGCGCCTGGCGATGGCGCTCGGCGCCGTCGGCGCGATGCAGCTCGCGTGGGAGCGCACGGTCGAGTTCGCGCGCGAGCGACGCGCCTTCGGCCGCTCGCTCTCCGGCCACCAGGTGATCGGCCACAAGCTCGCCGACATGGCGACGACGGTCTACACCTGCCGCTGCGTCACGTACGACGCGCTGCGGCGCTTCGTCGCCGGCCTGGACCCTCTCAAGGAGGTGACGATGGCAAAGCTGCTGACCCAGCGGGCGTCCTTCGAGCTGATGGACGAGTGCCTGCAGATCCACGGCGGCGCCGGCTACATGCGCGAGTACTGGGTCGAGCGGGCCGCGCGCGACGCCCGCCTCGGACCGATCGGCGGGGGCAGCGACGAGATCATGCGGGAGATCCTGACGAAGGTGTTGAGCATCTAGGATCGTTTGCGTGGGGGGCGCGCGCCGAATCGACCTCGAGGCGAAGCGCTCGACGTCCGCGATCCTGCTGGCAGCCGGACGCCTGTATCTCGCCTACCCCTGGCTGTTCCTGATCCTGGCGGCGGCCGTGGTCGCTCCCTGGGATCTGGCCGTGCTGGCCCTGACCGGCCACGGGCCGCTCGGCCACACCCGCTCGCTGTTCACCTACTGGCTCGCCGTCGCGCTGCTGCGGGCCACGTTCGTGGGGCCGTTGATATCCGCGTTGCACATCCACGCGGTGGCGATGATCGGGCGCGGTGAGCGTCCACGGCTCGGGACGGTCGCTCGCCGCGGGCTGCGCGTCCTGCCGGTGGTGGCGGCCACGGGAGGCGGCCTCGAGCCTCGCCATTCTGATCGGGTTGCTCATGCTCGTCCTCCCGGGCCTCGTTCTGCTGGTGGCGTTCGCCGTCGCCGCGCAGGCTGCGGCGGTCGAGGGCAAGAGCTGGTTCCGCGCGCTCGGGTCGAGCCGTGAGCTGACCGCGACCGCCCCGAGTCACGTCTTTGCCCTCGTGATCGCCACCGGGGTGCTGAACTACGCCTTCTTGGAGTCCGCCCGAAAGCTTTCCGCGGGAGCGTCCTCGGGGGCCTCGGCGGTCCTCGCAGGCATCGCGGTGGAGACGCTGATCGCATCCTTCACGGCGCTGGCACTCGCTCTGCTCTACTTCGACCTCAAGGGCAGGGTGCCGGCAGCGGCGAGCGAGTCGGCGCAGGCCTGAGGCCTGCGCATCGTTGCGGGAGGGCACCTCGCCGGAGCAGCGGTTGGCACGTTTGGGCAGGTTTTTGCAGCTTGTCCAAACCTCTGCGGAACCGCTCATGTCTGATCGGGGGCGGGCCGATAGGCCCACATGGCCCGACCCGCCATGGCGCCCCTGGCCGCCGCCCTCGCCCTGCTTCTCTCGATCGCCGCGCCCGCTGGCGCGAGCGCGAGCACGCACCGCAAAGCCCGCTGCTCCTCCGCGCGGAGCGGGACGAAGAGCTACCGCCAGTCCCACTGCGGCAAGGGCAAGGCCCGCCGGCACCGAAGCCGCGTGCACCTGCTCTTCTTCAAGGCGCACGAAGGCCACTGCCCCGACGCGACGCTGCAGCCGACGGCCCAGAACGTCGCGGCCGTTCGAGCCGCCACGCTGTGCCTCGTCAACCGTGAACGCGCCGCCCACGGCGAGCACGCCCTGAGCTGGAACCTCCACCTCGTCCACGCCGCGCAGGCCCACACCGAGAGCATGGCCTTCGGCGACTACTTCGCCCACGCCGGCCGCCGCGGCGAAACCCCGCTGCAGCGGATCCGTCGCTCCGGCTACATCTACAGCTCCGCGCTCGGCTTCGAAGTCGGCGAGAACATCGGCTGGGGCACCCTCTGGCTCGGCACCCCGCGCGCGGTCGTCGCCGCGTGGATGGCCTCCCCGGGCCACCGCGCGAACATCCTCGACGGCCGCTTCCGGGAAACGGGCGTCGGCGTCTCACCGCACACCAACGGTCTCGCCAACGGCCAGACCGGCGGCATCTACACGCAGGACTTCGGCGTCATCACCGGCTAGAGGCGCGCCGCCCCCGGGCTCGCCTCGCCGCTTCCGCCGTTCGGTCCCAGATCGCCGGCGCGGTCGGAGATCGACCCATGCCCCGTTTCAGTCACGCCGATGGCAATTGCCTGCCAATTCGTTGGTATGTTGATGCCATGCGCGTGACGATCGACCGCGCCGGCCGGATAGTGGTGCCGAAGCCACTCCGCGACCAGCTCGGCCTACGTCCCGAGACGGAGCTCGACATCGAGCTCGTCGGCAGCAGGCTCGAGCTGTCGGTGCCCGACGAGCCCGCACGCATCGTCGAGGGACCGCACGGAGCCGTGATCGAGAGGACCGGCGTCTCTGTCACGGACGCCGAGATCAGAGCGACCCTCGAAGCGGTCCGGGAGCGGCGGTGAGGCGCGGCGCGGATACGAGCGTTCTCGTGCCCGCGCTGCTCTCCTACCACGAGGCGCACGAGCAGTGCGACGCGGCTCTGGCCGAGACAGATTGCGCGATCGCCCACGTCATCGCCGAGACCTACAGCGTGCTGACCCGGCTGCCCCACCCCCTGCGGGTCTCCCCCGCCACGGCCGCCGCCGCGCTCGAGGCGCGCCTGCCGGAGTCGATCCTCGCCCTGGGCCCGGACGCCCACCGCACGATGGCCGGCCGCCTCGCGCGAGCCGACGTCAGCGGCGGCGCCGCCTACGACGGCCTGGTCGCTCTCACCGCGTCAGAGCACGACGTCGAGATCGTCTCGCGCGACCGTCGCTCCGTTCGGACCTACGAGTCGCTCGGCGCGCGCCACGTCCTGCTGCCCGCCTGATGCGTTGAGCAGTTCCTGCGACCGGACGGCGGCCCTCGGATAACCTCCGCGCACTCAAACGAAGACAAGGAGAAGCAAGAGCTATGGGAGTACTGGACGGCAAGTCGGCCATCGTCACGGGATCCGCGCGAGGTATCGGCCGTGCCACGGCGGAGCTCCTCGTCGCCGAGGGCGCTCAGGTCCTGATCAACGACCTCGACGGCGACGTCGCCCAGCAGGCCGCGGGCGAGATCCAGGGGGAAACGGCCGTCTACGCGGGCGACCTGACCAAGCCCGGAACGGCCGACGAGCTCGTCAAGACGGCGATCGACTCGTTCGGGAAGATCGACATCATCGTCAACAACGCCGGTTACACGATCGACGAACCGGTTCACAAGATGAGCGACGAGCACTTCCAGGCGATGATCGACATCCACACGATCGTCCCCTTCCGCGTGATCCGCGCGGCCGCCCCGCACCTGCGCGAGCCCGCCAAGAAGGAGCGTGAGGAAGGCAAGGAGGTGTTCCGCAAGATCGTCAACGTCTCCTCGACCTCGGGCACCTTCGGCAACGCCGGCCAGGCCAACTACTCGGCCGGCAAGGCGGGCGTCGTCGGCCTGACGAAAACGGTCGCCAAGGAGTGGGGGCAGTTCAAAGTCAACGTCAACGCGGTCGCCTTCGGGTTCATCGACACCCGCCTGACCCAGGCCAAGGTCGACGAGAACGCGATGGAAATCGGCGGCGAGAAGGTCCAGCTCGGCATCCCCGAGCAGATGCGCCAGATGGCGTCGATGCTGATTCCCCTCGGCCGGCCCGCCTCGCCCGAAGAGGCCGCGGGCGGGATCTTCTTCCTGTGCTCGCCGTGGTCCAACTACGTGCACGGGCAGACGCTGCACGTGACGGGGGGCCTGTTCGGGGGGATGACCGGCTAGGGGCGACGCTCCGCTCTCGCCTCCCGGTCGGTCCTCGGGCCTCCCCAGGCCGACCGGAGAGGCAGAGCTCCCGCCCGCCTCGACCCCCTCCGACGCGACGTCAGGCGGCCGCTGCGGGACCGCGCAGGTCCAGCAGGCAGCCGGAGAAGTAGGAGCCGGCGGGCGAGAGCAGCCAGCAGGCGAGCGCGGCGAGCTCGTCCGGCCCGGTCTTCTCGCCCGGAGCGACGGCGACCGTCGTGATCGCGTAGCGGGCCCACTCGATCGAGAGCGTCCGCGCGGTGTTCTCGAGGCCCGCCACCGCGGCCGCGGCGTGCTCGGAGCCGGCGGGCGGTCCGAGCAGGAGGATCCTGCCGCCGCCGGACTCGATCATGGCCGCGCCGGCGGCCGCGCGGGCGGCGTTCCAGCAGGCCTCGAGCGAGCCCATCAGTGACTCGCGGCCCCCGCCGGGCGCGAACAGGCCGGCGGCGTCGACGACGAGCCCCCCGAGGGAGCCGAGCTGCTCGAGCGCGGCCGACATCGACGCCTGCGCGCGCGCCTCGTCGGCCTCGGCGTCGTCGCCTGCCGTGAGCTCGACGGCGGCCACCCGCGCGCCGAGCGATGCGGAGGCCTCCCGGACGTGGCGCGCCACGTCTCGGCCCGTCCCGTCCGGCGCGCCGGCCACCGCAGCCGTCACGCCATCGAGCAGTCCCTCGCGCAGCAGCTCGGCGGCCTGAAGTCCCATGCCGGGCGGACCCTAATGGGCCGCGGCCCGCCGCCGCGTTCAGCCGCCGAACGGATCCGCCTGCGAAGGCGCCGGGGGCGGCGTGCCGGGGGTCCGGGCCTCGCCTCGGACGGCGAGCAGTTCGAAGTAGAGGACCGATGAGGCGAGCGCCGGGATAGGCGCGGTCAGCACCCCGACGACGACCGCGGCGACGATTCCGGCGCCGGTGCCGGCGGAGTTCGCCGCCGCCTCCAGGGCGAAGGAGATGATCACGACGAGGAAGTAGAGGATCACGAGCACCCCGAAGACCTGCCAGCCGTTGCCGCGGACGAGCTCGCGGCTCCTGGCGAGGGCGCCGAGGCCGGGCGGCTTCTCGACGACGACGACGGGCACCGCGACGGCCCAGATCGTGAGCAGGATCAGCCCGGGGACGAGGATCAGGAACAGACCGAGAGCGACCAGGATCGCGACGACGACCGCGACGAGGATCAGCTGTCCGAGCACGGGCCCGACGGCCTGGAGCAACTGGCGCGGCGTCGCGTCGCGCCGTCCGTCCTGCACGTCGGCGACGAGCTCGACGACCATTCCCGTGAAGACAGAGATCGCGACGAGTGCGATCAGCTCGCCGATCACCCCCAGGGCGGCGCTCGAGCGCACGAGGACGGCCGAGAGGATGCCGGCGAAGACGAACACGACGGCGGCGGCGGGCATCAGCACCGACGCCTGGTCGACGTAGATCTCCCGGACCTTCCTGATCACTCCGCCGACGTCGAGGCGGGCGGGCGAGGGGCCCGCCATCAGGCGACCGCCGCGCCCTTCGTCGTCCCCCGCCGCGCGCGGCGCTGCTCGCGGACGCTGCGCAGGACGCCGCGGCGCCCGTGTTCCTCGAGCCCCGCGTAGAGCCGCCGGATCTCGGTCAGGATCTCATCGGCGACGGCCTGCTGCTGCTCGCGGGTCGGGTTCTCGATCGGCTCCCAGCGGATCGCCTCGCCGTACTGGATCGTGACCTTCGGGAACTGCAGCCGCTTCCAGTTGCGTACGCGCGAGGAGCCGTGGATCGCGATCGGCACGACCGGCGCGCCGGTCTCCAGGGCGAGACGCCCGATCCCCGGCTTGGCGGTCTCCGAGAGTTTCCCGGTACGAGAGCGGCCGCCCTCGCAGTACATCGCGATCGCTCCGTCGCGGGCCAGGATCGCGCGGGCCGTGATGAAGGTCTCCGCGTCGCGGGCGCCGCGCCGCACGGGAAAGACGCCGCCGTGCGTGTAGATGAACTGCATCGGCCGTTTGAAGAGCTGCGACTTCGCCATGAAGCGGACCTTGCGGCGGATGTAGCAGCCCATCAGGAAGTGATCCATGAACGAGAAGTGGTTGGGCGCGAGGATCACGGCGCCGCGGCCGGGGACGTTCTCGACGGTGATCGCGCGGGCGCGCAGGAACGTGTAGCCGTAGAGGGAGGTGAGGATCCTCACCAGCTCGTACACCCAGTCGGGTTCGCGCGTCCGGGCCCGCTCGTGGAAGCGGTCGAAGTACTCCTTCGGACGCGGGTCCGAGTAGACCTGCTCGCGCATCGAGGCCAGTTCACTCATCTATGCGCTCTACCTCTCTTCCGCTCCAAGGTTACGCCCCTCGACGCCGCTTGCCGGCGGCCGCGCCGCGGGCAGCCTACCGGCGCAGCGCGTAGACGCGCGCGAAGTCGGCCAGCTGGCGGGCCCGGTGGGCGAACCCGGCAGCCGTCCTGCCGGTCGCGCGGTGGGCCAGGTCGAGCTCGATCTCGACGACCCGCGCACCGGCGCGGACGGCATCGATCGTCATCCCGATCTCCATCCCGTAGCCCGCCGCGAAGGGCAGGGCCGCCTCGAGCGTCCGGCGCCGCACCGCCCGCTGCCCCGAGATCGGGGCCCGGGTCGAGAGACCGCAGCGTCGCCGGATCGCCCACGCCGCGAAGCCGAGCGCCAGCCCGAACCCCCCTCCCACCGAGCGCGCGAACGCGGCGACCGCGAGATCGGCCCCGCCCGGACCGGCCGCCGAGGCCAGCGCCGGCAGAAGCCCCGCCGACTCTCCGAGGTCGCCGTCGCACAGCACGAACACGTCCTCCGGCCCGCCCGGATCCGCGGCCAGGGCGCCGCGGGCGGCGGCCGTCATCGCCTGACCCTTGCCCTCGGTCGAGGCGAGGCTGACGACATGCGCCCCCGCCGCCCGCGCGAGCTCGGCGGTGGCGTCGCGC
>Ga0134125_10009002_pt1 | contig 11248 bp, 15 predicted proteins | sample KB31751_FD_96464 | JGI IMG/M metagenome (GOLD analysis project Ga0134125, IMG submission 96464) | Terrestrial soil microbial communities with excess Nitrogen fertilizer from Kellogg Biological Station, Michigan, USA - KB3-175-1 | ecosystem: Environmental > Terrestrial > Soil > Unclassified ...
ATCGGCGATGCGGTGCACAGCCCGGTCAAGGGCATCGTTCACCGCTATCCCGACCGGGTGCTGCTGCAGCTCGTGACGGTGTGCGCGGTTTATTGCCGCTTCTGCTTCCGCCGCGAGAGCGTGGGGCCCGATTCCGGCGCCCTCAGCGCGACCGAGCTCGAGCGCGCGATCGCCTATATCGCGACCGATCCCGGGATCTGGGAGGTGATCCTGAGCGGCGGCGATCCGCTGCTGGTGGCGCCGCGCCGCCTCGCCGATCTCAAGGCCCGGCTCGATGCCCTTCCCCATGTCGGGGTAATCCGTGTGCATAGCAGGCTGCCGGTCGCCGATCCCGATCGCGTCACGCCGGCGCTGATCGCCAGCCTGCGCGGTGGGCGGGCGCCGGTCTTTCTGCTGTTGCATGCCAATCATGCGAGCGAATTCAGCGATGCGGCGCGGGCGGCGATTGCCCGCCTCGTCGATGCCGGCATCCCGCTGCTCGGCCAGAGCGTGCTGCTCGCGGGCGTCAACGATACGCCGGAAAGCCTGACCGCGCTGTTCCGCGCCATGATCGCCAATCGCGTGAAGCCGCATTACCTGCATCAGGGTGATCTGGCGCGCGGCACCGGCCATTTCCGGGTGCCGATCGCGCGCGGCCAGGCGCTCATGAAGGCTTTGCGCGGCGATGTCTCGGGCCTGTGCCAACCGAGCTACATGCTCGACATACCGGGCGGATACGGCAAGGTGCCGATCGGACCCGGCTATTTGGCGGCCGACGGAGAGACTTGGACTGTCGAGGATTATCGCGGCGGGCGGCATAGTTACCGCGATGGGTGAAGATGTCGGCTAAACTTGCCTAAAGATGTCACGGCCGGCGCCGACGAGGGCGCTTGCTCGACCTTGGCCGCAGCGTGATAGAGTCGCGGCTGGCGCAAAGAGGGAGGTTGCCATGCTTCGGCAGCCGAGCTGTCAGGACTGCCGCTGGTTCAGCCTGCTGCGCGACGGCGCCGTGATCGGCCGCTGCCGCAACGAGGCGGGCGGGCTAGCCTTCCCCCGCAAGGAAGCCTGCTGTCCGCAATTCGATGGCGAGCGCCGTGCGCAGGAGCGCGACGGGAGCGAATTCGAGGCGCCGCCCGCGATTGCGGTGACGGGACGCATCCGCCGCGCCTGACCGGCTGCAACGCGACACGGCGTCCGCGCGTCCCTGATGAGGTTCAGGGAAGGCAAATGCCCGTCGAAATGATCGGATGGCTGTCGGCGGTCGTGCTGCTCACGACGCTGGGGCGGCAGGTTTACACGCAATGGAAGAGCCGCAGCGTGCAAGGCGTGTCGCGCTGGCTCTTCATCGGCCAGCTTTGCGCCTCGGTGGGCTTCGTCTCCTATAGCTGGCTGCTGCACAATTGGGTCTTTGTCGTCACCAATGCACTGATCCTGACGACGGCGATTTTCGGCGAATGGATTTATTTGCACAATCGGCGACGCCAGCGCCCGTAACGGCCGAGCTGTACCGGCTGGCGGCGCACGCCTGTCCAGCCGACGCCCGCCGGGCGTCGGCGCGACCGCGAAAGACTTATTCGGCGGCGGCCTGGGCGGCCGTCGGCGTGAATTCGAGCTGCTCGACCACGCGGCCGCTGTAATCCTGAATCTTGATCCGGCACGGCGCATAGTCCGGCGCCACCCGACATGCCCAGTCGATCGCGTCGCTCCGCTCGGCAAAAAGCTTTTCCGGCTTGTACGCGCCTTCTCTTTGCAACCGCCATTGATCGACGTCTGGGGAAATCCAGAAGATCGTTTGCATTGTATTTTTTCTCCTCGGAGCTTGCCCCTTACAACGGTGTCATCTTTGCAACGGTTCCGTGAGCGGCACCTGCAAGCCGGAGAATTCACAAGTAATTTCAGTACTTAGCGGACTACCGCACGGAGGCTTTGCTCGAACGCGGCGAGACTCTCGCTGAGCGCCTTGTTCCAGCCCTGCACGAGCGCTGCAGGCTCGCGGCCGGCAACCGGCTCGCGGCGCTCGAGGTCGGGATGCAGCAGCACGCGATTGCCGCCGCCGCGCACATCGAGCAGCAGGAGCTGCAGCTCGAGCACGGCCGCGGGTGCTCCCGACAAATCGCCATAAAGCTTCACGACATGGCCTTCCAGCACATGGGTGGGCGCGAGCGCGCTGGTCGAACCAACCACCTCGCTGAACAAGCCGGATGCCGCCAGCCAAGCCGTGACTTGGCCGGAGATCAGCTGCGCCGGATCGATGAAGAACTCATTGTAGAAATCGGAGCTCACCGACACCGGGTCGGTGCGCGTGACGATGCCGCGCTCCTGATAGGCGGGGTCGATGGTGAAGCGCCGTATCAGCAGCACGAGACTGTTGGCGGGCGGCGCCTCGCGTCCGGGCCTGGTCGCGGTCAGCACATATTGGCGCTTTTCGGGAGCGGGCTTGCTGAGGCCCGAGACGCAGCCGCCGAGCGCGCCGCCCAGCAGCAACCCGAGCAACGCGCGCCGCTCGACGGCTCGAAAGCCGCTCATTTGCCGGCGCCGCTGCGGTCGGGACCGCCGGCCGGAGGTCCGCCGAACAGGATCTGCGACGGGTAGCGCTTGGCCGTTTCGCTGAGCTGGCGGAGGTTGTCGGTCGCGACATGCAGGTTGTCGAGCGTGGTCGCAAGATCGCCCTGGCCATTGACCAGGATCGATTGGAGCCGCTGGATGGCGCCGCGCAGCATGGCCATGGTCTGCGGCAGATCGTTGGTCGCCTTGCGCAGATTGTCGGAGGCGGCCTGGCTGTTGGCGACGATGCTGGGCAGCCGGTTGCCTGCCGTCGCTTCCTGGATGATGCGCGTCACCTCGCCGAGGCGCGCGACCGTGTCGCGCAGGCCTTCCAGCGTCTCGGTGCCGGCGCTCGCCGCGGTTTCGCTGAGACGTTTCAGATTGGCGAAGCTGTCGCCCAGATCCTGGCGCATCTGCGTGAGCGCCGTCTGGTCGAAGAATTGCTGCAGAGCCTGGCTGGTTCCGCGCAGCTCCTCGACGAGCGAGGTCGCCTCATCGATGAGCTTGGCGATATCGGTGCGTCGCAGGTTGCGCATCACCTCTTCGGCCGCGTCGGTGAATTGCGACAGTCGGCTCGGCGCCGAGGGGATATAGAGCGCGCTCGGCTGCCAGGTTATCGGCAGTGGCGGGTACTGATCGGGCGGCACGAAATCGGCCTCGAGATATTCCGTGCCGGTGAGGCCCTGCTGGGCAAGCCGCACCCGCAAGCCGCGCTGGATCATGCCCTCCACCTCGCGCCCGAGCGCGCCGACGCCGGCGCCGAAGGTGCGGGGAAAGATCTCGAAGCGCACGAGCACGAGGCGGGCGAGCTCGGAAGAACGATCGACGTCATATTCGGGCTGCACGAAACCGATATCGGTGACACGGCCGATCTGCACCCCGCGGAACTTGACCGACGAGCCGACATCGAGGCCCTGCACGGATTCGTTGATATAGGTCTCCGCCCGCTCGGTCTGGCGGAACAGGCTGCCGCTGCCGAGGATCGCCACGCCGATCACGATCAGCCCGACCGCGACCAGCACGAAGGTCCCGACTTTCACCTTGGTCGATGGTCTCGCCAATTCCTGGTCCTCTCAATTCTCTGCCGCCACCGGCTCGCGGTGGAAAAAAGCGTGCACGATCGGATCCGTCGCATGATCGCGCAGCGCGCGCGGATCGCCCTCGGCGATGATGCTCTTCTTGCCGCGGTCGATCATGATCACGCGATCGCAGATTGCAAGGATGCTGGCGAGCTCGTGGGTCACCAGCACGAAAGTGATGCCGAGCGTCTGCCGCAGCTCGAGGATCAGCCGGTCGAGCTCGGCCGAGGTCACCGGATCGAGCCCGGCCGAGGGCTCGTCGAGGAACAGAATCTTGGGATCGAGCGCCATGGCACGGGCGATCGCGGCGCGTTTGAGCATGCCGCCCGAGATCTCGCCGGGCAGGGAATCGAGCGCGTTGCCCAATCCCACCAGGCCGAGCTTCAAGGCCGCCACCTCCTCGATCGCCTCCTCGGGCAGCGCGGTGAATTCCTCGAGCGGCAGCCGCACATTCTCGGCGAGGGTCATGTTGCCGAACAGCGCACCGCGCTGATAGCTGACGCCGAAACTGCGCAGCAGCTTGACGCGATCGGCGCCGGTGGCGGCGCTGAGATCGCTGCCGTCGATGAGAATTCGTCCGGCGGCCGGCTTGTGCAGCCCGATCATGTGCTTCAGCAGCGTGCTCTTGCCGGAGCCGGAGCCGCCGAGAACGCCGAAAATCTCGCCGCGCAGCACCGTGAAGGAGACATCGCGCACGATGGTGCGTGTGCCGTAGCTGGCGCGCAGATCCTCGACCTGGATGATCGGCTCGCCGGCTTCGGCGTGCGGCGCCTTTGCCGCCTTGGCCCGGGCTTTTTTGGCGCGCGCGATCATAGGCCGAGAATGTAATAGAGGATCGAGAAGACGCCGTCGGCCAGGATGATCAGCACGATGCCCGAAACGACGGCGCTCGTCGTCGACGCGCCGACGGCGCTCGGTCCGCTGCCGGTGCCGAGACCGCGATAGCAACCGATGCCGGCAACGAGGATCCCGAACACCACCGACTTGACCAGCCCGCCCAGGAGGTCGTGCAGCTGCAGTGCCGACATGAGCTGGTGGATGTAGCTGGTCGGCGGAATGCCGAAGCTGCGCATCACGAGGGCGCCGCCCGCCAAGCCGCAGATCTCGAGGAAGATGGTGAGAAGCGGCATCATCGCGACCGCCGCCAGCGTGCGCGGCACGACGAGGAAGAGCACGGGATCGAGACCCATCGTGACCAGCGCGTCGAGCTCCTCCTCGACCTTCATGGTGCCGATCTCGGCGGCGAAGGCCGATCCCGAACGTCCGGCCAGGATCACGGCGGTGAGCAGCGGGCCGAGCTCGCGCAAGATCGACAGGCCGACGAGGTTGGCGACGAACAGGTCGGCGCCGTAGGCCCGCAAGGGGACTGCCGACTGGAAGGCCATGATGAGGCCGATCAGAAATCCGAGCAGCGCGATGATCGGCAAGGCGTCGACGCCGGTGATCTCCGCGAAATCGAGCACCTCGCGCCAGCGCACCAGCTTCGGCCGCAGCAGGGCGCGGCGAAAGGCCATGGTGCTTTCGCCGATGAAGGAGACGAGATCGCCGATGTCGTAATAGAGCTCGATGGCGCCGCCGCCGACCTGCTCGAGCAGCAGCGGATGGCGCTGGCGACGGGGTGTCGCCGCCGTTTCCGAGACCGATCGATAGTGATGCAGGAGCCGCTCGATATCGGGATTGGCGCCGGTGATTTTCGCGCTGCCCTCATGCGCGGCCTGCCAGCGCTCCAGCGCGAGCAGCAGGGCGGCGCCCGAGCCGTCGCAATAATCGAGGCCGGAAAGCTCGAGAGTGAGGCTGCGCGGCTTCTCGGTCTCGAGCTGCGCGAAGGCGGCGCGCCAGGTCTGCGGCGTCGTCTCGACCGCGAGGCGGCCGCGCACATGCAGGATGAGCGTCCCCTTGCCCGGCCGCTCGGGCTCGATGGTCAGCTCGCTCTGGTCGATCAGCTGAGTGTCCACGCCTTGCTCATCCCGATCGCCCCAATTCGCGAGATAGGAACGCTTCGTTCGGCATTCCGCTGCAACATGCGGCAAATCCCGGATATCGCGGCTCGGGCGAGGTCAGCCGTTCACCACCTCGCCGCCGTTCGGGTGCAGCACCTGTCCCGAGATATAGGACGAATCGGGCGAAGCGAGAAAGACGTAACAGGGCGCCACCTCGGAAGGCTGACCGGCCCGGCCGAGAGGCACCTGCTCGCCATGCTTCTCGACCTTCTCCTCGGGAAAGGTCGCGGGGATCAAGGGGGTGCAGATCGGCCCGGGTGCGACGCCGTTGACGCGGATGCGGCGCTCGGCGAGCGCCTTCGACAGCGAGCGCGTGAAGGAGACGATGGCGCCCTTGGTGGAGGAATAGTCGATGAGGCCGGGATTGCCGCGATAGGCGGTGACGCTCGTCGTGTTGACGATCGCCGCACCCTCGCGGAGATGCGGCAGCGCCGCCTGGGTCATGAAGAAATAGCCGAAGAGATTGGTGCGGAATGTGCGGACGAGCTGCTCTTCGGTGATCTTCTCGAAGTCGCTCACGAGATGCTGTTCGGCGGCGTTGTTGACGAGCGCGTCGAGCCGGCCGAATTTTTCAATGACCTCGGCAACGGCGCAATCGCAGAAGGTGCGGGTGCCGACATCGCCGGCGATCGCGATGCCGCGCCGTCCCTCCGCCTCGATCATGCGCAGCGTCTCTTGCGCGTCTTCATGCTCTTCGAGATAGAGGATTGCCGTATCGGCGCCCTCGCGCGCGAAATGCACGGCCACGGAACGGCCGATGCCGCTGTCGCCGCCGGTCACGATGACAACCTTGCCGTCGAGCTTGCCGGCGCCGCGATAGCCGGCGCGGATCACCTCCGGCTGCGGCGACATCATGCGCTGCGATCCCGGTTGACGCGGCTGCTTGGCCTGCGGCTTGGATTCGTCGGGCATCTTCGGAACTCCTGAAAGGGATCATCCCAGCGAACGGGCCGCCGCGCGGCGCCGTTCCGCTGGCAAAAAGCGGCGGCGCGCGCTAACAAGCGGGTCGTGCAACAGCGACGGCAGCGGGTGGATGGGCCTTTTCTCGATCGATCTCCTCGGCATCTCGGCGGGCTGCCGCACCAATCCGGGCTGGCTGCTATACGGCCCGCTGCTCGCAAGCCGGCCATCCTCGCCAACGCGATGAGCCTGGCGCCAACCGCGACCATCCTCGCGATGAAGCTGCGCCATGGCTGAAGCCTTCGCCGAGCTGTTCTCTGGCGCCGGCTTCACGGCGCTGGTCACGGTGCTGGTGGTCGATCTGGTGCTGGCCGGGGACAATGCCGTCGTCATTGGCCTGTCGGCCGCCGGCTTGCCGGCGGCCCTCCGCCGCCGGGCGATCCTGGCCGGCATCGGCATCGCGACTTTGCTGCGCATCGGCCTCGCCTTCATTGCGGTCGAGATGCTGGCGGTCGTCGGAGTCGGGCTCGCCGGCGGGCTGCTCTTGCTGTGGGTCGCCTGGAAGCTCTATCGCGAGCTGCGCGAAGCGGCGAAGGCCGACCATGGCGCCGCGGCGGCGCGGCCGGCCAAGAGCTTCGCCCAGGCCATGTGGCAGATCGTCATCGCCGACATCTCGATGTCGGTCGACAATGTCCTGGCCGTGGCCGGCGCGGCCCACGGCCACCCGCTGGTGCTGATCATCGGCCTCGTCATCTCGGTGGCGCTCACCGGCCTCGCCTCGGCCTTCATCGCACGGCTGCTTGGGCGCTATCGCTGGATCGCCTATCTCGGCGTCGCCGTCATATTCTACGTCGCGATCCGCATGATCCAGGAGGGGGTGGCGGCGGTGCTGGCCGCCACGGGCGGCTGGCCAAGCTAGGCGATTTTCCGACTCGACTCCCAACTCCGGCCTGTTCATGAATTGTTCCCATGCGTTCGCATGTCGGAGCAATCGAGACATTGCGCCATGCCTGCATGGCGCATCGCATGTTGTGGGTGCTGTGCATGGCCTGCGGCCGTGCGCACAAGCTCGACCCGCGCAATCTGACGCTGCTCTTGGGCGAGCTCTCGCTGCGCGAGCTGCGGAGCCGGCTCACCTGCCGGCGCTGCGGCCGGCGCCGTGCCGCCATTCTGCCGGACGACCAGGAATGGCCGCACAAGCGCGGCTAGGGCGAAAAGCTCCGGCGTTGGCCGCGCGGGCGGTTCAGTCCACCAGGCTGCGCTTGGGCGGCGTCAGGACCTCGGGGCGCACCGGCGAGATCACTTTCTGGCAATAGGCTTCGATGGCAGCCCGCGAGATCTCGACGCCCTTGGGGCCGACGATGCGCAGCACGCTCGCCTTATATTGCGGCTTCATCATCTCGCAGGCTCGCTCGAGCGCCTGCTCCTTGGAGAAATCGGGAATGGTGGCCACGACGCGATGGGGATCCGGGTCGGTCGTCTCGCGATAATAGATCGTCCACTGCTCCATGGATGGCTTACCCCGCTCAGGCTAGTTCGGAACCGCATGCGATCCTATGCGGGTGATGGAGAAAAGTCGATTGCATTTGATGCAAATACCTGGTCGCGTGTCTTGCGAGTCCGGCAGCCAAGATCTGCAATCAGGACCGACTTGCTTAGCCCAAGTTATCTGATAGATTTTTCTTCCCGGGATGCTTGCGGTTCCAAACACACCCATTACCGGCGCTGGGCAGAATGCAAGTACTCAGAAGTAGTCTGAGGACATATTCCAATGTTCATCTTGCGCGTTCGCTACCCTATGTCCGGAACGATACAGGAGCGTGAATATGCGCGCCTGGATGAGGCCATCAAGGCGGCGCATGCCCATTACGCCTCCTTTCCGGCCGGCCTTGCCCTGATCTTTCGGCCGCAATCGGAGGAGGTGGTTATGCATCATGAGGAGTTGCGTTCGCTTTATAGCCAAGCTGCCGCCAAGCCTGCGGCTGCCATGCGCTGAGCGCCGGCCGGTCTGTCCGGAACCGGCCCATTGGCAGCCCGTTGCCTTCGACCGGGGGTCAAAGCGAGTTCCAATCATGGCCGAGGACGATATGGCGGTGCGCGTCATGCGGCTCTATGGGCTGCTGCGCAGCACCGGCGAGGAGCACCGCAAGGCGGCCATCCGCAGCGAGATCGACCGGCTGCTGGGCCGCCTCCAGGATGCGGCGCGGGCGATTCAGCCGGGAGCCGCCCCGACCGAGCAGGACGAGCGGCAGCTCGGCGCCTGAGCTGCGGCTGTCTGGCCCGCTGCCTCTGGTTATGGCGGGGCATCCACCCTATTATAACTTCCAATCCCCTGTTCCCCGACCCCGGGAGTCCTCGCAATGGGCGCGTTCTCGATCTGGCACCTCCTCATCGTTCTCATGGTCATCCTGGTCGTGTTCGGCGCCGGGCGGCTGCCCTCGGTCATGGGCGACATGGCCAAGGGCGTGAAGGCCTTCAAGAAAGGCATGGCGGACGAGGAGCCGCCGGTGGCCACCAACAAGGACAAGGAAATCGCCAACCATTCCTGACCGCGACCCGGCGATTCGGGGCGGTTGACGGATGGCTGCCGAGCGGCTGAGCGGCCCGCTCGGAAGCGGTCGCACGACCAGCCGGGTCTGGCTGGCGCTCGGCGGCTTGAACGGTGCGCTCGCGGTGGGTGTGCTGGCGGCCACGGCGCATGGCCGTATCGGCAGCCGCGGCGCCGAGCTGGCCGAGATCGGCGCCCGTTTTGCGCTCACCCATGCGGTCGTGCTGGTCGCACTCGCCATTGCGGTGCGAATCTGGGCCAGCCGGCTGCTCGATGTCGCGGCGGCGCTGATGGTGGCCGGATGCCTCCTGTTCAGCGGCGGGCTCTATCTCGATGCGATGACCGGTAGCGGCGCCTTCGCGGTGCCGATCGGCGGCACCTGCTTCATTCTCGGCTGGCTCAGTCTCGTCGGCGCCGCGTTGCGCGAGCGCACGGTCTGACCTCCGCTTACGCCGGCGTGACCGGCAGCTTGCGGATGAAGCGCTCGGCGCGCGACGGGTCGAGCGCCTGCGAGAAATAAAATCCCTGCACCAGCCGGCAGCCGCGGCTGCCGAGATGCGCCACGACCTCGGCCGTCTCGGCGCCTTCGGCGACGATGTCGAGGCCCAGCGACTGGCCGAGCGACAGCACGGCATTGACGATGGCGGCGCTCGGCCGGCTGGTATCGACGGCGGCGACGAAGGAGCGGTCGATCTTGATGCCGTCCACCGGATAGAGGTGAAGATGGCTCAGGCTCGAATAGCCGGTGCCGAAATCGTCGATCAGGATGGCGATGCCGCGCTTGCGCAGCGCCTTCAGGGTGGCGGTGATCGCCGGCGGATCGGATTGCAGCGCCGTCTCGGTCAGCTCGAGCTTCAAGGCGCTGCCCGGCAGGTCGAATTTCTCGAGACAGTGATCGACCAGGCTGAGCAGCTCGCGATCCTTGAGCTGCAGCGCCGACAGATTGACGCTCATCGCCAGACGCTCGAAAGCCCCGCCGAGCTCGCGCCACTGGCTGAGCTGGCGGCAGGCTTCGGTCAGTACCCAGCGTCCGAGCTCGATGATGAGCCCGCTCTCCTCGGTATGCGCGATGAACTCGTCGGGCCCGATCAGCCCGCGCTCGGGATGGTGCCAGCGCACCAGCGCCTCGAAGCCGGTGAGGCGGTCGCGGCTGATGTCGATGATGGGCTGGTAGTGGACGCGCATCTCGCCTTGCTTCAGCGCACGCCGCAGCTCGGCATCGAGCTCGATGCGCAGCAGCGATTCGGCGCGCATGGCCGGCTCGAACACGCACCAGCGCACATCCGAATCCTCCTTGACGCGATGCATCGCGAAGTTGGCGTCGCGGATCACGTCCTGGGGATCGTCGTCGGGCGTGCGCGGCAAGGCGATGCCGATGCTCACCGGCTGGAAGATGGGGCGTCCGTCGATATCGAGCGGCACGCGGAGCGATTCGACCAGCCGTTCGGCGAGGCGCAGAACCGGCTCGACCGAGCTCACGCCGGTCACCAGCACCGCGAACTCGTCGCTGCGCAGCCGCGCGAAAGTGTCGCCGACGCGCACCTGCTGGTCGAGGCGCTGCGCGACCGCGGCCAGCACCGCGTCGCCCGTCTCGTGCCCGAGCGACGCGTTGATGAGATGCAGCCGGTCGCAATCGATGCACATCACGGCATAATGGGCGCCGCCCGCCGCCGCCTGGCGCAGACGGTCCATGAATTCGGGACGCCGTATGAGGCCGGTGAGCGGATCGGCACTGCCGTAGGAATCGAAATCCGCCGACCGCTCCGCCGCGCGCTGCGGTCGCGGTTGATGACGCTCGGCCTTCAAGCGGCGCGTGGTGGCGACGGCGATCGCCGCGAGGTCGGCGAGCGAGGCGAGGAAATGCTCCTCCTCGCGCGACCAGGGCGGCGTGTCGGCGCGGCGCTCGACGCGCAGCAGGCCCCATTCGATGCCGCCCGGACGAATCGGCGCATCGAGGGCATTGCCGCTGACCCGCGTCCGGCTGATGGCGGCCCAGCCGCCTTCCGGCTCGGGAGGCGCCGCGCGCGCCGTCTTGGCGAGGCCGCAGGCGGCGAGGCAGGCGAGGTCGCCCGGCCCGTCGATGCGCCAGGCGGCGGCGTTGCTGGCTTCCAGCCCCGACAGGGCCGCCTCGGCGAGCTCGGTCAGCACCGCCGGCAGCTCGTCGGGCGCCGTCATCTTGCGCCGCGAGAGGGTCAGCA
>Ga0134125_10009003_pt1 | contig 11248 bp, 7 predicted proteins | sample KB31751_FD_96464 | JGI IMG/M metagenome (GOLD analysis project Ga0134125, IMG submission 96464) | Terrestrial soil microbial communities with excess Nitrogen fertilizer from Kellogg Biological Station, Michigan, USA - KB3-175-1 | ecosystem: Environmental > Terrestrial > Soil > Unclassified ...
GACAGCTCTTTGAAGTACTTCGAGCCGATGTAGTAGTGGAACGTGTCCCACATGTGGACGTAGTTCCCGAAGTGGAAGCTGCCGAAGTTCCAGTAGGCGCAGAACGACAGCACGCCGACCAGCATCAGCAGGCGGTCGCGCAGCCGGCGCTTGAAGTCCTCGCGCCCCTGCTTGACGAGCCACAAGCCCCAGCCGATGAGCCCCATGCCGAAGAAGGCCAGGATCATCTCGAAGCGCGAGCTGGCGTCGTTCTCCCACCAGGCGAACTTCCAGAACCCCGGCTGCACCACGATCGCCGGCGGCGCGCTGGTGATCGTCAGCTTGGGCGGAAACGGCGTGGGCGCCCGGCAGTAGGCTTGAAACTCGGCGATCGAGTAGGCGCCGTCGCCGACGGGCTCGCCCACCTTGAGGAAGCGGACCGGCGTGGCGTCGATGGTGGCCGTCCGGGTGCGGAACCCGTGCCCCTGCGTGGAGACGACGTTGTCGATCTCGACCAGGAGCTTGTACGCCTCGGGCTTGTTCTCCGTGGCGCCGAAGATCTTGTAGGTGTCGTTGGCGTCGGCTTGCACGAAGAACGAGGAGACCGGCTTGACGGAGCCGAGGTCGTAGGTGAGCGAGCCGGCCGGCGTCTCCAGGATCACGCCGACCGGCGCGTCCCACTGCGCCCCCTCGGGGGCCACCGACTCATCCGTCGGCAGCCGCAGGTCGCCGCGGACGTCCTGCCGCCAGATCGGCTGGCGATGCGACAGCAGGTTGTCGGTCGTGCAGAGGCTAGAAGACTGCAACCCCTGCGCCTCGGCCGGCGCGGGGCAGAGCGCCACCCCCCCCGCCACGAGCGCGATCCCCTGAATCAAGGCTAGTTTACGGAACCTCACGACCGGCGACATTACCACCAAATCTCTGGCCGTTTAGCGCGGCCGACCGGGGTGTGCGATTCTCGGGGGCTCCATGCATCCCAGTCTGGCGCTGCTGCTGACCGCGGTGATGGTCCTGGCCAACGCCTTCTTCGTGGCGGCCGAGTTCGCCTTCGTCAAGATCCGCCCCACCCGTTTGCAGCAGCTCGCGCGCGACGGACGACGGCGCGCCAAGTTGCTCCTCGGCATCACCCAGCAGCTGCCGGCCTATCTATCGGCCAGCCAGCTCGGCATCACGGTGGCCTCGCTGACGCTCGGTTGGCTCGGCGAGCCGGCGTTCGCCGCGCTCCTGCGCCCCTGGCTCTATCGCTGGGGCGTCACGACCGAGGGGACCCTGCACACGCTGGCGGCCACGGTCAGCCTCATCGCCATCACCTTCCTGCACACCGTGCTCGGGGAGCTCGCGCCCAAGGCGGTGGCGATCCAGCGCACCGAGCCGGTCGCGCTGTGGGCGGTGGTGCCGTTCCGCGCCTTCTACGTCGTCACCTTCCCGGTCATCTGGACGCTGAAGGCGGCCGCCGCGCTGGTGCTGCGGCTCCTGCGGCTCCCCCCGGTCTCCGAGGCGGAGATGGTCCACTCGCCCGACGAGCTGCGGCTGGTCCTGCAGCACGTGCACCTCGATCCGGGCGCGCGGCGCCTCATCGATCGGGTGTTCGACTACACGCACCGGCTGGCGCGCCACGTGATGACCTTGCGGCGCGACGTGGTGACGCTCGAGGCCGGGCGGCCGTTCGAGGACAACCTCAAGATCGCGGTGGCCAACCAGTACACGCGCTATCCGCTCGTCGAGCCGACGACCGATCGGGTGGTCGGCTACGTGCACTTGAAGGACATCGTGAGCGCGCTGGCCGCCGAGAAGCGGCCGAGCCGGATGCGGGAGCTGGTGCGCGAACCGATCTACGCCTCCGAGGACACGCGGCTCGAGTGGCTGCGGCGCGAGTTCCAGCGCCGCCGCGTGCACATCGCGATCATCCTCGGCCCGGGCCACAGCTTCACCGGCATCGTGACGCTGGAGGATCTCGTCGAGGAGGTGGTGGGCGAGATCCAGGACGAGCAGGACGCCGAGGAGATCCCTCCCATTCGGCGCAACGCGGACGGCAGCTTCGACGTCGACGGCCGGCTCACGCTCGACGTGGCGGCGCGCGATCTGGGGCTGGTCTTCCCCAAGGTGCCGCCCGAGGTGGAGACGTTGGGCGGCTTCATCATCACGCAGCTCCCCGAGCTGCCGGTGCCGGGCGACGAGATCTCGACCGTGGGATTTCACTTCACGGTGCTGGATGTACGAGATCGGCGCGTCAGGCGGCTGCACGCGGTGCCTTTGCCGGCCGCCGAGCCTCCGATCCCGGAAGGCTGATGTCCTGTATTCTTGGTGAGTTGCGAAAGCCTTCGCAAAAAAACCAACTTTTTTGAGCCCGATCCGTGTGTTTTCGTCACTTACTAGTATGGTGCGCACCTGCTGGTACCGAGGCCTGGGTGCGGGCGCCGTCGCGCTGTTTCTGGCGACTGTCGTGCCTGCGTGTTCTCCAAACGCGATCGACGGCGAGAGCGCCTCGAGCGATCCCAACGCGCTCACGGGTGAGTTCGTCACCTACGTGGCGGACAACCGCGACGGCACGACGGAATGGTGGCACGCTGTCCGCACGACCGATGGGCGCGAGGTGCGGCTCGACTTCGACACGCCGCCGCTGACCGCGACCGGCACCCAGGTCCGCCTCCACGGCGAGATGACGGGCGAACGGTTCCACGTCAGCAACCTCGAACAGATGACGCCGGTCGAGATCGCGGCCGAGGGGACGCCGCCGACCTACGAGTCACCGGTCTCGCCCGACACCTACGCGCTGGTGTTGGTCGACCTGGGGAGCGGCGTCAACATGACCGCCGCCCAAGCGACCACCATCCTCAACGGCCAGGGAGCGACCGACAAGTCGTTCGCCGAGTACTACAACGCCTCCTCGTACGGGAAGTACCAGGTCTCGGGCACCATCCTCGGCCCCTACCCGTTCTCCATGACCACCTGTGACACGACCGGGATGTACAAGGCGATCGAGCCGATGATCACCGGCACCGTGCCCAACCATCTCATCTATTACTTCAACCAGACCAACCTCTGCACCTTCGGCGGTCTCGGCGAAGAAGGGTCGGCGCTCAAGCCGGCCAAGCGGACCTGGATGAACGGGTCCTTGAGCTGTGTCGTGCTGATGCAGGAGCCGGGGCACAACATCGGCCTCATGCACGCCAACACCATGAAGTGCGGCACCACCAGCTTCGACACCAACCCCATCTCCGACTGCACGATCACCGAGTACGGCAGCTCGATGAGCACGATGGGCGGTGGCTGCCGCGAGTTCAACGCCTACGAGCGCTGGTACGAAGGGTGGCTCACCGGCTGCAATGGCGTGCGGACCCCCTCGGGCGGCACGTTCAACCTGCTGCCGCTCGAGACCAGCTGCACGAGCGGCGGCGGCGTGCAGGTCCTGCAGGTTCCCTTCCCGGCGACGCTGACGGTAAACGACCCGCAGGCGACGACCCAGAACGTCAGCCTCAACAACTTCTACGTCGAGCTGCGGACGGCCGGCGGCATGTTCGACGCCTTCTCGTCGTCGACCCGCGGCGGCTTCGGCTCGGGCGTGACCTTCAGCGCGCCGACGGTCTTCGTCTACGCGAGCGACAACGTCAAGCTGCCGACGACCAGCACGCGCGGCGGCATGTCCCAGTCGAACAGCGTCTGGACCGAGCTGCTCAACATGAACCCCTCGGCTTCCGCGTTCGCCGGGCTGACCACGGCCGGCCAGAGCTTCACTGATCCGAACAGCGGCGGAGCGACCATCACGCTGAACTCGATCAGCGCGACCGGCGCCAGCGTCACCGTCACCTACCCGAGCGGCGGCAGCGGCTCGCCCACCTGCATCGACGGCACGACGCTGACCGCGCCCGGGCCGACGGCCTGCACCGCCTCCACGACGGGCACCGGCGGCACCCCGGGCACCGGCGGCACCACCGGGACGGGCGGCACCCCGGGCACCGGCGGCACCACCGGGACGGGCGGCGTCAAGGGAACCGGCGGCACCACCGGCTCGGGCGGCGTCAAGGGAACCGGCGGCACCACCGGCTCGGGCGGCGCGGCCGGCAAGTCCGGCACCGGCGGCAGCACGATGGTGACCGGCAGCGGCGGCAGCTCCATCTCGATCGGTACGGGCGGAGCGACCGGCCTCGGCGGCACCACCGGCTCGGGCGGCTCGATCGGCACCGGGGCGGGCGGCACGACGCCCGGGGCGACCCCACCCGACGACACCACCAGCCTCACCAGCGGCTGCGCCTGCAGCTTCGACGCGACCCACCCGGGTGGTCGTTCGAATCAGCTCGGTCTCACCTCGGCCGGTCTGCTCGGCCTGGTGTTCGCGCGGCGGCGCCGCAAGAGGGTCTGATCGCGGTCAAATCGATGCACGCACGCTTGGGTCTCGGTCACCGGGCGTCGCGGCTCGTTCCTGCCCTGCTGCTCGCGGCCGCGCCGCTGCTCTGGTCCGGCCCGGCGCGTGCCGACGGCGCGTTCCCCGACTCGCTCAGCGTGATGACGCCCGAGCAGCTCCCCGACACGACGCTGCTGGCCACCAACTTCGGTCTGGTGATCTCCTTGGATCGCGAGCAGACGTGGGTCTGGGCCTGCGAGCAGGGCGCCAACAGCTTCGCGACGCTGTACCAGATGGGCCCGCCGCCGAAGAACCGGATCTACGCGATCTCGCCCACCAACCTCATCTACTCCGACGACAGCTCGTGCACCTGGACGGCCGCCGCGCCCGACGCCGTCGACGCCTTCGTCGATCCGACCAACGCCAACCGGGTGCTGGCCGTGATCGGCACGCCGGTCGACGGCGGGACGAGCATCTACACGGTCGTCGAGTCGTCGGACGGCGGCGCGACCTTCCCCCAGCTCCGCTACACGGCGCCGGCCGGCGACCACATCACCGGGGTCGAGATCTCCCGCTCGAGCCCGCAGACGGTCTACCTCACGCTGACCAGCAGCACCTACACGCCCATGGTCGCGGTGACCACCAACGGCGGGACCGACTGGACGGTCCACGACCTCACGACCGCGCTGCCGACCGGAACGTACAGCCTCCTGCTGGTGGCCGTCGATCCGACCACCCCGCAGACGCTGTTTCTGCGGGTCGGCAGCCCGGCGGGGCAGGCGCTGGCGGTCAGCACCAACGGCGGCCTGACCGTCAGCATGCCCCTCAACTTCCCCGCGGGGGTGTTCAGCGCCTTCACCCGGATGGCGAGCGGCTCGCTGATCGCGGGCGGCGTCCTCGGGACCACCTCGGTCGCGTACCGCTCGACGGACCAAGGGAAGACCTTCCAGCCTCTGCCGGCGGTCCCCTTCACCTTCAAGGGGCTGTCGTCGCGCGGGAGCAAGCTCTACGGCGCGACCGACAACTCTGTCGATAAGTACGCCATCTACACCTCGCCCGACGAAGGGACGAGCTGGCAGCCGCTGATGGCCTTCGGCGACTATTTGCAGACGCCGCCCGTCCCGATCATCCAGGCGATCGTCACCTGTCTGCAGCAGTACTGCCAGCCCGACTGCGAGAACCGCGCCGCGATGTCCCTGTTCGCGACCGACGACTCCGACAGCGTCTGCACGTCGGCGATCATGCCCGCGCCCCTCGACGGCGGCAGCGACGCCGCCACCCCCCCCGTTCGCGACGCCGGCCGGCCGCCGAGCTCCGACGGGGGCGGTCACCCGGCCGAGGACGCCGGGGGGACCGGCGGCGCGGGGAGCGGCTGTCACTGCGACCTCGCGCCCGGCGCCCCGGCCGGCCTCGGCCCCTGGCTGCTGCTGGCCGCCGTCGCTTTGGGCAGCCGCCGCCGGCGGCGCTAAGCTCGAGGCGTGATCCGCGCCGCCGTCGCTGCGCTCGTCGTCCTGGCCTTGGCCGATGCCCGGGCAGCGACGCCCCCGCCGAGCGGCCTTTGCACGGCGACCGACGCACGCGTCGTCGTCGCCACGGCGAGGCATACGCTGGCGCTCTGCGAGCGCGATCGGCAAGTCGCCACGTTTCCCGTACGTCTCGGACGGGGCGGGGTCGGCAAGACGACCGAAGGGGACGGCAAGACCCCCCTCGGCACCTACCCGCTGGGCGATCCGCGGGCCTCGAAGCGCTACGGGACCTTCATCCCCATCGGTTACCCGACGGCTGAGCAGCGGCGGCGCGGCTTCAGCGGCGGCGACGTCGGCGTCCACGGGCCGCACCGCTGGGTCCGCTGGCTGGGGTCGCTGGTGAACAGCTTCGACTCGTCCGACGGGTGCGTGGGGCTCGCCACCGACGCCGAAATGGCCGCCCTCACGGCCTGGGTCGAGGCGGCCCGCGCCCGGACCATCGAGCTCCGCTAGCCGGGGCGGAGCGGGCGAGGGCGGATTTTCCGGCAAAATCGCGCCTCAAACTGGAACCGCGGGCGCGGATGGATGTAGCGTGTCTAGCCAAACATGCTTTCGAAGCGGGGCTTGGGGATGCTCGCCGCGACGACCCTGGCGGCGGTGCTGGCGCCGGCGGCCGGCGTCGCGGCGCCGGGTGAGGCGGCGCGGCCGCGGGTGGTGGTGGTGAACGCGGTCGACCTGCCGGACAGCCTGGCCGACATCCGCGCCCAGCTGCGCACGACGCTGAACGACGCGGTCACCAAGCACGGCTACGACCTGGCGCCCCAGGCCGGCAGCTGCGCCGATCGCGAGTGCCTCCACGTCGCGGCCGTCAACGCCGGCGCCAGCGACGTCCTGGTCGCCACCGGCGGCCGCAACGACATGCGCGGCTACCACGTCGAGCTGCGCATCTGGAACGTCGCCAGCGACCGCGAGGACAACGCCGTCGCGGAGTGCAACATCTGCGCGGCCTCCCAGATGGTCGAGAGCGTCGCCACCGCCGCCGACCCCCTGCTCGACCGGATCCCCACCCTGCACGCCAACCTGTCGGCCACGGCCATGCCGCCCTCGGCCCCCGCGGCGGCCGCCCCTGCGGTTCCGCTGGTGACCACCCCCGCCCCCGCTCCCGAGGTGAAGAGGCAGCACCGATGGCTGGGCTGGACGTTGATCGGCGCCGGCGTCGCAGCGGGCGCCGCGAGCGGCCTCCTGTTCGCCATCAACGGCGACACGACCGATCCCGCGAACCAGCCCGCTTCAGGCTATCCGATCGACGCCCGGCAACGAACGACGTTGGCGCCCGCCATCGTGACCGCGGGCATCTCGGCGGCGGCGATTGCCGGAGGCATCCTCTACCTCCTTCACGGCAGCGAGGATCATCCCGGCGTCGCGCTCGGGATTCAGCCCTTCGGGCTGACGCTCGGAGGTCGACTGTGAGCCGCCGGCAGGCGGCAGCCCTCCTGGCCGCGGTCGCGGCGGCGACGATCGGGTGCACCAAGCTCCTCAACAACCGCTGCGATGTGAACAGCGATTGCGCCAGCCAAAATTGCAACATGGAGACCAAGGTGTGCGTGCCCGCCGCTGGAGGCGCGGGCGGGCAGGGCGGCGCCGGCGGGGCCGGAGGCGCCCAAGGCACGGGCGGCATGCCGTTCTCGTGCGGCGAGTGCACCGGGGCGAAACCGATCTGCGACCGCGAGGCCAGCACCTGCCAGCCGTGCGGCAACAGCACGGCCTGCCAGTCCCTGGACGCGGGCACGAACGCCTGCGTCCCGACCGACGCCGGCCGGCCGGACGGCGGAGCGACACCGGGGACGTGTGTCGAGTGCGTCTGGAACGGCGACTGCCACCTCAAGACGAAGCCGATCTGCGTGTCGAATACCTGCGCGCCGTGTACGGCGGACTCTGACTGCGCCGGGGTCGGACCTTCGGTCTGCCTGGCGACCGACGGCCACTGCGCCACCGATTCGGAGACGATCTACGTCCAGAAGAGCGCGGCCTGCAATGACCTGCCCGACGGAGGTTCCAGCGGCGGAACCAAGACGCATCCTTTCTGTTCGATGGTCCCCGCGCTCTCGGTCGTGACCCAGAACCGAGATCTCGTCGTCGTCGACGGGACCGGCGGCAACACTATCATCGGCGGCGCCACCTACGCGAACGAGGCCTCGCCTGGACAGCTCACGATCGTGGGTCAGAACGGAGCAACGATCGGCAGTCAGGGGCCGCCGGCCTTCGCCCTGACGAGCGGCACCGTCTCGATTCGGTCCCTGACGATCTCGCAGTCCTCGTCGAACGGGATCAGCGCCACCGGCGGCACGCTGAACCTGGATCACGTGACCGTCGAGAACTGCACCGGCGGCATCTTCATCGATGGCGCGGCGTTCGACATCGAGAACACGACTGTCACGACGAACAACGCGGCCACGTTCAAGGGCAACATCAATTGGGCCGGAATCTTGGTCAACTCCACGCCCGACGGAGGAGCCTCGATCCTGCGCCTGGACAGCATCGCCGCCAACCAGAACGCGGGCCTCAGCTGTTCGACGCCCGTTGCATCCTCGACGGGCGTGTTGGTCTACGGTAATGGCGGCGGGGTGAACATCGCCGGCTGCAACGTCACGTCGTGCGGGCTGGGCCCCACTGACGCCAACGCCTCCTGTGGCGCCCAGCAATGACCGAGATCGGCGCACCCACCCCGTTCGGCCCGTACTTGATCGTTCGTGCCTCGGATGCGGGCGGGCTGAGGCGCGCCGACCTGGCGTTGCGGACCGACGGCAAGGATCCCGGCGCTTGCGTGCTCAAGCGGCTCCCGGGCGCGGTCGACGACGGGGAGCGCGAGGAGCGCCTCCGGCGCGAGCTGGAGAGCGCGGCGCGGCTCGAGCACGAGAACATCGTGCGCACGCTGCGGGTCGAGAAGATCGAGGGCGTGCTCTGCCTGGCGCAGGAGCTGGTCGAGGGGGCGAGCCTGGCCACGCTGATGCGGCAGCTCGGGGTGCGGCCGCTGCCGGTCGGGGTGGCCGTTCACGTCGCGCGCGAGGTGGCGCGCGCGCTCGCTTACGCGCACGGTTTCGGGCGGCTCGGGATCGCCCACCGGGACGTGACGCCGGAGAACATCCTCTTGTCGTTCGACGGCGAGGTGAAGCTGGTCGACTTCGGGATCGCGCGCTCGGCGGCCGACGAGGCGGCGACCCACCTGGGGATCGTCGTCGGGCGGCACAGCTACGTCCCGCCCGAGGCCTGGGACGGCGGCGAGATCGATTGCCGCGCCGACCTCTTCGCGCTCGGAGTCGTGCTGTGGGAGATGCTGACCGGGCGGCGGGCGGAGGAGACGCCGGACCCGGCGCTCGCCGATCCGCGCCAGCTCAACTCCGACGTGGCGCCGCTGCTGGCGCAGATCGTCGAGCGCGCGACCGCCCCGTCGGCGGAGGATCGGTTTCCGTCGGGCGACGAGCTGGGGGCGGCGCTGGCCGGCTTCGTCCCCGCCGGCGCCGATCCGCGGCGCGAGCTCGCCGACCTGCTGGGGCTCTGCTTCGACGTCGGTCTCCAGCGCCGGCGCGTGGCCGACGACGTCGCCGAGGCGAGACGATTCCTCGAGGGAGAGGGGCTTCCGCGGGCGTCGGCGTCCGCGGCCGCCCTGGCGCGACAGACGCCGGCGGCGGCCACGGTGGCGATGGTCGCGCCAGTGGCCGCCAAGCGCGAGCGGCACTTCGGACCCTGGGTCGCCGCGACCGCCGCGGCGATCGTCGCGACGTCGGGGATCGGCCTCTTGCGGACGCATGGGCGGGCGGCCCGCGCGCGCGCCTCGGCAGAGCCGCTCTACGCCGTCGCGCCGACGCCCGCGCCGATCGCCGTCGCGCCGGCGCTGGCTCCCTCGCCGCCCGTCCCGGCGCCCACGCGCACCCTGGCTGCCGAGCCAGCTCCGGCGACCAGTCCGGCGCGCGGCCTCCCGCCCCGTCCGGAGCCTCCCCGCCGCGTCGCGGGGCGGACCGCCGAGGCGGTCGAGCACGCGCCTCGCAACACGGAGGCCGACGCGCTGCTGGCCCGCGCCAACGACCTGTGGGAGCGCGGCAACACCGCCGCCGCGTACACGCTGGCTCGCCAGGCGGCCGCGGCCGGCGCGGGCGCGCCGGCGCACGTCTTGCTGGGGACGCTGCTCATCAGCATGCGCAATTACACGGGCGCCGGCGCGGAGCTGGAGACCGCTGTGCGGCTCGACGCCCGCGACGCGGAGGCGCGCCGGATGCTGGCGCTCGTGCGAAAGACCTCGGCCGAGAGCAGCGATCGGTAGCCGCGCGCTCGTCAGGATGGCGGTCGAGCTCCGGACCTGGTCCGCGATTTCCAGGCACGCCGGCGACCTGTTGCGCAACACACTAGGCCGGCGACGGAAATCGCGCTATGACCGAGGGAAATCCGGCCGAGGTGGAACCGATGGTCGAGATTCCCGACTCCCTGGTCGACAGGCTGAAGGCGCGTCAGGTCGTCCTCGTCGCAGGTCTAGGCTGCAGCGAGCTGGCGGGCGCGCCAGATTGGAAAACGTTCGTCGAATCGCTGGCCGAGCGGCCGGTGTTCTCCGACGTGCGCGCGCAGCTCGCCGAGCTCATCACGGGCGGGCGCCTGGGCGACGCGCTGACGCTGATCCGCGATCTGCTCCCGCCCGCGCAGGTCGAGGAGGCGCTCGAGCAGGCGTTCCCCGACGGCGCGCCGCTGCCCGACAGCGTCGGACAGGCGGCCAACTTCCCCTGGCGCGCGGTGGTGACCACCGCGTTCGACGACCAGTGGGCGCGCGCGCTCGGCGCCGCGCCCGGGCGGCGCGATCCCCTGCGCGTCCTGGTGGGGATCGACGCCTCGGCGCGGGCGCGGTTCACCGGCCCCGACACGCCGCTCATTCACCTCTGCGGGCGGCGCACGCTGCCGAAGAGCCTCTGCGTCGGCGCCGCGGACGCGCGCAAGCGCCTCCTGCCGTCGGCGGGAATGGCCTGGCTCGACCAGCTGCGCCGGCGGCGAACGCTGGTCCTGATCGGCTTCCGCCCCAGCGATCCCGATCTCGGCTGGCTCGCGTCCTGGCTGGCGGCCACGCCCGCGCCCGGCGGACCGCACTACCTGTTCCTCGACCTCTCCGCCGAGAGCGATCCCGATCGCGAGGCGCAGGTCTGGGAGCTGCGCACCGGGCTCACCATCCTCTCCTGCCCCGAGGGGACGACCGAGGCCATGGCCCGCCTGGCCAAGATCGCCGGCTCGATCGGGGCCGACCTCCCTAGCTCCGACGGCGACGTCGATCTCGCCCTCTGGCTCGAGCGCTGGGCCAAGGACCCCGCCGACCCCGAGCCGCGCCAGGTCCTCGCCCGCGCCGAGGCGGCCCTGCGCGACGAAGAGCGCTGGGACCGGCTGGTCGAGCTCCTCCTGCGGCGGCTCGATCTGCAAGAGGAGCCGC
>Ga0134125_10009005_pt1 | contig 11246 bp, 8 predicted proteins | sample KB31751_FD_96464 | JGI IMG/M metagenome (GOLD analysis project Ga0134125, IMG submission 96464) | Terrestrial soil microbial communities with excess Nitrogen fertilizer from Kellogg Biological Station, Michigan, USA - KB3-175-1 | ecosystem: Environmental > Terrestrial > Soil > Unclassified ...
AGGAGAATATTCGGTGCCACCCATGTCCAGTCAGCGTTCCAGCTATTGAGCAGAGTCAGGATAACACCGAGCCATATCCAGTTGAGCGGAATGGTCCGGCTCTTCGAATAGCCCTGGAAGAAGAAAAATGCTGGAGCCGCGACGCGCCCAAAAACGGCCCACCAGTGGTCGTCTTCCATGAAGAAATGGCCGAAATGGCCAATTGCGACCGCGATGATTGCGACGGTTTTCAGCCAGTCGGTATTGTCAACCGGAAGCGTTTTCGCCGAACTCGGGACGTCATCCATTTGGCAATTGCTCGACTCTCCCTGGTTCCGCCAGTATCGCCGAATTGTCACGGGGACCGCCTTCAGGACTCGTTTCGACGGTCAGCGACTTTACCTTCCTCGCGCGCTGCAACATCAGCCTGCACGTCCGTATGTCAATCACCATCTCGGCACAGCCTACTTGAGTGAGATCGGACGTCGCCAACTCGTAGCTTTTGAACTTGGCCGGTTCTTTTGTCGGTTTCGGGCGAGTCGACATTTTTGTCGAGCGTCGGGATGGGCCGTCTCGCCAGCGTGATGCGACGGCCTAGGATGCCCGGCGAGTTTTCGCGGCACCTCGTCGGGCCGCCTAATTATGAACCTTCCGGCCTGGTTCCCGGATGGAAGCGGGGCCGGCGTCTGACTCACACAGGCGAGGAAGCGTGCGGGGCGTCCAAGGTGGCTGGGCCGGTCCCGGGCAACACGATGACCACCGCGTACGTGTGCGTGGCCGCATTAGGCGAATCGTGACAAATTGGCTGGTTTTAACGCGTTAATTGCGCGACTTTTGTTTGTGGCTTGCGTCATCGTCCTCTGTCCTTTGAGGTGCCGCAAGCTCTGCGGCTCCGGGATAAGCTTGAACGAAGGAGAGCTTCGGGCGTCCCAGCCGAGCCTTCCCTTCAAAAAGCAAGGAGAAAACCATGTGCGCCCAAGCCAAAGCGACCATCGACGAGCTCGCGCTTCGGGAAGTGCCTCGGTCTGACGAACCCGTCTTGTGACCTCATGACCAAGTCCCTATCCTCCGGTACATTCAGCTGGCTTAAGGATGTGAAAATGAATCACTTTGCAAAATTAATGGAAGGACTTCAATCCTGCATTCAAGCTCTCGATGCCGGCGTAACGGGGGAGACGCGTGAAGATGTATGCTCAGCGCGGCAACTCCGTCAGAACGATGCACAACTCATGGTAATCGGGGTCTACGGGAATGCTGCACAATGATCATCGAGTCGCCCTTAGACCTAATTTTTCGCGACCTCTTCTATCGTCTTAGCTCGTTTGCGCAAGGCCACGACATATTTTTAAAGCTTGAAGGGTTCAATGTAAGCGGCTCGATCAAGGTGAAAACGGCAATAGGTCTCATTGAGGATCTAGAGCGGCGTGGCATCGCGAGGCCGCACGAAACCGTCTTCGTGGAATCGTCGTCGGGAAATCTTGGAATCGCGCTCAGCCTCGTCTGTGCTGTCAAAGGTTATAAATTCATCTGCGTCACGGATTCCAATGCCACCCACGCCAACATTCGGGGCATGGAACTTTATGGCGCGACAGTTGTCGTCGTTAACGATCGCGACGCTGACGGCGGCTTTCTCATCAACCGATTCAGGGCGATAAGCGCCATCTTACAATCGGAACCAAATGCCGTATGGCTCAATCAGTACGACAACATAGCTAACAAGAATGTTCATGCCGCGGAAACGGCAAATGAGATCGCCAACGAGTTCGAAAAGGTCGATTGGATCTTCGTGGGAGCCGGATCCACCGGCACGCTCGCCGGAATTGCAGAGCGTCTTCGTCAAACGTTCCCACAAATCAAGATCGTGGCGGTCGAGCCTACAGGCTCCGTCACATTCGGAGGCAGTCCCGGTACGCGAAACATTCCCGGTATCGGAACGAGTTTGCGGCCGAAGCTGGCGGATTTGTTCAACCCCGACCGGATCGTCGCAGTCGACGAAGCGACGACCGTCGAAACGTGCCTGTCGTTCGTGCGCGATTACCATCTGCTTATTGGCGGAAGCACTGGCACCGTCCTCACCGCCGTTCACAAGCTGGCTTCGGAGTTCGCGCGTGGCGATATCATCGTCGCCATTTCCGCGGATCTCGGTGACAAGTATCTGGACACAGTATACAACCCGGCTTGGGTCCAGAAAGTCGTAGCCCGTCAGGCCGAGGCGATCGCAGGGGAATGAGGCTTGACAACCGCTCCGACCTTCCATGTTATTTCCGGCTCAGCAGTTAAAAAGGCAATCGACGCCAACCGGCAAAAAGTTTTTGAAGTCGTCGAGACTGCATACCGACTCCACGCCGCCGGCGAATCCGTAAACCCCACCAGCTGTTTCATTCGCTATCCGGACAACCCTACCGCTCGCATTATCGCCCTGCCGGCTCACCTCGGCGGCGAGGTGAGGAAGAGCGGCATCAAATGGATATCAAGCTTCCCTGCCAACCGGTACGGCAACCTTGCTCGCGCGTCGGCAGTACAGATTCTGAACGATGCTACGACGGGCTATCCGCTGGCCTGCATTGAGGCGTCCCTGATAAGCGCGACGCGGACCGCCGCCTCTGCTGCACTGGCGGCCGAGCATTTGTCCCCCGTTCCTTTTGCAGGCACGCTGAGCGTCATCGGCACTGGGCTTATTGCCCGCAGCACGATCGAGTGGCTGCTATTTCGAAATTGGAAGTTCCACAAAATCAACTTGTTTGATCTGGACCGAAAAGAGGGGGAACAATTCGCGACATGGCTCCGCGATCAGCATGGCCTCGAGACGGAGCTGCACGGCGGCCCGGAGGCTGCGCTTGAGGATGCGTCTCTCATCCTTTTCACCACTACGGCACTCGAGCCCTACCTCGCCGATGAAAGGTTGTTCGTGCACTCACCAACGATCTTGCATCTCTCGCTACGTGATATCGCGGTGAATGTGATCTTGGCATCGCAAAACATCGTCGACGACATCGAACACGTCCTGAAAGCGAACACGTCACTGCATCTGGCGGAAGCCGCAAGCGGAAACAGAGACTTCATCGGAGGCAACCTAGTAGATGTCTTGGATGGGGAACTTATACCGGACCCGGCAAGGCACGCATCTTCTCCCCCTTCGGGCTGGGCATCCTCGACATTGCGGTGAGCGATCTCATCCTTCAGGAAGCCCTAACGTCCGGCACGGCGCTGGCGATACCTGGCTTCTTCAGCAACTCTGTCCGATGGTGAAGCTTGACAGCTCTTGCGAAACTTGGCGGCCTCGAGGGCACCATCTAGGAAGAAAAATAATCCTGGGAACCGACAGGTTCGCAAAATGGAAGGCGTCATATATATGTCATGTGTTTGGAGCTGCAACGAGTGGGATCCGCTTGAGGAAGTCATCGTCGGCAACCCACTAAGGGCGCGATATCCGACGCCGGACCTAAGCACCCAGCTGGCAGAGTTCCCCGACCGGTCACTGAACGACATTCCGCGCGGCCCTTTTCCGCAGCGGATCATCGACGAGACGGAGGAGGATTTAAACGAGTTCGAACAGATCCTGGAGAAGGCCGGCGTCACGGTAAAACGCCCAGACACTTGGGCCCACGAAGCCAAGTTCTCGACCATCAACTGGGAAGCCCAAGGCTATTATAACTATTGTCCGCGGGACATCATGCTGGTGATTGGCGACCAAATTATTGAAACACCCAATGTGATCCGTAGCCGCACCCAGGAGACGTTCAGCTATCGCACGCTACTAATCGATTACATGAAGTCGGGTGCACGGTGGTTCAGCGCGCCGAAACCAATGCTTTTAGACTCGCTGTTCGAAGGCGTCGATCTGGAGAAGCCTACACCGCACAATGATGAGCCGGCCTTCGATGCGGCGAACGTCCTTCGTTTGGGCCAGGACGTGATCTATCTCGTCAGCGCCACCGGCAATGAAATGGGCGGTCAGTGGTTGCAGGGCATACTTGGCGACCAATACCGGATACATTTCCTCAAGGACGTATATTTCGGCAGCCACATCGACTCAACCCTCGTGGCCCTGCGTCCCGGCTTAATCCTGTGCAATCCCGGTCGTCTCAATCACGACACGCTGCCGCCGATCTTGAAACAGTGGGAGGCGATCTACAGTCCCCCGATGGAGAATACGAACAGACACGATGTCGATTACATTTCCAAAAGTATCGGCAGCGATTGGATCGACATGAACGCGTTCAGCATCAATCCGAATCTGGTGGTCGTCGACCGAAACCAGCCATCGCTTATCAAGCTTCTCGAGAAGCACGGCCTTGACGTCATCCCGTTGAAATTGAGGCATTCCAAGTTATTGGGTGGAGGGCCCCATTGCATCACCTTGGACATTCGCCGACGGGGCTCGCTGGAGCGGTACTTCGACTGAGCGCGCTGCCGGGTATGCTCGGTGGCAGGGTTTGGCGCCGGGAGTGAAAGACGCGCAGTTACTTTAAGGTTCAGCTATTTCGGAGCATGGAGGAAGAGTTTTGGCATTCGCAGCTGCCCTCCTGGCAGCCGTCTTTGGGCTGACGTTCGCGGCATGGAGGCGGTACCTCTGGGCGGCGAAGAAATCGCACGAGCCGAAGGACACATGTCCGTATAGCTTAACGGATGTTTTCGGTGACCGCCCGTTTGCGAACGTTCCGCATCAACAAGGCATTCGGTGGCTCACGGAGGTCTTCAGCCGTTCCGCCGAGAAGTATCCCAATTTTACCGCCTTGCAGATTCCCCACAGCGGAGAGTCACTTACCTTCGCGGAGCTGAATGCGCACGCAGAGATCGTGGCCGCGGCTGTGCAGCCGTTGCTGACGGAGCGGGATCAGGTGGTCGCGGTAGCCATGTCGCAGGACAACTGGCAGATCGTCGCCGCGCACCTCGGCGTGCTTCGCGCCGGCGGCACGCTGGTGGTGCTCGATACCACTCTGCCGGACGCGCTCGTTACGCACATGATCAACGACGCTCGGCCAGTCGTCGTTCTCACGCGAGGACAGGGCAAGTTTCGCGACCTGCCCACGCTCGACGTCATGACCTTGCCCGAAAGAGCGCCAAAAAGGAAACCGCCTCCCTGGCTGGACGATCCCACCCGTCGCCTTGCGACCATCTTCTATACGAGCGGCACCACCGGGATGCCGAAGGGCGTCGAGTGCCCGCACGCTGGCTATGTAAATCTCGCTCTTACATACGCTGATTATTTCGCTCTCATTCCAGGCATGGACGCGTGCTCGCTCACCTCTTCTCTGGGCTACGACGGCTGCATTTCCGAGATGTACAGTGCCTGGGTGTCGGGCTGCGCAGTCGTCATGTTGACTAAGGACGAGGTCCGCTCTGGCCCGGATCTTATTCCCGTGCTGCGCGAAGCCGAGGTCACGGTACTGTTCTGTCCCCCGGTGCTGCTTTCCACGCTCACATCAACTCCGGAGGTAGATCTTCCATATCCTTTGTGCCGCTACATTGTGCCCGCAGGCGAGGTCTTTCCCAAAGCGCTCGTGGAGCCATGGACGCGATGCAGGCGCCAGGTCATAAACACCTACGGCCCGACGGAGGCGGGCACCGATACGAGCCGCCAAAGTTTGCGGCCGGGAGAGCCGATCACCCTCGGCTCGCCGTTCGCGAACGTCACCTACGTCATCCTCGAGATCGGCGAGCTCCGACCGTTGGTCCACGGGGAGGTCGGAGAGCTTTGCATCGGCGGCGTCCACCTAGCGCTCGGATACCGCAACTTGCCCGAGCAGACCGTGCAGAAGTTCATCACCCATCCCCAGTTCGGCCGCCTCTACCGCACCGGGGACAAATGCAAAATCGACATTCGGACGAAGCGCGTGCACTTCCTCGGTCGGATCGACACGCAGCTCAAAGTGCGTGGACACCGCGTCGAGGCACAGGCCGTGGAGGACATCCTGCAGACCCAGTTCAACGAGATTGAGGCCGCAGTGTTGGACTACCAGAACGAGGCGCTCGTCGCCTTCGTCGTGGCACCGTCAATTTTCGCAGGGGAGATCTCAGTGGTCGAACCTGCGCCGGCGGAGTGGACCGCGCGGGTGACGGCGATCCTCGCCAAGCAATTACCGGCGCCGTCAGTCCCAACGAGGATCTTCCTGGTAGACAAATTCGCGTTGAAGTCGATATCGGGTAAGATCGACCGCAACCGCTTACCGGACCTATCGCTGCTTCTCTACCAGGGCGAAGTCGAGTCGACCACTAAAGCGCAAGACGTGGGGCTGCAAGTCGCAACGCTGATTGGCGCCGACATTGGACTGGAGCCGGGCGCCGAGAAAGTTCTGGCGATCTGCAGGTCCGTGTTCGAGACAACCATCGGATGGGACGACGGGTTCGCCGAGGCCGGCGGACATTCGATCGTCATTGCGCGCCTAGCGCGGCGATTGCACGTCGCGGGGTGGGCGGTCTCCGTGCGCGAGCTGCTCAGCAACTGCAATACGGCACGAAAGGTTGCAAGCCGAATACGGCAGGTTCAGTCGGCCGCCGCGGCGTCAACCGTCACAGCAAAATCCGCGCATATTGGCCCTGTACGCGATAGGAGTGCGGCAGAGGTACTGTCGATCGGACGCTTCACGGTCCTGCAGATTCTTTTTGCGACATTGCTTTATTCGCCGGGCTTGTTCGGGGCCCTGGACGTCTTGAGCGCGATCGAAATAGGACCCGTCCTCGCAACTGGCAGCATTTGGACCTTCATTGGCGCCGGCGTCGGCTTGTACCTGCTTGGCCTCCTCCTGCCTTTCGCCAGTCTGCTCTGGGTCATGTGCATCAAGTTTTTCTTCGGTGGCCACATTTATTGCAACGCCGTGACGCCAGGCGTTTACCCGAAGTGGAGCCGGATGCACCTACAGGTCTGGTGCATTGGGCGAATGGAGAGCACGGTGCTTGTGCCCCTGCGCACCATTTACCGCAGCGCGCCGCTCATGGCATTCGTGCTGCGGCAGCTCGGCGCCACAGTCGGCAGAAATCTTCAGTGCGCGTCCGACGCGCAATTGTCCGGGCCTCTCGACTTAATTACCATCGAAGACGATATCGCCATTCAGACTGGCGCCTACGTCCAGGCGACGAGATGGGCCGGGCAGAACCTGCTCGTCGGGCCGATCCATCTTGAAAGTGGTTGCAAGATCGGAATGCGCGCCGCCATCGCCAACAACGTGAGGGTGGGTCGCGGCAGCTGGATCACTCCGTTCACGCCCATCTTGCGAGACGTCGGCGCGCACGAGATTTGGGAGGGGGCCCCCGCTCGCATTGTTGGCCGTTGCACGGATCTGCGACGTGCGGCAAGCGCCGCCGGGGAGGCTCACCCGATCTGGTTCTTGGAGGCCTGCAACATCTTCATGCAAATTGCGGTATTCTCCACGATCAGCGTGATGCCCGCCGCCGCGATCTTATGGTTTGCCCGGGATTTCTCGCCGGTCGCAGACGCCGACGTATACAGTAATTTCTTCAGCGTGACACCGCTTTACGCAATCATCGGGTATCTAACTCTTTACACATTCATTACCGCTTGGCTCACCATCGTCATTACCTCATTGCTGAGCTGCTTGTTCATTCGCTGTACGCCAGCGTCCCGGGTGCTTCACAACGCGCACGGCCTCAGTGCCGCGCTCCTCATGTACCGAACCCGCAAGCTCAACAACATCCAAAATCTGTGGACCTGGACCATCACAGGCCAATACTTGCGGGCGCTCGCTGGCCTGCACTTCACGCGGTTGGGCGCGTCCGAGTGCGACGTGATGTTTAACCTTGTCCCCGAGTTCGCCAGCGCCGATGGGCAGGTGTTCTGGTCAAATGGCTGTTTCACGAATATGCTCGACTACGGCGCCAAATACGTCACGTTGCGTCATCTCGATATGCCGACGAATTTTTTTAGTGGTAACAACTGTGTGACGGAATATGGCCAATTGCCGACCAATTTCGTCCTCGGCGTATCGACGCCATGCAGCGAAATAGACTTCCGTCGGCAGATGCGGTCCCGTCCAGCCGAGCCGAGCACCGTGGCCGGAAACCCGCCGCTGAACTTTGCCAGCGCCAAGCCCGAGAACAACAGACTGCCGACTTTCCCGCTCTTTCTGATTCGCGTCTTCCTCAACGATTTCTTCAGCGTTGGAATGCTTCGCGTCACCGAGGGGCTGATTTTTACAATCCTGTACATCTGCTCGCTGCGGATGAGCTTCGGCCCGCTCGTCGCCGCGTTGCTGGCGCTGTTGCTCACCGAGGCCCATCTGATCTTGCTTAGCGTCGCCATTAAGAAGGCTCTTGTAGGCAACTGGGGCGTAAATCACGAGACGCCCTTTTGGTCCTTACGACACTTCGCCTACTTTTTCGCCCAGGACTGCTTCTTCGTCTGGTGTTGGGGACCTCTGAACCTATGCGCAGGAACGCTTCTCGCGAACCCGATTCTGCGGTGGATGGGATGCCAGATCGGACGACGGACGATCGTTACTGAGCCCATGCAATGCTCTGACTGGAACGCAGTTAAATTCGATGACGATTGTGTGATCGACGGCTTCCTACAGTTTCATACCTTCGAAGACATGGTGCTTAAAGTGAAGCAGACTCATATCGGAGCCGGGTGCACTATATCCTCCGGTGCAACGGTAATGAGTGGCGTAGTTATTGAGCGAGGCACAACGGTCTTGCCGTTGTCGCTCGTTCTCAAGGAGATGAAGCTCCTTTCGGCCGATTACCAAGGTAGCCCCGTGGAGTTTATGGCCGAGTCCGCCGCTAGCAGAGGCTTTCTATCGGATGACTTGGGACGCTAGCGCACGCGTCAACGACCTATTCGCCGCAAGTACGCGCGTCTGTACCCCAGCTCAAGCATCTCATATGGCAACCGTTCTGTTTACGCCGGTTTCGCGTGATCCAGAGGCAATTAGCCGATGCGAGTCCGTCCTCTCGGACGCGGAGAAATGGATGGCCCAACGTTTCCTGACAGAAGATGGTGAAGCGCACTTCAAGCAGCAGCGTGCATTTCGCCGATACTGCGGCGCTCTCGCGGCCGCCTCGGCATTGCCCTTATCACGCATTGCTTTCTCAAAAACTGAGAAAGGCCGTCCCTACCTTCCTGAACTGCGGGATTGCTGGTTCAGCTTTTCATCCAGCCGGTTCGGATACCTCGGAGCATGGTCTTCGACACAACCCATCGGCGTCGACATCGAAGATCAGACAAGACACCTTGAGGCGACCGAACTCGCGCAAGCCTATTTTTCAAGAGCCGAGGTAAAAGCCGTTGAAACTGCCAGCGGTCGGAGCCGCGTGCGAACCTTCTTCCAACTCTGGACTCTCAAGGAGGCGGCTCTGAAATCCATTGGAGAAGGATTGCCCTTTGGCCTCAACGCGTTCCAATTCGAGTTGGATCCGAGTGTCCGCATCGTCGATGCGCCACAAGCTTACGGTGGGCCGGAGCGATTTTGCGCCTACGGTATCGAGACGGCAGGTAGCTGCGCAGCTCTCGCCGTCTTCAAGGGTCGTTGACTATCCAGCGCACGCAACATACGTCAGCTGAAAATCACGCTTCCGGCGGCTTCCACTTCAACAACTCCAGCGCGTGGGTGATCAAAGGGTCGACACCGTTTTCAATATCAGCGGTCCTGTTGAACAGCTCGATATCGGCGGGCACACCCTTGCCCTCGTAACACACCATGTCGGCCGAGAAGTATTTCTGGTACGATAAGCGGTACTCCCAGCCGTTGGGAAGTTTCTTCTCGAGCTGGTAGGAGAATATGCCGTTGGTATGATCGCCCAAGATCGTAACGTACGGCAGCTGCCGTATCGCTAACGCGAACGCCTCGCCGCCGCTGAAAACAGCGTCGCAGGTTAGCAGGACTATAGGCCCTGTGAACTGCACAGCATTTTCAGGCTCAATGTACGAGGTCTTCAATGGCGTAAAATCATCTTCGCCCGCCCCGATCTTCGTCTGCCTGTGGAATGCCGCTCTCCGGCGGTCACAAAACCGATTGATGATGGCGACGGCGGTGTTGTCATCGCCGCCTGGGTTGTTGCGAACATCGATGATAAAGCCCTCCAGATCCGTGAAGTCGAGGGCGATCTTGTCCAGAGCGGCGGTCAACTTGCTCTTCTTGATGCCCTCCAATTCGAGGATTCGCATGTAACCAATAGTCTGTGAACGGCAATAGCGGAGCATCCAAGCGGCAGTTTCCACGAAACGCCCGAAGCCATTTGCGGCAAGCGTTTTCGAAGTTGTCTTGAAGAGTTCCTTGATCTGGGGCTGCGTGAACTCCTCATAGAAGCGGGGCTGCTTCTCCGCAGTGAAGTAACGCTTCTTGCCACGATCTCCTGCTTTGGCCTTCAGCTCGACATGCCCGTCATTCAATGGCTCAAGCATCTGACAAAAAATATCGAAGAGCTCATCATCGCTGGTTCTACTCGTGACCTTCGGTCTGTGGATGTCGTACTGATTTCTCCAGTCAACCTTTCGCAGCTCGAAGAAGGGATACCTTTGGTGGAAAGTCTCCCACAGCTCCTCGAAATTCTTTTCTGGATCGCGAATGATCATAGCTTTGGCTTATAGCGCGCGGCGCCGCTTAGTCTCATTTCAAACTGAGCATCGGATCAACCGCTGTCAGCATACCAAGAGGCCAAACTTTGAGCGCAAAATCGCTCGGCACCAAGCGTTCTATTGTTGACAACACCGATTGGCTGAACGTCGCCGGTATTGGTCGCGGTTGACCCTTCGGCTACTCCTTCATGGAAGACGACCTTTGGTGAAGCGCGTTCTACTGCTTACCGATTCCTATCTTCCTCTTCCTACTTGGCTTTGCGCAGGCCCCGACCGTTCCACTGGATCTGGTTCGTTGTCCGCCCCATGCCCGGAAGACGATTTTGGTCGCCCAATCCGAGGAAATCTCCGCCGTGCCCCTGATGGAGGTTACGTTTACCGCGATCTGCCTGCAAAAACTAATTTCCTAACTCCCCCAAATCGTGATGACGACGTCGGGGCACCCAAGGACCGGACTGGCTCCACGAGATCAAGTTCGACGGCTACTGCAATTTTCCGGCGACTTCGACGATCCAGAAAAGATGCTGGCGAGCTGCCATAAAATGGGTTTCGTAGGCATCGTCTCGAAGCGGCGCGCTTCTGCTTACCGTTCGGGCCCGACGCGCGACTGGCTGAAGATCAAGACGGCGAGCTGGCATGCCTTCCGTCGAGAAGCGCCGTCGTCATGGCTTCGACCAATTGACCTAAAGCTTCGGAACTGAGCTGATGATCTGATTGAAGTTCGTCACACGCC